>Ga0181526_10000058_pt1 | contig 106293 bp, 107 predicted proteins | sample PEATcosm2014_Bin_35_FD_119750 | JGI IMG/M metagenome (GOLD analysis project Ga0181526, IMG submission 119750) | Peatland microbial communities from MTU Mesocosm Facility, Houghton, MI, USA - PEATcosm2014_Bin06_30_metaG | ecosystem: Environmental > Terrestrial > Soil > Wetlands > Peat | place... | reverse complement strand
ATCTCGAGCCACGTCGACGGCGCCAAAGTGAAGCCCGGCAAAGTGACGGTGAGCGGGCTCGCCTGGGATGCCGGCTATGGCATCTCTTCGGTCAACGTCTCGACCGACGGCGGCAAAACTTGGTCGGCCGCCACGCTGGGCGAGGATCTCGGCCGTTACGCGTTTCGGCCATGGAGCTTTGCGCTCACCGCCAAGCGCGGCAAAAACACCGTCATGGTCAATGCCAGCAACAAGATCGGCCAGACTCAGACCGCGGCGCTCTTGTTCAATCCCGCCGGCTACCACAACAACGTGATGCAGAACATCACGCTCAATGCGGGCTAAGGGAGGACGACATGCGCAGATTTGCCTTCGCCGTATTGTTTGCTCTCGTCGCAATCCCCGCGTCGGCCGATGAGCCGGTCGTCAATTTGAAGCCGGGCCCCGGTCTCGACAAGGTTCAGGGCAATTGCGGCGCCTGCCACAGCCTCGACTACATCCAGATGAACTCGCCGTTCCTCAATGCCGCGGGCTGGAACGCCGAGGTCGCCAAGATGATCAAGGCGATGGGAGCGCCGATCAGCGACGCCGACGCCAAGGCCATCTCCGATTATCTGGCGAAGAATTACGGATCGTAACGTCGGCTAGTGCTGGGTCACCAGCCGCCCGCGCAGCCCGGCGCCCGGCTTGACGCTGCGCGGAATGGCAACCGCCACCTTGCGCTCCGGCGTGGCGGCGAGGATAGGGCTGCGCTGGCCGCAGAAGTTGCGCTTGATCTCGGCGCGCGCGAACAGGCCGGCAAGCTTGGCGTCGCCGCCGGCCGACAGCATGGTGAGCCGGTCGAGTGCGCAGGCGAGTGTCGCGCGGTCCACCACCTCCTCGCCGGCGCTGCAATACCAGCCCGCTATCTGCATCACCGGCTGGTCGAAGGCTTTGGCAAAGCCGAGGCAACGGTGCAGTTTGTGCGCCGGCCGCGCCGCGATGGCGAAATCGACCAACGGCACCGCACCGAACTTGCTGTCGAGCAGGCCTGCGGGCTTCACATCGTCGGTGACGGTAAAACGCGTGATGCGTGCTGCGATCTCGCTCGGCGCGTCGATGAAACGCTCGCTCTCGGCGCCCGGCCGGTAGATTTCGACCGTGACATACGGATCGTCGCCGGCGGCCTGGCCGTAGCTGATCACGTCCTTGCGGGCGCCGTCCGCGGCGCGGCGCAGGATCGCGTAGCCGGAATCGAGCGCGGCGAGTTCCGGCATCACCATCTCGAAGGCCGGATGCGGGCGCTCGACACTGATCCATTCAGGCTGCGGCACCCGGGCCTCGACCGCGGCAACGACGGCCGGGGGCTGGAAAAAGCTCGCCGCCGCGATGGCAAGGATCGCGAGCGCGCCCATATAGGCAAGGATGCGCACGATGGTGGCGCTGATATCTTCTGGGACGGTACGCGAGACCGGCGGCATGGCCGCTCCCCCAAGACGTTGGCTGAAGAGGTCGTCTCAAGACGTTGTCTTTGGGGAGTTTCTCGCCTAGAAGCGCTTCCGCTCCGGTTCCCGCGGCGTTCGGCCGGGTGCGAATTTTCGATGGAGAGTTAACGATGGGTTACAACGTCGCCGTCGTCGGCGCGACCGGCAATGTGGGCCGGGAAATGCTCAACATACTGGACGAGCGGACCTTCCCCGCCGACGAAGTGGTGGCGCTCGCCTCGCGCCGCAGCGTCGGCACCGAGGTGTCCTATGGCGACCGCATATTGAAGGTCAAAGCGCTCGAGCATTACGATTTTTCCGGCACCGATATCTGTCTGATGTCGGCGGGCGGCGCGGTGTCGAAGGAGTGGTCGCCGAAAATCGCCGCCGCAGGCGCGGTAGTGATCGATAACTCGTCGGCCTGGCGCTACGATTCCGACGTCCCCCTGATCGTGCCGGAGGTTAATGCCGACGCGGTGGCCGGTTTCCGCAAACGCGGCATCATCGCCAATCCGAATTGCTCGACGGCACAACTCGTCGTCGCGCTGAAGCCCTTGCACGACCGCGCCAAGATCACGCGCGTCGTGGTCTCGACCTATCAATCGGTGTCGGGCGCCGGCAAGGAAGCGATGGACGAATTGTTCTCGCAGACCAAGGCGGTGTTCCAGCTCAATGAGGTCGAGGCGAAGAAATTCCCCAAGCGCATCGCGTTCAATCTCATTCCGCAGATCGATACCTTCATGGAAGACGGCTATACCCGCGAAGAGTGGAAGATGGTGGTCGAGACCAAGAAGATTCTCGATCCCAAGATCAAGCTCACGGCGACCTGCGTGCGGGTACCGGTCTTCATCAGCCATTCGGAATCCGTCAATGTCGAGTTCGAGAACCCGATCACGCCCGACGAGGCGCGCGATATTTTGCGCAACGCGCCGGGCTGTCTGGTGATCGATTCGCAGGAGCCGGGCGGCTATGTCACGCCCTATGAGGCGGCCGGCGAGGATGCGACCTACATCAGCCGTATCCGCGAGGACGCCACCGTCGAGAACGGGCTGGCGATGTGGGTCGTCTCCGATAATCTGCGCAAGGGCGCGGCGCTCAACGCCGTCCAGATCGCCGAATGCCTGATCAATCGCAAGCTGATCACGGCGAAGCGCAAGGCGGCGTAGCCACCTCGACATTCCGGGGCGCTCGGCCCTGCCATGACGCGACCGTTGGCATGAACCCTGCAAACCCGGTAGCCTGAGGCCGCCGGGGAATTGGGGGTTCATGCAATGACCATACGTCCGCGCCGCAGCGTGCTCTATATGCCCGGATCGAATGCCCGCGCGCTGGAAAAGGCGCGCGATTTGCCGGCCGACGGGCTCATTCTCGATCTCGAAGACGCGGTTGCGCCCGACGCCAAGGCGCAGGCGCGCGAGGCCATCTTCAAGGCGCTCAAGACCGGCTTCGGCGACCGCGAGGTCATGGTGCGCATCAACGGGCTCGATACCCGCTGGTGGGTCGACGACCTCGATGCCGTGATCGGCGGCCGGCCCGACGCGGTGCTGGTGCCAAAAATCTCCGATCCGCATCAGTTGCAGGATTTGGCGGCGCGGCTCGTCGACATGGGCACCGATCCGCATGTTCGGGTCTGGGCCATGATGGAAACGCCGCTCGCCATGATCAATGCCGGCGCCATCGCCGAGTCCGCGCTCGATTCCGAAACCCGGCTCGCCGGCTTTGTCATGGGCACCAACGATCTCGCCAAGGACACCCGCGCCCGTCTGGTGCCGGGCCGGGCGCCGATGCTACCGTGGCTGATGACATCGATCGCCGCGGCGCGCGCCTATGGGTTGAGCATTCTCGACGGCGTCTACAACGATCTCGGCAATGCCGAAGGCTTTGTCGAGGAGTGCAAGCAGGCGCTGACGCTCGGCTTCGACGGCAAGACGCTCATCCATCCGCGCCAGATCGAGCCGTGCAACGAGACCTTCTCGCCGACTGACGAAGAAGTCGCGATGGCGCGCAAGATGATCTCAGCCTTCGACCTGCCCGAGAACGAGAACAAAGGCGTCATCCAGATCGACGGCCGCATGGTCGAGCGTCTGCACGCCGACATGGCGCGGCAGACGGTCGCCATCGCGGATGCGATCGCGAAACGGCAGTCGGCAAAGGAAACTGCGGCCTAGCCTGGGCCCTAATTTTTCAGCCGATAGCCGGTCTTGAAGAACCACCAGACGATCGCCAAGCACACAGCGAGGAACAATAGCGTCATCGCCACGCTGATTTCGACGCCGACGTCGGCGATACCGAAGAAGCTCCAGCGGAAACCCGAGATCAGATAGACCAGTGGATTGAACAGCGTTACCGAGCGCCAGAACGGCGGCAACACGCTGGTCGAATAGAACGTGCCGCCCAAAAAGGTCAGTGGCGTGATGATAAGAAGCGGCACGATCTGCAATTTCTCGAAGCCGTCCGCCCATAGCCCGAGAATGAAGCCGAACAGGCTGAAGCTGATCGCCGTCAGGACCAGGAAGGCCAGCATCCAGAACGGATGCGCGATGTGGAGCGGCACGAACAGCGCGGAGGTGGCGAGGATGAGGACGCCGAGCGCGATCGACTTGGTCGCCGCCGCGCCGACATAGCCGAGCACGATTTCGAACGACGACACCGGCGCCGATAGAAGCTCATAGATGGTGCCGACAAAGCGCGGGAAATAGATGCCGAACGAGGCGTTGGTGACGCTTTGCGTCAATAGCATCAGCATGATCAATCCCGGCACGATGAAGGAGCCGTAGCTGACGCCGTCGATCTGGGTGATGCGCGAACCGATCGCCGCGCCGAACACCACGAAGTACAGCGAGGTCGAGATTACCGGCGACACCACGCTCTGGAACAGCGTCCGCCCGGTCCGCGCCATTTCGTACATATAGATCGCGCGCACCGCATAGAGGTTCATGGCGCGGCTCCCGAGCTTTGCCGCACCAGGCCGACGAAAATGTCTTCAAGCGAGCTCTGCGTCGTCTGCAAATCCTTGAACTTGATGCCGGCGCGGCTGAGATCGTCGAGCAAGGGGGTAATGCCGATGTGCTCGCTCCTCGTGTCGTAGCTGTAGACGAGCTTGGTGCCGTCACCGGCGAGGCTGAGTTTATAGGCCGCGAGCACCTCAGGGACGGCGCCGAGCGGCTCGCGCAGTTCGAGCGTCAATTGCTTCTTGCCGAGCTTGCGCATCAGTTCGGCCTTGTCCTCGACCAGAATGAGCTCGCCGTGGTTGATGACGCCGACCCGGTCGGCCATTTCCTCGGCTTCCTCGATGTAATGGGTGGTCAAGATGATGGTAACGCCTGCTGCGCGCAGCTCGCGAACGAGTTGCCACATATCCTTGCGCAATTCGACGTCGACGCCGGCGGTCGGTTCGTCGAGGAATAGAATTTGCGGCTCGTGCGCCAGCGCCTTGGCGATCATCAGCCGGCGCTTCATGCCGCCCGACAGCATCCTGATCTTGGCGTCTCTCTTGTCCCACAGCGACAAATCCTTCAGCACCTTCTCGATGTGGGCGGGGTTGGCCGGCTTGCCGAACAACCCGCGGGAAAAGCGCATGGTCGCCGGCGGCGTCTCGAAAGCGTCGGTGGTGAGTTCCTGCGGCACGAGGCCGATCAGCGAGCGCGCGGCGCGGTAGTCGGTGAGAATATCGTGGCCGTCGACGGTCACGGAGCCCGCGGAGGGCCGCACGATGCCACAGATTATGCTGATCAGCGTGGTCTTGCCGGCGCCGTTCGGACCGAGCAACGCAAAGATTTCGCCGTGGCGGATCTCCAGGCTGATGTCTTTGAGGGCCTGAAAGCCGGAAGCGTAGGTTTTGTCGAGATGCGAAACCGAGATGGCGGAGGTCAAAGCCGCCTCGCAGCCAATATCGTCAGACCCAAAAACCTCGCAGTCAAAATCTTCAGACCCAAAATCTTTACACCCAAGGCCGCGCCGCCTTGGCCTTGGCCTCGAAGCTTTCGATCTTGTCACCCTTCTGCATCGTCAGCCCGACTTCATCGAGGCCGTTGAGCAACGCGTGCTTGCGGTGCGGATCGATGTCGAATTTGACCTTGCCGCCGTCGGGACCGCGGATTTCCTGTTTTTCCAGATCGACGGTGAGCGTGGCATTGGCGCCGCGCTCGGCGTCGTCGAACAGCTTCTCCAGATCTTCGGGCGACACTTTGATCGGCAGCACGCCGTTCTTGAAGCAATTGTTGTAGAAAATATCGCCGAACGAGGTCGAGATCACGCAAGTGATGCCGAAATCCATGAGCGCCCAGGGCGCATGCTCGCGCGAACTGCCGCAGCCGAAATTGTCGCCGGCGACCAGAATGCGCGCCTTGCGGTAAGCCTGTTTGTTGAGCACGAAATCCGGGTTCTCGCTGCCGTCGTCACGATAGCGCTTCTCGGCGAACAGGCCCGCGGCGAAGCCGGTGCGCTTGATCGATTTCAGATATTGCTTGGGGATGATCATGTCGGTGTCGACATTGATCATTTTCAGCGGCGCGGCGACGCCTTCGAGAACCGTGAATTTTTCCATGGTCGATCCTGCAATATCCGATCCGGCAAACAGCGCACTTTCGTGGCGGCTAAATGGCGGCTTCCCGGGCGCCGGTCAAGCCTCTGCGGGCGCTAGTTCCGTCTTGGCTTCCTTGGCCTTGAACTTCGACTCGCGGTCGAGCGTACAGACCTGAACGGAATATTCGGTGTAATATTTCTGCCGCGCGAGTTTCTGCGCCGCGATGTGCTCGGGGTTGGTCCGCCAGGCGCGCAGGCCCTCTTCGTGCTCGAATTCGACGATGGTGACCCGCTCGCCGTCGTCGGCAAAAAAGCCTTTGTGCGAAATGTAACCCGGCATCGTCCTGGCGAGTTTTTCCATTTGATCGACCAGAGCGACATATTCGTCGCGAACGCCCGGCTTCAGGCGAGAGCGAAATACGGTGATCAGCATCGCGATAATCCCCCGTCAGTATGGCGTCGGCGCAAATGCTCTTTGGTCATTAATATAGGGGCGCGTCCGGCCGGCCATCAAGCTTGCTGTTCGATCGCCTGCATGTCGGCATCCGACAGGCCAAAATGATGGCCAATTTCATGGACCAACACGTGTCTGACGACGGCGCCCAGGGTCTCGTCATGTTCGGCCCAGTAATCGAGGATCGGGCGGCGATAAAGCCAGATCATGTTCGGCATCTGCACGGGCGCGCTTTCGGCGCGGAACGGCAGGCCGACACCCTGGAACAGGCCGAGCAGGTCGAATTCGGTCTCGGCCTGCATTTCCTCGAGCACCTCGTCGCTCGGGAAATCGTCGACCTGGATCACCACATCGGTGCAAAGCGTGCGAAACCGTGCCGGCAAATGGCGAAACACTTCGCCGGCCAGAACTTCGAGCTCGGCGAGCGACGGCGCCTTGACGCCGCGCCAGGCGAGCGGATCGGATGCGAGATCGGCCATAATTGTAGTGTAGCGTGGAAACAGCTGTGGGCTAAACGCTGAGAGCAGGGACGATGCCGAAACTACTGATCGCGATTCTGGCGCTCGCCGCACTGCCGCTGCTGGCTGCGCAGCCGGCAGCGGCAGAGAACGTGGCAGTCCCGCTCGCGGCGCCCGCCGATGCGGCAGCACCGCCAGTGCGGCACGCGCGGCGCATCGTCATCAATCCGGGCCGGTTGCTCTATCGGCGCTGCACCGATTGGTACGAATTACAGAACCGGCCGAGCGGGCCGGTGCTTTATCCGCAAATGCGCTGCTGGTGGGTGAGGGGGTAAACGCCCCCTCAGCGCCACTCCCGCACGTCGACGAAGTGCCCGGCAATCGCCGCGGCGCCCGCCATGGCGGGCGACACCAGATGGGTGCGGCCCTTGTAGCCCTGGCGGCCTTCGAAATTGCGGTTCGAGGTCGAGGCGCAGCGTTCGCCGGGCTTGAGCTTGTCGGGGTTCATCGCCAGGCACATCGAGCAGCCGGGCTCGCGCCATTCGAAGCCGGCTTTGAGAAAGATCTTATCGAGGCCTTCCGACTCGGCCTGTTCTTTGACGAGGCCGGAACCCGGCACGATCATGGCGTTGACATTGGCGTTGACGGTCTTGCCGTCGACCACCTTGGCGACCGCGCGCAGATCCTCGATCCGCGCATTGGTGCAGGAGCCGATGAAGACGCGGTCAATGGCGATGTCGGAGATCTTCTCGCCGCCTTGCAGGCCCATATAGGACAGTGCGCGGCCGATCGCCTCGCGCTTGCCTTCGTCGGTGATGCCGTCGAGGCTCGGCACGCGGCCGGTGATGGCGATCACCTGCTCGGGGCTCGTGCCCCAGGTCACGAGCGGCGGCAGCTTTGCGGCATCGAGCCTGATCTCGCGATCGAAATGCGAGCCGTCGTCGGATTGCAGCGTGTGCCAATAGGCCAGCGCCAAGTCCCAGCCCTTGCCCTTCGGCGCCTTGGGCCGGTCTTTCAGATAGCTGTAGGCTTTCTCGTCGGGTGCGATGAAACCGGCCTTGGCGCCGGCCTCGACCGACATGTTGCAAACCGTCATGCGGCCTTCCATCGACAGCGCGCGGATCGCTTCGCCTGCATATTCCAGCGCGTAGCCGGTACCGCCCGCGGTGCCGATCTCGCCGATGATGGCGAGGATGATGTCCTTGGCGGTGACGCCGTCGGGCAGCTTGCCGTCAACGACGGCGCGCATGTTCTTCGACTTCTGCTGCACCAGCGTCTGCGTCGCCAGCACGTGCTCGACTTCCGAGGTGCCGATGCCGTAGGCGAGTGCGCCGAATGCGCCATTGGTCGCGGTATGGCTGTCGCCGCAGACGAGCGTCACGCCCGGCAGCGTGAAACCCTGCTCCGGGCCGATGATGTGGACGATGCCCTGGCGCTTATCGAACTCGTCATAATATTCGAGATTGAAGAACTTTGCGTTCTCGGCGAGGTAGGCGATCTGGGTCGCGCTTTCCGGATCCGGATTGGGCAAATGCCGGTCGGTGGTCGGCACGTTGTGATCGACCACCAGCAAAGTCTTGTCCGGCGCCCGCACCTTGCGGCCGGTGAGCCGCAAGCCCTCGAAGGCCTGCGGGCTCGTCACCTCATGGACGATGTGGCGATCGATATAGATGAGGGCGGTGCCGTCCGCGTCCTCCTCGATCAGATGGTCGTCCCAAATTTTGTCGTAGAGCGTGCGGGGCTTGGCCATGACGAGACTCCAGTCCACCACGGCAGCGTAATCGAGGGGCGCCGCGGTGGATGACTATTACTTCGCCGCTTTCTCCGCGGCGCGGGCCGCGTCTGCGGCATGGTCCTGGCGCTCGACGATACGAGCGGACTTACCGCGCAAGCCGCGCAGATAATACAGCTTGGCCCGGCGCACTTTGCCGCGGCGCACGACCTCGATCGAGTCGATCATTGGCGAATAGAGCGGAAACACGCGCTCGACGCCCTCGCCGTAGGAAATCTTGCGGACGGTGAAGTTCTCGTTCAGCCCCGCGCCGGCACGGCCGATGCAGACGCCCTCATAGGCCTGCACGCGGGTGCGCTCGCCCTCGATGATCTTGACGTTGACGATGACCGTATCGCCCGGCTGAAACTCGGGGATAGGGCGGGCGGCGGAAAGCTTCGCCATCTGTTCGGATTCGAGTTGTTTCAAAAGGTTCATGGCGAATTCTCCATCGGCTGCGCGCTTTGTTCGCGCCGTTTTCCGACCGGTGTTACGCGGGTTGGGCGAGCTTCTATTACACCGCGCGGGCTTTGTCACCCTCCGGTCACTTGTCATCAGTCCGCGCCGCCCCGCCGCGGCTGACGGGCTTATCCCGGGCCTCGGAATGACGTTTCGACCATAAATCCGGTCGCCGTTCCTTGGTCAGCCGCTCGGCCTCGGCGCGCCGCCAGGCGGCGATTTTGCCATGGTCGCCGGAGGTCAGGACCTCCGGGATGGCATGGCCCTCAAAGACCTGGGGCCGGGTAAAGTGCGGATATTCCAAAAGCCCGCCCGTAAAGCTCTCCTCGGCGCCCGAGGCGGCGGTCCCCATGACGCCGGGTAATAGCCGCACGCAGGCGTCCAGTACCGCCATAGCTGCGATTTCGCCGCCGGACAGCACATAATCGCCGACCGAAACTTCTTCCAGCCCGCGCGCCGCCACGATGCGCTCGTCGACACCTTCGAAGCGGCCGCAGACGAGGACCACGCCCGTGCCGCGGGCGATCTCCTCGACCCAGCCCTGATCGAGCGGCGCCCCGCGCGGCGAGAGTAGAAGCCGCGGCCGCTCGTCCTTGGCTGCCGCGTCAATGGCGCGGGCGAGCACATCGGCCTTCATCACCATGCCGGGGCCGCCGCCAGCCGGCGTGTCGTCGACGCTGCGATGCCGGTCGGTGGCGAAGTCGCGGATATCGACGGCCTCGAGCGCCCAGGCGCCGGCCGCCAGGGCCTTACCGGCGAGGCTCAGGCCGAGCGGACCCGGAAACATCTCGGGAAAGATGGTGAGGACGCTCGCCCGCCACATCTCACTTAAGCCCCGCCGGGAGTTCGATCACAAGGCGTCTGGCCCCAAGATCGACCTCGGGCACGGTCGCCGCATCGAACGGAATAAGCTCGGTCGGTTCACCTTCCGCCCGACGCAATTCGATCAGATCGCCGGCGCCGAAATTGTGGACCGCGACGACACTACCGAGCAGCTTGCCGGCGCGATCGACCGCCGCGAGCCCGACCAGATCAGCATGATAATATTCATCGGGCTCTGCGGGCTCCGGCAGCCGCTCGCGCGGCACATAGAGCTTCACATTGGTGAGCCGCTCGGCAGCGTTGCGGTCGGCAATGCCGGCGAGCGTCGCCACGAAATGATCCTTGGCCGGGCGCAGCGCTTCGATTTCGAGCACCCGGCCGTCCTCGGTTTCGAGCGGACCGTAGCTCGTGATCGCCGCAGGGTCCGCGGTGAAGGAGCGCAAGCGCACCTCGCCGCGAACGCCGTGGGCGGCGCCGAATTGCCCAAGACAGACTCGTCCGCCGCCCGCCATCTCTGTTGCCCGTTAGCTGTGGCGCCGCTTAGGCGGCCGGCGCTGCACCCGCCGCCTTGGCCTTGGCCGCTGCCGCAGCGGTCGCCGTAGCCGCGTCCGCCGCGGTCTTGGCGGCCTCCGCCTTTGCCTTGCGCTCTTTGCGTGGGATCGCCTTTTCCGGATTGTTGCGCGCGGTACGCTTCATCACGCCGGCGGCGTCGAGAAAGCGCATCACGCGATCCGACGGTTGCGCGCCCTTGGCCATCCACGCCTTGGCCTTTTCGAGATCCCAGTGCAGCCGCTCGGTCTTGTCCTTCGGCAACAGCGGATTGAAATAGCCGAGCCGCTCGATGAAGCGGCCGTCGCGGGGCGAGCGGCTGTCGGCGACGACGATGTGATAGAACGGCCGCTTCTTGGTTCCGGCGCGGGCCATGCGGATAACGAGAGACATTCAGTTTCCTTTCGCTCAGTTGATAGAGTTGTTTGTCAGATCACTTCTTCTTGCCCAGTCCAGGCAGGCCGCCGGGAAACTTCGGACCGAGGCCCGGCAGCCCGGGTAGGCTGCCCGGCATCCGGCCGGGGAGTCCGGGAAAGTTCGGCGGCAAGCCGGGGGGCAAACCTTGCGGCAGCCCCGGCGCGCCGGGCACTCCCGGGAGACCGCCCGGCAGCTTTTCGGCAAGCTTCGCCATCTCTTCCGGGCTCGGCATGCCGCCGCCAAAGCCCAGCATATTGGCAAGCCCCGCCATCGGGCCGCGCTTGGCGCCGCCCATCGCTTTCATCACGTCGCCCATGGTGCGGTGCATTTTCAGAAGCTTGTTGATGTCTTCGGGCTTGGTGCCGGAGCCCGAGGCGATGCGGCGTTTGCGGCTCGCCTTCAGCACATCCGGATTTTTGCGCTCCTGCGGCGTCATCGAGTCGATGATCGCCATCTGCCGCTTCAGCACTTTTTCGTCGAGATTGCGTTCGGCGAGCTGGTTCTTGATCTTGGCCATGCCGGGCATCATCGACATCAGCCCGCTCATGCCGCCGAGCTGCTGCATCTGCGTCAGCTGTTCGCGCAGATCGGCGAGATCGAACGAGCCCTTGCGCATCTTGGCGGCGACGCGCGCCGCCTTTTCGGCGTCGATGGTGGCGGCGGCCTTCTCGACCAGCGAAACGATGTCGCCCATGCCGAGAATGCGGTCGGCGATACGGGCCGGATAAAAATCCTCGATGGCGTCGAGCTTTTCGCCGGTGCCGATCAGCTTGATCGGCTTGCCGGTGACCGCGCGCATCGATAGCGCCGCGCCGCCGCGGCCGTCGCCGTCGATCCGGGTCAACACGATGCCGGTGAGATCGAGCCGCTCGTTAAAACTCTTCGCCAGGTTGAGGGCGTCCTGGCCGGTCAGCGCGTCGGCGACCAGCAGCACTTCGTGCGGATTGGCGGCGCGGCGCACTTCGGCGGCTTCCTGCATCAGCTCTTCGTCGAGCGTGATGCGGCCGGCGGTGTCGAGGAGGACGACGTCATAGCCGCCGAGCCGCGCCGCCTGCTGGGCGCGATTGGCGATCTGCACCGGGTTCTGTCCGACGACGATGGGCAGGGTCTCGACGCCGGTCTGTTGACCCAAAATGGCGAGTTGCTCCATGGCGGCCGGCCGGCGGGTGTCGAGCGAGGCCATCAGAACCTTGCGCTTCTGCACCTCGGTCAGGCGCTTGGCGATCTTGGCGGTGGTCGTGGTTTTGCCGGAGCCCTGCAGTCCCACCATCATGATGACGACCGGAGCCGGCGCATTGAGATCGATCGGCTGCGCGTCCGAGCCCAAAGTGGCGATCAACTGATCGTGCACGATCTTCACGACCATCTGGCCGGGCGTGACCGACTTGATGACGTCGACGCCGACGGCATGCTGCTTGACGTGATCCGTAAAGCTCTTCGCCACGTCGAGCGCGACATCGGCTTCGAGCAGCGCGCGGCGCACTTCGCGTAGCGCAGCGTCGACATCGCCTTCCGACAGCGCGCCGCGCCGGGTCAACCGGTCGAGAATTCCGTTCAGCCGTTCCGAAAGACTGTCGAACATGGCGTCCTTTGCCCGGCAATGGCAGTTAGCGCCCGAGGGCGCATCGCGCTGTCGGGCGGTTGCCTCCGGTCTCCGGGACCGGTCGGCGGTCGATAATCTCGATCTCTTACGAGAGTGCGGGGAAAATAGGGGCGGGGCCCGCTCCCGTCAACCGTGGCGTTAGGGCGGGCTGGAACGCCGTTAAGGCGGTAGTGTTGGGTTCCAATGTCGCGTTACTACAACGGTCCAGTTTCCGATCATTTCGACGGCGAGCGGTTTTTCGACCCGCATGGCGCGGCGCCGAAGAGCAGGCTTGAGCTGTTGCGCTGGCGCTTTGGCCGCCGCTCGCGGGCATTGCGGGCGAAATGGCCGGCCTGGGCGCCGTCGCCCTATGCGGACCGCCCGCCGGTGCGGATCGAGGGCGCCGAGTGCCGCATCAGCTATGTGGGGCATGCGAGCTTTCTCCTTCAGATCGCGGGTCTCAATATCCTGCTCGATCCGGTATGGTCGCAGCGGGTCTCGCCGTTCCGCTTCGCCGGCCCCAAGCGGGTCAACGACCCGGGCATAGGGTTTGCGGATTTGCCGCCGATCGACGTCGTGCTGGTGACCCACGGCCACTATGATCATCTCGACGTGGTTACGCTCTCACGCCTTGCGGCGGCGCATCGGCCGCGCGTGATTACCCCGCTCGGCAACGACATCATCATGCGCAACCACGACCCTGCCATCGCGGCCGAGGCTCACGACTGGGACGCTCGGGTGGGGGTCGGCGCCGGTGCGACGGTGACGCTCGTGCCGACCCGGCACTGGTCGGCGCGCAATCTCACCGACCGCAACATGTCGCTGTGGGCGTCGTTCGTGATCGACGCGCCTTGCGGGCGGATCTATTTCGTCGGCGACTCGGCCTATGGCGACGGCGGGCATTTTCGCCGTGCGCGCGAGCGCCACGGGCCGTTTAGGCTCGCCATATTGCCGATCGGGGCCTATGAGCCACGCTGGTTCATGCGCGACCAGCACATGAATCCGGCGGAAGCCGTGCAGGCCTTGGTCGATTGCGGCGCCGAGACGGCGCTCGCGCACCATTTCGGCACGTTCCAGCTCACCGACGAAGCGATCGATGCGCCGGTCATCGCGCTCGATGCCGCTTTGAAGGCCGCCGAAATTCCGCCTCAGCGATTCCAGTCGCTGCGGCCAGGGCAGATGCTCGAACTATGACCCTCACCCAGACGAGGAAAATCTACCCGGGCGAGCTCTGTCCGGTCTTGATCAACACATAGACATTGACGACGAGCTTATTGGCGTCGGCGGTGACCGGGTCGGTGACATATTCCTCGATGAACATGTCCTTCGCCTCCAGCCGCTTGTCGTCGAGGTAATTGGTGATCGCCTCATAGGTGTTGTCGAGATCGCCATAGGAGCCGCGATGGACGAATTTCAGCGCCTGACCTTCGGGCGACTGGCCAAGATTGATCTCGCCATGCGGCGTGTTCTTGGGCGCTTCGGCGATCGGGATCGCGGCTTCGTAATCAAAGCCGGTATCGTCGGTCGCAGTGAAGATCGTCATCGGCAGGCCGTCGGCTTTGAGGCCCTCTTTGTCGAGATAGGCTTTGAGCTTCTTGAATGAGCCGGTGATGGTATCGAAGGCCTTATCCCAGGTTCCGCTGCCCTTCACGTAGATCATGGTCTTTGCCGTCAGCGCGATGCCTTCGCCGAAGGCGTCGCCAGGCTGGACTGGAGCGGCTTGAGGTGCGTCTGGCGTGGGCTGCGCCGCGGCCCGCGGGGTCGCGGGCGCCGGCGGGCTAGCTGCCGGTGGAGGTGTTGTCTGCGCCCAGGAGAGCCGTGGCGTCCACGCCGTGACGAATAGGGCCAGGGTGACGGCGCAGGCGACCGCGCCGACGCTGCGCGGGGCTGACAGGAACGACATCGGGTCTCACCTTCTGCTTAGTGGGCAACAGACGCGGGCGAATCGGTTCAACCGGCTACGCCATCGTATCGATATCGTCCCCGTGCGGATTTTAACACGATAGGGCAGGTCTCCCCTTGCCCAAATTGCCGTCACGGCTACTGGCGCAGCGGCAACGATTCCTCATATAAGTCGCTCAGTATTGGACTTTTTTGCAAAACTTCGATGCAAAACTTCGATGCAAGGCTTCTATGCAAGGCTTGCTTGCGGGTTTGTGATGGGTGCGCTGGCCAACCGCGACTTCGTCAAGATGAACGGCCTCGGCAACGAGATCGTTATCGTCGACCTGCGCGCTGCGCCGACCCTGATCGCCGAGGCTGAGGCGCGCGCGGCGGCCGAGCGCGAACCCTACGACCAGTTGATGGCGCTTTATCCGGCGCGCGGCAGCCAAAATTCCCCGATTGATGCGTTCGTCCGCATCTACAATAATGACGGATCGGAAGCCGGCGCCTGCGGCAACGGCATGCGCTGTGTCGCGGCGCTGGTCAGCGACGAGACCGGCCGCACCAAGCTCAATTTTGAAACCTCCGCCGGCTTGATCCCTTGCTGGCGCGGCGATGGTGGGCTCTACACGGTCGATATGGGAAAGCCGCGGCTGCGCTGGGATCAGATTCCGCTCGCCGAAGAATTCGCCGACACGCGGCGGATCGAGCTCGAAATCGGGCCACGCGGCTCCCCGATCATGCATTCGCCCTCGGTGGTCAGCATGGGCAACCCGCACGCGATATTCTGGGTCGACGATCCCGCAGCCTACGATCTCGGTAAGATCGGCCCGCTTCTCGAAAACCACCCGCTATTTCCGGAGCGCGCCAATATCACGCTCGCGGCGACGCCGTCCCGCGATCACATCGTTATTCGCACCTGGGAGCGCGGCGCGGGCCTCACCAAGGCTTGCGGCTCGGCGGCTTGCGCGGCGGCGGTCGCCGCGGCGCGGCTCAAGCGGACCGGCCGCAAGGTCACGGTTACACTGCCCGGCGGCGATCTTTTGATCGAATGGCGCGAGAGCGACGATCACGTGCTGATGACCGGCCCGGTCGAATACGAGCACAAAGGCCGGTTCGACGCGGCGCTGGCCGCCGGCGCGGGTGCGTCATGAGCGTCGAAGTCGTCACTTTCGGTTGCCGCCTCAATTCAGCCGAATCGGAAGTGATCCGCCGCGAGGCGGAACGCGCCGGCTTTTCCGATACCGTGGTGGTGAATACCTGCGCGGTGACCGCGGAGGCGGTGCGCCAGGCGCGGCAGACTATCCGCGCGCTGCGCCGCGACCGGCCGCAGGCGAAGATCGTCGTCACCGGCTGCGCCGCGCAGACCGAGCCGCAGACATTCATCGCCATGGCGGAAGCCAACCATGTGCTCGGCAATGCCGAGAAATTGACGGTGGATGGCTGGGCGCGCCTCGATATTCACGATTCGCCAAAGGCGATCGTCAACGACATCATGGCGGTGAAAGAGAGCGCGGCGCATCTGATTGAGGCTTTCGCGGGCCGCAGCCGCGCTTTCGTCCAGGTGCAGAACGGCTGCGACCATCGCTGCACCTTCTGCATCATCCCTTACGGCCGCGGCAATTCGCGCTCGGTGCCGATGGGCTCCGTGGTCGACGACATCCGCCGGCTGGTCGCGAACGGCTATGGCGAGATCGTGCTCACCGGCGTCGACATCACGAGCTACGGCGCCGATCTGCCGGGCGCGCCAAAACTCGGCGCGCTGGTGAAGCAGATCCTCAAACATGTGCCGGAGCTGAAGCGGCTGCGGCTGTCGTCGATCGATTCGGTAGAGGCCGATCGCGATCTGTTCGATGCTCTGGCGAGTGACGCGCGGCTGATGCCGCATCTGCATCTGTCGCTGCAGTCGGGCGACGATCTCATCCTCAAGCGCATGAAGCGGCGTCACCTCCGCGCCGACGCCATTGCGTTTTGTGCTCAAGTGCGGCGGCTGCGTCCCGACACGGCATTCGGGGCCGATTTGATCGCGGGCTTTCCAACCGAAACCGGGGACATGTTCGCCCGTTCGTCCGCGCTCGTCGAGGAATGCGGGCTGACTTACCTGCATGTTTTCCCGTTCTCGCCGCGGCCGGGCACGCCTGCGGCACGGATGCCGCAGCTACCTCGCAGCGTCGTCAAAGACCGTGCGCGGCGGCTGCGTGAGCGCGGCGCGCTGGCACTCAGCCGTCATCTCGACCGCGAAGTCGGCGCCACACGCCGCGTGCTCGCCGAATCGAACGATCTCGGCCGCACCGAGCAATTCACCCAGGTTAGGCTTGCTACGCCGGCCGAACCGGGTACGATTCTCGATCTGAAAATGGCGGCGCATGACGGCAGGCGATTGCTGGCGGCCTGACCGGGCGCGCCGCATTCTGGAGACCGCGCGATGGACGGCAACGGCCAGGACTACACGATCACGACCACCGCTGAGCTCGAAGCGCTTTATGGCGACGCGCCCTATGGTCCCGCCGTCTTCAAGGAAGCCGACTACATCACGCCGCAATATCGCAAGCTGATCGAGGCTGCGCCCTTTGCGGTGCTGGCGACAAGCGGCCCCGAAGGCCTCGATTGTTCGCCGCGCGGCGATCCGCCGGGTTTTGTGCGGGTGGTCGACGCGCACACGCTCCTCATCCCAGACCGCCGCGGAAATAATCGCATCGACAGCTTGCGCAATCTGGTGCGCGATCCGCGCGTCGCGCTGTTGTTCCTCATTCCCGGCGTCGGCGAGACCATGCGCATCATCGGCCGCGCCAAAATCTCGACCGATCCAAAATTGACCGAAAGCTTCATCCACAACGGCAAAACGCCGAAATGCGTCTTGGTAGTGACGGTGGAGAAGGCCTATTTCCAATGCACCAAGGCGATCATCCGCTCGAAATTGTGGGACCCGGCGAGCCTGGTCGATCGCCAGACGTTGCCGACACCCGGCTCGATCCTCGCCGAATTGACCGACGGCAAGCTGGGCGGCCCCGAGCACGACCGCGCGGCGCCCGAGCGCATCAAGGCGACGATTTATTGAGAGCTCTCCACCGCCGCCTCGCACGGGAGAATGATTTCATCGCTCTGCCACCCGCATAGTCTCAGCCGTTCGCGCATGTGCTCCGGCACCGGCGCCGTCACTTTAATGGCTTCGCGATTCTTGTAGAGCGGTATGACGATGTCGCGGGCGTGCAGGTGCAGCGGCGGCCCGCCATGGCGCGGCGCATTGCCATAAATGCCGTCGCCGAGCACCGGCCAGCCCATCTCGGCGCAATGCACCCGGAGCTGGTGCGTGCGTCCAGTGAGCGGCTCGAGAGCGAGCCACGTCAGGCCGGGCGAGGAAGCGCGCCCCATCACCTTCCAATTCGTCACCGATGGCTGGCCCTTGGGATCGTGCTTCATCCACCAGCCGATCTTGTCGTCAAGGCGGCCGAGCGGCATGTCGATCTGGCCTTCGTCCGCCTCCGGTCCGCCTTCCACCACCGCCCAATAGGTTTTGCCGACCGTGCCATTCCGGAACAGCTTGCCGAGCTCGGCGAGCGCCTTTCGATGCCGCCCAAGGACGAGGCAGCCGGAAGTATCGCGGTCGAGCCGGTGCGCCAAACCGGGCTCGCGCGGCAGGCCGAAGCGCAATGCGTCGAAATAGCTTTGCAGGCAGACGCCGCCTTTCGGCCCATTGTGGACCGCAAGGCCGGCAGGCTTGTCGATTACCAGCATCAGCCCGTCGCGATAAAGCAGGCGCGACACCATCTCTTCGGGGGTCATCTCTTTCGGCATCATGCCGAAACCGCTATCACGAGCGCCGCATGCAAGAAACCGCGCAGCACAATGCAATCGACGGCGGGCTCGAAAACCCGGCCGAATCGCGCGGCAATTGGTGGAAACGACTTGCGGGTGGCCTCAAGCGCAGTTCCTCGGCGCTCGGCGCCATTTCCGACCTCGTCACCAAGCGGCTGCTCGACGAGGCCACGCTCGAGGAAATCCACGAAGCCTTGATTCGCGCCGATCTCGGTGTCGAGACGGCGGCGCGGATCACCCAGGTGCTGAGCGAAAGCCGACACGACGCCCGGATCACACCCGATGGCGTCAAGGCCGTGGTCGCGGCCGAAGTCGAGAAAGCGCTGACCGAGGTGGCGCACCCCCTCGTCATCGATCCTGCGAAGAAACCATTCGTTATCCTGGTCACCGGCGTCAACGGCTCCGGCAAGACCACGACCATCGGCAAGCTTGCGGCAAAATTGCGCGCCGAAGGCAAAAGCATGATGCTGGCGGCCGGCGACACCTTCCGCGCCGCCGCCATCGAGCAGCTCAAAATCTGGGCTGAGCGCAGCGGGACGGGCTTTGTGTCGCGCGCCGCCGGCAGCGATCCGGCCGGCCTTGTTTTCGACGCCCTCACCGCGGCCAAAGAGCAAGGGACCGACGTTTTGCTGGTCGATACCGCCGGCCGGTTGCAGAACCGCACCGAACTGATGGAAGAATTGCAGAAGATCGTCCGCGTCATCAAGAAAGTCGACGCCTCGGCGCCGCATGCGGTGCTGCTCGTCCTTGACGCGACCGTCGGGCAGAACGCTTTGTCGCAGGTCGAGATTTTCAAAAAAACGGTCGGCGTGACCGGGCTGGTGATGACCAAGCTCGACGGCACCGCGCGCGGCGGTATCCTCGTGGCGCTGGCGGCGAAATTCGCCCTGCCGGTGCATTTTATCGGCGTCGGCGAGAGCATCGACGATCTGGCGCCGTTTTCGGCGCGCGATTTCGGCCGCGCCATTGCGGGACTTGATAGTTGAGCCGACGACCGGGCCGCGCTAGACACCAAACATCCATGACATCAAATCAGCAAACGCCTGCGAAACCCCAGCTCAATCCGCTGCTAAAACTCGCGCTCGATCTCGGACCGCTGGTCTTGTTCTTTTTCGCCAATTCGCATTATGGAATTTTTGCCGCAACCGCGACTTTCATGATCGCCGTGCTGGCCGCGATGGCGGTGTCCTATGCGCTGACGCGGCATTTCCCTATCATGACGATCGTCACTGCGGTCATCGTCGTGGTGTTCGGCGGCCTCACTTTGATCCTGCACGACGCCACATTCATCAAGGTCAAACCCACCATCATCTATGCGCTGTTTGGCGCAATACTGATCGGCGGGCTCGTCTTCAACAAGCCGCTCTTGGGCGTGGTGTTCGATTCGCTGTTTCACCTCACCGAAGAGGGCTGGCGCAAGCTGACGCTGCGCTGGGCGATCTTTTTCCTCGTGCTTGCGGTACTCAACGAAATTGTCTGGCGCAACACCTCGACCAATGTGTGGGTCGACTTCAAGGTCTTCGGCGTGATGCCGCTGACCTTCCTGTTCGGCGCGCTGCAGATGCCGCTGTTGAAGAGATATGCGGTAGAGCCTGCGGAGTGACGGTTACGACCCCGCGGCCAGCGCCTTGTCGATCTCCGGCTTGAGCACCGAGTCGTAATTGTCGGGCGTTATCGGGCCGACGAGTTTAAAGGCGATACGGGCGTCGCGGCCGATGACGAAATTCTCCGGCACGCCATAGACGCCCCATTCGATGCCGGCGCGCCCGCTGACGTCGGCGCCGGCTGCGGCGTATGGATTGCCGTAGCGGCCGAGAAAGCGCCGCGCATTGTCGGGCTCGTCCTTGTAATTGATGCCGACGAGGCGGATCCGGCTGTCCTGCGCCAATTGCAACAGCATCGGCGCCTCGTCGCGGCACGGCACACACCACGACGCCCAAACATTGACGATCGTCACACCGCCCTTGAAGCGCGCAGGGTCGAGGCCGGGAATGGGCGTGCCATCGCGCTCGAGGCCGATGACCGGCGGCAGTGCGGTCTGCGGCGCCGGATGGCCGATCAGGGCTGAGGGGATCAACGATGGATCGCCGTCGCCGAGCCGCAACAGAAATAGCAAGGCGAGCCCGAGAAAAAGGAGAAGCGGCAGCGCCACGATGGCTCGGCGCCAGCCCAGCTTGCGGGCTGCGGTCGTGCCTTGGGTCACGCTGTCATCCGCTGCGGCGCTCATGCTCGTTCCTTTGCCTGGGCGTCGGCCGCGGCCTTGGCCTGTTCGATCGTCCGTTCGGCGCGCGATGTCGCCGAGCGGCGGGCGACACCCTGCTCGTCAAGTTCGGCAAGAGTATGGGTTTGCACCCGGTAATCGACCATAATCCACGCGATCAGGGCGCCAATAATAATAGCTGCGGCCGCATAGGCTGCGGCAATAAAGTCGATATGCGCGGTCGATTCCATTGTTCAACTCACCGGGTCAATTCACCGCATTCGCTTGCATCAGGTGCAGCGTGCGCACGCGCCGGCGCAGAATTTCATTGCGCATGGCCGCGAGCAGGAGCGTCGCGAACAGCAAAGTAAACGCCGCCGCCATGATGAAGAGTGGAATGAGAATGGTCGGATAGATCGTCGAGCCGCCGAGCCGGAACACCGAAGAGCCCTGGTGCAGCGTGTTCCACCAGTCGACCGAGAATTTTATGATTGGCAAATCGACGGCGCCGACCAGCGTGAGAATGGCCGCCGCCCGCGCCGCGCGCGACGGATCGTCGACCGTGCGCCACAAGGCGATGACGCCGAGATAGAGCAGAAACAGAATGAGCTCGGAGGTCAGCCGCGCGTCCCAGACCCAATAGGTACCCCATTCGGGCCGGCCCCATAGCGATCCGGTAACGAGGCACAAAAGCGTAAATGCCGCTCCGATCGGAGCCGCCGCCTTGGCGGCGACGTCGGCTAGCGGGTGCCGCCATACCAGCGTGCCGAGCGCCGCAACGCTCATCAGTCCCCAGCCCAGCATCCCGAGCCAAGCCGACGGCACGTGGATGAACATAATTTTGACCGTGGCGCCCTGCTGGTAATCGTCAGGAGCGATCATCGCCTGGTCGATGCCGAAGGCGAAGACGAGCAGCGTCACGCCGCCGAGCCACGGAATGGTTTGGTTGGCGAGGCGCAAAAACCGCGTCGGGTTGGCCAGATCGATGAGAGGCATCGGCAACTTCCAGTTCAGAGGCTTTCCCAGGCCGTGTTCCGACTCAATTGAATCGGATCACGGTGTATGCGCTTTGTTGGAGCGTGATCTTATCCGAAAACCGGTTGCCACTTTTCGGGACCATGCTCTAGTCCAGTTCGCCGCGGCAGTAAAATCCGCAACCCTCGGGCTTTTCGTCATTTTCGCATGACGACGGTCCTACTCCATCTCCTGCCGCAAGGCAGCTGCGGCGGCAAACGGGCCGACGACGAGGCTCATGAGCGTCAGCGCGCAGAGAATCGTGAACGGGGTCCCGAACGGCACCGGACCGATAACGGCCGCATTGGCCGCGGCGACGCCGAAAATCAGCACCGGAACCGTCAGCGGCAGCACGATCACGGCGACCAGGAGCCCGCCGCGGCGCAGCGTCACCGCAATCGCGGCGCCGATAAGGCCGAGAAAGTTCAGCGCCGGCGTGCCGACCAGGAGCGTGAGCACCAGCGCGCCCTCCGCCGGCGCATCGAGATTGAGAAAGAGCCCGATCAGCGGCGCCGCGATCACGAGCGGCAGGCCGGTGGTGAGCCAATGGGCAAGCCCCTTCACGGCGACCACGAGCTCGAGCGGCGCGCGGCCCATCAGGATCAGATCGAGCGAACCGTCGTCATGGTCGGACGTGAACAAGCGGTCGAGGGCGAGCAGGCTCGCCAACAGCGCCGCGAGCCACAGGATCGCCGGTCCGATGCGCTTGAGCAGCGCCAGATCCGGCCCGATCGCGAACGGTGTCAGCGTAACCACGACCAGAAAGAACAGCACGCCCATCAGCGCGCCGCCGCCGACACGGATCGCGATCCGCATGTCGCGCACGAGGATGGCTGCGAGCGCGTTCATGCTTGAGCGCCTTCCGCTTCGCGGGCGGGCGAGGCCGGCGCGTGCTCGAGCCGCAATTCCTTGGCGTTGGCAAGTCCGACCGGCCCATGAGTCGCCGCCAGGATGAGGCCGCCCTCCGCCAGATGCGCCTGCATCAGCCCGGCGAGCCGATCCTGCGCCGAGACGTCGAGCGTGCTGGTGGGTTCATCGAGTAGCCAGAGCGGACGCTTGACCGCGATAAGCCGCGCGATCGATAGCCGGCGCCGCTGACCGGCCGAGAGATAAGCGGCCGGCAGCCTGATCAGCGCCGCAAGCCCGACCGCGTCGAGCGCTTGGACCAGGTCCGGGTTTGGGGCGCCGAAAAAGCCCGCCCAAAAGGCCAGGTTTTCCCCGACCGAGAGTGCCGGTTTAAGCGCGTCCTGGTGGCCGAGATAATGCGCCTGCTCGGCAATGCTCAGTTCCGGATCGCCGCCTTCGAGCTCAAACCTGCCCCGGGTCAGGCGGACCAGCCCTGCCACGGTTCGCAACAGCGAGGATTTTCCGGCGCCATTACGCCCGGTGACGATCAAGGCCTCGCCCGGGCCGACCGCAAAGCCGACGCCCGAGAAAACATCGCGCCCGCCCCGGTGGCAGTGAAGGTCGACGGCGGTGAGCCGCATCCGTGCAGTCCCGATTGCTGCGGCTCTCGCCGCGGTTTTGCCGCCGCTAGGCGCATCATATTAGCGGATCACGCAATGCCGAACTGGCACAAGCGCGGAAAAGACCTTATAAGCCGCAGGTCGGGCGCTGGGGCGAGCCGGTGACGCCTTTGAGCCCTGTTCCGGCAATTATTTGCCTGTCGAATTGCGCCGGCGCCCGCCGGCAGGATGGGAAAAAAGTCCATGGCATCGCTCGATAGCTTCAAGTGTCTGCGCCCCCTCAAGGTCGGCTCCAAGACCTACGCCTATTACAGCCTTCCGGTAGCGGAAAAGAACGGCCTGAAGGGCATTTCGCGGCTGCCGTTCTCGCTGAAGGTCCTATTGGAAAATCTGCTGCGCAACGAGGATGGCCGCTCGGTCACCAAGCAGGACATTCAAGCGGTCGCGCAATGGCTCAAGTCGAAGACCTCGGATCGCGAAATCGCGTTCCGGCCGGCGCGCGTCTTGATGCAGGATTTCACCGGCGTGCCGGCGGTGGTCGATCTCGCCGCCATGCGCGATGCCATGGACCATCTCGGCGGCGACGCCAAGAAGATCAACCCGCTGGTGCCGGTGGATCTGGTCATCGATCATTCGGTCGCGGTGAATTTTTTCGGCCACAAAGACTCGTTCAAGCGCAATGTCGAAGAGGAATACAAGCAAAACCAGGAACGCTACAAGTTCCTGAAATGGGCGCAACGCTCCTTTGAGGATTTCCGCGTCGTGCCGCCGGGCACCGGCATCTGCCACCAGGTCAATCTCGAATATCTGTCGCAAACCGTCTGGACCGCGAAGCAAAAGATCAATTTTCCGGATAAAAAGACGGTCGCCACCGAGCTTGCCTATCCGGATACTCTGGTCGGCACCGACTCGCACACCACGATGGTGAACGGGCTTGCGGTGTTGGGATGGGGCGTTGGCGGCATCGAGGCGGAGGCCGCGATGCTCGGCCAGCCCTATTCGATGCTGCTGCCGGAAGTGATCGGCGTGCGCTTCAACGGCAAGCTCAAGGAAGGCGTCACCGCGACCGACCTTGTGCTCACCGTCACCCAGATGCTGCGCAAGCGCGGTGTCGTCGGCAAATTCGTCGAATATTTCGGACCGGGCCTGGGCAGTCTGACGCTCGCCGACCGCGCTACCCTCGGCAACATGTCGCCCGAATATGGTGCGACCTGCGGCTTCTTTCCGGTCGACGACGACACCGTCAAATATCTGCGCGACACCGGCCGCGCCGCCGACCGTGTGGCGCTCGTCATCGCCTATGCGAAAGCGCAGGGCATGTATCGCACCAAGAACACGGCGGAGCCGTTCTTTACCGAGGTGCTCAAGCTCGAGCTCGGTTCGATCGAGCCGTCGCTCGCCGGGCCGAAGCGTCCGCAGGACCGCGTCGCGTTGAAAGACGTCAAGAACGGCTTTGCCCAATCGATGGACAAGGAGTTCAACAAGTCCGGCGAAATGGACAAGCGGGTTCCGGTCGAAGGCCGCGACCATACGCTCGGCAATGGTGACGTCGTGATCGCAGCGATCACCTCGTGCACCAATACGTCGAACCCGAGCGTGATGATGGCGGCCGGCCTGCTCGCCAAGAAGGCGGTGGAGAAGGGCCTTACGGTTAAACCGTGGGTCAAAACCTCGCTGGCACCCGGCTCGCAGGTGGTCGAAGAATATTATCAGAAGTCGGGATTGCAGAAATATCTCGATGCGCTCGGCTTCAATCTTGTCGGCTTCGGCTGCACCACCTGCATCGGCAATTCGGGTCCGTTGCCGGAGGAGATTTCCGAGGCGATCAACAAGAACGATCTGGTCGCGGCCGCGGTGCTGTCCGGCAATCGCAATTTCGAAGGCCGCGTCAACGCCGACGTGCGCGCCAATTACCTCGCCTCGCCGCCGCTGGTCGTCGCCTATGCGATCGCCGGCTCGATGCAGATCGACCTCGCCAAGGCGCCGCTCGGCACCGACCAGAAGGGCCGCAAGGTTTATCTGCGCGACATCTGGCCGTCGAACCGCGAGGTTGCCGCGGTCATCCGCAAGAGCATCAACAAGCAGATGTTCCAGCGCAAATATGGCGACGTGTTCAAAGGCGACGCCAATTGGCGCAAGATCAACGTGCCGGGCGGGCTCACCTTCAAGTGGGACGATCGTTCCACCTATGTGCAGAACCCGCCCTATTTCGAGGGCATGGAGAAGCGCACCCAGCCGATCGAGGACATCGTCGATGCGCGCGTCCTTGGGCTGTTCCTCGACTCGATCACGACCGACCACATTTCGCCGGCCGGATCGATCAAAGAAGAAAGCCCCGCCGGCGAATATCTGCGCGACCATCAGGTGCGGCCGAAGGACTTCAACCAATACGGTACGCGGCGCGGCAATCACCAAGTGATGATGCGCGGGACCTTTGCCAATATCCGCATCAAGAACCAGATGGTGCCGGGCGTCGAAGGCGGCTTCACCATCCACTATCCGTCGAAGCAGCGCATGACCATCTACGACGCGGCGATGCGCTATAAGTCGGAGCACGTGCCGCTGGTGATCTTCGCCGGCAAGGAATACGGCACCGGCTCGTCGCGCGATTGGGCCGCCAAGGGCTCGGTCCTGCTCGGCGTGCGCGCCGTGATCGCGCAGAGCTTCGAGCGCATCCATCGCTCCAATCTAGTGGGCATGGGCGTTGTGCCGCTGGTCTTCGAAGAGGGCACGTCGTGGCAGACGCTCGGGCTGAAGGGCGACGAGCAGGTGACCATTCGCGGCTTGCACGGCGATCTCAAGCCGCATCAACGGCTGCAAGCCGAGATCATCGCATCCGACGGCGGGCTCAAACGCGTGCCGTTGATCTGTCGCATCGATACCGGCGACGAACTCGAATACTATCGCAACGGCGGCATCCTGCAGTACGTGTTGCGCCACCTCGCCGCTTAACGCTTCGGCGAGTGTTGCGGCGTAAACTCCGGGCGCAAGCGCTCGGGGCTCACCTTCTTGGCCCTCACCGCGAAGTGAGTGGCGGGTGACTGGCGCCGGCGCTACAGATGGCGCCGTCGCAAAAGCGTCACCCGGGGCTGCGGGTGGAGGGTTTGGAATGCTGCGTCGCCGCCTCGCGTATTCACCGCTCCGTGCGGCTTTTTTGCTTGCCGGTTTTCTGCTTGCGAATTTCACTTTTGCCAGTGTCAACGCAGCGCGCGCCGCCGAGCCGCGGGCTTTGCTTGAGCTGTTCACCAGCCAAGGCTGCTCGTCTTGTCCTCCTGCCGACAAGCTTCTCGGCGAGTTGAGCGGCGATCCCTCGCTGGTCGCGCTCAGCGTGCCGATCGATTATTGGGATTATCTCGGCTGGAAGGACACACTCGCCAGTCCGGCGCATTCGGCGCGGCAACGGGCCTATTCCCGGGTGCGCGGCGATCGCCAAGTCTACACGCCGCAGATTGTGGTCAACGGCGCCACCCATGTGCTGGGCAGCGACCGCGCCGCCATCGAGCGGGCGATAGTGCAGACCGATCAGAAATCGGGCGTGATGTCGCTTCCGGTGGAGCTCGCGATCGGCGGTGCCGGCGCGAGCGGGCAAAGTTTGAGCATTCAAGTCGAGTCGGCGGAAAATGAGCACGCCTCGGGCGAGGTCTGGCTGTGTCCGCTTGCCAAAGCCATCGAGGTCGAAATCGGCCGTGGCGAGAACCGCGGCCGCACCATCACTTACCACAATGTCGTCCGCGGCTGGGTCAAGGTCGGCGATTGGACCGGGGCGAAATCGAATTGGCAGGTGCCGTTGTCGCAGATCGCCGCCGAAGGTGTCGATGCCGCCGCCGTGATGGTGCAGGAAGGCAGCCGTGACAAGCCGGGCATTATTCTCGGCGCCGCCTATCTGACGCTTAAGTAGCTTTTGCGAAAAGCCCGATCACGAGTAGGGCTTCTATTCGCCAATCGCATTCCCCGTTTTCCAACAAAAAAGGCCGGCTCACGCCGGCCTAAAAGGTTTGGGGAATTGAACCGTAGTGACTACGCTTGCTCTGGCCCGGTCCGTCCGCGCCCCGGGGGGCTGGGGGGCTGAGGAATCCGGAACACGATCCGAACCGGGCCCTGAGGCAACAATCACTGTTTCACAGTCTAGCTTGGCGCGTGGTGGGCCGAAATAGGGCCGCTTTATGATTCGCTTAACAATATCGTGATTCAGCCGGCAAAAATGCCGCACCGCGGCATCGCTTTGGCCTCAGTCCTGGCGCCCCAATAGCCCATTTGCCGCTTCGCAAAGCCCGCAAAGAGGGCTTGCCGGCAGGCCGTTCTGGCGCGATCATGAAACCCTGATGACACAGTCCTGAGTGAAGGAGGCGCCGGATGGATCTCGGCGAAACCGATCCCAGCGCGTACCGCGGGGGCGAGCAACGGTCGCAAGTCCCCGCCAACCCTATCTCCGCCAGTGAAGTAACTTTCAGCCGGCGCGAACTCGACCGCATCCTCAGACTTTATGGCCGCAAGGTCGCCGACGGCGAGTGGCGCGATTACGCCATCGATTTCCTCAAAGACCGCGCCGTATTTTCCGTATTCCGCCGCGCCTCGGAAATGCCGATCTATCGCATCGAGAAGAATCCGCGTCTCGGCCGCCGCCAGGGCGCCTATAGCGTCATTTCGGCGACCGGCCACATCCTGCGCCGCGGTCACGAACTCGATCGCGTGCTTAGCGCGCTCGATCGCTCGCTCCGGGTGGTTGCGGGCTGAAAAAGTTCACGGCGGCGCCGTGTCGCCTTCGCCGAGCGCAAGCTGCATCAGCGGGGTGTCAAGCCAGCGGCCGTGCTTGAAGCCAACCGAGCGCAGCGTGCCGACCATCGTGAAGCCCGCCGCGGCATGCAATGCGACCGAAGCGGTCTGCGCCGAATCCCCGATCACCGCGATGATCTGGCGGAATCCGCGCCGCTCGGCTTCCTCGATAAGGCGCGTGAGCAAAAGCCTCCCGATGCCCCGGCGATGAAACTCCGGCGCGATGTAGATCGAATCTTCGACAGTCCATCGGTAGGCCGGCCGCGCCCGGTAGGGACCCGCATAGGCATAGCCGGCAAGGGCTCCGGCGCTCTCGGCGACGAGGTATGGATAGCCGCCGGCCAGCAGCGCCTGGAACCGCCGCAGCATCTCGGCTTCGTCGGGTGGCTCGAGCTCGAACGATGCCGTGCCGTGAATGACGGCCTCGGCATAAATGCGCGTGATGGCGGCAATGTCATTAGGGCCTGCGTCCCGAGTGCCGATCTCAGTCATCGGGCGCAGCATAACAAAACGCCCCGGGGTTGAACCCCGGGGCGCCTGTTTCGAGCGATGGGCTTTGGTTCAGCGGCGGTCGCCGAACAGCCGCAGCAGCATCAGGAACAGATTGATGAAGTCGAGATAGAGCGACAGCGCGCCCATCACTGCCTTGCGGCCCGCAATGGTGCCGTCGTCCATCACGCTATACATTTCCTTGATCTTTTGCGTGTCGTAGGCGGTGAGGCCTACGAAGATCAGCACGCCGAGCACCGAAATGGCCCAGTCGAGGCCGGTCGAATGCAGGAACATGTTGACCAGGCTGGCAATGATGATGCCGATCAAGCCCATGAACATGAACGAGCCGACGCCGGTCAGGTCGCGCTGCGTGGTGTAGCCGTAGAGGCTCATCGCCCCGAAGGTCGCGGCCGAGATGAAGAACACGCGCGTGATCGATTCGCCGGTGTAAACGAGGAAGATCGACGCCAGCGACAGGCCGAGCAGCCCGGCATAGACGAAGAACAGCATCAGCGCGGTTCCCGCCGACAGCCGGTTGATGCCATAGCTCAAAGCGAAGACGAGCCCGAGCGGCGCCAAGACCAGCACCCACATCAGCGGGCTCTGGAAGACGGCGTGGCCGAACGAGGTCAGTTCGAGCCCACCGCTCGTCTGCGTCACCGCGGCGGAGAACGTGAACCAGGCGACAATCCCGGTCAGCGCCACGCCGGCGGTCATATAGTTGTAGACGCGGATCATGTGCGCGCGCAGACCCGCATCGATCGCGACCTGGTCCGGGCGGTAGCCGGCCCGGGCGGTTGCGAGATTCCGATCGAAGTCGGACATGGACAATACCCCTGGGTTGGCCCGGCCTCATGCCGGGGTGGCGCTTTGCAAACGCCGAAACACTGAGTGCCGGGAATCTAGTGCGAAACCATCCCGCGCGCCAGATGGGTGCGACGTCATATTTCGCGAGGGTTTTGCAAGTGTTACAAGCCGTTCATGGTGTTTAACGGCGACGGTTTTGCTGGCGCGGCGATCAGAGATTTCTTAAGACCTCGGCGGGCTTGCGGCCGAGCGCCGAGAACGTGCCGGCAAGGCCTAAGGCGACGGTGACCAACAGTGCTGCCGTGGCGGTCAGCAAAGCCTCCCCTGCCACCCAGACAAAGGGAAAATCCATCACCCGGGTCACCACCAGATCGGCGGCGAGCGAGCCCGCGGCAACGCCGAAGATGACCGTCGCCAGGCCGATCAAGAGATATTCGATCGCGTAGGCGGCCGTGAGCCGCGCCCGGGTGGCGCCCAAAGTCTTCAACACCACGGCGTCATAGACCCGGTAGCGCTGGCCCGCGGCAAGCGTGCCGCCGAGCACGAGCGCCGCCGCGATAAGCGTAATCGAGCTGGCACCGCGTAGTGCCAGCACGAGCTTACTCACCAAACTATCGACCGCATCGAGCGCGTCTTTCACCCGCACCGACGTCACAGTCGGAAAGGCGTCGCCCAGCGCCTTGATGACGGCGGTTTCCTCCGCGGTCGTGCCGCCATCCGCGAAGGTCAGCGTGGCGATATCGCTATGCGGCGCGCCATTGAAGGTGCCGGGCGAAAACACCATCACGAAATTGATACCGAGATTCTCCCAATCGACGGCGCGCAGATTGGCGATGCGCGCCGTGACATTGCGGCCGAGCACGTTGACCGTGATGGTATCGCCGATCTTGAGATCGAGATCGTGCGCGGTGCGGCTTTCCAGCGATACCAGCGGCGCCCCCGCGTAGTCCGGGCTCCACCATTGGCCTGAAACGATGTGCGAGCCGGCGGGCACCGCACTCGCATAGGTGATGCCGCGGTCGCCGCGCAGCACCCAGCGCGATCCGGGCGCGGCCTTGAGATCGTCGGCCGCGATGCCGTTCGCAGAAGCGATGCGCCCGCGCAGCATCGGCACGCGTTCGATGGATGCGCCCGGCGCCTTTTGCCGCATGAAGACGTCGAAGCGATCGCTATCGGCGGCGGGGATATCGATGAAAAAGAACGAGGGCGCGTGTTCCGGGAGCGAGCCGGCTAATTCGCGGTGCAGATTGCCGTCGATCTCGACCACGGTGACCAGCAAGGCAAGGCCTAGACCCAGCGACAGCATGACGCTCGGGGTGAGCGCGCCGGCACGATGGATATTGGCGATGGCAAGCCGCAGCACCATCGAGCGCTGCCGCGGCACGTGCCGGGCAAGCCACATCGTAAGCATGGCGACGAGGCGCAGCACCAGGAAGACGACCGCCGCCGCCACGATGAAATAGATCGCCACGCGCTGGTCATAGGTGGAGAAAATCGCCAGCACAGAAAGCAGGCCGACGATCGCCGCCGAGGCCATGACATAGCGCAGCCTTGGCCAGGCGCGCTCCGCGGCGATCTGATCGCGAAACAGCATCGACACCGAAATGTCGTGCGCGCGTCCGAGCGGCCACAGCGCGAAAGCAAGCGCCGTCAACAGCCCATAAACGATCGACAGCAGTAGCACGCCAGGAAACAGCGCGGGCGCCACCGGCAGCGGAATAATCTTGCCAAAGGCGGACGCGATGACGAAGGGCAGCGCGGCGCCGAGCGCGGCGCCCAGCAAGGTGGCGACCAGTGCCACCAGGATCACTTCGGCGAGATAGATCGCGAAAATGCCGCCGCCGGTGGCGCCAAGCGCTTTCAGGGTTCCGATCACGTCGCGTTTGCGCCCGAGATGGCTCGCTACCGCATTGGCGACGCCGACGCCGCCGACCAACAATGTGGTCAGGCCGACCAGTGTCAGGAATTGGGTGAAGCGCTCGACGCTGCGCTCGAGCTGCGGCGAGGCCTTGTTGCGGCTGCGAACTTCCCAGCCCGCCTCCGGGAATGCCGCCTCGGCTTGTTTCTGCAGTGAGGTGACCGCGCTGTCGCTTGCGCCGGCGGCTGGCAACCGCAACCGGTATTGCCAACGGACCAGGCTGCCGGGCTGCAACAGTCCGGTGGCGCGTAGCGCCGCCTCGCTCACCAGCACGCGCGGTCCGAGCCCGAGCCCGCCGGAGAGCTTGTCGGGTTCGGCGGTTAGCGCCGCGCGCAATTCGAGCGCGGCATTGCCGATGGTGATGCGGTCGCCGATTTTCAGGTTGAGCCGCGTGAGCAGGGTCGGGTCGACCGCCGCGCCGAAGGCGTCGCCGTTTAGCGCGAATAGTTTTGACAGCGGCGGCGCCGGATCGGTTGTCACTGTGCCGAACAGCGGATAGTCGGCGTCAACCGCCTTGAGCTCAACGAGCGATGAGCGGCCGTCCGCAGTTCGCGCCATGGCTCGCAACGTCGCGGCGACCGAGACCGTGCCATGGGCATTGAGGAAGGCGCGCTCGGCCGGGCTCGCCTCGCGTTGGATCAACGCAAAGGCGATGTCGCCGCCCAAGATCACCCGGCCGGCGCCGGCAACGCCGTCATTGAGGCTTGCCGCCACCGAGCCGACGCCGGCGATGGCCATGACGCCGAGCGCGACGCAGGCGACGAACACGCCAAAGCCGCGCAAGCCGCCGCGTAGCTCGCGCCAGGCAAAGACGAGTGCAAAACGCAGCGCGAAGCCAGATGTGGCCCGTTGCTCGGGCCTAGTGGCGGGTGCCAGCATCGAGCGGCCTCCTCCGAGCCTCGGGCATCACGCGCGCGAGCAGGAAATGGGTGGGCAGGTAGACCAGAAGCGGCAGCCCGATCAACAGGCCGACAAACCAGACCCAGCCCGGCACGAAATTTTGCGCTGCATTGTCGCTCATGCCGAACACGTAGTTGATGTTCACCGGTGTCAGCCCGGGATGCGCCTTTGGCGGCGGCATCAGGAAGAAACAGACCGGGAGCAGCACCCAGGAGACGCCGGTCCAGGAGTGCCAGGCACGGCGGTCGTAGCCGATCCTCCACACCAGATAGATGAGCAGGAATGGCAGCCAGCCATGAAACAGCGATAACAGCCGAAGGAACAGCGAGTGGTTGGCATCGAACATATAGTCGGTCATGCCGGTGAGCGAGAAGCCGGTCGTATGGACCAGAAAATCGGTCACCCAAATCGCCTGCGGCACCAGAATGCCGACAGCGCACATCGAGATCAGAAGCGCATTTTCCGTCCAGATCGCGATCAGTGTGAAGATCAGCGCGACGTCGCAGAAATAAAGAAAATTGGTCGGCCCGTAATAATGCCAATAGACCGGAATGAGCACCGCCATGAACGCGGTGTAGCCGAGTTTGAGGACCAAGGGGATGCGCGCGGTCTGCATCATGATGCGGAGTTTCCCCCGGCCTATTCTCCCGCGATTGCGGGCGAGGGGAGCGAAGCGACGATCTGGCCCGAACGCATATGCAAGACGCGGCCGCAGCGCGCCGCAAGCGCGGTGTCGTGCGTCACCAGGATCAGCGTGGTGCCGCGCTCGCGATGGCCGCGAAACAGAAGCTCGATAATATCGCTGCCGGTAGTTTCGTCGAGATTGCCGGTCGGCTCGTCGGCGACGACGATCGCGGGATTAGGCGCGAGCGCACGTGCCAGCGCGACCCGCTGCTGCTCGCCGCCGGAAAGCTCGGCGGGATAATGATGCAGGCGGCCTGCCAATCCGACACCCGCCAATTCGCGCTCGGCGCGGGCGAGCGCGTCGGCCTCGCCGGCAAGCTCAATCGGGACTGCGACATTTTCCAGCGCGGTCATTGTGGGGATCAGATGGAAGGCCTGAAATACGATGCCGATATTGCGGCCGCGGAAGCGCGCCAGCCGGTCTTCGTTGAGCTGTTGCAGCTCTTCACCGGCCACCATTACCGAGCCGGAGTCGGGCCTTTCCAGCCCGGTCATCACCATCAAGAGCGTCGATTTGCCCGATCCCGACGGCCCCAACATGCCGACGGCCTCGCCGCGGCCTATATGCAGGTCGATGTCACGCAGGATATGGACGCGGGCAGCGCCCCGGCCGAGCGACAGATTGACGCCGGCAAGCGCGATGATGGTGTCGGCGAGAGGATGCCCCTTCATGTCGTTCATCGGCGGCTCATATGGGTGGCGGCGGCGCTTCCGCCAAATAGCGGCGCTTTGTAGCGTGGTGCTCTTGACTGGAACAGCAGCGCCGGCAGCCCTTGCCGATCGGCCGCTCCATATCGTGGCACTCGGCGATTCACTGACTGCAGGCTACGGTTTGCCGCAAAAGGACGGCTTTGTGCCGCGCCTGCAAGCGGCGCTCGCGGCGCAGGGCATCGCTGCCGACATCGCCAATGCCGGGGTCTCCGGCGATACCGCGGCGGACGGTCTCGCCCGGCTAGACTGGTCGGTGGCTCAGGACACCGATGCGGTGATTGTCGAACTCGGCGCCAACGACATGTTGCGCGGCGTGAGGCCGGAGACGACACGCGCCGCACTCGACGCGATTTTGCAACACCTGACCGCGCGGCACATCGCCGTCGTGCTGTGCGGCATGCGCACCGCGCCCAATATGGGTGCCGATTACGCGCAGGAATTCGAACGCATATACCCGGAACTTGCGGCCAAATATGGCGCCATTCTCTACCCGTTCTTTCTTGACGGCGTCGCCGCCGATCTCAAGCTGATCCAACCGGATGGGCTCCATCCGAACGCAGCCGGCGTCGGCATTATCGTCGGGCGCATCCTGCCGAAAGTTTTGAAGCTGATCGCGCGGGTCAGGCAAAGTCCCTCATGAGGGTTGCGCGGCCTGTCGGATGACCCCATTCTTGTGAGGCGGCGAATCACGAGCTGGAGTTGGTCATGCCCCGCTTGTTCACCGGTCTCGAAATTCCGCCGTCGGTCGCCCGTACGCTTGCCATGATGCGGGGTGGCTTGCCCGGGGCGCGCTGGATCGATCCGGAAAATTATCACCTTACGCTGCGTTTCATCGGCGATATCGACGACGCGCTGGCGCGCGAGATCGCGCTCCTGCTGGGCCGGGTCCATCGCGGACCGTTTGAAGCCCGACTCGACGGGTTGACGTCGTTCGGCGGCCGCAAGCCCCGCGCCGTAGTCGCAGCCGTCTCGCCGGTTCCGGCGCTCATGGAACTCCAAGCCGAGCATGATCGGTTGTTGCAGCGGCTCGGCTTGGAGCCCGAGGGACGCAAATATACGCCCCATGTCACGCTGGCGCGGCTGCGCGACAGTTCGAGCCACGAGGTCGCCGACTATTTGGCGGCTCGCGGTCATTTTCGCTCGGCCACGTTCGAGGTAACGCGCTTCGTGCTGTTCTCGTCGCGGGCCTCGGTCGGCGGCGGTCCTTATCTCGTCGAGGAAGCCTATCCGCTCGCCGCCATCAAGCTGCGGGTGCAGCAGGCGGGCTGACCGCCGCGGCTCACGCCCGCAGTATCCTGGTCTGCAGATCGAGCATCGCGGTGGCGAAGCCGTGGCTGTCCGACATCAATTCGCGCATCAAGGATAGCGGCGTCGGGCGCGAGGACTCGACCTCGCCCACCACGCTTTCGAAATCGAACGACAATTCGGCGTCGAATTTGCGGGCGAGCTGCTGCATGCGGCGATTGTCGGCGAGGCAGGCCATATGCAGATGCCGGAAGCCGCGATTGCGCGCGACTAGCAAAGTACGCCGCAACAGCGCCGAACCAACGCCGTGACTCTGCCAGGGCTTTTCCACGCTGATGGCGGCTTCCGCCTCGTGGGTGAAGTGCACGCCGATCGGCCGCAACTCGGCCGCGCCATGCATCGCGTCGCCGACGAAAAAGCCGTGGACAACGGCATCGAGACCCAGCGTCAGATCCACATAGCGGCGGATGAAATCGTCGGAGACGCCGCCGGCGAAACGGTTGCGCCGGCTTTCGGGATCGAGGCGAAGAATGTGATCACGATATTTCGCTGTTTCGCCGATCCACAATTTGCGGATCACGCCGCCTTCGGGGAGGACTTCTTGCATTTGGGTCTCCTGACCTTGTTGTCGATGAGACCCTCCTCTCGGCTTCCTCCCCAGAAAGCTTCGGAGCGGCGAGTGATCTCCGCTCCGTCGAATCACCAGATCATGTCGTGTGGCGCGAAACTTTGACAAGGCGAAGGATTGAGCAACATGCGTACATTCCGTATACGCATAGCTCTCGCACAGTTTTGCGACGATTTGACCACCTGACGAGATCGCCGCGCGCCGGAAGCAGCGCCTATCTGGCACGCCGTCTGCAAGAAGCCCGAACGTGAGCACAATTTCACCGCAGCCGTTAATCCTCCGCTAACCTCATGGCGAGTTCCGTTTCCGCGCAATATTCCGCCGGCGTTGCGGCGGGCAGCGTCGAGCGCGACGACGCGCAGCTCGACGTCATCGCCAGGATGGCGCGGCTCGAAGAGCGCATCGTGCAGCTGCGGCTGGCGCGAAAATCCTCGGCGCTGGGCTGGCTGTTCGCCAGCCGCGAGCGCGACCTGCCTCCCATCAAGGGCCTCTACATTTATGGCGAGGTCGGACGCGGCAAGACCATGCTGATGGACTTCTTCTTCGAGACCTCGCCGGTCGAGCGCAAGCGCCGCGCGCATTTCCACGAATTCATGCTCGACGTGCACCAGCGCATCCATGCCATCCGGCAAAAAATGAAAGCCGGCGAACATTTGGGCGAAGATCCGATCCATCTCGTCGCCGAACAATTGGCCGAGCAAGCGTGGCTGTTGTGCTTCGACGAGTTTCACGTCACCGACATCGCCGACGCGATGATTCTCGGCCGGCTGTTCACGCGATTGTTCGACCGCGGCATCGTCATGGTGGCGACCTCGAACGTCCGGCCGGATCTGCTCTACAAGGACGGGCTGAACCGCGCGCTGTTCGTGCCCTTCATCGAAAAACTCGAACAGCATGTCGACGTGGTGCGGCTCGAGGCCCGCACCGATTTCCGGCTGGAAAAACTCGCCGGCGCGCCGGTCTGGTACGTGCCCGCGGACGCCAAGGCCGATGGCGCGCTCGACGAGGCCTGGCGGCGGCTTGCCGGCGACGATCCGGGCACGCCCGAGGAGCTTCCGCTGCAGGGGCGCAGCGTGCACGTGCCGCGCGCCGCCATGGGGGTGGCGCGCTTTTCCTTTCACGATCTCTGCGAACGGCCACTCTCGGCCGCCGACTATCTGCGTATCGCCCACGAATATCATACCGTGATCCTCGATCACGTGCCGACGATGACCTACGACAACCGCAACGCCGCCAAGCGCTTCATCATTTTGATCGACACACTTTACGACACGAATGTGAAGCTGATTGCGTCGGCCTCAGCCGAGCCGGACGCGCTCTACCGGGCCGACGAAGGTTTTGAGGCGCTGGAATTCAAGCGCACGTCCTCGCGGCTGATTGAGATGCGTTCGCACACCTATCTCGGGCGGCCGCATGGCGCGGCGGCGCGGACGGCGAGCTCGTCCGCGGGGATTGTGGAGACGTAAGCGTGCGATTGCGAGCAAGCCGCTTCGGGCTATTTTTGCGCTGACCGGTCGATCCAAGCGGTCCCACCCGACTTGAACGCGCCACCCGAAAGGGCTAATGAGCCGATAGCCGGGCCTTTCGACCAAGCGGGGGTATTTGCTGATGGCGCGTAGCAAAATCGCATTGATAGGCTCGGGGCAAATCGGCGGGACGCTGGCGCTTCTCATCGGCCTCAAAGAGCTGGGCGACGTCGTCATGTTCGACGTCATGGAAGGTGTCCCCCAAGGCAAGGCGCTCGATCTCGTGCAGGCGTCCCCGGTCGAGGGTTTCGACGCCAAGCTCACCGGCACAAATTCCTATGAGGCGATCGAAGGGGCTTCGGTCTGCATCATTACCGCCGGCGTGCCGCGCAAGCCCGGCATGAGCCGCGACGATCTCCTCGGCATCAACCTTAAGGTGATGGAGCAGGTCGGCGCCGGCATCAAGAAATACGCGCCGAATGCGTTTATCATCTGCATCACCAACCCGCTCGACGCCATGGTGTGGGCGCTGCAAAAATGCTGCGGCTTGCCGAAAAACATGGTCGTGGGCATGGCGGGCGTGCTCGATTCGGCGCGGTTTCGCTATTTCGTCGCCGACGAGTTCAATGTCTCGGTCGAAGACGTCAATGCCTTCGTGCTCGGCGGCCATGGCGACACCATGGTGCCGCTGGTGCGCTATTCGGCGGTCGCCGGTATTCCGCTGCCCGACCTCGTCAAAATGGGCTGGACCACGCAGGCGAGGCTCGATGAGATCGTCAACCGGACCCGGAACGGCGGCGGCGAGATCGTCAGCCTGTTGAAAACGGGCTCGGCCTTCTACGCGCCCGCGGCCTCCGCGGTTGCGATGGCCGAAAGCTATCTGCGCGACAAAAAGCGGGTGCTGCCCTGCGCCACCTGGCTCAATGGCGAGTATGGCCTGAAGGACGTCTATGTCGGCGTTCCCGTCGTGCTTGGCAGTAAGGGCGTCGAGCGCATCGTTGAAATCGAATTCACGAGCGCCGAGCGCGCGATGTTCGAAAAGTCCGCCGAATCCGTGCAAACTCTGATCGACGCCTGCAAGAAGATCGCGCCAGATCTGGGGAAATGACGTAATCCGTCACCCTGAGGTGGCCGCGCGACGCGCGACCTTCGAAGGGGGGACTGCTACAGCGCCTCGGTCGCATCCTTCGAGGCTCGCTTCGCTCGCACCTCAGGATGATGGATCATTTGCGGATGAGGCGCTGTCAATGAACATCCACGAATACCAGGCCAAAGCGGTGCTGCGCGACTACGGCGTGCCGGTGCCGCGCGGCATCCCGGCTTTCTCGGTCGCGGAAGCCGAGAAGGCCGCGAACGATCTCGGCGGGCCGGTCTGGGTGGTGAAAGCGCAGATCCACGCCGGCGGCCGCGGCAAAGCGGGCGGCGTCAAAGTGGTCAAATCGGTCGCCGATGTCAGCCGCGAATCGGCGCGGCTTCTCGGCTCGACGCTGGTGACGCACCAGACTGGGCCACACGGCAAACAGGTCAACCGGCTCTATATCGAGGAAGGCTCGGCGATCGACCGCGAATTCTATCTTTCGATGCTGGTCGACCGCGAAACCTCGCGCGTGGCGCTTGTGGTCTCGACCGAAGGCGGCATGAACATCGAGGAGGTCGCCCACAACACGCCGGAGAAGATCGCGACGGTTTCGGTTGATCCGGTGTCGGGCATTTGCCCGCATCATGTGCGCAGCGTCGCGCATGCGCTGCATCTCGACGCCGATCTCGGCAAGCAGTTGGGGCCGGTGCTCAGCGGCCTCTACAAGGCCTTCATCGACACCGACATGAGCCTGCTCGAGATCAATCCGCTGGTCGTCACCAAGGACAAAAAGCTGATCTGTCTCGATGCCAAGGTCGATTTCGACAACAATGCGCTGTTCCTGCATCCGAAGATCGCCGCGTTGCGCGACGAGACCGAGGAGGATGCCAAGGAGATCGAGGCGTCGAAATTCGATCTCAATTACATCGCGCTCGACGGCTCGATCGGCTGCATGGTCAATGGCGCAGGCCTCGCGATGGCGACCATGGATATCATCAAGCTCTACGGCATGGCGCCGGCGAACTTTCTCGATGTCGGCGGCAGCGCCACCAAGGATCGCGTCTCGGCGGCGTTCAAGATCATCACCTCGGATCCCAACGTGAAGGGCATCCTGGTCAATATCTTCGGTGGCATCATGAAGTGCGACGTGATCGCCGAAGGCGTGGTCGCGGCCGTCAAGGAAGTGGGCCTGAAGGTGCCGCTCGTAGTGCGCCTCGAAGGCACCAATGTCGAACTCGGCAAGAAGATCATCTCGGAATCGAAGCTCAATGTGTTGCCCGCCGACGATCTCGACGATGCCGCCCAGAAGATTGTCAAAGCGGTGAAGGAGGCGGCGTAGATGTCCATCCTCATCGACAACAGCACCAAGGTCATCTGCCAGGGCTTTACCGGCAAGAACGGCACCTTTCATTCCGAGCAGGCGATCGCCTACGGCACCAAAATGGTCGGCGGCGTGTCGCCCGGCAAAGGCGGCGCGACCCATCTCGGTCTGCCGGTGTTCGATACGGTTGCCGAAGCGCGCGAGAAGACCGGCGCCGATGCCAGCGTCATCTACGTGCCGCCGCCCGGCGCTGCTGATGCGATCGCCGAGGCGATCGAGGCCGAGATTCCGCTGATCGTCTGCATCACCGAAGGCATTCCGGTGGGCCATATGGTCAAGGTGAAGCGCTCGCTGTGCGGCTCGAAGTCGCGGCTGATCGGGCCGAATTGCCCCGGCGTCATGACCGCGGGCGAATGCAAGATCGGCATCATGCCGGGCAATATCTTCAAGACCGGCTCGGTCGGCATCGTGTCGCGCTCCGGCACGCTGACCTACGAAGCGGTGTTCCAGACGACGCGCGAGGGCCTGGGCCAGACCACCGCGGTAGGCATCGGCGGCGATCCGGTCAAGGGCACCGAATTCATCGCGGTGCTGGAGATGTTCCTCGCCGACGCCAAGACCGAATCCATCGTCATGATTGGCGAGATTGGCGGTTCGGCCGAAGAAGATGCGGCGCAATTTCTCAAGGATGAGGCTAAACGCGGCCGCAAAAAGCCGGTCGTCGGCTTTATCGCCGGCCGCACCGCGCCGCCCGGCCGCCGTATGGGTCATGCCGGCGCGATCATTTCCGGCGGCAAGGGCGACGCCGAATCCAAGATCGCCGCGATGGAATCCGCCGGAATTAAAGTTTCGCCGTCGCCGGCGCGGCTGGGTAAGACACTGGCAGAAGTATTGAAATCATAGTTCATTACTTCTGTCTTTTGTCTGCCGCGTCGAAGGCTTAAATAGGGTACAAGTAATTCCCCAGCGCCGGGCCGGGGCTATTTCCCACACACTCCGCGCGCGGGGCAGCGCGGGAAAGCCGAAGTCATACGTTTTTTCGTATTGGGCTTTAGTTCCTCACCACTAGCTCGGGATTGCTCAAGGGTCACATCATGTCGCGCCAGGATGCGAACGCCGCCTTCGCCGTCACATCGTTCCTCTACGGCGGCAATGCCGCCTATATCGACGATCTCTACGCGCGCTACGAAACCGATCCCAAATCGGTCGATGCCGAATGGCAGTCGTTCTTCGCAAGTCTCAAGGACGATGCCCGCGACATCGCCAAGAATGCGCACGGTCCGTCGTGGAACCGGCCAGGCTGGCCGGTGCCGGAACGCAGCGATCTCATCTCCGCACTCGACGGCCAATGGGCCGAGGCCGGCAAGACGATCGGTGGCAAGGTCAAGGCGCAAGCGCAGACCCGCGGCGTCGAACTTTCGTCGGCCGATATCGAGCGCGCCACCCGCGACTCGATCCGCGCCCTGATGCTGATCCGCGCCTATCGGGCGCGTGGCCATTTTCACGCCAATCTCGATCCGCTCGGCATCGCCACGCTGAGCAACGAAGAAGAACTCGATCCGCGCACCTACGGTTTTGCCGACGCCGATCTCGATCGGCCGATCTTTCTCGACAAAGTGCTGGGCCTCGAATTCGGCACCATCCGCCAGATCATCGGCATTCTGCGCCGAACCTATTGCCAGACGCTCGGCGTCGAATTCCTGCACATTTCCAACGGTGCGCAAAAGGGCTGGATCCAGGAGCGCATCGAGGGCGAAGACAAAGAGATATCGTTCACCCGCGAGGGCAAGCGCGCCATCCTCAATAAACTGGTCGAGGCCGAAGGTTTTGAGAAATTCTGCGACCTGAAATTCACCGGCACCAAGCGCTTCGGTCTCGACGGCGGCGAATCGATGATCCCGGCGCTCGAGCAGATCATCAAACGTGGCGGCGCGCTCGGCGTGCGCGAAATTATCGTCGGCATGGCGCATCGCGGCAGGCTCAACGTGTTGGCCCAGGTCATGGGCAAGCCGCACCGTGCCATCTTCCACGAATTCAAGGGCGGCTCATCGACGCCCGATGCGGTCGAAGGCTCGGGCGACGTGAAATATCATCTCGGCGCTTCGTCGGACCGCGAGTTCGACCACAACACGGTGCATCTGTCGCTCACCGCCAACCCCTCGCATCTCGAAATCGTCGATCCGGTCGTGCTCGGCAAGGTGCGGGCCAAGCAGGATCAGTTCAACGCCACGGCGGAAGACCGCACCATGGTGATGCCGCTGTTGATCCACGGCGACGCCTCCTTCGCCGGCCAGGGCGTGATCGCGGAATGTTTCGGGCTGTCCGGCCTGCGCGGCCATCGCACCGGCGGTTCGGTGCATTTCATCGTCAACAATCAGATCGGCTTCACCACCAATCCACGCTTCTCGCGCTCGTCGCCCTATCCGTCCGACGTCGCCAAGATGATCGAGGCGCCGATCTTCCACGTCAACGGCGACGATCCCGAGGCCGTGGTGTTTGCCGCCAAGATCGCGACCGAGTTCCGGCAGAAATTCCAGAAGCCTGTCGTCATCGACATGTTCTGCTACCGCCGCCACGGCCATAACGAGGGCGACGAGCCGTCCTTCACCCAGCCTTTGATGTACAAAACCATCGCCACCCATCCGACGACGCTGGAAATCTACGGCAATAAGCTGGTCGGCGAGGGCGTCGTCACCGCCGGCGAAGTCGACAAGATGAAGGCGGATTGGCGCGACCGGCTCGATGCCGAGCTCGATGCCGCCGCCGGCTATCGCGCCAACAAGGCCGACTGGCTCGACGGCCGCTGGGCCGGCTTCAAGTCCGCGGGCGACGCCGACGATCCGCGCCGCGGCAAGACCGGCGTCAACCTCGCGGTGCTGAAGTCGATCGGCGAGAAGATCACGGCGCTGCCGCAGGGCTTTCATCTGCACCGCACCCTCGGCCGGTTCCTGGAAAATCGGAAAAAGGCGATCGATACCGGCGTCGGCATCGATTGGTCGACCGGCGAGGCGCTCGCCTTCTGCTCCTTGCTGCTCGACGGCCATCGGGTGCGGCTGTCCGGCCAGGATTCCGAGCGCGGCACCTTCTCGCAGCGCCATTCGGTGCTGACCGATCAGGAGACCGAAAACCGCTACACGCCTTTCAATAATCTCGGCGAAACCCAGGCGCGCTACGAAGTCATCAATTCGATGCTGTCGGAAGAGGCCGTGCTCGGCTTCGAATACGGCTATTCGCTGGCCGAGCCGAATGCGCTGACGCTGTGGGAAGCGCAATTCGGCGATTTCGCCAACGGCGCGCAGGTGCTGTTCGACCAGTTCATCTCGTCGGGCGAACGCAAATGGCTGCGCATGTCCGGCCTCGTCTGCCTGTTGCCGCACGGCTACGAAGGGCAGGGGCCGGAGCACTCCTCGGCGCGGCTCGAGCGCTTCCTGCAAATGTGCGCCGAAGACAATATGCAGGTGGCGAATTGCACGACGCCGGCGAATTACTTCCACATTCTGCGCCGCCAGCTCAAGCGCGATTTCCGCAAGCCGCTGATCCTGATGGCGCCGAAATCGATCCTCCGCCACAAGCGCGCGGTGTCGCGGCTCGACGAAATGGGTCCGGAGACCTCGTTCCATCGCCTGCTCTGGGACGATGCGCAAACTCTGCCCGGCGAAAAGATCAAGCTCGTTGCCGACGACAAGATTCGCCGCGTCGTGATCTCTTCCGGCAAGGTCTATTACGATCTCTACGAGGAGCGCGAGAAGCGCGGCATCGACGATATTTATCTGCTCCGCATCGAACAGCTCTATCCGTTCCCGACCAAGGCGCTGATGACGGAACTGTCGCGCTTCAAGCAGGCCGAGATCGTCTGGTGCCAGGAAGAACCACGCAATATGGGCGGTTGGGTGTTCGTCGATATTTTCCTGGAATGGGTGCTCAATCAGATCGGCGCCAAGCATCGCCGCGCCCGCTATGCCGGCCGCTCGGCCGCCGCGTCGACCGCGGTCGGGCAGATGTCGCTGCATCAGGCGCAGCTCAAGCAGTTTCTGGAAGACGCGCTGGCGTAATTCCGGCGCCGTCGGGGCCGGCCTCGTGCCGGGCAGCTCTGACGGCGCATCAAAGCTGAGTCGGGGATGGCCTGGACAAGCCGGGCCATGACGAGAGGAAAACATGGCAGAGATTCGCGTACCGACACTCGGGGAATCGGTCACCGAGGCGACCATCGGCAAATGGTTCAAGAAAGCCGGCGACGCCGTGGCGGTCGACGAGCCCTTGGTCGAGCTTGAAACCGACAAGGTGACGATCGAAGTGCCGGCGCCGGCCGCCGGCGTGCTCAGCGAAATTGCCGCCAAAGACGGCGAGACTGTCGGCGTCGGCGCCATGCTGGGCCAGATCAAGGAAGGTGCGGGCGCGCCCGCGAAAGCGGCGCCTGCGGCGGCCGCGCCCGCGGCAAAACCCGCGGCGGCAGCCCCTGCCGCCAAGCCGGCGGAAGCCAAGCCGGCCGCGGCCGATGCGCCGCTCGCGCCGTCGGTGCGCAAGCTCTCGGCGGAATCCGGCGTCGATGCCGCAGCCGTGCCGGGCACCGGCAAGGACGGCCGCGTCACCAAAGGCGACATGCTCGCGGCGATCGAGCGCGCCGCCGCGCAACCGACACCGGTGACGCAGCCCGCCGCCGCGGTGCAGATGCGTGCGCCGTCGCCGGCCGACGATGCCGCGCGTGAGGAACGCGTGCGCATGACCCGGCTGCGCCAGACCATCGCGCGCCGGCTCAAGGACGCGCAGAACACCGCCGCCATGCTGACAACCTTCAACGAGGTCGACATGGGTCATGTGATGGCGCTGCGCACGCAATATCGCGACCTGTTCGAGCAGAAGCACGGCGTCAAGCTCGGCTTCATGGGATTCTTCGTCCGCGCCTGCGTGCAAGCGCTCAAGGAAATCCCCGCCGTCAATGCCGAGATCGACGGCACCGATCTGATCTATAAGAACTATTATCATATCGGCATCGCGGTCGGCACAGAACGCGGGCTGGTGGTGCCGGTGGTACGCGACAGCGACACCAAATCGCTCGCCGAGATCGAAAAGACCATCGCGGATTTCGGCAAACGCGCCCGCGACGGCGCGCTGAAGATCGACGAGCTGCAGGGCGGCACCTTCTCGATCACCAATGGCGGCATCTACGGCTCGCTGATGTCGACGCCGATCCTCAACGCGCCGCAGTCCGGCATTCTCGGCATGCACAAGATCCAGGACCGGCCGATGGTGGTCGGCGGCAAGGTCGAGGTGCGGCCGATGATGTATCTCGCTTTGTCCTACGACCACCGCATCGTCGACGGCCGCGAGGCGGTGACGTTTCTGGTGCGGGTGAAGGAAAGCCTCGAGGAGCCGGCGCGGCTGGTGTTGGATCTTTAAATCATGGCTTACGACCTCATCGTCATCGGTAGCGGCCCGGGCGGCTATGTCTGCGCCATTCGCGCGGCGCAACTCGGCATGAAGACGGCCGTGATAGAAAAGCGCGCCACTTTCGGCGGCACCTGTCTGAATATCGGCTGCATCCCGTCGAAGGCGATGCTGAATGCGTCCGAGCTTTACGAGGAAGCCGGGCATAGATTCGGCGAGATGGGCATCAAAGTCGGCAAGCCGTCCGTCGATCTCACGGCCATGCTGGCTTACAAGCAGCAAGGCGTCGACGGCAATGTCAAAGGCGTCGACTATCTGTTCAAGAAGAACAAGATCGAGACCTTTAACGGCTCAGGCAGCATCGCCGCGCCCGGCAAGGTCGAGGTCAAGACCGCCGACGGCAAGACGCAGCTGCTCGAAACCAAGAACATCGTCATCGCCACCGGCTCCGACGTGGCGCGGCTTCCCGGCATCGACATCGACGAGAAACGCATCGTGTCGTCGACCGGCGCGCTCGAATTGCCGAAAGTGCCGCAAAAGCTCTTGATCGTCGGCGCCGGCATTATCGGGCTCGAGCTCGGCTCGGTATGGCGGCGGCTCGGCGCCGAGGTGACAATCGTCGAATTTTTGGATCACATTCTGCCGGGCATCGACAGCGAGGTCGGAAAGCAATTCCACCGCATGCTGCAGAAGCAGGGCCTCGCCTTCAAGCTGTCGTCGAAAGTCACCGCGGTCGATAGTTCCGGCAAGACGCTCAAGGTCAAGGTCGAGCCTGCCGCCGGCGGCGGCACGGCGGAGATGCTCGAAGCCGACGTGGTGCTGGTCGCGATCGGCCGCGTGCCGTTCACCGAGGGGCTTGGCCTAGAAGCGGTTGGCGTCAAAAAAGATAATCGCGGCCGCGTCGTCGTCGATCCGCATTTCAAATCGAATGTCGACGGCATCTATGCGATCGGCGACGTCATCGCCGGGCCGATGCTGGCGCACAAGGCCGAGGAGGAAGGTGTCGCGGTCGCCGAAATCCTCGCCGGGCAGGCCGGTCATGTGAATTACGACGTCATTCCGAACGTTGTCTATACCTATCCGGAAATCGCCTCGGTCGGCAAAACCGAGGAAGAGCTGAAAGCGGCCGGCGTCGCCTACAACACCGGAAAATTTCCCTTCACGGCCAATGCTCGCGCCAAAGTGAATCTGATGCCGGACGGGTTCGTGAAAATCCTCGCCGACGCCAAGACCGACCGCGTGCTCGGCGTTCATATCCTCGGTCCCGACGCCGGCAACATGATCGGCGAGGCCGCCATAGCCATGGAATTCGGTGCCTCGTCGGAAGATATTGCCCGCACCTGTCACGCCCACCCGACGCTGACCGAGGCGATCAAGGAAGCCGCGCTCGCGGTGTCGAAGCGCGCGATTAATTTTTGATTCTCGTCTTTGCGAGGAGCGTAGCGACGAAGCAATCTAGCTCTGCGCGAAGGCTGGATTGCTTCGCTTCGCTCGCAATGACGACTTACAACGATGCAATCAGCGGCACCGCGTGCGGCGCGTAGAGGCCGAGCAGCACCAAGACCAGCCCGACCGCGCCCAGCGCGCCGGCGAGCCAGGCCAGCACGACCATGCCGGTGATCACCGCCGCCGAAGCGAGCACGATGCCGATCTGGAATGCCGCCGATCCCAATTCGTAATGGTGATATTTCGCCGTCGCGAGGTCGCGCTCATGCTCGGCGTCCTTGGCCTGCTCCTCGAGTTGCTTGCGGCCCGTTCCGGTCTTCGGGTCCGACTCGTAGTGCTCGGCGGTCTTGCGCCAGTCCTCGATCTGCTTGTCGATGGCCGCTTTGGCGGCGGGATCGACGATACCGGCGCCGAGGACAGCGGTCTGATCGGCCGCCGCGGTCACCACGGTCTTGCGGACATCCTTGGCCTGGAAGAAGGCCCACAGGTCCGACGCCTGGATATTCTTGATTACGGTCTCGGTTTGCGCGCCCTTGGCGAGCGTTTCAGCAAACGACAGGAACAGCGCCAGGACCGCGATCACCAGCGCGATCTTTCTGTTGAAGCCCTCGCCGTGTTCGCCCTCCTGCGCTTTTTCGATCGCTTCGTGGATTTCCGACATGTATGTGCCCCTCGGTTGCTCAGGGCCGCATTTTGCGCGTCATTGCGAGGAGCGCAAGCGACGAAGCAATCCAGACGGCCCGCTGGATTGCTTCGCGGAGCTTGTCATCGGGCTGGACCCGTTGGCTCGCAATGACGCTTACGCGCGCGGATGGGCCGAGCGATAGGCCTCGATCAGTCGGTCGGCGTCGACCGCGGTGTAGATCTGCGTCGTCGACAGTGAGGCGTGGCCGAGCAGTTCCTGGATCGAACGCAGATCGCCGCCGCCGGCGAGAAGATGCGTGGCGAAGGAATGCCGCAGCGCATGCGGTGTCGCGGTTTCGGGCAGTCCGAGCGCACCGCGCAGCCGCGCCATGGCAAGCTGCACCAGGCGCGGCGATAGCTCGCCGCCCTTGGCGCCGACGAACAGCGGGCCGGGTTCGGGGAGATCGTACGGGCAGAGCGCGATGTAATCGGCGACCAGCTTTGCGACCTGCGGCAACAGCGGCACCATGCGCTGTTTGCGGCCCTTGCCGATCACCGTGAGTGTGTCGCGGGCGCCGAAATCACAGCGCTTAAGCCCGAGCGCTTCGGAGATGCGCAAGCCGCAGCCATAGAGCAGCGCCAGTACCGCAGCGTCCCGGGCGTGGATCCACGGCTCGCGTCCGTCGCCAGCGGCCATGTCGGGATCGGCCATGCGTTTGGCCGCCGCGATCGCGAGCGGCCGCGGCAGGGTCTTGCCGATTTTCGGCGCGCGCACGGCGGCGAGCGCGCCAACCTTGCCCTTGTGGCTCTTTTCCAGAAACCGCGCGAAGGCACGCAGACCGGCGAGCGAGCGCATCAGCGAGCGGCTGCCGATATCGTCCGCGCGCCGCGCCGCCAAGAAGGCGCGCACATCGGCCGGCGTCAGTGCCGCAAGCTCCGTGAGCGACGGCGCGCCGCCGAGGTGCTCGGCAAGAAATAGCAGGAACTGCAGCACGTCGCGCCGATAGGCTTCAAGCGTTTTCGGCGACAGCCGTCTTTCGGCGCCGAGGTATTTGAGCCAAGCCTCGATCTCGGCCGCAACCTTGGGGCTGATGAAGCCGATTTCGGCCCTTGTTTTTCTGGTCTGTCGCATCAGAACAATTTTTCCGTTTTCCGGGCGCGGTGCAGCACGAAGTGCTGCATCGCTGATCCGGGATCGTCCCGGACTCGGCGGTCGTAACGATCCCGCTTCTGCAGCGCACCACTTCGCTGCGCCTCATGCTGCGCTGCGCCCGGGAAGCCCATAGATAGCGATAGCATCGCCGCCCTTTACCCTTCCTAAACCGCCCGGAATCGGCCCAGAGTCCCGCCATGGCCAGACGCGTCGTCGATGTCTTGGTCCCGGTCGCGCTCGACCGGGCCTATTCGTACCGGGTGCCGGAGGAGCTCGTCCTCGCGGTGGGTGATGTCGTTTGCGTGCCGCTCGGCGCCCGCGAGGCGACCGGCGTGGTATGGGCGGAGAATCCGAAGCCCGATATCCGGCTTGACAACCGGCTCAAGGACATCGAGCAAAAACTCGACGCGCCGCCGCTCAAGCCCGAGCTGCGCGGCTTTGTCGATTGGGTCGCCAATTACACGGTCAGCTCGCGCGGCATGGTGCTGCGCATGTGCCTGCGCATGGGCGAGCATCTCGGCGCCGAGCGCGAGCGCATCGGCGTGCGCCTTGTAGGCAGTCCGCCGCAGCGCAAGACTCCGGCGCGGGCCCGCGTGCTCGAGCTCCTCGCCGACGGCATGACGCGCGGCAAGAGCGAGGCGGCGCGTGAAGCCGGCGTCAGTGCGGGTGTCATCGACGGCCTGATCGACGAAGGCACGCTCGAGACCGTCGTGCTGCCGCCGGAGCCGGTCGCCGAAAAGCCCGATCCCGATTTCATGCAGCCGGAATTCTCCGCCGACCAGGCCGCCGCCGCTGCGGCCCTGAAATCGACGCTGGCCGAGGGCCGCTACACGGTGACGCTGCTCGACGGCGTCACCGGCTCGGGCAAGACCGAAGTCTATTTCGAAGCCGTGGCCGATGCGATCCGCCACGGCCGGCAAAGTCTGATCCTGATGCCGGAGATCGCACTCACCGCACAATTCCTCGACCGCTTCGCCGCACGCTTCGGCACCCGCCCCGCGGAATGGCATTCGCAATTGACTCAGCGCCGCCGCGCCCGCACTTGGAAGGCGGTGGCCGAAGGCGAAGTCTCGGTCGTCGTCGGCGCGCGTTCGGCGCTGTTTCTGCCTTACGCCGATCTCGGCCTCATTATCGTAGATGAAGAGCACGACCCGGCCTACAAACAAGAGGACGGCGTGCATTATCACGCCCGCGACATGGCTGTGGTGCGTGGCCACATCGCCAAAATCCCGGTGGTGCTGGCGTCAGCGACGCCCTCGGTCGAGACCGTGGTCAATGCGCGGCGCGGCCGCTACCGGCATCTGACGCTGCCGGAGCGCTTCGGCGGCCAGCGCCTGCCCGCGGTCGAGGCGATCGATCTGCGCCAGGCGCCGCCGCCGCGCGGCCGCTTCATCTCGCCGCTGCTCGCTGAAGCGGTGCAGACCTCGCTCGAGCGCCGCGAGCAGGCATTGTTGTTTCTCAATCGCCGCGGCTACGCGCCGCTGACGCTGTGCCGCGCCTGCGGCTTCCGTTTCTCCTGTCCGAATTGCGACGCCTGGCTGGTCGACCACCGCTTCCGCAAGTCGCTCGTCTGCCACCATTGCGGCTTCGTGCTGCCGCATCCGGCGCATTGCCCGAAATGCAGCGTGGAAAATTCTTTCGTGGCCTGCGGGCCGGGCGTCGAGCGGCTCGAAGAAGAGGTGCGCGCGCTGTTTCCGCAATCGCGCATCTTGGTGCTGTCGAGCGATCTCGTCGCCTCGGTCGAGCGCATGCGCGAGGAATTCGCCGCTATCGCCGACGGCCTGTTCGATATCGTCATCGGCACCCAGCTCGTCGCCAAGGGCCATCACTTCCCGATGCTGAATCTGGTCGGCGTGGTCGACGCCGATTTAGGCTTGTCGAACGGCGATCCGCGCGCCGCCGAGCATACCTTCCAGCTGCTGCATCAGGTGGTCGGCCGCGCCGGCCGCGACGCCGGCGTCGGCCGCGGCTTTCTGCAGACCCACCAGCCCGACCATCCGGTGATGCGCGCCTTGATCGCACAGGACCGCGAAGCGTTCTACTCCGCCGAGATCGAGCTGCGCGAAAAGACCCATTACCCGCCGTTCGGCCGCCTCGCCTCGATCGTCGTCTCCGGCCCGGACAAGCACGACGCCGAAGCGCACGCCCGCGCGCTCGCCCGCTCTGCCCCGATGCTCGACCAGGTGCGCGTCCTCGGCCCCGCCGAAGCGCCGCTCGCTTTGGTGCGCGGCCGGCACCGGATGCGTTTATTGATCAAGGCGCCGCGCAATTTCGATCTCTCGGCCTATCTGCGCCGCTGGCTCGCCAAGGCGCCGAAGATCAAGGGCTCGATCAAGCTCGATATCGATGTCGATCCGCAGAGCTTTTTGTAGGAAGTCGCAAAGCCGAGTCGGAAGAATTCACTGCTCGCCTACGCGAACCGCTCCCGGGCCCTCTCGCGCGCCTTTATCGCCTCTTCCTCGCGGTTCTTTGCCGGGCTTGCCGTTTCCAACGCGTCGAGGAGGCGCCGCGCCACGCCCGAGACTTCCTCGACCGCCCGATTGAACGCCGCCTCATTGGCTCGCGAGGGCTGCGTAAAGCCCGACAACTTGCGGACGAATTGCAGCGCCGAGGCGCGGATTTCCTCGTCCGTCGCCGGTGGCTCGAAGTTGAACAGCGTGCGGATATTACGGCACATTGGTCACTCCCCTTCGTCATTGCCGGACTTGATCCGGCAATCCATGCTGCCGATCGGGCTTCACATAATCTCAGCGCAGCATGGACCGCCGGGTCAAGCCCGGCGGCGACGAGAAGGGAAGTTCAGCTCACCTTCATCGGTATCGCGCCGAGAAAATCCTGCTTGCCGACATCGACGCCGAGATGGCGCAGGATCGCGTAGGCGGCGGTGCAGTGGAAGTAGAAATTCGGCAGCATGAAGTGGTTGAGATAGTCGTCGCCCTTCATGGTGCCTTTCTTTTCCGGGCCGAGCGGGAAGGTGATCTCGCGCTCGGCGGAAGCGTCGATCGCCTTCTTGTCGAGGGTCTTGAGAAACGCCACGGTCTTGGCGATGCGCTCTTTCAACTGCGCGATGGTGGTCTCGTTGTCCTCGAATTTCGGCGGCTCGACGCCGGCGAGCCGCGCCGAGCCACGCTTGGCGCCGTCGGTCGCGACCTGGATCTGGCGGGTCAGCGCGAACATGTCGGGCGCGAGGCGGGATTGCAGCAGCACCGATTGATCGACTTTTTTGGCGGCGGCGAAAGCTTCGGCCTTGGCCAGCACGCCCGACAGTGCGTTGAGGTTGATTTCGAAGACCGGCAGCGAGGCTTGCGACATGGATTGCGGCATGGAGCGGTTCCGTTGTTGGCCGAAATGGCGGTCGAAACATTGGGAAAAAGGGATTTTCCCGGCGGGATAGGGTAGGAGGTTTCGATATGGCTTCGCCTCGCCCGTGCCGCAAGGTCGAGCAAGCCAAGGTCGAGCAAGCCACCTCCATGCAGCGGGTTGAGGCTCCATGACGGCGACCATCGAAACCATATTGCTGCTGCTCGGCGTGCTGGTGGTCGTCGCCGTGGTGGCGCGGCGGCTCGATATTGCGCCGTCGATCCTGCTGGTTGTCGCCGGCATTGGACTGGCGCTGATACCCGGGCTGCCGCGCATCGAGCTCGCGCCCGAACTGGTGCTGCTCGGCATTCTGCCGCCGCTCATTTATTCCGCCGGCGTCGCCATGAGCTGGCGCGAGTTCCGCTTCAATCTGCGCCCGATCGCGCTGTTTGCCTTCGGCTGCGTCGTCTTCACCACCTGCGCGGTGGCGGCGGCGGCGCACTGGCTGCTCGGTATGCCGCTCGCCGTCGGCTTCGTGCTCGGCGCCATTGTGTCGCCGCCCGACGCGGTCGCGCCGCTCGCCATCGTCCGCCGTCTTGGGGTCCCGCGGCGGCTTGTCGTCGTGCTCGAAGGCGAAGGTCTCGCCAATGACGCCACGGCCCTGATCCTCTACCGCTTCGCCGTCGCCGCCGTGAGCACCGGCCTGTTCTCCTTTGGCGCGGCCTCGGGCGAATTCGCCGTCATCATCGTCGGCGAGATCGCCTACGGCATCGCCATCGGGTGGGTGAGCCTGCGGCTGCGCCGCTGGGCGCGCGATCCCCGGGTCGAGATCACGCTGTCGCTGTTGACGCCTTACGCCGCGTTTTTGCTGCCGCAGCAATTGGGCGGCTCGGGCGTGTTGGCGACGGTGGCGGCCGGATTGTTCGTGAGCTGGAACGGCCCCTTGCTCATTCCGGCGGCGACGCGGCTGCAAGGCATCTTCTTTTGGGACCTCGTGGTCTACCTGCTTGAAGGCTTCGTGTTCCTGGTGACCGGCATGCAGACGCGGACGGTGTTCATTCAGATGCAGGGGGTGCCGTGGCATCACTTTGCCGCCGCGATCTTGCTGACCGTCGTGGTGGTGATCGTGACCCGCTTCATCTGGGTCTATCCGGCCGCGCTGTTGCCGCGCTGGCTGATCCCGTCGCTGTCGCGCCGCGATCCGTTGCCGCCCTGGCGCTGGCTGTTCTTTCTCGGCTTCGTCGGCGTGCGCGGCGTCGTCTCGTTGGCGGCGGCCCTTGCCATTCCGCTCACTACCGCGGCCGGAACACCGTTCCCGGATCGCGACCTCATTCTGTTCGTTACCTTCGGCGTCATCGTCGTCACGCTGATCGGCCAAGGCTCGCTATTGCCGGCTCTGGTGCGCTGGCTCAGGCTTGGCGAGCATGCGGCGAGCGAACGCCAGCGCGAGCACGAGGCCGAACTTGCCGCGCGATCGGGCGCACTCGATCTCGCCTATGACCGTTTGCAGCAATTATTCGCCGACGGCCGCATCACGCCCGAGGCCCACGCCATCCTGCATGCGCGCCACGAATACCGCGCCGGCCGGCTGTCGCCGACCACGCCCGACGGCATCGACGCCGCGGCGGCGGCGGCGGAATTGCGCATGGAGCTGATTGCCGCCGAGCGCGACTATATCTACCGGCTGTTGCAGGACGGAAAGATTACCGACGAAGCGCGCCGCCGCATCGAACGCGAGCTCGATCTCGAAGAAGCAAGCGTCGCCTGCAAGCGTGAAGGCGGCGTCGAGCCGCCGCTATAGCTAATCATTTCCTTTTCAATGGAGGCTTCGGCTTTACCCGCACGCGTGGCGCCAGTTTCTTACGCTCCGCTATCGCCAGCGCGCGGGCGGCCCAGACCGCAAGCTCTTCGGGATCGTCGTAAAGCCGCTCCGGCAAGCGCCAATAGGATAGCGACGCGCGGCCGGCGCGGCCTCTGCTTTTGGCGCGCGTATAGGTGAAGGGTTTTGAGCCTTCGCGCTCGAAATCCGGGATGCTGGCGTCGTCGACTTTCAGATAGATCGCGCCGTCTAACACGAGACCAAAAATGTGTCCGTCGGCATAGAGCCCGGCACCGCCGAACAGGCGCTGCATCGTCACCGGACGAAATGGCGCAAACAGGTCGCGGATGCATTCAGGGTCCACGCCGGCAACCCAGTGCCGCGTCCTACTCGACTTGCGGCGACATCCGGTCCTCGGTCTTGAAGTAATGCCGGGCATGGGCGACGAGTTGCGCGTCGGTCGGATGATCGACGGTTTCGACGCCGGCGATGTTTTTCATCAGCCGGGCGGCGTGCTGGTCGATGTGCTTGACCAGTTCGTTTTTGGCGTTGCCCGGTCCGGTAATCAGAACTGCGCTGGAATCCGTAATCGCGCCGACGATGGCCTGAAAGAAATTGTGATCCTCAGGCGCGTGCCCGCTGCCGATCGAGTTTGCCTTATGGTGGATGTGCCGCGTCGGATGGTCCGGATGCAGCACCAGTTTCTCGACCTCGCTCGGGCTGAACTGAAACACGCGGGCTTCGTGGTGATCGATCCAGATGACCGCGTGATAGTGACGATGAACCGCCATGAAATCCTATCCTCTTGACCGCGCCCCGGCGGCGCCGGTCAGAACGGAACCCGTTAGGATACCGCCGCCGGCAGTTCCACGAGCGTGCTGGTATTGTCGACGCTGTCATAGACCGATACCTGAACGATCGGATAAGCGGTCTTGATGCCCAGCGCGATGGTTTGGGCGGCTTCCGAGGTTGTGTAGGAACCCTTGGTTTGGCGGTCGACCTGGAGCAGGTACCGGCCGCGCTCGGGCCGCTTGCGCTGCGAGAAGATGTCGTCGACTTCCTTTTCCTTCTCGGAAACTTCCTTAACCGGCATTTTGATCTGGCGCGAGGCCATACGCTGCTCCTTGGTGGGGGAATGCTCTATGTAGGACTTCCAGACCTTCGACGCCAGGACCTGAGGCGTTAGAAAAACGCCTGGATGCCGGTCTGCGCGCGGCCGAGCACCAGCGCGTGGATGTCGTGGGTGCCCTCATAGGTGTTGACGGTTTCGAGATTGCACATCACGCGCATGATGTGGAATTCCTCGGCGATGCCGTTGCCGCCGTGAATGTCGCGGGCGAGCCGGGCGACGTCTAGCGCCTTGCCGCAATTATTGCGCTTGAGCATGGAGATCGCCGGCGGCGACGCCTTGCCGTCGTCGATCATGCGTGACAGCCGCAATGCGGCGTGCAAGCCGAGCGCGATCTCGGTCTGCATGTCGGCGAGTTTCTTCTGCACCAGCTGATTGGCGGCGAGCGGCCGGCCGAATTGCTTGCGGTTGAGCGCATAGTCGCGCGCCCGGTGCCAACAGAATTCCGCGGCCCCGATGGCGCCCCAGGCGATGCCGGTGCGCGCCACATTGAGGCAGCCGAACGGGCCGGCGAGGCCGGACACGTTCGGTAAGATATTTTCTTCCGGCACCACGGCGCCGTCGAGCACGATCTCGCCGGTGATCGAGGCGCGCAGCGACAGCTTGCCGTCGATTTTCGGCGTCGAAAAACCCTTGGTGCCGCGCTCGACCAGAAAGCCGCGGATCTTGCCGTCGAGCTTCGCCCAGACCAGCGCCACGTCGGCGACCGGCGCATTGGTGATCCACATCTTGGCGCCGCTGAGGCTATAGCCGCCGGCGACCTTCTCGGCGCGCGTCACCATCGAGCCCGGATCGGAACCGTGGTCCGGCTCGGTGAGGCCGAAGCAGCCGACCATGTCGCCGGTCGCAAGCTTCGGCAAATATTTGCGGCGCTGCGCCTCGCTGCCATAGGCGTAGATCGGGTGCATCACCAGCGACGACTGCACCGACATCAAGGAGCGGAAGCCGGAATCCACCCGCTCGATCTCGCGCGCGATCAGCCCGTAACAGACATAATTCAGGCCGGCGCCGCCGTATTCCTCCGGGATGGTCGAGCCGATCAGGCCGAGCGCGCCCATTTCGCGGATGATGTCGGGATTGAAATTGCCCTCACGATTGGCGGCGAGCACGCGCGGAAAGAGCTTCTCCTGCGCATAGTCGCGCGCGGTGTCGCGCACCATGCGCTCGTCCTCGGAGAGTTCGCTTTCGAGGTCGAGCGGATCGTCCCACTGGAACGCCGCGTCCTTGATCTTGACGCCAATCGGCTCGCGTTTCTCGGCTTTTTCCGCCAGTTGCGACATTGAACTCTCCTTGGAGCCTCTCCCTGAACCGTCGGAGAAGCTTAGGAGCCGACGCCCGAAGCGGCAAGCGCCGGCCGTTGCCGCCCAACCGGCGTTCCGCTATCTAGGCGGCATTGCATCAGCTTTGCGCGCCCGTAGCTCAGCTGGATAGAGCGCTGCCCTCCGAAGGCAGAGGTCAGGGGTTCGAATCCCTTCGGGCGCGCCAATTTTCACGTGTCCGACCCGGAGACATGGTCAACAAAGCTTTAGCGCGCGCCCGCGAAAACGCAGCCTATTTTCCGGTATTAACTTTTGCGCCGGTTGACCATTTCACGATCCGTAACACATGCTCGATACAGAGTAATCTGCCGAAGTTTCAGCGGATACCTGAAGGCGGGCATGATCGCAGATCGCGACAGAGAAGACGATGTGAAGGGCCGTGAGCGCAGGCGCGTGCAACGCACCCGGGTGCTGCGCAATGCCAAGATCATTGTGCCGCGCCGCTCGGCGGTGATTCATTGCACGGTGCAAAATATCACCTCTATCGGCGCTTGCCTGAAACTCGCCAACACTTTCGGCGTGCCGGACAATTTTGAGCTCACCTTCGAGCTCGGCCGTACCCGCCGGCCCTGCCGCGTCGTTTGGCGCACCGACGACCAGCTCGGCGTGGCGTTCGAGAGCGAAGACCGGCAGACGGAAGCGTAATCAAAACTCCTCGACCGCGCGGATCATGCGCTCGATGTCTTCGGGCCGCGACAGGCGGTGATCACCGTCCTTGATCAAAGTGAGCGCCACATCGTCGCGGGCAAGCCGCGCCACCAGCGCTTTGGCGTGCCGCCACGGCACGTCGGGATCCTCGACGCCTTGCAGGATGCGCACCGGGCAGCCGGTCTCGATCATGCCGCCGAGAAGGAGGTGCTTGCGGCCTTCCTCGATCAGTTGTTTGGTGACGATATAGGGCTCGGACGAATAATCGGACGGCCGCGTCCAAAAGCCCTTTTGTTCCAGCTCGCTTTTGATCGCGGGCGTGAACCGCTTCCACATCAGTTCCTCAGTGAAATCGACGGCCGGCGCGATCAGCACTAGCCCGGCAGCGCTCGCCGGAGGGTTCTGGAGCGGGCCGCGCTGCCGCAGCGTGCGCACCAGGAGCAACGCGATCCAGCCGCCCATCGACGAGCCGACAAGAATCTGCGGGCCACGGCAGAACTTATCGAACACCGCGAGGCTCTCGGCGAGCCAGCGCCCGATGGTGCCGTCCGCGAAGGCGCCTTCCGACTCGCCGTGGCCGGAATAATCGAACCGTACGCAGGCGCGGCCCGCGGCCGCCGCCCAATCGGCGAGCGCCTGTGCCTTGGTACCTTTCATGTCGGACTTGAAGCCGCCGAGCCACAACAGCCCCGGTCCGGCGCCGTTTTGCGTCCGCACCGCGATGGCGCGCCGCGCGCTGCCTTCGCCAATGTGCAGGAATTTCAGGTTGTTATCGTTCATGGTCGTTCGCACCGGGATGGAGCGGTATTGCCGATAGTTTGCGGCGGCAAAACATAGATTACCCCAACCTTATTGGCCATTTCGCCGGCCGATGGCGTTGACTTGCAGACAAAAACTCCCGATCTTCCCGGTTTACCGCTAAGCACCGCCGATCAGCCTTCGTGGTATCGCGCGATGCCGCACGGCTCGTTTCAACGACACAGGAGAGAAGACCCATTCGTCGCCCAGCCAGATCCACGCAGCCCGCTCCCAAAGAGGGGCCGCGTATCAACGAGGAGATCCGCGTTCGCGAGGTTCAACTCATCGACAAAGACGGCGCCAATAAAGGCGTCACCGAGATCAACGCCGCCATCGCCATGGCGCAGGAGGCCGGCCTCGATCTGGTCGAGATCGCGCCCAATTCGGTCCCGCCGGTCTGCAAAATCCTCGACTACGGCAAGTACAAATACCAGGCGCAGAAGAAAGCCGCCGAAGCGCGTAAGAAACAGAAGGTCGTCGAGATCAAGGAGATCAAGCTGCGGCCGATGATCGACGATCACGACTATGACGTCAAAATGCGGTCGATGGAGCGGTTTTTCGAGGAAGGCGACAAGGTCAAGGTGACATTGCGCTTCCGCGGCCGCGAAATGGCGCACCAGGAGCTGGGCTATAAGCTCCTCGACCGGGTCAAGGGCGACACATTGAAGTTCGCCAAGGTCGAGCAGGAACCGCGCTTCGAGGGCCGTCAGGTCGTCATGGTGCTGGCGCCGCGTTAACCCCCGGCCGGCCTTCGCTTTCGGTTGCCATTATTGGCGACCTCTGCCATAACCGCGCCCTCTCGCCGCCCGGCTGATTTAGGGCTGCCGTGGCGGCGCGACGTGCTCAGGCACAATCAGCTCATTTTCGAGCATTTCGGCAGGGCCCTCTCCCCAGCTTCCCCCGTTTGCGGGGAGGCTAGGGAGCGGGCTCGCCGCCAAAGGAGAGCCAAATGCCCAAGATCAAGACCAAGTCGGGCGCTAAAAAGCGCTTCAAGGTGACGGGGTCCGGGAAGGTGATGTATGCCCAATCGGGCAAGCGCCACGGCATGATCAAACGCACCAAGAAGCAGATACGCCAATTGCGCGGCACCAACGTGCTGTTCAAGACCGACGGCGACAACATCAAGAAATATTTTTTGCCGAACGGCTGACGACCAGTCGTGGTGTCGCCTGGCGCGGCCAACCGGGTTCAGCCTTCGTCATCCTAAAGGAGATCAGCCATGGCTCGCGTCAAACGCGGCGTCACTTCACATGCCAAGCACAAGAAGATTCTCAAAGCCGCCAAGGGCTATTACGGCCGGCGCAAGAATACGATCCGCATCGCCAAGCAGGCGGTCGAGAAGGCGAACCAATACGCCTTCCGCGACCGCAAGCGGAAGAAGCGCACCTTCCGGGCGCTGTGGATCCAGCGGCTGAACGCGGCCGTTCGGCCGTTCGGGCTCAATTACAGCCGCTTCATCGCGGGCCTCGACAAGGCCGGCATCACCGTCGACCGCAAGGTTCTGTCCGATCTCGCCATCCACGAGCCGGCGGCCTTCGAGGCGATCGTCGGCCAGGCCAAGTCGGCGATGGCGTAACTACTCTTCCGTCATGCCCGGCCTCGTGCCGGGCATCCACGCCTCTCTTCTTCATAAGCAAGACGTGGGTGGCCGGGACATAGGCGAACGAAGCGACGCCGTTCTTCGAACGGCTATGTCCGGCCATGACGCTTATAGGACCGTGTCATGATCGACCGTAACTATGTGCAGCGCATGGCGCGCTACAATCGCTGGCAGAACGAGAATCTCTATGGCGTCGCCGACGGGCTGTCCGACGCCGAGCGGCAGCGCGAGCGCGGCGCCTTTTTCGGCACCATCCATAAGACGCTGAGCCATCTGTTGTGGGGCGATCAGGTCTGGATGAGCCGCTTTACCGATCTGCCGCGGCCAGAGGCCGGCATCCCCGAGTCGGTCACGCTCTATCCCGACTGGTCAGGCTTGAAATCGGAACGCGGCGCATTCGACAAAAAAATCATTGCTTGGGCGGATGTGATCGACGATGCGTGGCTCGCCGCCGATCAAACCTTCTATTCTGCCGCCACCAAACGCGAATGGACGCGGCCGCGCTGGATGCTGGTCACCCATATGTTCAATCACCAAACCCATCATCGCGGTCAGGTGCATTGCATGCTGACACAAGCCGGCGGCAGGCCCTCCGACACCGATCTAACCGTCATGCCGGATTGAGCGACCATGACCGACATTGCGCAGCTGGAAAATGAAATCCTGGCGAACGTCACGGCCGCCGGCGATGAAGGCGCGCTCGAAACCGTGCGCGTCGCGGCGCTCGGCAAGAGCGGCTCGGTCACCGCGCTGTTGAAGACGCTCGGCACGCTCACCCCGGACGAGCGCAAAGCCCAAGGTCCGCTCATCAACGGGCTCAAGGACCGCGTTAACGCCGCGCTCGCCGCGCGGCGGGATGAGTTCAAGGCTGCGACGCTGCAGGCACGTCTTAATTCCGAGAGCATCGACGTCACGCTGCCGGTGCGCGAAGCTCCGGCCGAGATCGGGCGCGTCCATCCGATCACCCAAGTGACCGATGAATTGACGGCGATCTTTGCCGATATGGGCTTTGCAGTCGCCGAGGGCCCGGATATCGAGACCGACGATTACAATTTCACCAGGCTCAATTTCCCGGAAGATCATCCGGCGCGCTTGATGCACGACACGTTTTTCTTCAATCCGAAGCCGGACGGCTCGCGGCTGTTGCTGCGCACCCACACCTCGCCGGTGCAGGTGCGCACCATGCTGACGCAGAAGCCGCCGATCCGCGTCATCTGTCCGGGCCGCACCTATCGTTGCGATTCGGACCAGACCCACACGCCGATGTTCCATCAGGTCGAGGGCCTGGTCATCGACAAGAAATCGCATCTCGGCCATCTGAAATGGATTCTCGAGGAATTCTGCAAGGCGTTCTTCGAAGTCGATCGCGTCGGCATGCGGTTCCGGCCGTCGTTCTTTCCCTTCACCGAGCCGTCGCTCGAGGTCGACATCCAGTGCCGCCGCGACAAAGGCGAAATCCGCTTCGGCGAGGGCGAGGATTGGCTGGAAATCCTCGGCTGCGGCATGGTGCATCCCAACGTGCTGCGGAATTGCGGGCTCGATCCTGGCGAATATCAAGGCTTTGCCTGGGGCATGGGGATCGACCGCATCGCCATGCTGAAATACGGCATGTCGGACCTGCGCGCCTTCTTCGAGGCCGATATGCGCTGGCTCAACCATTACGGCTTCCGCCCGCTCGATCTGCCGACGCTGGCGGGGGGATTATCGGGCTGATTAGTAATTATGGCAAAGGCATACACACACAATTATACGGCCGAAAAGTTGGCACGTGAGAGCCGACAAAACGTTGAGACGATTCGCAAAAATGCACTTCGCCTCGGTGTGGCTGACCTAGTCGCGATGTGTGAACGCGATCTTGAGCTGAGAGCTCCGCCCAAGAAAAAAGCAAACGACGAAAAACAGCCTAAGCTCTCTGAGACGGATGTGGTGATGGGTTATCACTTCGTTTGCGCACGGGATCGTGGTGTGAGCCAGGCAAGCGATGGCAGATTCTGGAGCGGTTCTTGGGTCGTGGCTGAAATCAACGTCAAAAACAGCCTTAAGTATGGTGCCTATTTGGCGCTACATGAAGCCAAGTCCGAGTTATCTTACCGACAGGGTCAGATTATCGACTATCGCCGCAGTCCAAGAGATATGTTCGTAAGCAGCGAACCGGGGGCGGAGACCAAAGTCGAAGAAGGGATAGAGTTTTTAGTAAAGGAAACGGATGAATCGTACGCTTGGGTGGGCACAGGTGCGGGCGAAAAGGGCTATCGCTGGACGAAAATTGCATCAATCCCAAGTTCTACAGTGGCTAGCGCAGAGCTGACGCCGCCATGATGAAGTTCACTCTTCGCTGGCTCAAGGAGCATCTCGACACCGACCGGCCGCTCGGCGAGCTTGCCGACAAGCTCACCATGATCGGTCTCGAGGTCGAGCGCATCGAGGACAAGGCGAAACTGTTTGCGCCCTTTACCGTGGCGCGGGTCATCGAGGCGAAGCAGCATCCGAATGCGGATCGTCTTCGTGTCTGCATGGTCGACACCGGCGCGGGCGATCCGGTGCAGGTCGTCTGCGGCGCGCCGAATGCGCGCACCGGCATGAAAAGCGTGTTCGCGCCGCCCGGCGCCTTCATTCCCGGCAAGAACATCACGCTCGGCATCGGCAAGATCCGCGACGTCGAAAGTCGCGGCATGCTGGTGTCGGAATTCGAACTGCAAATCTCCGACAATCATGAAGGCATCATCGATCTGCCCGACGAGGCGCCGGTCGGCGAGCCTTACGCTAAATATGCCGGCCTCGACGACCCGGTGCTCGAGATCAATCTGACGCCGAACCGCGCCGACGCCACCGGCGTGCACGGCATCGCTCGCGACCTCGCCGCGGCCGACATGGGCAAGTTCAAGGACCCCGGCATCAAGCCGGTGAAGGGCGAATTTCCCTGCCCGGTAAAGGTGACGCTCGATTTCGGCGCGACGCCATCGCTCTGTCCCGGATTCGCGCTTCGCCTGGTGCGCGGCGTCAAGAACGGCCCGTCGCCGGACTGGCTGCAAAAGCGGCTCGTGGCGATTGGGCTTCGCCCGATCAATGCGCTGGTCGATATCACGAATTTCATGACCTACGACCGCGGCCGGCCGCTCCACGTGTTCGACGCCGCGAAAGTGCACGGCAATCTGACGGTGCGGCGCGGCCACCCGGGCGAATCGCTGTTGGCGCTCGACGGCAAAACTTACGCGCTCGACGATTCGATCTGCGTCATCGCCGACGGCCACGGCGTCGAATCGCTCGCCGGCATCATGGGCGGCGAAGCCTCAGGCTGCTCGGAAGCGACCACCGATGTGCTGATCGAATCCGCGCTGTGGGAACCGCTCAACATCGCTCAGACCGGACGCAAGCTCGGCATCAATTCGGACGCCCGCTACCGCTTCGAGCGCGGCGTCGATCCGGCCTTCATGGTGCCGGGCCTGGAATTGGCGACCCGCATGGTGCTGGACCTCTGCGGCGGCACGCCGTCGGAACTCAGCGTCGCGGGCAGCGCCGAAGCGCCCGAGCGCATCGTCGACTTTCCGCTGAACGAGCTCGAGCGGCTCGCCGGCATCGATGTTTCTTTGACGGAAATGCGCCGCGTGCTGGAGCGCCTCGGCTTTTTCGTCGCTGGCCAAGGCGAGCGGGTGAAGATCGCGGTGCCGTCATGGCGGCCGGATGTGCAGGGCAAAGCCGATATCGTCGAAGAAGTCGTGCGCATCGTCGGCGTCGACCGCGTGCCGCTGACGCCGTTTCCGCGCGGCGCGGCGCAGCGCAAACCGGTGCTGACCCCGATCCAGGTGCGCACCCGCAAGGCCAAACGCGCGCTCGCGGCGCGCAATCTCACCGAGGCCGTGACCTGGTCCTTTATCGCCAAACAGCCCGCCGAATTGTTTGGCGGCGGCAAGCCGGAACTCGCGCTCGCCAATCCGATTGCGGCCGATCTTTCCGACATGCGGCCGAGCCTCATTCCGGGCCTGGTGGCGGGGGCGCAAAAGAATGCCGATCGCGGCTTTCCCGATACTGGCCTGTTCGAAGTCGGGCAAATTTTCCGCGGCGACCAGCCGGCCGATCAATTCACCGCCGCGGCCGGCGTGCGGCGCGCGCTGGCAAAGCCGTCCGGCATCGGCCGCCATTGGCAGAAGCTTGACGGCGAGGTCGATGCCTTCGACGCCAAGGCGGACGCCCTCACCGTCCTGACTGCGGCCGGCGCCGCGCCACAGGCGCTGCAGGTGGTGCCGGGGGGACCTGCCTGGTTCCATCCCGGCCGCTGCGGCACCATTCAGATCGGCCCGCAAAACGTGCTCGGCTATTTCGGCGAGTTGCATCCGAGCGCGCTCGAAGCGCTCGATGCCGGCGGTCCGCTGGTCGGTTTCGAAGTCGTTCTGGAACGTATCCCCGAGCCGAAAGCGAAACCGACCCGCGCCAAACCGGCGCTCGAACTCTCGGCCTTTCAGCCGGTCGAGCGCGATTTCGCCTTCGTGGTCGAGCGCCATGTCAAAGCCGCCGATATCGTGCGCGCCGCGCAATCGGCCGATCGCAAGCTGATCTCAGGCGTCAGCGTATTCGACGTCTACGAAGGCAAGGGCATCGAGCCCGGCAAGAAATCGATTGCCATCGCGGTTACGCTGCAGCCGCGCGACAAGACCATGACCGACGCCGAGATCGAGGCGCTGGCGGCAAAAATCGTCGGCGAAGTAGGAAAGCGCACCGGCGGCGTTCTGCGGGCGTGAAGCTCAAGGCATGATCCCGAAAAGTGGGAACCGGTTTTCGGATAGGATCATGCTCAGATAAAATCTAGCGCAGCGGTTCACGCATGATGTTCGGCGCGTCGCCGTAATATCGCGGCGCGTCGGCTTCATAGCGCTCGCGCGCGTGTTTCGCATTGCGCTTCGGCTTGGCCTCCGCTTCCGCGGGCGCGCTTTCCTTGAGTGGGCCGAGCCGGCCCAAGACCGCATCAGCCGCACGCTCGCCGGATTCCCAAGCGCCGCCGACGGTGCCCCACAGCGTCTCGTGTGCGGCTTCGCCCGCGTACCAGACGCTAGGCGCGATTGGATCGAGAAACTGCCGCCGTGCGAATTGGTTGCCGGGCACGGCCGCTGACCAGGCGCCGAGCGCGGAGGGGTCGGCATTCCACCGCGTCGCGTGCTTGCGGCCGATCGACTTTTTAATTTCAGCGCCGAACAAGCCGGCCAGCCATTCGGCGGCGAAGTCGATCATCGCGGCCTCGCCTTGGGCGGAAAGATCGCGGCCGAAGGAACCTGCGACGTCGACCGTACACAACGGCGTGCCGGACACATTGGCAAGGAGCGCCGCCGTATGCGCATTCGCGGATTTCTCGAAAACCAGATCGTCGCTTTCCAGCCCGAGCGGATTGCCGATGAGTTCGAGCGCGATGTGGTCGTAGCTGCCGAGCGACATGCGCCCGAAGGCGTCGCTCTCATGATGGCCGAGTTCGGGATAAAAGCGCAGGCCGCCCGAGGCAACGACACCCGTCGGCACAGTCACGATTGCGGTGCGCGCCGTGATCGTGCCCTTCGGCGTCTCCACCGCAATGCCGTTGCGATTGCTCACAGTCTTGGCCGGCGTCAGCAATTGTATCGCGAGCCCTTGCGCCAGTCCCGTCAACAATGCGCCAAAACCCTGTTTGCAGAACGCCGCGGTATTGCGCTCGGCTGAGTGCGCGAAATCGATCGACGAGACCTGCGTCAGATCCTTGGCAAAAGCGTAGGGGCCGAGAACGAATTCGACCGTCGAGCGCCAATCCCCCAGATCGTTCGGCACCGCCTGCTCGGAAGGCACGTCCGCCTTGCGCGCGACATCGTCGATGGCGCGGGTGGCACGGACCTGGGCGGTCAGAAAATCCTCGAGCTCGCCTTCGCGGGCAAAGCGGCGGCCGATGCGGACCTTTTGGCTCGGCGGCGCCGGATAGACGTCGAGGCCGCGGCGCGGCGCCAGTCGCGTCACCGGATTGACGTCGGGCAGATAAATCCAATGCGCGCCGCGATCGAACGGCACGCCGAAGCTCTTGGTGTCGGTGGCGCAGCGGCCGCCGATATGATCCGTCGCCTCGATCACCAGATAGCGCCGCCCGGCCGCGGCGAGCTTGCGCGCTGCAGCGATCCCGGCCGCGCCGGCGCCGATGATGATGACGTCAAGCGGCCCCGACGGTGGCGCGGTCGCGGCCCTCGCCGGGCCGAGCGCCGGCCGTGCGGCAAGCGCCGCCGAGGCGGCGAGGAACGAACGTCGGCTCAATCGCGGCATCGAAACGCGCGGCATGGTTTGTGGCGATATGCTTTCCGAAAGGCTTTTTTTTCGCGCCGCACCTTGCCCGAACCTGGCCTTAGGGGCAAACCGTTCGGCACTGCAGCGAGAGCTCAATGAACCAAATCGCAAGGCGCTTCGCATAAATTGCGGACAAGGAAATGACGCGGCGAAACCGCGCAGGAGACCGCGAAGAGAAAGACCATGAGCCGCATGCTCGACGGCGCCGGGCGGCTGATCGCCCGCTACCTGCAGAAGCCGGTGCGCGGCTACGAGCCGTTCACGCCGAGCGATCCCGAGGCATTGCGTCAGACCTTGCAGCCCGGCGACGTGCTTCTGGTCGAAGGCAACAATCATATCGCCGGCATCATCAAATATCTGACGCAGTCGACCTGGTCGCATGCCGCGCTTTATGTCGGGCCGCTCGCCGGCTGCGCGACCGCGGATGGCGAGCCGCATGTGCTGATCGAAGCCAATGTCGGCGAAGGCGTGGTGTCGGCGCCGTTGTCCAAATACACGCGCTTCCACACCCGAATTTGTCGACCGGTGCGATTGCGGAAAGCGGACTGCGTTTTTGTTTGCCGCTATGCGATCGAACGTATCGGCTTTGCCTATGATCTGAAAAACATCATCGATCTGATGCGCTATCTGTTGCCCTTACCGGTGCCGCAACGCTGGCGCCGGCGCTTGATCGCGCTCGGCTCGGGCGACCCGACGCGGCTGATCTGCTCGGCGCTGATCGCGGATGCGTTCCGCGCGGTGCGCTATCCGATCCTGCCCAAGGTGAGGCTGACCGGCAGCCGCCAGGCGCGCGAGGAGATTTTGGAAATCCGCCATTCCTCGCTCTATTGCCCGCGCGACTTCGATATTTCGCCTTATTTCAACGTGGTCAAACCGACGATCGCGCGCGGTTTCGATTACAAGGCGCTGCAATGGGCCGATGTCGCGTCTACGGCCGATACGGCGGATGTTTCGCTGGTGCCGCAGGCCACCGGCCCGGAATCGGCTATCGCCTGAGCGTCATTCCGGGGCCTCGCGTAGCGAGAAGCCCGGAATCCATAATCACAGAACCAAGAGAACGTGCTACGGCATCCCCAGTCGCATTTGGCGGTGATTAAGGATTCCGGGCTCGCGCCAGCCAAGTCGGCTTTGCCGACTTGACCATTTCGATGCCGATCTCGGGAACACCTGAGTTCGGATGCGCCCCGGAATGACGGAGAAATGAATATTCATGCTCGACGATGTCATCCAGTCGATCGTCCAGATGTTCGCGCCGCCATTGCGCGCGGTGCTGTGGAAATCGATCGGGCTCGCGCTCGTTCTGATCGTCGTCGTCGGCATCGCGCTCGATCGGCTGATCGTGCATCTGATCGGCGCCGGCGGCGCTTCGCTCGAATCGACGCTCGGCCCGCAAGCGCATGCGCCGGCGAGCGCGCTGGCCTGGCTGTTGTCGATTGCAGCAGATCTCGGCATTGTGCTCGGCAGCGTGTTTTTGATGCCGGCGGTGACCGCCCTGGTCGGCAGCTTTTTCGCCGACGAGATCGGCGCGGAAGTCGAGCGCGAGAACTATCCAGCCGATGCGCCGGGCCAAGCGCTGCCGCTATGGCTCGCCGCGTGGGAGGGCGCGAAGACGGCGCTGCTCGCGCTTGTGATCTATCTGTGCGCGATGCCGCTCATGCTCTTTCTCGGCTTCGGCGCCGTGATCTTCTTTCTCGCCACCGCCTATATTCTCGGCCGCGAATATTTCGAGCTGGCCGCGATGCGCCTGCGGCCGCCGGCCGAAGCCAAGCTGATGCGCAAGCGCCACGCCGGGACGGTCTATATCGGCGGCCTCTTCATCGCAGCCTTCGTCTCGATCCCGATCGTCAACCTGGCGACGCCGCTATTCGCCATGGCGTTCATGGTGCACACGCATAAGCGGCTGAGCGGCCGACAGCTGACTTCGCGGCAGGCCTAACCCCACACCGCGTTCGCCAGTTCGACCACCATCCGCAGTTTCGCCCATTGCTCTTCCTCGGCGAGCACGTTGCCTTCTTCGGTCGAGGCAAAACCGCATTGCGGCGACAGCGCAAGCTGATCGAGGCTGGCGAATTTACTCGCCTCGTCGATGCGGCGCCTGACATCGTCCTTCTTTTCCAGCGTGCCGGATTTGGTGGTGATAAGGCCCAGCACCACGATCTTTTTGCCCTTGGGCAAAAAGCGCAGTGGCTCGAAACCGCCGGCGCGCGAACTGTCGTATTCGAGGAAGTAGCCGTCGTAGTTGAGTTGGCCGAGCATGATCTCGGCGACCAGCTCGTAGCCGCCTTCGGAGATCCAGGTCGAGCGGAAATTGCCGCGGCAGACATGGGTGGTCACCACCATATCGGCGGGCTTGCCTTCCAGCGCCTTGTTGATGACGCGGGCATAGTCCTGCTGCAGCCGGTCGGCATCGAGGCCACGCTCGCGCGCCTTCTTTAACTCGGCCTGCGAGCACAAATAGGCCCAGGCGGTGTCGTCGAATTGCAGATAACGGCAGCCGGCGTCGTAGAAGCCGCGTATCGCCTGCCGGTAGGTATTGGCGAGGTCATCGAAGATGGCGCTGCGGTCGGCATATTCCTTGGTGACGATGGCGTTCGGCTCGAGCCGGAAATGCAGCGTGGCCGGCGACGGGATGCACATTTTCGGCGTGACGCGCGTATGCGCCTTGAGGAACTTGAAGTGTTCCAGCATCGGATGCGTGGAAAAGCCGAGCTTGCCGGTGACGCGCGGCGTGCGCGGCCGGGTCTGCACGCCTTGAAACTGAATACCGTGATCGAGCTCGACGATCTCGACGCCGTCGAGCATGCCGTAGAAATCGAAATGCCACCACGAGCGGCGGAATTCGCCGTCGGTCGCGCATTGAAGCCCGACCTCCTCCTGCTTCTTGATGATCTTCTCGATCTCTTGGTCCTCGACCGCCGTGAGTTGCGCAGCGGTGATTTCGCCCTTCTCGCGTTTGGCGCGCGCCTCCTTGAGCGGCGCGGTGCGCAGAATGCTGCCGACCACGTCGGCGCGGAACGGCGGTTTGGTCCTCGACATCGGGCGATCCTCCATCAATTTTGTTGGCGATTAACAAGCCGGGACGGCGCGCTTCGTCAACCACAAAACCGCGGCGCGGCCCAATGGGCCGCATCCCATTACCGCGAGCACTAATGGCGGCTCACGCCTCGATCGTCACCTTGTCGCCGATCACCGTCACCGCATAGGTCTTGATCGGCAGCATGCAGGGCGGCGACACCACTTCGCCGCTGCGGATATTGAACTGGCCATTGTGAAAATTGCACTCGACCACGTCGTCCTCGATATAACCTTCCGACAGCGAGCCCGGCCCGTGGGTGCAGGCGTCGTCGGTGACGTAGAAATCGCCGCCGACATTGAATACGGCGAGCGCCAGATCGCCGATCTCGACCTTGAGCGCCGAGCCCGGGGCCACGTCGGCGGTGCTGCAAAGTTCGAGGCGCCTGGTGGATTGGGTGACGTCGGACATGGTGGATTCGGGCGGCGATTTGGCGTGAAACGGGAAATGCGGGGGCCCTTATACAAGATGCGGCGCATAATGAAATATCCGGCGCCGGCCGCTATAATGCGGGCGCTGGCGGAGATTGAGCATGCAGAGTGAATCGGCCCGGATGAGTTCGGCGGCGGAGGCCAAGTTCCGCGTCGATAGCCCGAATTCGAAGCCGCGCGCCGTCAAGGTGATCGCGCTCGACCAAGCGAGCGAGCGCGTCGTCAAGGAACTCGCCAAAGCGCCCTGGCAGCGCGCGAGCTTTCTCACCGCTTCGGCATTTTCCTCGGCGCCGCATAAGGGTGAGCGCTTCTCGATGGGCGGCTGGCTTAACGATCTCGCCGGCCGCACCAAGGATCTGATCGCCGAGGTCGATTCCGCCGATCTCGTCGTCATGGTGGCGAGCGCCGGCGAGAATGCCGCGGCGGCGGCCATCATCGGCGAGGCCTGCAGCGTCAAACACGTGATGACCACGGCGCTCATTCTGGGCGGCGCCGCCTCGAGCGACGAGACGCTATCCAAAATGCTCGCGCAATTGCGGCCGCACGCGATGATGCTGGTGATCTCGAGCGCCGACGAATACATCAAGGACATGCTCACCGCGCTCCGCGCGTGAGCACCTTTTCGAAGGCCGATCGCAGATGAAATTCACCGGACAATTGACGGTCAAGGCGCCGCGCGACGAGGTCTACAAGGCGGTGCGCGATGCGCGGTTCTTTGCCTCTTGCGTCGATGGCGTCAGCGAACTGAACGAGACCGCGCCCGATGTCTACGCGGCGGTGTTCGAGACCAAGGTCGCCTATATGAAGTTCCGCTTCAAAGTCTCGGTCGAAGTCGTGCGCTCGGCGCCGCCTGCCGAGATCGAGGCCAAGGTCGAAGGCACCCCGCTCGGCATTGTCGGCAGGCTCACCGCCACCTCATTGACGCGGCTCAGCGACGAGCCCGTCGACGGCGGCATGGGAACGCGGATCGACTATGAGGTCGAAGCAGCCCTCACCGGAAAGCTCGGCAGTCTCGGCCAGCCGGTGCTGCGCTCCAAGGCCAAGGAAATGGAACGACAATTTGCCGCGCGATTGGCCGCGGCTTTTGCGGCTCCGGCGGCCGCCGCGCCCTGATTTGCGCTGTGACTTGCAGCAAACTTTCCGCTAGGCTCTGAGGTGACAACCGGGTGACAGCGGCGCGGCCAAGCCGCGCCGAAGCAGGATCAACCTGCCGATCGCCTGGGCTGAGGGGAAACTTGGGGGAGGATCATATGACGGACATCACCGCCGGCACTGCGCCTTGGTATCGCGCGCTGACCAGGAGCCAGTGGCGCACGCTGTTTGCCGCCAATCTCGGCTGGCTGTTCGACGGCTATGAGGCTTATGCGCTGTTCCTCACCGTCGGGCCTGCGATGCATGCGCTGCTTGATCCATCGCAATATGCGCAGATCCCCGCCTATGCCGGCGCCGTGGTGGCGATCACGCTCCTGGGCTGGGGCATCGGCGGCTTCTGCGGCGGCATTTTGGCCGACTATATCGGCCGCAAGCGCACGATGATCTACGCCATCCTCGGCTATTCGGTGCTGACGGGGCTCACCGCGTTTTCGTTCAACTGGATTTCGTTTGCGCTGCTGCGCTTTCTGGTCGGCATCGCCATCGGCTCGGAATGGTCGACCGGCTCGTCGATGATGGCGGAGCTGTGGCCCGAGAATGCGCGCGGCAAAGGCGCCGGCCTGATGCAATGCGGCCTCGGCATCGGCTTTTTCCTCGCCTCTTTCATCTGGCTCTTCGTCTCCGGCTTCGGCCCGGATGCCTGGCGCTATATGTTCGTCATCGGCATCCTGCCGGCCTTGCTGACGGTGTGGATCAGGACCTCGATCGACGAATCCGCGGTGTGGCAGCAGAGCGATGCGCGGCGGCGCGCCGCGAACGCGCGCAAGGATTCCGGCGCCACGCTGACGGCCGACGAGAAGGCACTGACCCGCTTCACGGTCGCCGATCTTTTCGCTGAGCCGGAGACCCGGCGGCGCACCATTATCGTGTTCCTGATGTCGCTGACGACGACGCTGGCCTGGTGGGGCATCTCGTCCTGGGTGCCGCCCTATGTCGCCTCGATCGCCGCCAAGTCGGGCCTGCCCGGTGCGCAATGGGCGAGCTATGCCGGCATGGCGTATAATTTCGGCGCCATCTGCGGCTATATCAGTCTCGGTTTCCTCGCCGACCGCTTCGGCCGCAAGCCGATCACGATGGTCTATTTCGCGCTCGCCTTCGTGATGACGCCGGTGCTGTTCCTGTGGACACAGGATCTGACGCTGCTCTTGATCGCGGCGGCCGTGAATGCGTTCTTCACGCTCGGCCAATATTCCTGGATGGCGGTGTGGCTGCCGGAATTGTTCCCGACCCGCTCGCGCGCCACGGGGCTTGCCTTCACCTTCAACGCGCCGCGCTTCATCGCCTTCCTGGGACCGCTGTTCGCCGGCGTCCTGATCGTGCAATTCGGCGGCTTCTCCCGCGCCGCGATGACCATCGCCTGCATCTATGTGTTGGGCTTTGTCGTCGTGCCGTTTCTGCCGGAGACGAATGGAAAGCCGCTGCCGAAATGACGGTCTATCGCGGCCATGGCTGGATCAAGTCCGGCCATGGCGAATTAGCGAGCTTAGGAATGTGACATGAAGAAAAATCTGCTTCTGGCGTTTTGCCTGGGTGCGGTCAGCCTTGCCGGCGTTGCCCTACAACCTGCCGCCGCCGAGACCTGGCCGGCGCGGCCGGTGAAGGTCATCGTCGGTTTCGCGCCTGGCGGGCCGACCGATTTGTTTGCGCGTCTCATTGCGCAAAAACTCAGCGAAACCACCGGCAAGAATTTCTTCATCGAGAACGTACCCGGCGCCGGCGGCAATGTCGGCGCGGTACGTGCCGCGCAATCGCCGGCGGACGGCTACACGATCCTGGTGACCGGCGGCAATCTCACCAACAATCCGTTTCTGTTCGCCAATGCCGGCTTCGACCCATTGAAGGATTTCGACGCCGTCACGGTCGGCGCCGCGACCCCGGTGGTGCTGGCGATCAATCCTGCGGTGCCGGCGCACACGGTCAAGGAGTTGGTGGCGTGGATCCGCGCCAATCCGGGCAAGGAAAGCTACGCCTCGCCCGGCACCGGCACGCCGCCGCAGCTCACCGGCGCGCTGTTTGCGCATTCGTTGAATCTCGACCTCGTGCATGTGCCGTTCGGCGGCGGCGGCCCCGCGGTCGAAGCGACCGTCGCCGGCCACACCCCGATCTCATTCGGCGCGCTGGCGCCCGCCGTGCCGCTGATCAAGTCCGGCGGCTTGCGCGCGCTCGCGGTCACCGGCAAGATCCGGGCGCCGACGCTGCCCGACACCCCAACCATGGCGGAGGCGGGCTTCCCGGAGGTCGAGGGCGCGACCTGGACCGCGGTGGTGGTGCCCAAGGGCACGCCGCAGGACATCGTCGCCGAACTGCATCGCCTGATCGTCGCGAGCCTCGCGAGCACCGACGTCAAGGACAAGCTCGCCGCGATGGCTTACGCGCCGATCGGCAATTCGCCCGCCGAGTGCGAGGCCTTCTTCAAGGACGAGATGGCGAAGTGGGGCAAGGTCATCAAGGACGCGGGCCTGAAGGCGGAGTGAGTTTTAGTTTGCCTCCCCCGCTTGCGGGGGAGGAGGCGAGCGAAGCGAGCAGGAGGGGCAAGTATTGGACGCTTGCGATACCTCGATGCCGCGCCCCCTCCCGACCCTCCCCCGCAAGCGGGAGAGGGCCAGACGCCGGCGCTACTTCGCCGCCAGCGCTTCTCGCTGCTTGACGAGCCGCTCCAATTCCTCGTTCTGCTGCGCGATACGATCCGCGGCGCGATCTTCATCGCCGGCGCCCGAGAAGGCCGCCGCCTGCTCGATCAACTGGCGGATATTGTCGCGCAGGATGGCGATGCGCGCATCGAGTTCGGCGAGCGATAGCGAAGCGTTGTTGCTCATCGAAAGTTCCCCCGGCCCCAGAACGTCTCAGGCTCATATACGCGTCAGCCCTATGGCGCGAAACTGCCGCGGATCGGCGCTGCCGAACATGCCGTCCGTGGATAGGGCGGATTAACCATGCCCGCAAGTGCCCTCTTTTTTAGCGGAAATTAACTAAATATCGCCTCAATAATCCCCGAGGAATGTTGCGCGACATCTGGGGATGCTTCGCGACAGTTCTGGTCGATCAAGGGGCGTCTTACGCGCTTTTCCGCTGCGGCATGCCACCGACTTGGCGGTCGCGTCTGGCGTGCAAAAGCGATCGTCGGGGTGGGCGTGAGGGGAATGACGTTCGAATACGCGGATCGTTGGGATTCGGCAGTCTACGACCGGGTTTCGCTGTCGCGCCAAGCGCGCCCGCAGCGCCTCGTCGGCGGCACCGCGCTCGGCTGCGTTGCGCTGCTTTGCGCGTGGACGCTCTACACCAACCTCGCCGGCCGCGACTTGACCGGTGCCAATCTCGCCGCCGAGGATTTTGTCGCGCAAGGTTCCGATCAAACAGAGATCGCGCCCAGCCGCGGCGACAGGCTCGATCGGGTCGCCCCGCGCGGCGACAAGCTCGCGGTGACGCAGGCCGATGCCGCGGATTCGTCCGCCTCGAGCCGTCTTTCTTGGTTCGATCCGCGCGCGCTCGGCGCCGCGCCGGAAAGCTTTGTGAAGCGGATGTTTGCCGGCAATCCGCCGCGGCAAGCGCAAGAGAAGGTCGCGGCAGCGCCGCCGCCCGCCGCCCATGAGATCGTCCAGGCGGCGCGCGAAGCGCCACGGCCGGCGTCGCAAGTCCGCACCGCGCTCCTTCGCGACAGCCGCGCCGAGCATGCCGAAAACGCACCGGCCGAGCCGGGCCTGTTCGAAAGACTGTTCGGCAAGCCGTCGCCCGTGTCGCTTGCTTACGCGTCGCCCGATGACGGCATTGCAAGCGGCGGCCAAAGCTCGGGCCGCTACGGCACGCAGACTGCCGTCTACGACATCTCCGCGCACACGGTTTATCTGCCGGACGGCAGGCGGCTCGAAGCGCATTCCGGCTACGGCGATCTCCTCGACGATCCGCGCCATGCCGACGTCCGCATGCGCGGTGTCACCCCGCCCGACGTCTACGACCTCACCGAACGGGAAGCGCCGTTTCACGGCGTGCGCGCGCTGCGGCTCACCCCGGTCGACGAGAGCAAAGTCTTCGGCCGCGCCGGCCTCCTCGCCCACAGCTACATGCTCGGCCCCAATGGCGATTCCAACGGCTGCGTCTCGTTCAAGGACTACGACGCGTTTTTGCAGGCCTATTTGAACGGCGAAGTGAAGCGGCTGGTGGTGGTGGCGGGGCGGGAGTGAGTTCCGTCTCCGGTAAGCCCAATCGGCTGCCGTAGCGCGCTGAATTTTACGGTTTTTCACCTTATCCCCGCGCCACGCCGGCGGTGCCCGGCCGTTTTCTTGACAGCACCCGCGCGCAATGCCCAGAAAGGCCTCCCTTTTCCGAACCGGGATAATCCATGAGCCCAGAACGAAAGCCGGTGGCGTACGGCGATTTGCGCGGCTGGCTGAACGCGCTCGATAAAGCCGGCGAATTGCAGCGTGTCGATGCCGAAGTCGATTGGAATGTCGAACTCGGCACCATCGCGCGGCTGGCGCAGGGCGCCGGCACCGGGCCCGCGGTTCTGTTCAACAATATCCGCGATTACGGTGCCAATGCGCGCTGCCGCAGCGTCTTCACCGGCGCTCTCGCCAATTACCGGCGGCTCGCCATGCTGCTCGGTCTCCCGCCCGACACCCATGCGCGCGAACTGGTCAAGCTCGGCCGCACCGTTTTGTCGTCCGGCATCCCGCCGAAAATCGTCGGCACCGGACCGTGCAAGGAAAACATCGTCAAAGGCGACGATGTCGATCTCTACGATTTCCCGGTGCCGCAATGGAACCGGATCGACGGCGGCCGCTACATTCTCACTTACGGCGGCGTCGTCACCAAGGATCCCGACACCGACGTGATGAATGTCGGCGTCTATCGCGGCATGGTGGGCGGCAAGAATCTCATTCCGATCCTGATGTGGCGGGCTCAGCATGTCGGCCATCACGTCACCGCCTGGCAGCAGAAGGGATTCAAGGAAATGCCGATCGCGGTCGCGATCGGCTGGGAGCCGTCGCTCGATTTCGTCGGCGGCTCGCCGGTGCCGAAGGGTGTTTGCGAATACGATGTAGTCGGCGGCATCCGCGGCGCGCCGGTCGAGCTCGTCAAATGCGAGACCAACGATCTCTACGTGCCGGCGAGCGCCGAAATCGTCATCGAGGGCTTCCTCGGCATCGAGCCCGAAAGTTACACGATGGAAGGCCCGTTCGCCGAGTTCACCGGCTACGTGGCGGGCGACCGCTCGCCGAAACCGACCATCCGCGTCACCTGCATCACCCATCGCAAGGATCCGATCCTGCGCGGCACCATCGAAGGCTCGATGCCCGGCAGTTTTTCGGAGAACGGCGTCTGCTCCTCGATCATGCGGGCGGCGACGGCGTGGAACGTGCTCGATCGCGCCGGCGTGCCCGGCGTCACCGATGTGTGGTGTCCGCCGGTGCAGACCGGCGTCAATACGGTCGTGCAGATCAAACAAAGCTATCGCGGCCAGGCCAAGCAGGTGGCGAATGCGCTGTGGGGCTCGTCGGCCGCCCATGTGCGCTACAAACACGTCACGGTGGTCGACGACGATATCGATATTCACGATTATGCGGCGATCGATTGGGCCATCGCCTTTCGGGTCAATGCCGGCGAGGACGATATCGTCATCATGCCGTCGACGTTTGGCGCCGGGCTCGATCCGTCGACGCGGCGGCGCGACCGCAACGTCTCGCAATTCGGCACCGGCAAATGGAACCGGGTCTTGATCGACGCCACCGTCAATCTCGACTACGACCCCGATCCCGATCTCGGCGGCGCGCGCTTCCCGCCGACGGTGTGGCCGGCGCAGGTCGATCTCGACGCCGTGAAAGCGCGCTGGAGCGAATTGGGGTTCGAGAAGCCGAAGGGAGAGTGAGTTTCGCCGTCATTCCGGGACGCGGACGAAGTCCGCGGGCCCGGAATCCATAGCCACGGACAGAGAGGGTGGTTGACGGTCCGGGCCGATACTTGATGCGATTGTGATTATGGATCCCGGGCTCGCGCTACGCGCGCCCCGGAATGACGATGGGGAAGAAAAAATGTTCTTCGAAAATTTCACCAAGACCGAAATCCAAACCTCCGGCGCGCGCATCCTCACCGTGCATGGCGGCAAGGGACCGCCGCTGTTGCTGATGCACGGCAATCCGTTCAGCCACCTGTCGTGGCAGAAATTCGCGCCGCGGCTCGCGCAAGAGTTCACCGTGGTGGCGACCGATCTCCGCGGCTATGGCGATTCGGAGAAGCCGCCGGGTGGCGACGATCATTCCGGCTACTCGTTCCGCGCCATGGCGCAGGACCAGATCGAGGTCATGGCCGCGCTCGGCTACGACCGCTTTTATGCGGCGGGCCACGATCGCGGCGCCCGCGTGCTGCATCGCATGTGCCTCGATCATCCGGAAAAAGTCGCCCGCGCGGCGATCATCGACATCATGCCGCAGCATCATCTGTTCAACAACGTCACCCAATCCTGGGCGACGTTCTCCTGGCACTGGTTCTTCATGATCCAGCCCCACGATTTCCCCGAACATCTGATGAGCGCGGACCCGGATTTCTTCATCGAGAAGAAGCTCGCCAAGACCAAACAAGGCCTGAGCTTCTTCGATCCGGCGGCGCTCGCCGAATACAAGCGCTACATGCGCAACCCGGCGACGGTCCACGCGATGTGCGAGGATTACCGCGCCTGCGCTACCGTCGACCTCGCCATGGATACCGAGGATTTCGAGGCCGGGCGCAAGATCGGCTGTCCGGTCCTGCTGCTGTGGGGCGCGACCGGCGGCGTCGGCCGCAATCACAATCCGGGGCCTGCGGAAATCTGGCAGCGCTACGCCTCCGACATCCGCCGCGCCGTGGCGCTGCCGTCCGGGCATTATTGCTCGGAGGAGGCGCCGGAGGAGACCTATCGGGAATTGCGGGAGTTTTTTGTGAACGCGGAACTCAAAGCCTGAGGTGCAACCCGAGGCGATGATCTTTGATCCGCTCGTCCCCGCCTGCGCGGGAATGAGCGATGTTAGGCGAAACGCCTCAACTCGCCACTGGCGACGGCTCGGCGAGAAAATTCCGCATCACGTACCACATCACTTCGCGGTTTTTGCTGAAGCCCTGGCTGTGCGCGGTGTTCGGCAGGATGACATATTGGCGGTCGCCGTTCGGCAATTGACGGAAGAAATCGAGCAGATCGCCGTCGGTCGAATTGCCGTCCCATTCGCCGCGCGTCATCAGCACCGGCGACTTCACTTTGGTCGGATCGACCATCGGCAGATTTGCCGCCATGTCGACATAAGTGCCCGCCGGAATGGTATCGCCATTGGGCATTTCGGCGGCGACCAGTGCCTCGACCATTGCCGGATCGTAAATGCTCGGATGGCCGTCGCGGCTGAAAATCGAGCGGATCATGCCGGCATCGCGCTTGCGCCGCGGATTGGCGCGCAACACCTCGAGGTTCTTGCGCCGCCGCTCGATCTCGGCCGCGCCTTCGCCCTTGTAAGTGAAGGCGGCAAGGACCAGCCGATCGACGCGTTCGGGCATCGCTTGGGCGAAGGCGCCGACGCGAATGCTGCCCGAGGACTCGCCGAAGAAGTGAAATTTGCTGCGGCCGGTCTCGCGCGTCAACACGTCCATCGCGGCCTTGAGATCGTCGACGCCGCTCATGATGCCGGAGGAACTGTTGGTGATCGACGAGTGGCCGTAGCCCTCGTGATCCATGGTCCAGACGTCGAAGCCGTAGCGGGCGAAGACATCCATCAGCGAGTATTCGGCGCCGCCCGGCACCTGGAGATCGTAGCTCGACCGTGCCGACATCGAGGAGCCGTGCACCAAAAACAGCACCGGAAGCGACGCCGCGCCGGCGGCCGGCGCGCCGACGCGCTTGCGGTACATGTAAAGTTTCACGTCGCCCTTCTGGGCCCAATAGTCATGGTTCCAGAGCTCGGCCGTCGCGGCCTGCGCTGCGCTGCCGTCCGCACGCGCGGGTGTAAGGCCTGGAATGAGGCCCGTGCCCAATCCGGCGCCAATGCCGATGCCAGCGCTTTGGATCAGGGTCCGACGTGCGATGCGGTGCTTATTCATGATGCCCTCTCAATGTCCTTCTTGTCGTTCCTATATAGGGAGGTGTTTCCTCGCCGATTCTTGGGGCCCCAATTTCGGCCAAGAGGATAGCATTGCGCGACCCTTCCGGGCAGGTGGGTTGTGGCCAGCGGGTGGAAACGCCGTTGCCGCCCTCGCCCCGGCGCACGACATCTGCTAGGTGGAGGCCCGATTTCTGCCGGGCGCAGAACGAGACAGCCGATGGATGCGCAAGCAGCCGGTCCGGAGCGCGGTATGTTGAAGACACTGCGCGGGACTGCGCATTATTTCAATCGCAGGATCGGCCTGCGGCGCATCGGCATTTTGCTCAGCCTGACGATCATCGCCGTCGCCGCCGTCGTCCTGTTCCATATTTTGCGCGATATCGACACCGATGAACTGGTCGATGCCATCGAGGCGACCGATTGGCGCACCCTCATCATTGCCGGCCTGTTTGTCGGCGCGGGCTATCTGACGCTGACGCTCTACGACACCTTTGCGCTGCGAACCATCGGTCGCACCGAAGTGCCCTATCGGGTGGCGGCGCTGGCCGGCTTCACCAGCTATTCGGTGGGCCACAATGTCGGCGCCAGCGTGTTCTCCGGCGGCGCGGTGCGTTACCGCATTTACTCCGCCTGGGGCCTTTCCGTTATCGACGTCACTAAAATCTGTTTCATCGCCGGGCTGACATTCTGGCTCGGCAACGCCACGGTGCTCGGGCTCGGCGTGCTCGAAGCGCCGCAGGCGGCTCGCGCGCTCGATCAATTGCCGCTGTGGGCCAATCGCCTTGTCGCGCTCGTCATCCTCGCATTGCTCGCCGCCTATATCGCCTGGGTCTGGGTCAAGCCGCGGGTGATCGGCCGTGAGGGCTGGCAGGTGACGCTGCCCGGCGGTCCGCTGACGCTCATTCAGATCGGCATCGGCATTCTCGATCTCGGCTGCTGCGCGGCCGCCATGTACATGCTGACGCCCGACGAGCCCAATCTCGGCTTCGTCACCGTCGCGGTCATCTTCGTCGCCGCGACGCTGCTCGGTTTCGCCAGCCATGCACCTGGCGGACTTGGCGTTTTCGACGCCGCCATGATGGTCGCGCTCTGGCAATTCGATAAGGAAGATCTGCTGGCGGGCCTGCTGCTGTTCCGGCTCCTTTATTACATTGTTCCATTTGTCCTCTCGCTCGGCGTATTAGGTATCCGTGAACTCTTGCTCAGCCGCAGCGCGCGCCGCATATCTCATGCCGAGCGATCCGAAAGTCGGTTGCACGCGGATGCGCCGCCGCGCGCGACTAACCTTCGAGTCCCGAACAAATCGGATGCGTCTTGATTTGCCGATAACCGCGCCCGCACGAGGGTGTCATGAGCGTGGCTGAAGATCTGCTAGTTCAGCGCGGAAATCGCTGGCGCGGCGGGCGATTGGTGATTCTTGCGGCATTGTTGGTTTTCGGTGTGCTTGCGCTTGCCGGCGCGCTTCCTCCGCTCTACGCGGCATCAGGCTTTGCGATTGTGGCTGCGGCCGCGGCTTTGGCCGCTCGCGCCGGTAAAGACAGCGCCCATTTGGTCGAGCGCGTCGCCATTTCCGAACGCGGCGACGATTTTCTTCGCGCCGTGGTCGCCGGCCTGCCCGACCCGGTGGTTGCGCTCGATCTTGGCGGTCGGGTGCTGGCGTTGAACGAGCGCGCGCGAGCGCTGGCGCCGGCGCTCCGGCAAGGCGAACCCGTCGCCTTCGCGTTGCGGATACCCGAACTGATCGAAGCCATCGGCCGCGCGGCGGCGGAAGGCGAGGAAAAGCGCATCGTTTATTTCGAGCGCGTGCCGCTCGACCGCTGGTTCGAGACCGTCGTCATGCCGGTTAAGCGCGAACCGACCGCGGCGCGTCCGGACCTCATCTTGATGACATTTCACGATTTGACACCGCTGCGCCGCGTCGAGGAAATGCGCGCCGATTTCGTCGCCAATGCCAGCCACGAATTGCGCACGCCGCTCGCGGCGCTCCTGGGCTTTATCGAAACCCTGCAAGGCTCCGCCCGCGAGGACCCGAAAGCGCGGGCGCGTTTCCTCGCCATCATGCAAGAGCAGGGACGCCGCATGGCGCGCCTGATCGACGATCTGTTGTCGCTGTCGCGGATCGAGCTCAACGCGCATCGCCGCCCCGACACGCCAGTCGACCTTGTTCCGATCGTCCGGCAGACCGTCGATGGGCTAGAAACGCTGGCGCGCGATCGCGGCGTCATCGTCAACATCGAGGCCGCGAATGCCATGACGGTGCTCGGCGATCACGACGAGTTGCTTCGCATCTTCGAGAACTTGGTCGAAAACGCCCTCAAATACGGCGCCGCGGGCAAGCGTGTCGACATCGCGTTCAAGCACGGCGTGTCGGGCGACGGTCAGCCCGAGGCGCAAGTCAGTGTGCGCGACTATGGCCCGGGCATAGCGCCCGAGCATTTGCCGCGATTGACCGAGCGCTTCTATCGCGTCGACGTCACCGAGAGTCGTGCCCAGGGCGGCACCGGGCTCGGCCTGGCGCTCGTCAAACACATCCTTAATCGCCATCGTGGGCGGCTGACGATCGAGAGCGCGCCTGGGGCCGGCGCCAGCTTCACCATCCACCTGCCCACCGCCGTCCCGGCGCTTCCGCGATAAATTGTCGCGACTTCAATAAGTTGCGATGTCATCTGAGTGTCACATAGGCCTCATAGAAGGTTTATGTGCCGGACCTAACCATGCGGGCTCTGCCGGTGAGCCTTACCCCGGTAAGGCTGCAATCAGCGTGTTTCTAAAAACAGCAATTCAGGCTGAGCGCCCAAACAGGGACGTTAAACCGACAGTTCCCGGAACTTAGGTCGGCGGCCGTGCCGTCCGAAATTCCACTCACAGGAGACATCCACGTGAAACATCTCACATCGATTGCCGTCGCCGGCGTGCTCGCCGCGACGGTGCTTCCCGCCGCCGCCGCCGATCTCACCGGCGCCGGCTCCACCTTCGTATATCCGGTGCTCGCCAAGTGGGCGGACGTCTACAAGAAAGACACCGGCATCGGCCTGAACTATCAGTCGATCGGGTCGGGTGGCGGCATCAAACAGATCACCGCCAAGACCGTGACTTTCGGCGCCAGCGACATGCCGCTGACCCCGGAAGACGTCGCCAAGAACAATTTCGTGCAGTTCCCGATCATCAACGGCTCCGTCGTTCCCCTGATCAACCTGCCCGGGATCAAGCCGGGCGAGGTCACCCTCGACGGCCCGACGATTGCCAAGATCTTCCTCGGCGAGATCACGAAATGGAACGATCCGGCGATCACCAAGCTCAATCCCGGCGTCAATCTGCCCGCCACCGCGATTGCAGTCGTGCATCGCTCGGACGGATCGGGCACCACCTTCATCTGGACCAATTACCTGTCCAAGGTCAGCCCGGAATGGAAGTCCAAGGTCGGTGAGAATACCGCCGTCGAATGGCCGGTCGGTATCGGCGCCAAGGGCAGCGAGGGTGTCGCCAATAACGCCGCCCAGACCGTGGGTGCGCTGGGCTATGTCGAATACGCCTACGCCAAGCAGAACAACCTGACCTATGCCAAGATGATCAACCACGCCGGCAAGACCGTCGCCCCAACCATGGAAGCGTTCCAAGCCGCCGCCGCCGGCGCCGATTGGACCAGCGCGCCGGACTTCCACGTGATCATGACCGACGCCGCGGGTGACAAGTCCTGGCCGGTCGCCGGCTCGACCTTCATCCTGATGCAGCAGGTTCCGACCAACGCCGCCGATTCCGCTGCCGCCCTCAAATTCTTCGATTGGGGTTACAAGAACGGCAAGCAGATGGCGTCCGACCTCGATTACGTTCCGATGCCGGACAGCGTCGTGGCGCTGATCGAGAAGACCTGGAAGGAAAAGATCAAAAGCGCCGACGGCAAGCCCGTATTCTGAGTAAACTGCGGGTAAGGCTGCGGCATGCGCATGATCCGGAGACTCGGTAGCGGCTTTCCAAAGAGATCATGCGCTACCAACACGAAGGCGCAATCGCTTCGAGCGATTGCGCTTTTGGTGGTTGTCTGGGTTGCGTCGCGACAGCATGATGAAGCTGCCGACTGTTCAGAGTCCGATGTTCGCGTTTGACGCTTGTGTGTTCGACGCCGGCATATTTGACGCTTACATGTTTGACGCTTCCTTGGCCGCTTGATTAGCTCTCCGGAGCGGAAGGCAAAGGGGAGGCGATGGAAGCTACGAGGAGACAGACGGTGGTCGACGTTGCGTTAACGGGGCGCGTAGCGATCCCCGCCGAGGCCGTCACGCGCATGAAGGCGCTGGCTCGGTTTCAGTTCGGCGACGCGCTCTTTCGTCATCTGACCCGCGGCGCGGCAATCGGCGTATTGCTGTTGTTGAGCGGCGTCATCATTTCCCTTATCGAGGGCTCGCTTCCGGCGATCCGTGCCTTCGGCTTCGGCTTTCTGTGGAGCCAGAGCTGGAATCCGGTCACCGACAAATACGGTGCGTTGCCCGCCATCTACGGCACCATACTCACGTCGTTCATTGCGATGCTGATCGCCGTTCCGGTCGGCCTGATGATTGCCTTCTTTCTCACCGAGTTGTGCCCGAAGTGGCTACGGCGGCCGATCGGCATCGCCATCGAGCTTTTGGCCGGTATTCCGAGCATCATCTACGGCATTTGGGGACTTTTTATTTTCGCGCCATTCCTGCAGGCAACACTGCAGCCGTTTCTGATCAATACGCTCGGCAATGTGCCGGGTATCGGTTCTTTGTTCTCCGGGCCGCCCTACGGCATTGGCATGCTGACCTCGGGTTTGATCCTCGCCATCATGGTGTTGCCGTTCGTCACCTCGATCACGCGCGACGTCTTCGAAGCGGTGCCTCCGGTGCTGAAAGAGGCGGCCTACGGTCTCGGCTGCACGACCTGGGAGGTGGTGCGAAACGTCGTGCTGCCTTATGCGAGAGTCGGCGTCATCGGCGGCGTCATGCTCGGTCTCGGCCGTGCGCTTGGCGAGACCATGGCGGTGACCTTTGTCATCGGCAATGCGCACCGCATTTCGGCCTCGGTGTTGGCGCCGGGCACCACCATTTCGGCGACCATCGCTAACGAGTTCACCGAGGCGGTGGGCGATCTGTACACCTCCGCGCTGATCACGCTCGGCCTGATTCTTTTCGTCATTACTTTCATCGTGCTCGCGATTGCGCGCTATATGCTGATGCGCATCGAGCGCCGGATCGGGTGATGCCATGCCGGAAATGATCATAGACTCGCGTTATTCCCGCCGCCGCCGCAGGAATGGGGTGGCAACGACTCTGGCTTTCGCGGCGACTGCTCTCGGCCTGGGCTGGCTGGTGCTGATCCTGGGCGCGCTATTGTGGAAGGGCTTTAGCGGACTGTCGGTCGCGGTATTCACCGAAATGACGCCGCCGCCGGGTTCGGCCGGCGGACTGCTCAATCCCATCTTCGGCAGCCTGATGCTGACCGGGCTCGCCGTCGCCATCGGTACGCCGATCGGCATTCTCGCCGGCACCTATATGGCCGAATACGGCCGCTACGATAAGCTGACCAGTGTGGTGCGCTTTATCAACGATATCCTGCTCAGCGCGCCCTCGATCGTCGTCGGGCTGTTCATCTACCAGATCATGGTCGCGCCGATGGGACATTTTTCCGGCTGGGCCGGTGGCGTCGCGCTTTCGGTTCTCGTCATACCGGTGGTGGTGCGCACGACAGAGGACATGCTGACGCTGGTGCCCAACGCGCTTCGAGAAGCCGCGACCTCGATCGGCCTCCCGCGGTCGCTCGCGATCCGGCATATCTGCTATCGCGCGGCCAGCGCCGGCATGGTGACCGGCGTGCTGCTGGCGGTCGCCCGGATCAGCGGCGAGACTGCGCCGCTCCTGTTCACCTCGCTTAACAATCAATTCTGGAGCACGAACCTCAACCAGCCGATCTCCAGCCTGCCGGTCATCATCTTCCAATTCGCGCTTAGCCCCTATCACGATTGGCAAGCACTGGCCTGGACCGGCGCGCTGATCATAACGCTTGCCGTGCTCGCGCTGAGTATTAGCGCGCGCGCCCTTGTCTCATCGGGAAAACAGTCATGAGCATGAGTGCTGCTTCCAGCTCCCCTTCCGTTACGGTTCCCACTGTCAGCCATGCGCCGAGCGATCGGGCGGGCCTGCCGGAGAAGATCACGATCCGCGATCTCAATTTCTTCTACGGCGAGTCGAAGGCGCTGAAATCGATCAGCCTACCGCTCTATCAGAACAAGGCGACCGCATTCATCGGCCCATCGGGCTGCGGCAAATCGACTTTGTTGCGCGTGCTCAACCGGATGTACGACCTTTATCCGCATCAGCACGCCACCGGCGAAGTTCTGTTCGACGGCGGCAACATTCTGTCGCCGAAGCAGGATCTCAACCTGCTGCGCGCGCGCATCGGCATGGTGTTTCAGAAGCCGACGCCGTTCCCGATGTCGATCTACGAGAATATCGCGTTCGGCATCAGGCTTTACGAAAAGCTGCCGAAATCGGAACTCGACGGCCGCGTTGAAACCTCGCTGCGCCGCGCGGCACTGTGGGAAGAAGTCAAAGACAAGCTCAACGCCAACGGCCAGAGCCTGTCCGGCGGCCAACAGCAGCGGCTTTGCATCGCCCGTACCGTCTCCGTGCGCCCCGAAGTGATCCTGTTCGACGAACCGTGCTCGGCGCTCGATCCGATCTCGACCGCCAAGATCGAGGAATTGATCGACGAATTGACCGACGACTATACGATCGTCATCGTCACCCACAATATGCAGCAAGCCGCGCGGGTGTCGGAATTCACCGCTTTCATGTATCTCGGTGAACTGATCGAATTCGACGCCACCAGCAAAATGTTCACCGCGCCGCAAGATCAGCGCACCCAAGACTACATCACCGGCCGCTTCGGGTAATCGCAATGACCGAATTCAGCACCAGGGTCGACCACACGACCAAGGCCTTCGACACCGATCTGCAGGAGATCACCCGCAAGGTCGCCGAAATGGGCGGCTTGGTTGAACGCCAGATCGCCGATTCCGTCCAAGCCTTGGTCGATCGCGATATGGAACTCGGTGAGCGCGTGATCGCGACCGATCCGACGATCGACACCCTGCAGCGTGAAGTCGAGGAAAAAGCCATCCTCACCATCGCGCGGCGGCAACCGATGGCGGTCGACCTGCGCGAATGCGTCGGCGCCATGCGGGTGTGCAACGATCTCGAGCGGATCGGCGATCACGCCAAACATATCGGCAAGCGCGTCGTCGCGCTCGACGGCGACTTCTATCCGCAAAAGCTGATCCGCGGCGTCGAGCACATGTCGGCGCTGGTGCTGGCGCAGCTCAAGCAGGTCCTGGACGCCTATGCGAGCCGCGATCTGCAGGCCGCGCTTGCGGTCTGGAACGGCGACGAAGAAGTCGACTCGATGTGCACGTCGCTGTTTCGCGAACTCCTCACTTATATGATGGAGGATCCGCGCAACATTACCTTTTGCATGCATTTGATGTTCTGCGCCAAGGACATCGAGCGCATGGGCGATCATGCCACCAACATCGCCGAGACCGTCTACTACATGGTCGAAGGCCGTGCGATTACCGATCAGCGTCCCAAGGGTGACACCACGAGTTTTCCGGCAGGCATACTGCAGAAATAGGACACGGGCATGGGCGCCAACATCCTGATCGTTGAAGATGAGGAGCCGCTGACGACTCTGCTGCGCTACAACCTTGAGGCCGAAGGCTACGAGGTCGACGCGGTCGCGCGCGGCGACGATGCCGATACCCGCCTCAAGGAAACCGCGCCCGATCTCATCGTGCTCGACTGGATGTTGCCGGGCTTGTCCGGCATCGAGTTGTGCCGGCGCTTACGGGCCCGGCCGCAGACTCAGTCGCTACCGATCATCATGCTCACCGCACGCGGCGAGGAGAGCGAGCGTGTTCGCGGTCTGGCCACGGGCGCCGACGACTACATCGTCAAGCCGTTCTCGGTGCCGGAGCTTCTTGCCCGCGTCCGCGCGCTTTTGCGCCGGGCGAGCCCGGAACGCGTCGCCATGATATTGATGATCGGCGATCTCGAACTCGACCGTGAGAAAAAACGCGTATCGCGCTCAAGCCGTCCGGTCGATCTCGGCCCGACGGAATTCCGGCTATTGGAATTTCTGATGGAGCGTCCGGGCCGGGTATTCACCCGTGAGCAACTATTGGACGGCGTATGGGGCAGCGACGTCTATATCGACGAGCGCACCGTCGACGTCCATGTCGGCCGCCTGCGCAAGGCGCTCAATCGCGGCCATGCCACCGATCCGATCCGCACGGTCCGCGGCGCCGGCTATTCGCTCGACGATCGTTTCGGCAAAGCGGCGGGCTGAGCGCAGCCGCGCTGCCAGATCCTGATCCAATTCGATGGCACCGGATCAGCGTCCAGGATCTTCATCGGAGCATGATCTCATCCGAGCTTGCTTCGTCCGCTGAAGCGGGCTTCGCGAAGGCGGAAAGCCGGCTTCCACTTTTCGGGATCCTGCTCTAACGCAGCGGCCGCTTGTCGCGGCGCCGGTCCGACGCCGGCTGATAGGCGACCCGGGAGTGGTAGGCGCAATAGGGCAGGCCGCTGAGCGTATTGCCGCCACAGAAGAAAAAGTCGACGCTGCCGGGATCGCCGACCGGCCAATGGCAGGTCTGATCGTTGAGTTCCAGGATGGTACGGCGCTGGCCGATCGGAATGATATTGTCGATCAATTCGGGTTCGGCCTCGGTCTCGACCTCATAGGCATGCGCCAGCGCGGTGTTGCCCCGGATCGAGGCGCGCCCGATGCGCATCATATGCGAAGGGGCGCGCGCCTTGCGCTGGCGCGGAGCGGCGCTCGACGTGCTCTTGGCGCGCCCGGACAGGCCGAGGCGGTGCACCTTGCCGATCACGGCGTTGCGCGTGATGCCGCCGAGTTCGGCCGCGATCTGGCTCGCCGACAGGCCGTCGGACCAAAGCTTTTTTAAGAGCTCGACCCGCTCGTCGGTCCACGACATGCCCAATCCTCCCTGAAGCTGCGGATCAGTCATCGATCGAAACCTCGAAAAGCTGAATCATTTCAGAATCCTCCACCAGGCCAGGCGGCATGAAACCGCCCGACGGAAACAAGCTCCAACGCTTTAGATGACTGTCTGCCGCACGAGATGTCGTACTTGACAATCAAAAGGCTACAATATGGCGGGAGTCTGACGCAAGAGTCGGCTGAAAATGAGTCCACAAATTCCTGCAAAGATGTGGATGATCTGGGTACAAACCAAGTTCACATCGTCTAATTATCGTGTGTTGACAGTGGGACGCGCGGAAATAGAATGCTCACCCGTGCCGCCCGGAGAGGCGGCACATTTCGTTTCAGCGGCGCGAATTTTGCGCCGCAGCGCTCGCGGACCGAAGCCGTGACTTCACATCTGATGGCGACCTTTGCGCGTGTTCACCTTGCTTTCGAGCGGGGTGAAGGCGTTTGGCTCGTCGCCACCGACGGCGATCGCTATCTCGATTTCACCTCCGGCGTCGCCGTCAACGCGCTCGGTCACGCCCATCCGCATCTCGTCGCGGCGCTTACCGCGCAGGCGCAGAAGCTGTGGCATGTCTCCAATCTGTACGAGATTCCCGAAGCCGAACGGGTCGCCGAACGGCTATGCGCCGCGAGTTTTGCCGACGTCGTGTTCTTCTGCAATTCCGGCGCCGAGGCGGTCGAGGGCGTCATCAAGACCGCACGCAAATACCAGGCCGTCAGCGGTCATCCCGAGCGTTACCGCATCATCACCTTCGAGGGCGCGTTCCACGGCCGCACCTTGGCGACGCTCGCCGCCGGCGGCCAGAAGAAATATCTCGACGGCTTCGGTCCGGTGGTCGAAGGCTTTGATCAAGTACCCTTTGCCGACCTCGAGGCTGTCAAGCGCGCGATCGGCAGCGAAACCGCGGCGATCATGATCGAACCGGTGATGGGCGAGGGCGGCGTGCGAACCAACCCGCCGCCGTTTCTGCGTGCGCTGCGCGAACTGTGCGACGAGCATGGTCTCCTCCTCATCTTCGATGAGGTCCAGAGCGGCATGGGGCGCACCGGCGAATTGTTTGCTCATCAGCGCAGCGGCGTCACACCGGATGTCATGGCGCTCGCCAAAGCCTTGGGCGGCGGCTTCCCGGTCGGCGCTTGCCTTGCCACGGCGGAAGCCGCGAAGGGCATGACGGCGGGCACCCACGGCTCGACCTTCGGCGGCAATCCGCTGGCCATGAGCGCGGCGAACGCCACGCTCGACGTCATGCTCGCTCCGGGCTTTTTCGACCACGTCAATCGTATCGCCATCCTGCTCAAGCAGCGGCTTGCGGAGATCAAGGACCGCTACCCGTCGGTGATTGCCGAGGTGCGCGGCGAAGGGCTGTTGATCGGTCTCAAGGCGCTGGTTCCGGCCGGCGAATTGGTCGATGCCATGCGCGCCGAAAAGATGCTCACGGTCGCGGCCGGGGACAATGTGGTGCGCTTGCTGCCGCCACTGATCGTCAGCGAGCAGGAAATGGCCGACGGCGTCGCCCGCCTCGATCGCGCTTGCGCCCGACTGAGCAACAAGGCAACGGCCCGATGAGCGCGGTGCGCCACTTCCTCGATCTCATCGACATCCCGGGCGCCGAATTGCGCGGGATGATCGACGTGGCGCGCGCTATCAAAGCCAAGCACAAGGCGACCCCTGGCGTCCGTACCGAGCATCCGCTTGCCGGCAGAACACTGGCGATGATTTTCGAACGGCCGTCGACACGCACGCGGGTCTCGTTCGAGGTCGCGATGCGGCAGCTCGGCGGCGACACAATCCTGCTGACGGCGGAGGAAATGCAGCTCGGCCGCGGCGAGACGCTCGCCGATACCGCGCGCGTGCTGTCGCGCTATATCGACGCCATTATGATCCGCACGCTCAATCCCGACGACGTTGCGGAGTTGGCGCGCCACGCCAGCGTCCCGGTGATCAACGGCCTGACCCGGCGTTCCCACCCGTGTCAGGTGATGGCCGATGTCATGACTTTCGAGGAGCATCGCGGTCCGATCCGCGGCCGCACCGTGGCTTGGACCGGCGACAGCAATAACGTGCTGACGTCATGGATGCATGCCGCCGAGCGTTTCGCGTTCCGGCTGCGGGTAGCGACGCCGCCGGAACTCGCGCCGAAAAAACCGCTGCTCGATTGGATAAAATCCTCCGGCGCCGCGATTACGCTCGGCACCGATCCGGACGAAGCCGTCAAGAGCGCGGATTGCGTCGTCACCGACACCTGGGTGTCCATGGGCGATCGCAACGGCGCGCGCCGCCACAACCTCTTGAAGCGCTATCAGGTCAATGCGCGGCTGATGGCGCGCGCCAAACCCGACGCCCTTTTCATGCATTGCCTGCCGGCGCATCGTGGCGAAGAGGTCACCGACGAGGTGATGGATGGACCGCACTCCGTCGTGTTCGATGAGGCCGAGAACCGGCTGCACGCCCAGAAGGGCATCTTGGCGTGGTGTCTTCACGCCAATGCGGGCTGACGGTCGCGGACTGAGGCGCGACGCGGGAAGCCCTCACAATTCGGCCGTCGCCGCCTATATTGTCTGGCCATGAACCATCCCGATTTTGCTATTCCCGTTCGCGAGCCGGCGCAAACCGGGCTCGATGACTCGATCCTGCCGTTCGCTGTCAAGGCGCTCGATCTGCGCGGCCGCATCGTGCGGCTCGGGCCGGCCGTCGATGCCATCCTGGGCAGCCACGACTACCCGGTGCCGGTGGCAAAGCTGCTCGGCGAGGCCATCGTGCTCACGGTCATGCTCGGCTCGAGTCTTAAATTCGAGGGCCGGTTCATCCTGCAAACGCAGAGCGATGGGCCGGTGCGAATGCTGGTGGTCGACTTCACGTCGCCTGGCAATGTGCGGGCTTGCGCCCGCTTCGATGCCAATCGCGTCGCCGCCGCCATTGCGGCGAGCGAGGCGGAGCCGGGCAAGCTTCTTGGGCACGGCCATCTCGCCATGACCATCGACCAGGGACCGGAAATGAGCCGCTATCAGGGGCTCGTCCCGCTCGAGGGCGGCGATCTCGAACGGGCGGCGCATGAATATTTCTCGCGCTCGGAACAGATTCCGACCCGCGTGCGGCTTGCCGTTGGCGAAGAGTTCCGCGCCGGCGAGAGCGGCCGGCACTGGCGCGCCGGCGGCATCCTGCTGCAATTCCTGCCGAGTTCGGTCGAACGCCAGCGTCAGGCCGATATCGATCCGGGCGACGCGCCGCCTGGCACCGCGCCCCACGTCGTCATGGAGGACGAGGCCTGGGTTGAGGGCCGCTCGCTGGTCGCCACCGTCGACGCCATCGAATTGATCGATCCCGAACTATCGAGCGAGCGGCTGGCTTACCGCTTGTTCCACGAGCGCGGCGTGCGCGTATTCCCGGCGGTGTCCGTCAACGCGCAATGCACCTGTTCGCGCGGCAATGTCGAGAACATGCTGAAAAGCTTTTCGCAGGAAGATCGCAACGACATGGTCGAGGACGGCCGCATCACGGTGACCTGCGAATTTTGCAGCTCAACCTACGTGTTCGCCCCCGACGAAGTCGCGACGCAGCCTGTTTAGTTATCGCGGTCCGGCAATTGTGCGGTCACGGCATGGGCACGCTCGTAAGGCGCGCGCCAGCGCTGGGCTAGTTTTTGCGTGAAGACCGGATCCAATTCCGCGGCGACGAGATCGGTCGGTGCCGCCGGCCCGGCAATGCTACCGGTCGTTTCATACTGGTCATAATGAGCGACGCCGGCCCGGACGCATTCCGCGCCGACCAAAACGGCCAACAATGCCAAGCCGGCCGGGAACAGTTTCACTACCGGCAATGTCCCTTGTTCGATCATGGACTACCGTCTTCCTCGCTCCATCGCGACTCAACATGGCGTACAATCTAGCCTTTTTTGTGCATTGCAATATGTCGATCGGCATAGCTGCCAATCAGTCACATAAATACCTGATATTATGTATTTATTAATTTTATTGCGATGCAGTAAAATACGCGCTTGCGCGGCCATTTAGGCGCGGCACCGGAACCATAAGCGCTTCCAGCCATTTGCCTTCCGTCTGGGTTGCAGCGGGAGACGAGCGATGGACAAGATTTTCCTCGGCGCGGCGGTAGCCGCCCTTTGGTTTGTTCTCGTATTGGCAGTCAATCCGGTTTAGTTCGGCGGGACGCCGCACCGAGTCGAACTCGCTAAACCTTAGGGCAACAGCCGAGCTTCAAAACGCTTAGTTTATGGTGCGCTTGTTTTCGACGCTGTCGAGCGAAAAGGCCGGAACTTCGATATCGAAGTGCTCGCCGGCGCCACTCACCATCCCATAGCTGCCGGCCATGAAGCCGGACGGCGTCTGTAACGGCACGCCGCTGGTATATTCGAAGGATTCGCCGGCCTTGAGCACCGGCTCCTCGCCGACCACGCCGGCGCCGCGCACTTCCTGGCGGCGGCCATGGGCATCGGTGATGCGCCAGTGTCTGGTCTTCAATTGCACCGTCTCAGTGCCATTATTGGTGATCGATATCGTATAGGCCCAGAAGAAATAATTATTCTCCGGCGACGAGCGGTCGGCGACAAAACGCGGGGTCACCACGACCTCGATATTGCGGGTCACCGCGCGATACATGCTGCCATTCCCGCCGCCATTGCCGTCCCGTCCTCGCGCCGCTCGCGTGAGCGCCATCGTATCGACGCAATGCTCCCCCGCGGAGTGGAGGGTGATCCCACGGAGAAGTGAATAACGCCAGGCCGTGCGTTGCAATAACTGTGCTGGCGCGCTTTCTCAAGCCAGGCTTGCCGGACTAGATTGAAGCGGGGCGCCATTGCAGCGTGCGCCGCATGGCGGCGGCTGGAAGCGGCCAAGGAGTCCAGGTTGCGCGGCCTATGTTCGCAAAGCACATGCTCGTAAGGCCTTTAGCGGCGGCGTCCGCGCCTGTCCTGGCCGGGACCGAACGCGACTTGCGGCTCGACTTGTTCCGCGGCGTGGCGCTGTGGCTCATCTTCCTCGACCACATCCCCGAAAACTTCTTGAACTGGTTCACCATCCGTAATTACGGATTCAGCGACGCGACCGAGATTTTCATCTTCATTTCGGGCTATACCGCGGCCTTCGTCTATGGCCGCGCCATGCGCGAACGTGGCATCGTCATCGCCAGCGCCCGCGTGCTGCGCCGCGCCTGGCAGATCTACGTGGCGCACATTTTCCTGTTCACCATCTTCATGGCCGAGATCGCCTATGTGGCGGCGACCTTCGACAATCCGCTGTACGCCGAGGAAATGAACATTCTCGATTTCCTCAAGCAGCCGGATATCACGATCTTTCAGGCATTGTTGTTGAAGTTCAAGCCCGTCAACATGGACGTGCTGCCGCTCTACATCGTGCTGTTGCTGTTGTTTCCGCCGATGCTCTGGCTGTTGCTGTGGCAGCCGGCCTTCGCCTTGGCGGGCTCGGCCCTGGTCTACGTGCTGGCCTGGAATTTCGATTGGAATTTGCCTGCCTATCCGAACGGCGTCTGGTTCTTCAACCCGTTCGCCTGGCAATTACTGTTCGTGTTCGGCGCCTGGTGCGCGCTGGGCGGCGCGCAACGGCTGTCGCCGGTGTTGCGTTCGCCCGCCGTGCTCGCGATCGCGATCGGTTATTTGTTGTTCGCCTTCGCCATCACCTTAACCTGGTATATCGAGCCGCTGCAGCGCTTCGTGCCGGGCTGGTTAAGCGATTGGATGTATCCGATCGACAAGACCAATCTCGACGTGTTGCGTTTCGCGCATTTCCTCGCACTAGCCGCCGTAACGGTGCGTTTCGTGCCGCGCGATTGGCCGCTTTTGAAATCGCCGCTGCTGCGGCCGGCGATTCTGTGCGGCCAGCATTCACTGGAAATTTTCTGTCTCGGCGTATTCCTCGCCTTTGCCGGGCAATTCATCATCGGTGAGTGGTCCGGCGGTCCCTTGATCCAAGCGGCAATTAGCCTCTTAGGCATCCTGATCATGATTGCCACAGCGAGCCTGATATCGTGGTACAAGCACATGGAAGGGCGAAGTCCCGGCTCGCGCGTCAAATCACCAGACGCCGACCTCGCGGGGGGCGAGGCATGAAGCTTAACAAATCGATTGCCGCGACTTTTGCGCTCGGCGCCGCCTGCGTTACGGCGCTTGTCGCGGCCGGCGCTCGCGCAGCGCCGCCGGCGGAGGAATGCGATATTCCGCAATCCTTAGTCGAAAGCGAGATCGATCTGCCGCGCGTTTTGACCGAGATCAAAGACAAACACCGGTTGGATATTACCGTGATCGGTACGGGCTCGTCGGGTTTGGCGGGGTCCGAGGGCGCGCGTTACGCCTATCCGGCGCGACTTAATGATGCGCTCAAAGCTCGGTTGTCCGGCTCCGACATAAAAGTCACGGCGCATGTCCAACCGAAACAGACCACGGCGGCCATGGTTTCGGGAATGGGCAAGATCCTGTCCGACGACAAGCCTGCATTGGTGATCTGGCAGGCCGGCACGGCCGATGCGCTCTCGGGCGTCGAGCCCGAGGATTTCCGCGCCAGCCTTGACCAAGGCGTCGAACAGATTCAGGGCGCCAACGCCGATGTCATCCTGATGAACATGCAATACAGCCCGCGCACCGAATCCATGCTCGACGTGTCGGCCTATGCGGACGTCATGCGCGTGGTCGCGCAACAGCGCGCTGCGCCATTGTTCGACCGGCTGGCGCTGATGCATTATTGGAACGATGAGGGGACGTTCGACCTCTATGCCGCCACCAAGAAGTATGATATGGCGCGTCGCGTTCATGACTGCATTGGCCGGGCCTTGGCGTCGCAAATCATCAATGCCGCTCATCTTGACGCCGTGAGAATCCAAACGACGCGCTAATGGCCTCAATCAAACAAATCACAACAGCCTGCCGAAGGCTGGCCGCGGCTGCGACCGCGCTTGTTGCAGTGCACACTCTTCTTGCACTGCACACTCCGGCGCAGGCGCAGACGATCGCGCCGGCCGGCGCCCCCGCGCTTTTTGTCGCACCTCAGTTAATTACGGTCGCCGCGCCCGCGGGCGCGCCATCGGCCGTACCGGCACTCGCGCACCCGGCTCCGGCCGACGAAACCAAGCACGCCTCCGTACCGCCAGCCGCGGCTGCCGCGCCGGCAAACTCGATTGCGTGCAACACGCTGTTCGAATTTTCGCGCTTCGATCGTCCGCTGCTGCGGACCATGCGGCGGCTGTCGAGCGGTAAACCGCTGACGATCGTGGCGATCGGATCGTCATCGACCGCCGGCGCCGGCGCGAGTTCTCCCGACGCGAGTTATCCGAGCCGGCTTGCGGCCGAGTTGCGCCAGCGTTTCCCCGGCCACGATATTACGGTCCTCAATCGCGGCATCAACGGCGAAGAGACCAGTAATATGATGGCGCGGTTTCCGGCCGACGTCATCGCCGTGCATCCGCAACTCGTACTGTGGCAGGTCGGCACCAATTCGGTGCTGCGCGACCGCCCGCTCGACCGTCATGAGGCTGAGCTCCACGACGGCATCGATCAGTTGAAGGCCGCCGACGCCGACGTCGTTCTGATCGATCCGCAATTCTCTCCCGCGGTCGTCGCCAAGCCGGAAACGGACGGCATGGTCGCGCAGATCGCGCTTGCCGCCAAGAACGAGAACGTCGATCTGTTCCGCCGTTTCGCCGTGATGCGCGATTGGCACGACGCTCAGCACCTTTCCTTCGACAAGTTCGTGGCGCCGGATCGGTTGCACATGAACGACTGGAGCTACGCCTGCATGGCCAAGCTCCTCGGCGGCGCCATCGCCGAAGCCGCAAGCCGCCCGATCGCCTCGGCCGCGGCGCATTCCGCACACTGAATATTTTAGTTACAGTTTGCCGTTAGTCCGGAAGTCGCGAAGCGGCTGTCCGGAATGACAGGGTCACACCGCGTCGAGCGCTGCGAGCACGTCCTCGATGATGTCGTCGGGATGTTCGAGCCCGACGGAAACACGCACCAGGCCGTCGCTGATGCCGAGCTCGGCGCGCTGCTCGGGCTTCAACCGCTGGTGCGTCGTCGTCGCCGGATGCGTGATCAGGCTCTTGGCATCGCCGAGATTGTTGCTGATGCGGATGAGCCGGAGTGCATCCTGAAACCGGAACGCGGCCTTCTTGCCGCCCTCGATCTCGAAGGCGACGAGCGTCGAGCCGCCGCGCATCTGCTTTTTCACGACCGCGGCCTGCGGATGGTCGGGCCGTCCCGGATAGATCAACCGCGAAATCTTGGCGTGACCGGCGAGTGCGTCGGCAAGGGCCGTTGCGCTTGAGGTCTGCTGCCGCACCCGCACCGCGAGCGTCTCGAGACCTTTGAGCAGGACCCAGGCATTGAACGGCGATATCGACGGCCCCGTCTGGCGCAACAGCGTATGGATATTGTCCATGATGAATTTCTGCGAAGCGAGCACGATGCCGCCGAGGCAGCGGCCCTGTCCGTCAATGTGCTTGGTCGCCGAATAGACGACGCAATCGGCGCCGAGTTCGAGCGGACTCTGAAACAGCGGCGTCGCGAACACATTGTCGACCACGAGCGTCGCGCCGGCGTCGTGCGCGATCTTGGCGACTTCGGCGATGTCGATGACTTCGAGCGCCGGATTGGTCGGGCTTTCGAGGAAGAAGGTCTTGGTATTCGGCCGCACAGCATTACGCCACGAGGCAAGATCGCAGCCGTCGACCAGCGTCGAGGCGACACCGAAGCGCGGCAGATAATCCTCGACCACATAGCGGCAGGAGCCGAACATCGCCTTCGAGGCGACGACGTGATCGCCGGCCTTGAGTTGACCGACCAGCGCCAAAGTGACCGCGGCCATGCCGGTTGCGGTCGCGCGCGCGGCTTCGGCGCCCTCGAATGCCGCCATGCGCCGCTCGAACATGTCGATGGTCGGATTGGCAAAGCGCGAATATTGGTAGCCGGGATCCTCGCCCTTGAAGCGGGCTTCGGCTTGGGCGGCGTTGTCGTAGACATAGCCTTGGGTCAGGAACAGCGCTTCGGAAGTTTCGCCGAACGGCGAACGCAGCGTGCCTGACTGAACGAGGCGGGTTTCCGGGCGGTAGTTATTTGTCGCGGACGCGGACATGCGGCCCTCCATTGGCCAATAAAAAACCGGCCGAGAGGAAAATCCTCAGGCCGGGCTCACGCGTCCCCGGCCTTTTAGCGATTTGTTTTACGTGGCTGCAAGCCGGCCGGCTCAAATGACCACGGGATAACGGGGCTTATACGCCGCGCCTGTCTTTGCGTCAAACCGGGCCTCGGGTTAGATCGCTGCGGGCCGCTAAGGCCGGTTCCGACGGTGATCTTGTGACTTTATCCTTTGCGCCATCCGATCAAGGAATATTGCCCGACCGCATGATCGCGGCATTGGCGCAGCAGGGCGGCATCGGCGCGCGCCGTCCTTTCGCGTCCGATCAGATCCAGCCGGCCAGTCTCGATCTGCGCCTCGGCGCCATCGCCTATCGGGTGCGCGCGAGTTTTCTGCCCGGCCCCGGTACTACCGTGGCGCAGCGCATCGCCGAACTGAAACTCCACGAATTCTCGCTCGCAGACGGCGCGGTCCTGGAAACCAACTGCGTCTATATCGTGCCGCTGCTCGAAAGCCTGGCTCTGCCGCCGGATATCGCCGCGGCCACCAATCCGAAGAGTTCGACCGGCCGGCTCGACGTCTTCACCCGAGTCATCGCCGACGAGACGCGCGGCTTCGATCGCGTCGCCGGCGGTTATCACGGGCCGCTCTATGCCGAGATCAGCCCGAAGACTTTTCCGGTGCTGGTCCGCGAAGGCTCGCGGCTGTCGCAATTGCGTCTGCGCCGCGGCGATGCCGCGCTGAGCGCCGACGCGCTGCGCGCGCTGCACGCGCGGGAACGGTTGGTCGACCGCTCCGAAGCGGTGATGGGCGACGGCGTGGCGGTCAGCATCGATCTGTCGGGGAGAACGGAAGCGAAGACGGGAGAGGCCATAGTCGGCTATCGCGCTAAGCGCCACACCGCAGTGATCGAGGTCGAACGGCGCGCCGCCTACGAGGTCGCCGACTTTTGGGAGCCGATCGCCGCGCGCGCCGACAAGAGCCTGATCCTCGATCCCGACGAGTTCTATATCCTGGCGTCGAACGAGGCCGTTCAGGTGCCCCCGGATTTTGCCGCCGAGATGGTGCCGTTCGATCCGCTGGTCGGCGAATTCCGCGTGCACTATGCGGGCTTCTTCGATCCAGGATTCGGTTACGCGGGAGCGGGCGGCTTAGGCTCGCGCGCGGTGCTGGAAGTGCGCTCGCGCGAAGTGCCGTTCATCCTCGAACACGGCCAGATCGTCGGTCGGCTGGTCTATGAGAAGATGCTGGCGCGCCCCGATAGGCTTTATGGCGCGGGGATCGGGTCGAACTATCAGGCGCAGGGCCTCAAACTGTCGAAGCACTTTCGCGGCTGAGCGGCGTTTGCTCGCGCGCCAGCGTAACGGCGCGCCATGCCGCCAGCCCGATCGTGAACGTTGCGATCCAGACCAGACGCGAACCGTAGCGCGGCTCGGGATGGGAAATCACGCCGCAGAATGCGGCATTGCCGAGAAGCGCAAGCGTAATCGTGGTGGCGAGACTGCCGAGATCGGCGAAATCGGCACTTAAGAAGCCGTAGATCGCCAGCAGCGGCAGCAGCAGCATCGATGTCCAGGCGACGGGGATATCGACGCGATTGATGGCACGAAAGCCGATCTCGCCGTGCTGCTGTCGCGCCGCCCGCATCGCCGGCACGGCCGACGGTGTATAGCGTTCGATGATGCCGTAGGTATGCCATATCGTGGTGAGAATGCCTTCGCCGGTGCCGACCGTGACCAGTTGCTTCGCCGTCGCAATCGCGGCTTTCTCGATCTGCATGCCGGGATAATCGCGCAGGCTGCCGAGCACGATAGCCCGCATCTCATCGCCCAATCCGGCGAAGCGGCCGAGTTCGTTGAACACGCTGTCGCCCCACAAGAAGGCGTCGGCATCGAGCGGCAATTCGTTGCGATAGGGACAGAGCTTGAGCCGAGGGTCCGGACAGTGGTCGTCGAGATAGCGGGTGACGATGCCGTCTTGCAGCATGCGGGCAAAAGCGAGCCCGTAGCCGCCGGGCGTCCAGGCGAGCGTCTTGCCGACAATAAAATTCGCGCCGAGCAGCATGGCGGCACCGAGCAGCAACGCGGCGCTCATCGGCGCCAAGCCGCCCCGCGGTACGAGCCTCGAACTCACCGCCGCGACAAAGACGGCCGTCACGCCGAGTGCCAGCAGCACCGCATAGGTGGCGCTGTGGGTCGAGACCGCAAAACCGACGAACACGACGAGCGCCAAGCGCTCACGCGTGGCGACACGGTCGCCATGCCACACCAGGGTATGAAAGCCCAGCACAGCAAGACCCGCGAATATATCGGTTAGGAGTTCGCTCGCGAGCCACGGCAGCGATGTCGTGGCCGCCAGCGCCGCAGCGATCGCCGGCAGCGCCGCGGGACGGAACTCGAACCGATGCACCCGCAGCAATAGGCCGATGACCCACACGGCCGCCGCGGCCTGCAACATGACCACGGGCCAGAAATCGAGCGGCCAGCCGGCGGTCAGAAACAGTCCGTAGCTGGTCGAGCGGCTGGGCACCAGATAGCCCTCGAACCAGCGCGCCAGATAGCCGCCGGTATCCCATTCAAGAATGGGGAACCGGTTCCATAGTGCGGGCAGAAGCAGAATGAGCGTGGCGCAGAGCGCGGAGCTGGTCCGCGCGGCGGCATTGGTCGAGTCGGCCATCTACCGAGAATAGCTCGGCAAATTGCCGCCGCCACGGCCCGGGATGAGACAATTCGGCGCGGCCGCCGGCGCGCAAATGCAGCGAGATCAGCCGGTCCCGCCGACCGTAATCCGGTCGAGCCGCAGCGTCGGCTGGCCGACGCCGACCGGCACGCCTTGGCCGTTCTTGCCGCAGGTGCCGATGCCATTGTCGAGCTTCAGGTCGTTGCCGACCATGGAGATGCGGTGCAGGTCGGTCGGGCCGTTGCCGATCAGCATGGCGCCCTTGATGGGCGCTCCGACTTTGCCGTTCTCGATCAGATAGGCCTCGGTGCACTGGAACACATATTTGCCCGAGGTGATGTCGACCTGGCCGCCGCCGAAATAGGTGGCGTAGATGCCGTCCTTCACCGAGGCGATGATCTCATTGGGATCGCGGCTGCCCGCGAGCATGTAAGTGTTGGTCATGCGCGGCATCGGCACATGCGCAAAGCTCTCGCGCCTGCCATTGCCGGTCGGCTTCATGCCCATCAGCCGCGCGTTCTGGCGATCCTGCATATAGCCAACCAGAACGCCGTCCTCGATCAGCACGGTGCGGTTGGTCGGCGTGCCTTCGTCGTCGATCGACAGCGACCCGCGGCGCATCGCCATGGTGCCGTCGTCGACCACGGTGACGCCCTTGGCCGCGACCTGTTGTCCCATCAAGCCGGCAAAAGCCGAGGTCTTCTTGCGGTTGAAGTCGCCTTCGAGTCCGTGACCGACGGCCTCGTGCAACATGACGCCCGGCCAGCCCGGGCCGAGCACGACATCCATTTCGCCGGCGGGCGCCGGCACCGCTTCGAGATTGACCAGCGCTTGGCGGATCGCATTGTCGACCGCGCCGTGCCAGGCATCGGTGGCGAGGAAGCGTTCATAGCTCTCGCGGCCGCCATAGCCATCGCTGCCGGTTTCCTGGCGGTCGCCGTCGCCCACCACGACTGAAATATTGACCCGCACCAACGGCCGCACGTCACGATAGGTTTCGCCATCGCCGCGCAGAACCTCGACAGCTTGCCAAGTGGCGGCGATGCTCGCCGTGACCTGGCGCACGCGTGGATCCTTGGCGCGGGCGTAGGCGTCGATGGTTTGGAGAAGCTGTGCCTTGGCCTCGAAGCTCGGCGCCGCCAGCGGAGAATCCTCGCCATAAAGCTTTACATTGGTGCGCGGCGGGGGCGCGGCGTAATGGCCCGAATAGCCGCCTTTGACGGCGCGGACTGCGTCGGCGGCGCGTGCAATCGCCGATTCCGACACGTCGGACGCATGCGCATAGCCGACCGCCTCGTCCTTGACCGCGCGCAACCCGAACCCCTGCGACGTGTCGTAGGTCGCCTGTTTCAGCCGGCCGTTGTCGAAGGTCAGCGCTTCGGCCTGGCGATATTCCAGGAACAATTCGCCGTCGTCGGCGCCGTCGAGGCCGCGCGAAATGATTTTTGCCAGACGCGGACGGTCGAGCCCGGCGCGGTCGACGAGGGAGGTCGGGGCAGTGGTCATGCTGATATCCTGCGGCTGCGTCCGCACTTACATAGGCGCTTCGCGGTCACCCGGCGAGGGGCGGATCAATCGTGCTTCGCAATCCCGGCCTTTTCGATCACCGCGCCCCATTTGGCGATGTCGGCCTTCATCCGTGCGGTCATGTCCGCGGGTGTGCTCCAGCGCATCGCCATGCCCATCTGCCGCGATTTGTCCTGCACGTCGGAACTCGGGATGACGTCCTTTAGGGCTTCGTTGAGCGTTGCGATGACGCTTCCCGGCGTGGCGGTGGGGACGGAGATTCCGTTCCAGCTGGTGACCTCGTACCCCTTGAGGCCGCTTTCCGCGACGGTCGGTACGTCGGGCAGATAGGCGGTGCGCGTCGGGCCCGCCGAGGCCAGCGCGACAAGCTTCTTGTCGGCGAGTAGGCCGCTCACCGCGGCGTAGAATTCGAAGGCGACGTCGACATCGCCGCGCAGCACGGCGCCTGCCATATCGGGCGAGGTGCGGAACGGAACGATCGTCGCCTTGATGCCAGCGCTACTGGTGAACAATTCGGCGGCGAGGTTTTGCGTACTGCCGGGATTAATGCTGCCCAGATTGAGCTTGCCGGGATTAGCCTTCGCCGCCTTCACGATGTCCTGCACCGAGTGCAGCGGCGAGCCGGCGCGGGTCACGATCAGCATGTCGAAGAAAGCAGCCGTCGAGACCGAGGCGAAGTCCGTGAGGATATTATAGGGCAGGGTTCGGAACAGCGCCGCCGCAATGGCGGTGTTGTTGCCGGTCATCAGCAGCGTATAGCCGTCGGGCGCAGCCGTGGCGCCGGCCTGTGCGGCGACGATGCCGGCGGCGCCGGGGCGGTTTTCGACGACGAATTGCTGCTTCAACCGGGTCGACAATTTGTCGCTCAGGATGCGCATGCCGACATCGGCGACGCCGCCAGGGCCGTACGGCACCAAGAGCGTCACCGGACGATTGGGGTAATCGCCGTGGTCGGCGCCTTGGCTCTGCGCGATGCGTGTGGTCGCAATGACGGCAGCCACCAGGGCCGCCAAAACCACGGCAGTACGTATGATAAGCATGAACGTTTCCCCTCCGCATTTTGTGGTGAGGGTACCGCGTCAACGCAAACGGTCAAATGCCGGCAGGAACTTCCGGGATGGAATTTGTGGCGAGACGTTGTGGGTTACGGCAACTGGTCGTAGCCCTCGCCAAAACCCTTCAGGCTCATCGGAAATCCGATGCCTTCCTCGGGAGTCTGGAAGATGATGAAGGTCGAGGTTTGCCCGGTGCGCAACTGGCCGATCAGCTTGTCGTCCATCACGACCTCGGCCACGCAACCGTTAGGCAGGCAGCGCACGAAGCCGGCGCGGCCGACGTCCTGGTTGTCGATTTTAAGGCCGAGCCCGGATGGCAAGAGAACTCCGAGCGGCGCCACCACCCGCATCAGCCGGCTCTTCTGGTCCGCCGTCTTCAGTACGATGACGGTCAGTCCGACATTGGGCCGGTCCTCCGCCGTTACGCTCTGCATCAGGGCGCATTGCTCGCCTTGCGCGCCGGGAGGCGTGTCGCAGCGGATTTGCCAGTCGCCATGGACCGATTTGACCGCGCCTTGGGCGAGTACCTGGCCGCCGGAGCTGACGAAGGCCGCGACCATTAGGGCGGTTGCGGCGAGTGCGGAGGCCAATGGCCGCAGCCGCCAACGGCAACCGAGTATCGCCATGATCATGTTCCCTTAGACCAGCCGCCCCCTGACAGGCTTACCGTACGAATCAGCGACGCCGACTGGTTGCCGCGCGAGGCTTGCGTACATGGTGAGCCTACGGTGTCAAGGTTGATCCAGACCAAGGCATTGTGGCCTTGCGAAGGAGGCGGCGGCGTCCGCTTGCCAGCCCGCCATCAGGGGGAGCGGCAGTCCGAGCGGCGCTGTGCACCGCCAGCCGGTACTTGGTGAAGAGTGCATTGCAGCAGAGCCTGTTTTGTGGTTTGGAGGAACCGGGATTCCCCTATCCCGCCGACGCCTGCCAAGGACCCGGAACCGTGCCGCAAGTCGCGGCTTGAGGCACGGCTCAGATCCTGGCGCAAGCCCGCCGGAAGCAGGCGGCGTCATACTGTTGCGGTTGGCGCCGAAGTAAGGTCTGCGCTCATCGTGGACGGTCGTGGTCAAGATCAGAAACAGGGAGCAGAACGACAGATGAAGTTTTTCTCACGCTTGACCGCCGTGGCGGTGACGGCCGGTGCTCTGCTCGCGGGCGCAATGTTTGCGGGTACAGGGTCGGCGCTGGCCGCGCTCGGGCAGCCGGTCCCCTGGCAGATGGACCTGCAGGACGCGGCCACGCCCGTCATGGTGGATATCGCGACCTTCCATTACTACCTGCTCTGGATCATCGCGATCATTTCAGCCTTCGTGCTTGCGCTGCTCGTGATTGTCATCGTGCGTTTCAACGCGAAGTCCAATCCGACCCCGTCGCGCACCACCCACAACACGGTAATCGAGGTCATCTGGACCGTCGTTCCGGTGGTCATCCTGTTCGTGATCGCGATTCCGTCGTTCAAATTGCTGTTCCTCGAACTCGACGTGCCGAAGCCGGACCTGACCATCAAGGCGACCGGCAAACAGTGGTTCTGGAGCTACAGCTATCCCGATAACGGCAACTTCGAGTTCGACTCGCTGATGGTCCAGGACAAGGACCTCAAGCCCGGCCAGCCGCGGCTATTGACCGCCGACAACGAAATGGTGGTCCCGGTGAATAAGGTCGTGCATGTGCTGGTGACCGGCGCCGATGTCATCCACTCCTTCACGGTGCCGTCATTCGGAGTTCGCATCGATGCCGTCCCCGGCCGGATCAACGAAACCTGGTTCAAGGCCACCATCGAGGGCACCTATTACGGCCAGTGCTCCGAACTGTGCGGCAAGGACCATTCCTTCATGCCGATCGCGGTGCGGGTCGTAAAGGACAGCGACTTCACCGCATGGGTCGGTGAGGCCAAGAAGAAATTCGCCGGTGCCGACAGCGTGCCGCCGAATACGTTCGCGGCGGTCGGCCCTGCGCTGCAACACCAGTGAAGTGAACAAAAACACCGTCGGTAACAAAGGACCTGACAATGGATACCCTGGCACACGCGGCGCATGACGACCATGGCGGGCATGAGATTCCGCACGGCTGGCGCCGCTTTGTCTATTCGACGAACCACAAGGACATCGGCACGATGTACCTGGTGTTCGCCATCTTTGCCGGCCTGATCGGGGGCGTGCTGTCGATCCTGATCCGCGCCGAGCTGATGTATCCGGGCATCCAGATTTTTCACGAGACCCACACCTTCGACGTCGTCGTCACCGCGCACGGGCTGATCATGATCTTCTTCATGGTCATGCCGGCCATGATCGGCGGCTTCGGCAATTGGATCGTGCCGCTGATGATCGGCGCCCCGGACATGGCGTTCCCGCGCATGAACAACATCTCGTTCTGGCTATTGCCGGCTTCCTTCGCGCTGCTGTTGACCTCGATGTTCGTCGAGGGCGAGCCCGGTACCAACGGCGCCGGCACCGGCTGGACGATCTATGCGCCGCTGTCGACCTACGGTCATCCCGGTCCGGCCATGGATTTCGTCATTCTGTCGATCCATCTCGCCGGCGCCTCGTCAATTTTGGGCTCGATCAACTTCATCACCACGATCTTCAACATGCGCGCGCCCGGCATGACCATGCACAAGATGCCGCTGTTCGTATGGTCGATTCTGGTGACGGTGTTCTTGTTGCTGTTGTCGCTGCCGGTGCTCGCCGGCGCCATCACCATGCTGCTGACCGACCGAAATTTCGGCACCACCTTCTTCAATCCGGAAGGCGGCGGCGATCCGCTGTTGTTCCAGCATCTGTTCTGGTTCTTCGGCCACCCGGAGGTTTACATCCTCATTCTGCCGGGTTTCGGCATGGTCAGTCAGATCGTGGCGACGTTTTCGAGGAAGCCGGTGTTCGGCTATCTCGGCATGGCCTATGCCATGGTGGCGATCGGTGGCATCGGCTTCGTGGTCTGGGCGCACCACATGTACAATGTCGGCATGTCGGCCTCCGTGCAGGCCTACTTCATCGCTGCCACGATGGTGATCGCGGTGCCTACCGGCGTGAAGATATTTTCCTGGATCGCGACGATGTGGGGCGGCTCGATCGAGTTCAAGACGCCGATGCTGTGGGCGATGGGCTTCATCTTCCTGTTCACCATCGGCGGCGTCACCGGCGTGGTGCTCGCCAATGCGGGCGTCGATCGCACGCTTCACGGCACCTATTACGTGGTCGCCCACTTCCATTACGTGCTGTCGCTCGGCGCGGTGTTCGCCATCTTCGGCGGCTGGTACTACTGGTTCCCGAAGATGACCGGCTACATGTACAACGAGACCATCGGCAAGCTGCACTTCTGGATCACCTTCATCGGCGTCAACATCGTGTTCTTCCCGCAGCACTTCCTCGGCCTTGCCGGAATGCCGCGCCGTTACGTCGATTATCCGGATGCGTTCGCCGGCTGGAACTTCGTGTCCTCGATCGGCTCGTATATTTCCGGCTTCGGCGTGCTGGTGTTCCTGTTCGGCATGGTGCTCGCCTTCGTCCGCAAGGAGCGCGCGGCGGGCAATCCGTGGGGACCTGGCGCTACGACGCTGGAGTGGACGTTGTCGTCGCCGCCGCCGTTCCACCAATATGAGACGCTGCCGCTGATCCGATGAGCGTCACCCTCGCCCAAGCCGAACGAAGGGTCGAGCCCAGCATCGCGGGCGTCGGCGATTACATCGAACTGATGAAACCGCGGGTGATGTCGCTTGTGGTGTTCACCGCGCTGGTCGGGCTCGTCGTCGCGCCCGGCCACATTCATCCGGTCATCGGGTTCACGGCGCTGATCTGCATCGCGGTCGGCGCCGGCGCCGCGGGTGCGCTCAATATGTGGTACGACGCTGATATCGACGCCCGCATGGCGCGGACCGCGGGGCGGCCGATTCCGGTGGGGCGTCTGCAGCCGGGTGACGCGCTGGCCTTCGGGCTGACGCTCGCGGGCTTCTCCGTGGTCGTGCTTGGACTTCTGGTCAACGTCGTCGCGGCGGCGCTGCTGGCGGGAACGATCGGCTTTTATGTCCTCGTCTACACGATGTGGCTCAAGCGCAGGACGCCGCAGAACATTGTCATCGGCGGCGCGGCCGGCGCATTGCCGCCGATGATCGGCTGGGCGGCGGCGACCGGGGGCGTGTCGCTCGAACCGGTCGTGCTGTTTCTGCTCATCTTCTTTTGGACGCCGCCGCATTTCTGGGCGCTGTCGCTGTATCGGACCGAGGATTATGCGCGCGCCGGAATCCCGATGCTGCCGGTAGTCGCCGGCGCTGAAGAGACCCGCCGGCAAATCCTGCTCTATACGCTATTGCTGGCGCCGCTCGGTTTGACGCCCTGGCTGCTCGGTTATGCCGGGCTGTCTTACGGCATCGTGGCGCTCGCAACGGGCGCCATCATGATCGTGATGGCGTGTCGCGTGCGCGGTGAGCGGCAAGGCCATCGCGCCAGCAAGCAGATGTTTGCCTTCTCGATCCTCTATCTGTTCCTGCTGTTCGCCATGCTGCTGGTCGACAAGATGGCATCTTGGGCGGCATGACGAAGAGTGTGGCGATGAACGACACCAAAAAACCAGCGCCGTTACCTCCTTCGATTGCGGGGCTCGCTGCGGGGGAGACCGGCATCAAGCTCACCGAGCAACAGTTGCGCGCGCGTCGTGCCCGCTCGATCGCGATTGCGGTGTCGCTCGGCTTGCTGGTGGTGCTGTTCTACATTGTGACGCTGGTGAAAGGTCCGGGCGTAATGGACCGGCCGCTATGAACGCTCCCAAACCGCAGGCACCGCGCAAAACCACCCGCGATCTTGTCATCGCCTTCGCCTGCGGCGGCTTTGTCGCCAGCATGGTCGGCGTGTCCTATGCGGCGGTGCCGCTCTATTCCTGGTTCTGCCGCACGACCGGTTTCGGCGGCACCACGCAAGTCGCGCACGTCGCTCCCTCCCATGTGTCGGACCGCACCGTCACGGTTCGTTTCGATTCCAATGTCGCACCGGGGTTGCCCTGGAGTTTCGAGCCCGAGCGCCGGACCATCGACGTCAAGCTCGGCGAGGTGGTCACGGTGTATTATAAGGTGACCAACGAAGCTGCCCGCGTCACCACCGCGCAGGCCGGGTACAATGTGGCGCCGCCGATCGTCGGCATCTACTTCGAGAAGATCAACTGCTTTTGCTTTACCCAACAAACGATGAAGCCGGGCGAGACGCGCGACATGGCGGTGGTGTTCTATGTCGATCCCAAGCTCGCCAAGGATTCCGAACAGGACACGCTGAACAACATCACGCTTTCCTACACCTTCTATCCGATAAAGACCCCGGAACAGCCGGTAGCGGAAAGCGTGAATTCGAACAAATCCTGATAGGGGCAACGTAACGGCGCCGACCGGCAGCCCGGTCGCGTCAAGGTGGAGATGATGATGGCTAATGCGCATGCCGAACCGCAGCACGATTACCACCTGGTCAATCCCAGTCCGTGGCCGGCAATCGGTTCGGTTTCGGCGTTCGTCGCCGCGGTAGGGGCCATATTGTGGATGCACCACATGGTCGGCTATGCGCCGCTGATCCTCGGCGCCGGCGCGATCGGTATTGCCTACACCATGTTCGGCTGGTGGCGCGACGTCATCCACGAGGCCGAATTCGAAGGCGATCATACCCGCGTGGTGCAGATCTCGCACCGCTACGGCATGATCCTGTTCATCGCCTCCGAGGTGATGTTTTTCGTCGCCTGGTTCTGGGCCTATTTCAATACCGCGCTGTTTCCGGACGAGCTTCGTGACGTCGCGCGCATCGCTTACACGGGCGGAATATGGCCGCCCAAGGGT
>Ga0181526_10000057_pt1 | contig 106520 bp, 79 predicted proteins | sample PEATcosm2014_Bin_35_FD_119750 | JGI IMG/M metagenome (GOLD analysis project Ga0181526, IMG submission 119750) | Peatland microbial communities from MTU Mesocosm Facility, Houghton, MI, USA - PEATcosm2014_Bin06_30_metaG | ecosystem: Environmental > Terrestrial > Soil > Wetlands > Peat | place... | reverse complement strand
GGCGGCTCCAATAAAATCGGAAATCACTTGCAACCCCCCCACGATTTAACTATGAACATTGCACCTCAGGGTGGCTGGTTTTGAATCGACCCCGAGTGGCTGGTTTTGAAGTGACCGGTGACACGACTTTCATCATTTCCCCAAATCGCAGATTTTATCAATGTTTATAGGCCTCGAATGGCACTCTTTGTGTTGATGACCTAACAAAGTAATACTAGGAATTGCGCCCTTTATGACCCCATTAAGGTGTAGCGGATTGTCCCTCACCTGACGACCCATGTTATCTTTAGGGCTACTTTGGGGACAGGCTCTATTTATTCTGTCGCAGTTTTAACTTAGCCTGCTGTTTTTTCAACGTTTGCGACCGCCCGGAATCCGGCAGCTTGATCGTGAAGAAGCTTTCAAAGGAATCACCCGTGTATTTGTGACCTTTTTCGTCGATCAAATCCCAATCGACTTTGACCATTCCATTGGATGTGCTGCCAGACAACGTTTTGACATGCTCGCCAGACAAGGTCTTGATCTCAATGCTGAACACTCCATTGGATTCCGGTAATCCGGCATCAAGGAAGGCTACCGTGTCGCTGAACATGGAGTCACTCAGAAAAAACCGACAAAGGTTGCTTGAAAAATAGGGAATGACTGGCCCTTTTACATAATATTGCCTATGCCCACCAAAGTCAAATAGTTCGAGCAGCGCCTGAAGAGCGTGTTGTCCGGGTTGTTCGTACGAAGTATCCCAAACCAAAAGGCAATCGCCATTTGTAGCGCGTTTGCAAGCCCGGAGAGTTGGTACAAATAAATCGTCAAAACCAGGCGCCTCATCTAACGAGAGACCGAGGTCGGTAGGCTTCATATTGGTCAAAACATCATAACTTATTGGCAATTCGTAGGTAATGAGCTCAGGTTCCTTGCCACTTATGATCTGCTTCAGCGTAAACAGTGCATCCAGAGAAACTTCGTTTGTGCCTAACGACGTCTTATTGACAAGCAGCTTGTTCAAAGGTTGACCGTTGCATGCAAGATTAGTGGCCTCCCCCTCGACCACAAACCATGTGGTCGTTTTGGAGCTTGGATCTGTCAAAAGCTGTTCGACGTTCGTTCGGCCCTCAGCTTTCGCCAGGGACACTGCACCCGCCCACTCCCGATCTTCCGCGGTCTGACCTTCGGCTACAACGGGAACAGTCAGCAACGAGAATAGTAGAACTATTAAAGAAATCATTGCGCAATCTATCCGTGCGCAGGAGTACCTTGTCAATTTCAGGCTCCTCACAACTTTTTCACGAGAGCCAGGTAACCTTTCGTCTATTCGATTATCTCCATGACCAACGCCGAGAATGGGAGAAGTCATGTTAGTGGGGTACAACCGAGCCAGGCTGCATTTTGGGAAGTTGATTTGTAATAATTTTGGCATTTCCTGGGAATAAGCTGGAAAGATCCGCGAACGCCAATGGCCTTCGAAGTATATATCTCTCACCACGGATAGTCAATTGCAAAAGAGTTTTGGTTGGCAAAAACAGTTCAACCATCGCAACATCACCAAATCGGGTGGCAGAACCTTTCCCCATCCAGAACACGTCGTAAATTGGAACGAACGTCTTGCCGGTTGGCCGTTCGCCCTTTCTAAGACCATTCCAAAATCCACTAACTTCACCTTTGACGTCGCAGTCTCGTCCCAACATTCCAACATCAATTTGTAAAGCGCCAAGATAATTACTGGCCAATGTAACAGCCAGATTAGTGTCGATCTGTTTAATTGGCAATTGATAGTTCTGGCGATAATTACGGCAATGTGGGTCTATATCCGTGATGCATAAACTGCTGAATTTGTTCCCTTGTTCCACACCGTACCAATAGTTCGACGTGGTTATATTGCCAATTTTCTTCCTCCGGTAGGCATATCCGAATGGGCTAATAAATGCGCTCCTCAAATTGGTTTCTGTAATGGGCAGCGTCTCAGCCAGTCCAAGCTCTCTGGCCACTTCATTTGCCTCTTGGATAACAAGCCTGAGGGCTTCGTCATGATAAGCTTGGGTTGTAAATTGGGGATCAATAAACAAAATGTTCCCTTCAGAGTCAACGGTTCGCGGCACGCCGGCAGGCAATGCCTCAGCCATCGTCATCGAGAGACTTGCTGCGAAGCCGGTTACGAGCAGACAGGCGATAATTAATTTTGAAGATCCCATAATCCTTCACTTTATGTTACTCGGACGCGTATATTGAGGTAGCCCGTCTTGGCTGGGGTCAAATGAAGTAACGGTTAAACCGGAGTGTCCGATTACATAAATCGGGGAAGTGTGAATAGCATTGTGATTTGTCCGGCTATAAATAATATCATAGACATTGCCAGCATCGTCTTGCCCCTTCAACTCTATCCTGTTTTCGTATCCATGCCCTGTAACGGGGAATGGCGCCATTCCCCAATTCGTTTGGCTCGCTTGATCTATGCATTCTGCCAAGGTACAGCCGTTCATCCAATCGTTAAAAAACATGCCTAACGTCGCCCCATATGCCTCTCCAAGCTGGACTGAGGTTGCAGGCCACCCCGCGACAGGACGGAAATAGCCCACAAGCGCCTGCGGTCCACACGGGCTTTTTCCTGCCTGATTCGCTGGATCCAACGGATATATGCCAAAAGCATATTCCCAGTCCGGCCAGGCTACAGTGCTGCATCCGTCCATAAAGACAAACCGATACAGATTCTGTGCGCTAAGCGGCCCACCAGGAGCCATATGATTGTTTAACTGGTTGCCTATTTCTTCCTGGAGAAAGTGAGGGACGCCGTTATCATAATAATTCGCCGCGTGCATACAATTCGGCGAGCCATGCCCGTGGCAATAAAATTGTTTGGTAACTCCATTGGCCATATCAATGAATAGGTCATTGGTTATAATTGACATAGATGAAAGAAAACCAGGATTTGGCAATTGACCTTGGCAGTCGAAACAGTAATCTTGGTTGAAAAAGGAATCGTATACAGGATAGCCAAAGGCAGGCATTATTAGATAATCCAGCGCCATCAACATGCTATTCCAAATTGCTCCGTTTCGTGAGAAATCAGCTGTGGTCGGGGTGCCATGTTCAGGAGTATAGAAGTAAGCAAAGTCCATATTCGGGCCCACCTCGGTCGTGTCACTTTCAACTTTTACAAGATGCTTTGTTGATGTGCCTTCTCCCGGATCTAACAGTGTGACATGGAATACAGCGTCTACAAAATCACCGGAAAACGAAGTAGTATTGTCCTGATAAGTCAGATTCTAATCTTCTTGAATTATTCCAGTTGTCGTGCTGTTGGTGATTGTTCTGATCAGGGAAGGAGGTGTCGTAGTTGGGTCATATAGAGTTATTGTATAATTCGCATTCGAACATGGTAGTTGAGCGTCAAGATAGGCAATGGTATCGCTATACATGGAGTCACTTAGAAAGAACTGAAGGACATTGCTAGAATAAAAGTGAAAGATGGGGCCAGTCCCTGATACTATGGCAGTATCCGAGGTCCCTTTATAAATCGTTAGTTGTGGTTGCAAGTAGTGTAGGTAGGGGGGGTCGTAGGTGGTGTCCCAAACCAGCAGGCAGTGACCATTCGTTGCTGGCTGACATGCATCAAGGGTTACGCCAAGGCTATTCATTTGCAAATTGACTGACCCAATATTGGTCAATAGAACATAACTGATCGGGAGTTCAAAGGTCGCGATATCTGGCTCCTGACCAGTAATTACCTGAGTCAAGACGAGTGGATTGCTGACATCGAACGGACTCATACCGAGAGCGGCTTTGACTCGACCGACCAAGCCGTCGCCGGAGAGGTCGATGTCAAGATATACGGCGTTACTCGGATCGTAATTGACGCCATCAGTCATTGACTTCAGCCAATCCGTTTCTCCCAAAGCAATGGCATCAGACCCAGTCGCTCCATTTCCAAGGCTATCCTCGACATAATCCGGGATTCCATCCCCATCCGTATCAAGCGGGACCCAACCATTTGAGCTGTAACTCGCAGCCAGGTAATGCAGGCCAATGTCGACTATGGAATTGCTCTGGGCCGCCTGGTTTGTCGCGGTGGTGTAATGGTAAAGTCCAAGCTGATCCGCTGTTGTGCTGCCGTGATTGGTCAGCACAGTGTTTTGGGCCATGTAATAATTGCCAAATGGGCCGCTTTGATAGGGAGGCGGGTTTGTCAGTATTTGATCATTGGAACCATCGCCTGTTTGAGTCGGGGTCAACTGGCCGGCTATGCTACCTTGACAAAGCAGATTAAACGATCCAGAATTTGTCCACCAGCCATTGTAATCGTAATCCAAAGTCTGGCCCTCGCTCGTATTCTGCGAAAAGTCCTCCATGTCGAACAGGTTGTTTTGGAACTGCCAGTTCCCTTGTGATGTCGTGATTGAATCCAGCGCGAGAACCCCTCCTTTGAACAGATTATTATATGCCTGGAACGGAAGATCGACATACGGAGCGCTTCCCCTATCAAAGCCGGGTTCCAGCAGGATTAAAGTTTCCTCCAACAGATTATTGATCCATGAAACGGAGCCGGGCGGATTTCCCGTGCTGTTGGGCGCCTTGCCCAAAACGATCTGCCCACCATAAACACCGCAATCCTGCATGTTCCAAACCACCGAACTGGCAGACGAAAATGGGAATTGATCCCCCCAACGATCAGGCGCTGAATAACCCGCCGCCACCCCAAAGTCGCCCGGCGTCATGTAAAAGTTGCAGAAGCGCATATTTAGTTGCGGCGCGGCATCCTGTGTGTCGCTTTGATACGGGGCTGGAACAAAGAACGCCGGACCTCCGTAAAAGGTCAATCCGTTTGGAGACAGCAATGGAATGTAGTATTGATTATAAACCTGTCCTGGCGCAAACGCCCCTTCCTGGACCAGGGTGTTGTCCGTAAAAGTGATCGGCTGGGTTGGCGTTCCCTGGCTCGTGAACAGGGAATTGTCTTCCAAAATAAATCCACAAATATAATCATTGCGAAAGCCGATGGCCGTGCCACGAAGCACCGTGATCGTGCCGCCCTGCACGACCATATCAGCTATCGTATAATCCAACGGATCGTAATAATAACCCAAATCAGGCGCTCCACCGGTGTAGCGCGCGGCCTGGGGAAACAGCGTCAACTGGCCCGAAATCGTCATATTCGTCGGAAATGTAATTGGAGCATAAGTGGTCTTGTGCGCCAAGTCAACCAGCATTCCCGGGCTGATATTGGTCGTGCCATTGCTACGATATTGGCTGCCGGGTGGCAAATAATAATTCCCATCGTTTGCCGATTGAAAGGGCCACGCAGGTGGATTGGCGACATGCTGCGTGGAAATGACAGGCCCTTCCCCGATCGCTCCCACGACAATGCAATTTGTCATGCACAAGCGGGAGGGGGGAAATTCCGGGTCACAAAATGAGAAGACATCGGCGGTTACCTGTTCCGCGTCAACCTCGACGCAGCTATTCTGTGCAGCCACCGCGAAATCGCACGCGGCGAACAGGACGTTGTGCAGTTGATTCGTTGAACACCCGGTGGGCAGTCTGCTGTTGACGCCTGAATTGCAGCCGTAAAACTGGGAATCCCACACCTGCAACACCCCTGAATTGGTGGGCGTCGTCACCGCCTGATCCGCGTAAAAAAACCGCAGATTGGTGATCGAAATGGGGTTTGCACTGTGGGCATCATCCAAATTGAGATAAACCGTGCCAGGGGCTACGGTTACTGGATTCCCGGTGGAGGATAACTGGGGAATTGCGATACCCCCACCATCACTGACCCATAGTAACTCCCCTTGCGAATCGTCATCCACGGACGTCAACGTCGCGGGCCGATAAGGCCCGGTCTGGCAATTCAAAGACCCATGCACAATCAGGCCAGTGTTGGCAGACCCGGGAACGTTCTGGTAAGCTCCAACTGCTATGGGAGTGCCAAAGTCAAATTTGATCACGGCTCCCCCTTCAATAGTAGTGCTCCCATAGAGATCAACCGCACTCCCCTGAGGCGTGGGTGAACAGATAAGATAGGTTGTGCCGCCTGCAAAGGTATAATTTTGACGAGGCCCGCTCAGAGGCAGGTAGGCGTAATCAACCCACCCGTAGTCGGTCAGAATCGCACTGCTGCTGAGAATTGAGTTTGTCGAATTCGTCCCACTGGAAACCAGCACGGCATAAGTGCCGGCATCGCCTGACTGAATATGGAATAACGTATAGTTGCTGCCAGTGGCATTTGTAATAGGGACAAATGTGTTATAGGTTGGACTCCCTGGATCGGAATCAATCTCTTGCCATTGATAAGACAAATTCGTGCCCACAGCGGTTACCGCGAAAGTGACAGTATCCGGCTCGTACGCCGCCTGGCTCATCGGTTGCATCGTAATCCCAACATTGATGTTCGACACTATCAAAACAGCATTAGTACTGGTGAAAGGGTCACCCTCAGCATTTGTCACAACAACGGTGTAACTGCCTCCATTCGTCGTCGCAAGATTGGTGATGGTATAAGTGCTGTTCGTGGCACCGGCAATGTTTGTTCCGTCAAACTGCCATTGATATGTGTAGGGGCCGGGGCCAGTGGTGGTGGAAGTAAACGTCGCAGTGCCTCCAAGGCCGTTGGTCTGGCTGGCTGGCTGGACGCTGACCGCGGGAAGGTTGAACGCAATGAGCAGCCCATCTGCAGTCACACCGTAGTTGGCGACGGAATTGGTGAGGATCAAATGCGCCTGGAGATAATGGTTTTGGCCCGGCGTGTAATTTGTTGTGTTCCAGATAAGTTCTGGGTTGCCATTCCCATCGGTTTGCGATGACAGATTTGTCGTTGCCGCAATACCATCCACCATCAGCACTAGTTGGCCGACACTCTTAATCACCGTATTACTGACCACAAATGTGACAATGCTCGGCTCCTGCCCGGTCACCTTCTGGATCAGTCTCAGCGGATTGTCAAAGACGAGGGGACTTGTGCCCAGCGCGGTTTCCACAGAACCAACCATGCCGTCACCGTCCAGGTCGATGTTCGTGTAATACGCACTGCCGGTACTGGTGGCTCCCGATGGGATTTGCCCGTTGCCATTGACATCCGCGAGGTAATCGGGTATTCCATTGGTCAAAAGCGGTCTCCAAACTCCTGCAACGTTCTGGGCCGCCACATATCCAGGTCCAATGTCGGCAAAGGAATCCTCCTCCAGAACTTGGTTGGTCTGCGTTGTGTAGTAATAGAGCCCCAATAGATTTGCGTTTGTGCAGCCAGCATGGGCCAAAATCGTGTTGGTCGCCATGTAATAATTGCCAAACGGGCCGTTTTGGTACGGCGGCGGATTTGTGAGGAATTGATCATGAGACGGCGCAGGGGAGTGCGTATCACCATCCTCGCAAATGTAGGTGTACCAACATGAACAGAAGCCGTTATAATCCGCGCTCACTTCCTGGCCTATAATTTGATCAATGAAGAAATGGTCAAAAAGGTTGTTGTTGAAAATCCAATCGCCGGCAGAGGTCGGGATTGGAGCCATGCATAACCACCCGCCTCTGAACAAATTGTTATAAGCCGCAAATGAAAGATCCAGATTCGTTATGCCGTCGTTTCCGCTGCCGTCATCATTTAGGTAAGAAGGATATAACCAGATGTCGGCTTGCTGGAACACATTGTTTTTCCAAAGAACCGAACCAGACGGATAAACATTATTCACGGCATTGCTTGTACTGAAATCATCCCAAGGCTGGCCGAGATTTATCACACCGCCAAAAAGATCGCAGTCTTCCATCGTCCAGTCCACGGCGCTTGAATAAGTCACACTATTTCCAGGGGCAGGTGAATAGCAAATCCCGCACTCTGCTTCGAAGAATGGGCATCCGATCATTCCTTCCAGATCGCCAGCCCAAAGCAAGAAGTCGTCATGAGTTGCGTAAATATTGCAAAATTTCATGTCCAGAGAGGGGGCCGTGCTGCCACTGTTTGTGCCGGCTTGCGGACAGATGAAGTTAATTCCCCCATATTGGTACCACCATGCACCGTAAGGGGAGGACATCGCCCATGCACAACCTGGCGCCAAGGGACCTTCCTGGACAAATTGTATGTCAGCGAAAACAATCGGGTTGGTCGGCATGCCCCGGGCGACCAGCGCCGAACCGTCTTGAAGGAAGAAGCCAGCCACGTAATCATTGCGAAAACCAATCGCAGTCCCCGGCAAAATCGTGACTCCGTTGGTCACCGAGATACTGGCGACTGTGTAATCCAGCGGGTCATAATAGTAGCCCAAATCTGGCGGACCACCTCCGTAACGCTTTGCCACCGGAAAGAATGTCATCTCGTCGATTCCCGTCAGTGCCGAAAGTGAGATAGGAGCGGCCGTCGTCTTCTGCCGCAATTGCTGAAGCAGCGGAGCGCTGATGTTAGTGGTGCCTGTGCCGCGACATCCGCTGCCGGGAGCAAGATAATAGAAAGCGTCGTCGCCTTCTTCGAAGGGCGAGGCGTCTGGATTGATGGTCACATTTTGATCAATTAGAACCGGTCCACTGCCAAATTCAGCCATCACGATGGAATTGGTCAGGCAAATCTTGCCCGGCGCAAGCACAGGAGACCAGAACGACCATACGTCGGCTTTTACCTGTTCCCCGTCCAATTCAGCTAAGTTGGTCTGCGCGGAAAAAACGCAATTGCAGCGGCTGAACAGGGCGTTATGAATGCGGTTGGTCGATCCGCCATTTGTCAACCGGCTGTTAAGAGCCGAGTTGCACTCCAAAAACTGACAATTCCAGACATCAAGCACACCTGAGTTGGTTGGAGTGGTGACAGCCTGGTCAGCATAACAAAATCTGAGATAGTTGATGGAAGTGCCATTTGTGTCATGCGCGTCGTTTAAATTCAAGTAAGCATAGCCGTTGGTGGCGGTTACCGGGTACCTCGAACTGACATTACCTCTGTACCAGTCAACCCATGGCAGTTCCCCCTGTGAGTCGTCATCTACGGACGTTAAAATCGCCGGGTCGTAGGGGCCGGTGTCACAAACCAGCGGCCCGTGGAGAACCAGAGTGGCGACCGTTGCTTCGTTGAGTCCCCCTCCCAAATAATAGAAATTATTGTCGAATTTGATTACAGCTCCGCCTTCAATCCTTGTTGTCCCGTAAAACTCGAAGTTGGTACACATAGTGAAACCATTTGAGCCAATGTAGTAAGTGTTGTAGGCCTGAAACGTATAATCCTGACGAGGTCCGAATACCGGCATGACTGAGTCGTCGTGTATAAACCAGGAGCTTGTTGCGTCCGTTAATACCGCGTTGGTAAAAATATTTGTGCCGACAGAATTGGAAACTACTACGGCATAAGTGCCTGCATCGCCGTTTTCCATGTTGATATCCACCCATTTGGAATTCGTTTGGCCCGACAGGTTGTTCAACCCACTGCCATCATATTCCTGCCATTGATAGGTAATCGGTTCGGTTCCGACCGCGCGCGCACTGAAGGTCACAGTGTCGCCCTCCACCACCGTTTGGGAAATGGGTTCGTAAACGAAGGTGGGCGCACTCGGAACGTTTGTCAAAGTGGCCACAACACTTGTAACACTGCCGAACATGTTTGTCACCACCACGACGTAGTTTCCGGCGTTGTTCGATTGAACGTCGCTAATCACGAAACTGGTGTTGGTCGCTCCAGAGATATTGTTGTTGTTAAAACTCCATTGATAGCTCAACGGCTGGCCGCCTATGGCCGTCACACTGAAAGTCGCAACGCTGCCGTCATAGTTCGTCTGGCTTAACGGCTGGGTGAGTATGGAAGGAGCGGAGCTCTCATCATTTGTGCCCGGATAGCCACCATATTGGGTGCAACCGGTGGCGACCTCCTGGGCGCTGAGTGGACAATCAAACGTGTAAACTTCGTCGATAGTTCCCCGGATCTGACTCTGACCGTTATGATCGCTGCCAATACTGAATCCATAGGCCATGCGGTTGGTGATGGCCGGATAGTTTGTCATCCCGGGCCCCGTCTGAGCCAGCACGCCGTTGATATAAAGGCTGGTTTCATTTGTAGAATAGTCCAGAACCACCTGATACCAATCATTGGACGACCAATTGGTAATCGGGCAGCTCAAATTAATCGTCGAATAACTGTTCGACTTTGTCTCGAAAATCAGGGATGCTGACGACGGATCAACAAATAGCGACCACCATCCGGATGAGGAGGGGTCTCCCAATTCAATGAACTGGGCTTCCGGACCAATGAGATTACTCAAATTGGGGCCAACGCTCCAATCCGGCTTGAACCAAAAGCTGATCGCACCGTTGATGCAGTTGATGTTTGGGATGCCGTTGCTTTGCATGTAGGGATAGCTCAGATTGGCCGAGGTGTCGGTGTCGATTTGCAGAGCATGACCCCAAGGACTGGCTGGATTTCGCAGTTCATAGTCGGCAAGCGGTTGCTGGCCGTTGTTTCCGACCCAAGGCGAGGAATTGTCAAAGTTCCAATAGCCCAGGAGATCCGGCCCGTTCGTGGAACAACACTGCTCCACGTCCCCGCCAGGCGCTATCACCCAAATGATGTTCGTCATGGCAGATGTGCCCGCGGTGCAGGTCACCGTGTAAACGCCAGGATTGGTAATGCCGACATACGTGTTCGTTGTTAACACACCGTCGAGCGACCAGCAGGCAGGGAGATGGTTTGAGGAAATACTGGGGCAGGAAGATGCCACAATTTCCAGGTTGGTAACGCTTGAATTCGTCGAGACGGGAATGCTAAAGGTTTGCAGGGTTGCGCTGTTGCTGCTCACCAGCATGCAGTTGGAGTTATTCGTGGGCGCAAGAGACGCCACGCCGACAACCGTATAGGAATTGGTCAGCGCCACCATGTTGGTCGCTCCGCCACAGTTCGTTGCCTTGATGTACTTTAAGTAAAACACCAGACTGCCAGTGCCACAACTGGTCGGCGTGAACACCGCCACTCGCAGCCAGCAGGGTTTTTTCACCCAGCTATTCTGGTTTGCCCATCGTGCCAAACGGTTCCAGCAATTGGGTGCTATCACAGGCACCCTCCAGGCGCATTTCAAAGAACTTGGTTTGTCATCGCCAGCCCTGCCAACCTTGGATTCAGAGATCGCGGCCTGGTGTAATTTCGTATCCGGGGCCGAGAACCGAATCCAAGCTGCCGGACAGATTGGTGATTACTTTCGCAAGTTGGCTGCGCTATCGAATGCACCTAGGTTGGAGGATGTCTGGCAAATCATTGCTCAAAATCGTGAAAAACTGGCCAATGATTCGCTGCGGCTATGGGAATACTGGCTTCGGCTGGCGCCGGCTCGGTTGTCACCGAATGACCGGCATTTGCTGGGCGAGTTCGCCGCCGTATTACGGTTGCTGGTTCAAAGCGACGAGGCCAATCAACGGGCGGGGCGACAGCTCTTCTCTCAATACTTCAAGCTATTTCCGTCGTTGGTAAACTTGCTGTCGTGTTGGGCTGTAACGTCGCTTTCGACAAGAGGGCGAGTGCCCCTCGAACCCGGCTTTTTTGATTTGGTCGTGATCGACGAGGCCAGCCAGTGCGACATTGCCTCAGCTCTGCCGTTGCTGTTCCGAGCCAAGGCGGCGGTCATTATTGGTGACCCGAAGCAATTAAGGCACATCAGCGCCATTCCTCCACGCCGCGACCGGGAGCTGTTGCTCAAACACGGCTTGGCCGAGGGTTACGCCAAGTGGGCGTATTCCGAGAACTCGCTATTCGATCTCGCCAGCCCTCTCTCCGGGCAAGGCGACATCATCATGTTGCGTGACCACCACCGGTCTCATGCGGACATCATTGAGTTTTCAAACCAGCACTTCTATGAAGGGCGGCTTCGAATTGCGACAAATTATGATCGTCTGCGCCGACCAACGCCTGACGCACCGAGCGCGAGGTGGGTGCCCGTTCAGGGTATGGTGATTCGGCCAGGAACCGGCGCACTCAACGAAATAGAAGCCAAGGCCGTGGTGAATGAACTGGAACGCTTGTGCATCCAACAAGGCTACAGCGGCACAGTGGGTGTAGTCACCCCATTTCGCGCTCAGGCAAATCGGATACGCGACCTGGTCAACGCACATCCACATGCCTGCCTCCTTCTCAACAAGCTGGAACTGCTGATCGACACCGTCCACAAATTCCAAGGGGACGAGCGGGACGTGATGATTTTCTCGCCGGTGGTTTCCAAAGGCATGGCCGCTGGCGCGGTGGGCTTTCTGAAGAAGACCGACAACCTGTTTAATGTGGCGATCACTCGTGCCAGGGCCGCATTGATTGTCGTAGGCGATCCAGGCGCAGCCAAAAGCGCCGGGGTCACTTATCTGGCTGCTTTTGCCAATTACGTTGAGAACCTTGGAAGTAACCCTCACCAACACCAGGGCAGTGGAGTGGGAGTCTGTGCCGGCCCTGATTACCCTCAGGTTGCAAAGCCGGAACTGGTTTCGGACTGGGAGCGAGTCTTCTACCGGCAGTTGTGGGAGGCTGGACTTCGCCCGATTCCCCAATACGCGGAGGAGAAGTTTCTGTTGGACTTCGCGCTTTTTGTTGAGGGCCGGAAGCTAAATATTGAGGTCGATGGTGAACGTTATCATCGGGACTGGAACGGTGAATTGCTCCGCCGTGACCAACTTCGCAATATGCGCCTGATCGAACTGGGATGGGATGTCATGCGCTTTTGGGTTTATCAGTTGCGAGATGAAATGCCAGGTTGCGTGCAGCGGGTGAAAACTTGGCAGCAAATTCAACTTTCAATATACCGTTTGTAGGATTCAAGCCCCATGACTTTAGGGTCTTTGGGATGGAGCTTCTGGCGCCCATCCTTTAGTTTTGCTTCAAATTCGGCATTGGGTTCAATACGGCTGTTCACACGGAGTCCCAAAACCGTTTGCTCATCCTTCTGCGTCATAACTTTGATTTTTGCTGGATGCACTGAATAGCCATGCCTGCGGAAAACCGACATGATTGTGGGAACCAGCCGTTTCAAACCAATAGGCCCACTGATCGTAACATCATCAACATAAATTGTGGCCTTTGCGTATGGGCTGATTGAACTCAAAAGGGCGTTAATCTCTTTGCAGACGTCATACAATACAATTCGCGCAATGGCCGGACTTGTCGGCGCTCCTTGGGGTAATCGGGCTTTGCGTGTAACCATAATCAGGCACTTCAACCCGATGGCTAAAACAATTAAAAAGAAGAGAACTCCCAGCGCAGCGTTCATGAAACCAGTCCAACCAGATCAAAAGCTGGCCCTGGTCATCGGCGCTAAACCATTGCCCAGGACCGAACTGACGAAAAAGCTCTGGGCCTATATCCGCAAAAATGGGCTGCAGGATAAAAAGGTGCGGACCCAAATCAATGCCGACGAGAATCTAAAAGCGGTGTTCAACGGCAAAAAGAGTGTCAGCATGTTCGAGATGACCAAATTGGTGTCCAGGCATGTGAGGAAATAGGAGCTGTCCAAGGGTGCCCAAAGGGAGCGTTTGGCTGCGCTATTTTTCACCGTTGCTTGAAAAGGCGAACATGAATTCGGCCAAGAACCTAATAAACACCCACCGGTCGATTGTGTCATGGTCTGGAATTATTGCAGGATCGACAGCAACATTGAAGACGGGGTCATTCGGAATGCAATTTGTTGTGGGCAGGAGTTGGCAGCGCGTAAATACGTATGCCAAATCATTGGTGGGCTCGCCTCTTTGTCTTCTCTGCTGAATTTTGGACCTTACTGACAACACACTATCGGCAGAAGTCGACGGGGAGACGTCGTTGGTGGCACTCGTCATTTCTGGAGATTTCAGGTTCTTGTTGAACGGCTTCAATTCGTAATTTAGGTATGGTGCGTAATGTCCGACCGCCGCCAGGTTTGCCTGCCGTTGATGACTATCCTCATATTGGTCAAACAGCGTTGATACGCTCCGGCCGACCGGGAAGGCCAGTCCCGTTGCCCAATCCGCTCTTGAAGTAAACACTGCCAAAGTGCAGTTTGTGCTTAACGGAAATGATTTCGTCGAAGCCAATCGATTCAAGGTTTCAAAACGGGCTGCTTCAAATGCCGGGTTGATGAGCACAACCAAATCACCCAAAGACTTTGGCGGTTGCGGGAGCCCGTCCTGATCATAATTTTCCACCATTCGCTCGGTCAAAACCGGGGCGGCAGCGGAATAGACCACATCACCGCCAAAGCTGTGGCCCATAATTATGAGCTTGGTGTTCATTCTTCGATGGTTGGTGATTTCGTCATGAAATTTTTGATTAAGCTGATTCCTAAAGGCTTCCAGTTCGGACAACACTTCGATGACCGCGCCATGCCCAACCCTCTCTGCTGCGTCTTTTCGCCCCCAGAAAGACAAGTCCTCGAACGGTTGTATGTTTTCGGATAATCCGCGCCAGCCGATATACAGCCCGACCACTCGGCGTTGTGGATGATGTTGCTTGGTGCTCAAGACCTGTTCCATTTTCCCCAACTCGTTCAGGATTTTGTGGAACATGGCCACATACGAATCATTCCCGCTGGCATTGTGCTTCCATCCATGCACAAAAGTTACGATCAGCAGTCCGTTACTCTGCCCTTCTTTTGTGAATTGATTGGTGACAGTATCAATCTGCATTCGGGCATTCCGTCCGCCATCACCATACAGCCAGCCTTGATCGTCCAGTTCCACGTAGCCCGCCGTATAAAGAGGCGCTACCTCGATGATCGCATGTGAATCTTTTGAGGTCTTGGGGTTGAACTGTTGGACCTGGGCATCAGTTCTGTACTGGCGCTCGCTCACACAACTCGCAACGAGCACACAAACCAGCACCAAACCGACGAGAACTATTCCTTTTATGATGCCATGATGCGTTTTCATAGGAATCGACTTTTCCCAATTCAAAAGCAAGCAACGCGGCAAGTAAATGATTTCCGGCCAGCCGTTCAGCCGATAAGCCATTTCGTTGCAAGCGCCGGATTGACCCCGAACATGGCCTGAAACCCATCCATTCCGAGAACTTCAACGAGGCGACCAAAACACGTTGTCAGCGGCACTTTTAAATTATTCACCAATGGCCCCTGTGCAGCTTGTCCACTCGCTTGCTTTGACGCAGCATCAAAGGCAGCGCTGCGTTGAGCCTGAAAATCAATGTATATTGTGTCAAAGTCCTTTCGCTGGGTGTCAGTTAGGGCCGAAAGATGCGTGCCCATCTGTTCTTGGACGTCTGCATGGAGGATGTCCAGTTCATCATCAGCAGAAAGTCCACGGGTTATTCGATTTGTAACGGTGTCGATATCGGCTTGGGTTATCTCGCCAGGATCGTTTTTGAGGAGTTGCTGGCCTGTGCTCTTCACTCTGTCAATGTATTGAGAAAGATTGAAGCCAAATTTTCCATACATGAGCGTCGCAAGGGCATTTCCCTGGGTATCACGAGCGTCAATTTCATCGCCTGTAATGACGAGTATGCGATTGGCGGCGTTTTGACAGACCCCATCATACCGGATGCTCAGACCTGCGGCGGTTCCTGAATCTTGAGCACCTTCATCCGGGCCGTATATCAGGCTCGCCCATTTTGATGAACCGTTTGCCTTCCTGACAATGCGTGATTGATCGCTCCCCCTGCCTGCGCCAAAACAATTCCAGTTGTGGCCATCTACTGAAAGGACGTATGTGTGTTCAAGTGGAATCCCGCTGGTTGAGCCGGTGGGACGTGCATAAAGTGTAAACTCAACGTTCATATACATTCATTCTTTTTTTACAGTTTTCGATGCGTTTGTTGGCTTAACAGATGTGCCTGGCGTGCCGCAGGAAATTAACAAGGTTAGCCCATCTCTTTCCTTGCTCGCACTGGAGCGTTTTTAAAACAGCCTCTGACAAAAGTTCTTCGGGTTCCATCTTGCTCAGGGATAATCGGCGCTGTTTACAAAAATACCGCGCTATCATTATGAGCTTCCCATAGTCAACATCAGTCAAGGCGCGCAGCCCCTTCTCGACCTCGTCGCGTGTGGCGTACTGTTGATCCTCGGTTGTCGCCTGAGCGGCCGACCCGCTTGATTCAGTTTGACCTTTCATCTGATACTTCTGCCCATCAAAACCGCCGAATCGGACATCAAAACCAAAATTTTTTTGCGAATCATGTCCGAATTGGCCTTGCGCTTGGGCACAAGCTTAAAAGGCGACAATTAAACAGCCTTTTGCAAAAAGGACAATAATTATGAGCACGATAAAGATAGGCATGGCTGAAAAGCCTCTGGACGGCGCGAGCGACCATTGGGTTGAGCATGAAGTCAAGAATCAACGACAACACAACCAGAGGGTTTGTGTTCTCGTCAGACTGATTTGCCATGCAGTTGATATGATTTTGTCAACTCCCGGCTGTGCGGGCGGTCATGCAGGTGGTCGTCCACCGAACGCGAAAGAAAGAGAAATCCTCAACGAATGGAACCAGCGCGGATTGGATCAGCCAGACTGGTCTGTGCATAAGCTCCCTTTCTCGTCTATCCTCTTGCCCTCCGTTCGGTTCATGCGCTCCTGAGCCTCAATTCCAGGCATAAATCACCATGATCAAATCCAGGGAAAAAACCCGATTAGCAGACCGTTCGGGGCAATATCCTGAGACGTAAACTCGTCCGGCAGGTTCGTGCTGGAAAACGAGGGAAACTTTAACACTTCTGGTCGCTCCTGGCTCTGATCCACCGCAGTAAATGAATTTTACCGCCTCACCCGTCACCATGGCCTGGATAAATATATTGGCCAGTTCATCGTTGCAGGCCAGGACAGGATTGCGGGGCCTGGCGATCCAATAGAGCAGCCGTTCAGGTGGAAATTGCTTGGGGTTCAGGCCGGGTTGCACCAGATGCCGGAGCAATGAATTTCGTATATTTTTCATATTCCTGGATCATAACGGGGCTGGTTGGACAAAGGCTGTCTAGGTGGAAAACATTTTTGAGGAATCCGGCGTGCTTGCCTTTCCGCCCAGTTCAGGTTTTGCTGGCAGCACGCTGATTCCCATGAACCGATATGAATTTTACCTCCGCATCACGGCGGAGCAGTACTTGGACTATTATCGAGGAACGGCCCGGTATGTTGTGGTTCAATGCACTACTGGCCAAAACGTCCAGTTTCCGGCCTCGTTTCTCCAGCAATTTGTCACCCAGGATGGAATCTCCGGGCATTTCGCGCTGACCTGTGACGAACACCACCGGAACTCCCGGTTAGAACGGCTGAAATAATTCCCACGCCTAATCACGGACGATGGTGGGCGACACCGCTCAGGATGCCTGTCCTGTCTTCCAAGGTGCGCCGTCCTTCGTCTTGGTGTGGCCCCTTTCCTGAAATCCCCTGAACACGACCCAGAATCTATTTATTGACTTCCCCCGCGTAAGCAGGCACAGATAAAGGCATGGATGAAACACCAGAAAAGGCAAAAAGAACACCGAGCGCGGCATTCATGAAACCGGTCCAACCGGATGAGTTGCTGGCCAAGGTTGTCGGTAATGCACCCCTTCCACGGACCGAACTGACGAAAAAGCTTTGGGACTACATCCGCGAGCACGGGTTGCAGGACGCTACAAAGAAGACCCTCATCAACGCCGACGAGAACCTGAAGGCGGTGTTTGACGGCAAGGATCAGGTCTCCATGTTCGAGATGACCAAACTGGTTTCCAGACATGTGAAGTGACGGTGGCTCTCCCGGAGGATTAATCACAGGCGGCCCATTGAAGCCGGTCAGGCCACGTCAGAATTACGTGTCGTGTTCAGGCTGGCTCTCAGGCCCTCTTCCGACCTTGCACCAGCTTCAACATCTCCCGATCCAGCTTGTGACCGTGGCAATTTTCATATTCAACATCGGCCCGGTCGCTGTCGATAACACCCATCGACCCCGTGAAATTCCACATCGCCCAGCCCCAACCCGCCGCCGTCCACAAATCCACATAATCCCGTATCCAGGCAAGGACGACAGGGTGTGGCGTTTTGTTGTAAGCTCCAAATTCTCCCACCATTACGCCGACACCTTGCATTTCCAGTCGTTTCCAAGGGGCGATTTGACGAGATTGAAGCGTCTCCTTGTTCCAAAGAACACCTCCCTCTTCTATCGGCCAAGCCGGCTGCGGCCATTGGTCCGCCCCGTCTATCCAACTGGCCCGGTAATGCGAAACGTGCATGGGCCTATAACCGCGTGTGGCCGCCGCTATGCCCAGCCCGACGAGTTCTGTCGGCGCGGTGTTGCCCCAGTCTCGCCCGTCACAGATGATCAATCGGCCCGGATCCCGCTTGCGAATGGCATCGCAAACGCTGCTGACCACGCGCAGGTAAGTTTGCGGTTCCAGTTTGGGTGGTTCATTGAACAAATCGAAACTGAGCTGGCGATTGGAAATCCCTTTGTAACGCTCTGCAAAATGCGCCCAGTGCAATCCGCAAACCCGCAACGCTTCATCGTCCGACCAGAGCGATCTTTCCTCCGGCGGTTTGGCCACCGTATAGCCAGGGGCGCGATGGAAATTCAGGCAGACATGGATGCCATGACGAGTTCCCAAGTCCACCGCGTGATCAATCTGCTTGAGAGTTGATTCAAGAAACCTGGTCCAATCGCCGTTCTCAATCCACGTGCGGTAATCCATGGGCAGGCGGACAAAATTGAAGCCCAGTTCCACCAGCCACTCGAAGTCACGCTCCTCAAACAGATCATTTCGGCCATTGAACTTGTTCAAGAGGTTGAACCCGCGCCACGGCGGCAGCTTGGAGGCCGAGGCTTCCGGTAATCCCGGCTTATCCGCCCCCGCCACCACCTCAGATGCCACCGTGCCCAAACCCGCCGCCGTCATGGTTTTGAGGAACTCTCGTCTGGAAGTATTCATGCCTTCATATAACTCCCGTAATGCCCGAAAATCCAAACCTAATCAGTTCACAATGATCTGGGCGGTTGGGTTATACCCCATAGCGGAAGACGAGACCCTCCCCTATCTTCACCGCGATTAAGAGATGAACTTGTGCGATCCTAAAATTGCCGACTGAAAAAAGGCCGAACGCCATTACAGCGTCCGGCCCCCAACAACCTAACTAACCAACCCTTGGCCTCGGAATGACAACTGAATGGGAAAACCAAAAACCTATTCAGCCGTCCGTGGCTGATTGACAGTGCCTCATGCTTTGACCGAATGTTCAAACCTTCTTTTAAGATTCTTTTGTAATCGGGATGACACCCAAAGTCTGCATTCCGCCATTGACTTCCGTGATGTCTTTACGCTTCACGCTGGCAATAGTGCTGAGGTAGCCCTCGACGGCATCAGACAGCGGGACAATCAATTTGCCAACAGCATCCAAATAGCCCTCAACGGCAGCGTTAAGGCTGATACGCTTTCCTTTGGATTTGAAGTGGGCATCCAGCCGTTCAAACGCGACAAGGGCATCACGGCTTTGTTTGGCGGTAAGGGCGGCAGCTTGGGAGCCGGCAGCCAATTCACGAACTTTGTGTTCCGCCTCCTTCAGAGCCTCGCCATATTTTGAAAAATTGCGGAGATAACGTTTGCCTGCGACCCGATAGGCGATGCGATAAAAAGGGTAATTGGGCTTCTTGCCGTAGATTGTGACCTCGGCTTTCCGGTGGCGAATGACCTTCGGAAACTTCATTTTTGGCAGTTCAGATTCCGCCGAATTCTGTGCGGAATCTGTGCGGAAGTCAAGGAAACCATCAGCTTCCCTCGTAAAAATGGTGCCAGCGAGTGGAATCGAACCACTGACCTCGGGCTTATGAGTCCCACGCTCTAACCAACTGAGCTACGCTGGCCTGACCGGGTTATAGTTCGCGAAGAACGATGCCGCTGTCAAATTCGATTTTAAAAACAAAAAGCCCCTGTCCAGTCTTGCGACTGAACAAGGGCAAATTGGGGTCTGGGAGTTCGCCATGCTCTCTTTCCCACGCTGACATTAGGCGCACCCTTGCGGGGCTGCCAGCTTCCCGACGCCATTCTCCACGGCAAGCGGAGTTTCCGGCCTCATAGCAGGGCCGTCCAGCGCCTTGCGGTCGCTGAATTATTGAGTGAGGCCTCTTAGCTCGCTTGGGCTGGCGCTTGCGGACGCCGGCTTGCGAACCAGGTCAAGACACGTATGCGACTTTGATTCACGTCTTGACCATTTTGCGCTGGGTCGGCCACCGCTTTTGGCGATGCGTTGGCCCAGTGCCACGGGTCTGACCTCTTATCTCTCAGGTTGCCTTTCGTCACATGCCGGCGGTGTCGTTTGTAACATCGCCTGCATCTTGGAAGGTTTTTACAAGCCTTGCCTTGGCTCTGTCTCCTTCCCGGTGCGAATGCTCACTTTGTCCCGCCTTTCGGCGTCTTTCTTTGGGCCGGCCTTGTTTCCAAGACCGCCAGAGTCACCCGCCCCGTGCTGATGCACAGTAGCAACCTTTTACCCTCCGGGTAACTGCGATTGGCTCAGGCCTGAAACCGGCCTGAACTACTTGACTCAACTTGGAACGGCTTCTCTTTCGTTCCTTGTCGCTCAGTTCCTGCTTCGCGTTACTGACAGCGCGCGAACGCCGCCAGAGGAACTGGTGAATACTGCCTCCGGTCTCTGCTTCTTGCAAAGCAGACTTAGAGGGGTTGGGCCAACCAGCCTGACTCAACCTTTCCCCAGTCACCTGGGATTATCCTTGGAACACCGGCAATTTTCTTTCGTCCACCACCGTCATTCCAGCTCTTTCAATGAACTGGTGACATCATTGCACAATTTTTTCGGGAAGAATACTAAATCTTATCCACAGGGTTATTCACCATCGCCAAATCTTATTCACATCCGGCAATCGCCATGAAAACCAATAAGGACGGCGCTTTTGCGCACATGCGCGTCTCCGGGGGCGGCGAGGCAATTGGCCGCCCCGGCGCCGATGGTGGATAAGTTTTAAGCCGGAAATGCGCCGAAAACTGCATCCGCGCCCGAATTCAGGCTTTTTTCTTCGTCTTGGCCGCTGTTTTTTTTCGTTTGATGTAGGCGACCCGGCGTTTGCGTTTCACGACTTTATTTGTTTGTTGGCCCATATATCTTTACATTGTTCCAGAAATGCGTTCTTTAATGGCGCACTATGAAGAGCTGGCACCGTTCATTCAATATTTATTTTGCGCTGGTCTGCCTTGCCCTGGCCGGAGGTTGCGCCTCGGACGCGCAAAGCCCGGGGCAAAAAAGCCGGAAAAAGGAGCAGTCCACCATCCGCCTGTACATTGAGGGGCAGAAAGCGGACAGAACGACCGCCGGCACGGTGCTGGTAACGCGCAGCAAAATTCCTTTTACGGTCGAACGCGATCCTTTCTTGGATGAAGGCGACCTGGCCAAAGCCTCGATCGTTGATGATCCGGATGGCAGTTTTTACATTCAACTGCTTTTCAACGAACACGGGACGTTGTTGCTGGATATGTACACCGCCGACAACAAAGGCAAGCACATCATCGTCTTCTCTCAATTTCCCACGCCCGGCCAAAAGGCCCATAAGGCAAAGAAAAAGACGGACGATTCGGATGACGCGAATTTGGTCGAGCCAGGCAATACCGAGCCGCTGACCGACACCAACACTACTCGACAGTCCGGCTGGCTCGCTGCGGTGTTGATTCGGCAACGCATCGCCAACGGCCTGTTCCGCTTCACGCCGGACGCCTCCCGCGCAGAGGGCCTCCGCATTGTGCGGGGCCTGAGAAATGTCATTGGCAAGGAAAAGAAAAGCGAACCATTTTAGGCTATCCTCTCCGCCTTCCTCTCGATTGATGTGAACAAGATTTTTCTCTCCGGCCTGCTTCTTTCCGTCCGGCTCGCGGCCCTGGCGCAACCGTTTCATTTGCCCACTGCCAACCAGGCCTTGTTCGAGAAAGGCGGGGAGGAGAAATTTTTTGTCGGGACCTCCGGCCATGCCTGGACAAGCGGGTGCTTTGGATGCGTTCGTTCCGGCGGACGGCAAATGCACGAGGGCCTGGACATCAAATGCCTGCAACGGGACAAGCGCGGCGAACCGTCCGACCCGGTCATGGCCACGGCCGACGGCACGGTGGCGTATATGAACAACCGGCCCTCCCTTTCCAATTACGGCCGCTACATCGTTTTGCGCCACAGCATCGGCGGCCTCGAGATTTATTCCCTCTACGCCCACCTGGAGGAATTTGCCGGCGGCCTCAAAGCGGGCCAGGCGGTGAAAGCGGGCGAAAAAATCGCTGTGATGGGCCGCACCAGCAACACCCGCGCAGGCATCTCCAGGGAACGCGCCCATGTTCACTTCGAGCTGAACCTTTTCTACAACGATCATTTCAGCGCCTGGTTCAAAAAGCATTATCCGAAGGAGCATGACGATCACGGGATTTGGAACGGACAAAATCTGGTCGGCTTTGATCCGCGCCTGATCTTCCTGGCCCAGCGCGAAGAAGGCCCGAATTTCAATCTCGCCCATTGGCTGCAACATCGCACCGAGGTTTGCCGCGTCCTGGTGCGAAAAACCGATTTTTCGTGGCCCAAGCGTTATCCCATGCTGGTGCAAAACGACCAGGCCCTGCCGCGGGAGCGAATCGCCGGTTACGAAATGGCGCTCGATTTCAACGGTCTGCCCTTCGAATTGATCCCCCGCGCCGCCTCGCAAATGAAGGGGACCGCCCAGTACCAACTGCTCTCCGTCAACGAAGCCGAATACACCAAAAACCACTGCCGCAAGCTGGTGACGCGCCGGGGCGCCCATTGGCAACTGGGCAGGGAAGGCATCGATCTGCTGGATTTGCTGACCTACTGAAAAGAGTTAAGAATTAAGAAGGCAGAACTTGGGTTCAAAGTGTCTTGATCCCGCTTTGCCTGGCGGCGGCGATCAAGGCTGCATCACGGGTGGCCAGCGGGAGCTTTCGGCGCAGGGCGACTTCGAGATAGGCGGCATCATACACCGTGAGTCCGTGTTTTTCGGCCAGTTCTGATATTTTTTCAAAGGCAGCCTTGGGCGCTGCTTCATCCACCGTCAGACCCAAGGCGTCCAGCGTGGCCAACGCAGCTTTTCTTTGCGCGGCGGAAAGCCTGTTTCGCCGCTGGGCCATGAGAAGGACGTTGGCCATCTCCAAAAACCAGAAGGATGGCGCCACCGCAGAACCACCAGAGGCAATTTCGTTCAGCAATGCGTCGGTTTCCACCGTGGCCTGGCTTTCATACACCCAGCTAAATCCCACCGACGCGTCAACCACAAAGCCGGCGCTCAAGGACGCCCCTCCTCAATCCAGGATTTAATAACCGCAGCGGTCAGCTTTGGCTTTCCCCTGTTCCGTACGGCGATTTGGCGGCGCAGTTCGCGAAGGCCTTCCACGGATTTGCGGATGGCGCTCAAATTTCGCACCCCTTCCGGCACCAGGCGCGCGACCGGTTTGTCATGTTTGGTGATAATGACCTCTTCCCCCCGGGCCACTCGCGCCAGGAGTTGTCCGAAGCGGGTTTTCGCTTCAAATGCAGTCACGTTGCCCATAATCAATATCAGTCAAAATTAACTAGTCACTAGCTAATTTAGCACACGCAGGCCGGATACCGCAAGCGTTCAATTTCAACGCGCCTGCACACGGTAATATCTTGTGCTGTTTGCAGGGGCGCTGCTGTCGGTAAACGTGACCGTCCCGCCTGTGCCGGATACAGCCGAACCAATGTTGCTCCATGATCCAGCCTGCAGACTGCTGCTGGACTCGAACTGGTAACTCCAGTTCGTCACCGTCGGGCAACCCACTTGAACGTTGGAGGCCGTCACCGAAATTTGCGTGATGTCGAAAGGCGCCAGAGTCGGAAAGGAAGCTGCATTCAGCGGATTGGTTCCATTCAGATACTCGGTCAGGTTCGACACGCCGTCGCCGTCCGCGTCGTCCTGCCCGCGCGAATTGTCACCGGCTTGCCCAAGCGCATGGCCAAAATAAGCCAGCCGCCACCAGTCGGGAATGCCATCGCTATCGCTGAACACGTTGGCGATTTTGACCACCTGCACGCCGGAGACGCGCGCATTGTCCACCACGGAAATGAAAAGAATTTGCAATTGCGAGTTGGTCACGCTGTTCGTAAAGACGAGCGTGATGGGCACATTCATTCCGCCCGCGGCTGCGTAAATATCGAAATTGGTCAGCATTTGCTGGCCCTGGATGAAGACGTTGAACTCGCGTTCATTGGGGCCGCTCCAATACGTCTCCGCCTCCAACAGCGATATTTGGTAAACACCTTCCGGGCAGTCGAACTGATAAAAAAACCCGCTGCTGCTCGTGCTGTAACGCTCACGCTGGTAAAGAGACTGTGCTGACGTGCATATGCCTTTGATCGAATTGTCCAAATAGCCGCCCGTGCCGCGCGAATAACCGAACGCGCCCAGCGAATAATTCGTGTCCGCCAGCCAGACATTTCCGCTGCAATCGGTCACGTTGGCCGGATTGCCGCCGCTGACGCGCTGCACATAACTTCCTGGAATATTGAAGAACGAGACATTTATGGGAATTGTGTTGGAAACATTTCCTGAAGTATCCGTGGCGCGGGCGCTGATGACGTGCGGTCCGTTGAGAAAATTGGAACTGTTCATATTCAGGTTCCAGTTACTCGTTCCAGCGGTGGTGGTCCAAACTCCGTTGTCCAATTGCACTTGGACACTTTGCAGGCCGACGGTGTCGCTGGCCGTTCCCGATATCTGAAGATTTCCTGCAATCACCGCGCCGTTCGTCGGCGTCAGCAACGAGATGGTGGGCGGAATCAGGGTGCTCTGGGCCGCCGTTTTGAATTGCATTTGCCAGGGAGAATACATGGCGTTGCCTGAAACGGCATCAATGGCCGTGTTGGTGACGCGTGCCGTTATCCACGTTGAACCCGGCCATCCCCCTGCGCTGGGGGTGAAGGTCATGGTGTCATTCGCTGCATTCACGGACGACCAGGTGATCGAACCGCTCACCGCCGGCGTTATGCCGAAGGCGGATTGCACGCTGCTCGTGTTCATCGATTTGCTGAATTGGAGCACAAGCGGCGCAAAAGTGGGCACATTGGTGTTCCAGTGCGCGGGCGAGTTGCTCATCACCATCGGATCAAGCGGCAGCCACTGTGATTGAGCGATAAAAATCTTGGCCGTGACGGCGGGCACCGTTATGGCGGGCGTTTCCGAGCCGGCGGTCACCGTGTAGGTTTCGTTGGTGTTGAGCAAATTCACCAACACGGTGCCCGCGGGGTATGTCAAAGGACGGTTGGTCAGGGTTTGGCTGGAAGTGGACGAGTTGAAAACCACAAACACTTCCTGCGTGTTCAACACCCGGGAATAAGCAAATAATCCCGGGCCGTTTGGGTTGTTCCACAGGTTCGCATGCGCGCCGAGCGCAATGGCGGGATAGAGGCGGCGGAAGTTGTTCAACTGGGCGACCCACAGGAACAGCGGATGCGTCATGTTGAAATTATCCACCCCCGGCGAGCTCAGCGTTACAACACTGCCCGACGGGCCGTCTTTGAACTGCCCGGCAAACATGTCCTCGCGATCGTTCGGATCCGTGGTGCCGTAAAAACCCTGCTCTGTGCCGTAATAAAGACAAGGCACGCCGCGCGAGGTGTAAAGAAACGCCAGCGCCACCTCAAGCTCATTCGTGTTGCCGTTCGATGCGCTGGTGCTGAGAAAACGGGGATTGTCATGGTTGTCCAGAAAGGTCACCAATTGCATCTGCGCCGCCGGATCGTAAAAAGCCTCTATATTATCATAATGATCCTCAATCTGCGCCGTGTTGCCGCTGGCTGAGGCAAAAACGCTGTTGGCGATGTAATAAAGCGGATAATCCACGGCTGAATCGAATGCAAATGCCCCACCGCCCTCCTTTCCGGTATAAGGGCCAACCACGTTATCGGAACCGTTATCAGCCTCGGCGAAAATGAAAAAGTTGGTGTTGCCGTTGGTCGCCGCGTAGGAATGAATCGCCGGGCAGAAACTCTGCCAGCATCCCATATCCACTTCCAAGGCCGTATCAACCCGGAAAGCGTCAAAGCCGGCCTGCGCAATCCAGTATTGATAAATCGCCGCCATGTTCGAGCGCACATACGGCGTCTCCGTCCGGAAATCATTCAGGCCATCCAACCAGCCCAATATGACCTGATTCGTGTCGCTGAAACTATCAATATTCCCATAGTTGTGGAACAGATTAGTCAGCGATGGATTGTTGGTGGAGAGATTGAAAGGAGCCGGGTACGTTTTCGAGCCGTTCACATAACTCAAAGTATAGCCAGTCGGGTAATTATACGTCGGATAACCCGATCCGCTGCCTGTGACAAGGTCCCCTCCGTGGTTTACGACAATATCATCAATGACCAGCAGCCCGCGGGCGTGTGCCGCCTGCACCAGGGCTTGCAAGTTGGAGAGCGTGCCCCAGTGCGGCGCAACCTCGTAAAAATTCCAGCCGGAGTAGCCGTGAAATTGCCCCTCCGTATTCAGCACAATCGGTGAAATCCAGATCGCCGTTGCTCCCAGCGCCTTGATGTAATCCAGTTTCTGTTCGATGCCCGCGAAATCCCCGCCATGGACCCCGGTGGGATTGCTGGGAGCGTAAGTGCCTTCCGCATTATCGTTGCTCGTGTCCCCGTCGTAAAAGCGGTCGGTGATGATCTGGTAAATACTTTGCGCCTGCCAAAAGAGGTTGCTGGTTTGCGCGCCTGCGTTGCCCGCAAAAAGAAAGCCCAGCCCGGCCAGAACACCGGCGGTGGCGTGGGAACGGCACGAACGAAAAGACAAATTCATAAAATCACTATATCATGAACTCGCTCAAAGGGTTACCGCATATTCATGCGTGCCTTGAAAGGCGGGCAATCCATCCTCGCTGCCCGAACCAGGCCATAGTCCCGGTGGGGTGAGGCTCCCTTGCGCGCCAAAGCCTCGGCGGCGGGCGCCGAACCCTGACCAATCCGTTCCCTCTCCCCACGGGAGAGGGTCAGGGTGAGGGGATTGGTTCTTCGATAATGTCCAAAACCAGCCACAGATGGACCCAGATTTGGATTTCCGATACCGGATTGATACATAGATCCAAAAAATCGGTAACACGGTAACAAGTGTTGATAGTCAACGACTTAGCCGGTAACACCATCAGCTACAAACCAGTAACATGTTACTGCTTTTCTTGTCGCGCCATAGCGAAGCGACGGCGGATCGTCTTTCGGTGCCTCAGAAGTTGTATAAAAATAGCCATCTGATTAGGGACAGGCAAGAATATGGGGGCAAAACATAAAGTTGCCGCAAAGGAACGCAAAGAACGCAAAAGAACAGGGAAAAAAGGTGACCGGGGTGTTGAGTGTTTCAATGTGGGCTTTTTAAAGCATTGGCCGGGGAAATTTGAAACGGGCGGCGGGTGAATCGCTACGCTTGTGCGAACCTAAAATCACCCTGATTGTGATGCGTAGCGATTCACCCGCCGCCCGTTTTGATCTCGCCCCCCCAAGGGCATTGTGGTATCGGATCCACAACGCGGTCCGCAACCAACTGACCGTTTTGATCTCGCCCCCCCAAGGGCATTGTGGTATCTCGCTCGGTGTTCCGGAGAACCACACATTCGCGTTTTGATCTCGCCCCCCCAAGGGCATTGTGGTATCGCCGCACACTTGGCAGTTGCGGGGCCTGCCCCGTTTTGATCTCGCCCCCCCAAGGGCATTGTGGTATCTTGATGCGGGCGGCGGCTTCGCTCCATGTTCCGTTTTGATCTCGCCCCCCCAAGGGCATTGTGGTATCAGTGGTGCCGAACCCGCTTAAATAGAGCGGGTTCGGACTACCACACCTTCACGAATTCCTTTAATTCGGCCACCCGGCGGGTGGTTTCCAGGCACTCGGTGATGACGACTTGTGCGTCCCAAGTGGACTCCTCCATTGGAAAAAGGCGGATGTCGCCGGGGATGCCTTTGGCGACGCGTTGCATATACCGGATGACGCGCTCGCACTCGTGCGGTTCGCCGTTGAACAGATAAATGCTGTATTGGACGCGCGTGCCGCCGACGCGCTCAAACTCCTTGCGCAGGAACGTTTGATGCCGCTGTTCCGGCGTGTCATACGCAAGCATCACGAGCATGGAGAATGAAAGGTTGGAAAGCCTCTTTGCCGTCGAGCGAGCGCACGAACGATTCCACCATCAGCCGGATAATGGAGCGCAGCTTAAATTTGTTCTCGCGATAAGAAAATGAAGCTTCCAGCATTTCCGCGAAGTGACCGGCCAGCCGCTTGGGTTCTTGTAAATCATCCAAATGACGAACCACTGTCAATTCCACCGTGCAACGGAACGGTTCAATCAAGTCGCAGGCGAGGCTGGGGCGGCTGCGCCGCAATTTGTGGATGATGCCGATGGTGGGATCAAGACCGGAGGCAAGGCATTGCCATTCGATGGCGTGGTAAAGAAAACCGTAGCCGTAGTTCAACGCTGCGTTGATGGGGTGCGTTGGCTTGCGACGCTCGCGCTCGAAAAGGTCGGTGGACAACGCCGCGAAGTAACGCGGCCAAAAAAAGCGGGCGTAGCTGGCCTCGAGGCGCAGAATGCGATTGAACGAGTTTTCTCTAAGTTGCGGTTTATCGGTCAACCGTGGGTCAAACGCATGAAGCATCTGATGTTGGTTGCAAACTTTTGTCCAAAGCAACCCGCTGGCAAGTTGCGTGGCGCGCTGGGGGGAGAGGCGGCAAATTCTCCAAAGCGCAGTCGGATTTACATAACGCGCTTTTGGGGTGAGCGACATGGTCCGCCACTTCTTTTGCTGTTTGTCCCATCGCGCCATTACCACCGGGCATTGCGTGGCGAGCAATTCCAACGCCGTCTGCGACCATTGGCATGCGGCGGAGAGGCATTGCACACTGCCCAAGGATTCAATGGCGAGCTTCCGGTGGCCAGAAATCAGCTTGCCATCTGTGACGTGAAGATTTTGGTCTTCACTTACCGCCTTGCTGGTCGTAAAGGAGGACGCGTTCCCGTTGTCTTGTGTAGCGTCAGGATCATGGCCGAAAATCAGCGTCCAGCCAAGTCCCATTTTCGCCAATATTCCAGCAACGTGACACGTTGGGCTTTCATAAGTGCCTGGCGGACAACGACGTGACGTATAAGTGTCATGCAGCCTCGGGTTTGTTTCCTCCGAACTTTTGGGTTCGCGAGTTCGCGGCTTGTCGCGCCAAAGCTCGGCGACGGCGGATATTTCGCGGTTCACCCAGTTTTCCACAGTTGGGCATCCGTGAAATCCGTGCCATCCGTGGTTGAAAAAGCCGAAAACATACTTGACAAGAAGGCGCCCGACACGCATTTCGGCCAATGTTTACAGCGGTTTCGCGTTACAAAAAAGTTCCCCACCATGGGCTGTACAATTTCCGCCCTTTGTGCTAAACTCCTCCAATGAGCACGATGTGTCGCGACAAATGGGAGCTTCGGAATGTCCGGGGAGCGCGACCGTGTTATCGCGCCGAAGCAATGCGGAGGCGGACCCGGTCGCTCTGCGACGCGTCTCGCGCCGCACTTCCGCACAAAAATGTGTCTGGCGGGACGCCAACCACCGCGCGCGAGACGCACGCGCTCCCAATTCATTTTTCTGCCTTCCTGAATGATCCGCAGGGGAATCAGACGGAAAGAGTCCGTGGTTTCCATTCCTCCCCCGAATGCATTCGGGGTTCCCCTGACGACTTCTTCTGCCCTAGGAGAATCCGGCCTTTCTTCTTGTCCGCCTTAGCCTTGGCGGCGGCGGATGCGCCTTTTGCCCTTGGCGACTTTGCGTTTAATTCCCGCATCAAAAATCCAACTCCGTCGCAGTGGGTCGCACCCAGTCGCAGCGATCTGGAGAAAGGCTCCGGTCGGTTTTTCAGGCCAATTTCAGGGTGATTCAAAGCAATTCAAAGCGATTCAAAGCAAAAAAAAGATTTCCTGCAAAACTTATGAGCCTTTTGTACATTTTCGCGGCAATTCCGTTAGCGTTAATCCTCATGACCGATTGGGCTTTCAGACAGTCAAACCGATGTCAGGGTTCGATAGAGTCTCACCCCACCGGTAAAATCAATGCAAATATTTCACAATGAATAACTTACATCCAGAATCAGGCCAAAGCCAATCAAACCCAATCAAAGTGGATCAAAGCGATTTAAAACATTTATTCAGGCTAAAATGAGGACCATTCAGATGGCGGGAAATGGCCGGAAGGGGGTTGCGGCGGACGCTGGCTTTCGTTACGCTGGGGTCATGAATTTTGCTGCGCTTGGGCAGTTTCCCCAATATCGCCCGCGACGGTTGCGGCAGTCGGCGGCGTTGCGCCGCCTGGTGCAGGAGACCACGCTGCGGGCCGGCCAGTTGGTTTTGCCGTTGTTCGCGCGCGCCGGCCGAAAGGTGCGCGATCCGGTCGCGTCCATGCCGGGGGTTTTTCAATTGTCGCCTGACGAGGTGGTCAGGGAAGCGGCGGCGGCGCAGGCGGCGGGGGTGGCGGGGGTGATTCTGTTCGGGATTCCCGAACGGAAGGATGAAAAGGCTTCGGGCGCTTATGCGGCCAACGGCATCGTGCAGCAAACGGCGCGGTTGCTGAAGAGGGAGCTGCCGGAATTTCTATTATTTACAGATGTCTGCCTGTGCGAATACATGAGCCACGGCCATTGCGGCATCATCGGGAGGCACAAAGGCCGGGGAGTGGACAATGATGCGACTCTGGCGTTGCTGGCCCGCACCGCCCTGAGCCATGCGGAGGCGGGAGCGGATGTCGTTGCGCCGAGCGATATGATGGATGGCCGGGTGGCCGCAATCCGGCAGGCGCTCGACCGGCATGGTTTTTCCGAAACGCCCATTCTTTCTTACGCGGCGAAATTCGCGTCGGCTTATTACGGGCCGTTTCGGGAGGCGGCGGAGTCCGCGCCGAAGTTCGGCGACCGGCGCGCATATCAAATGGACGGGGCCAACGCCCTGGAGGCGTTGCGCGAAGTGGCTCTGGACATTCAGGAAGGGGCGGACATGGTCATGGTCAAGCCGGCGCTGGCTTATCTGGACATTTTGCACCGGGTCAAGATGGAATTCGGTTATCCGACGGCGGCTTACGCGGTGAGCGGGGAATACGCGATGATCAAGGCGGCGGGGGCCAAAGGGTGGATTGATGAACGGGCTGTGACACTGGAGTCGTTGCTGGCCATGCGGCGGGCCGGGGCGGATTTTATCATCACTTACTCAGCGACGGAAGCGGCGCGCTGGTTGAAGGAGGGTTGACCCGCGCCTCAAATGCCGCCGGATCGCTTGAGCATCAGCAATAGCAGCACAACGACGGCAATGCCAATGACGATGATCACCCCGATGAAAATCTTTGTGCCGGTGTTGCTTTTCTTGGGAAAGGCGGTCTTTTCGAAACTGACGGTGGTGGACGGTTCCTGGCCCAGCTTGACGCCCTGGGGGATGACCATGGTTTGCTGGGGCAGTTTCTTGGGCGCGGCCGGTTTGGCGCCGGCATCTTCCAGGCGCATCTCGATCTGCCCCAAACGCAGGATCTGGCCGGGTTTCAAGGGGGCTTCACCCGTCACCTGATGTCCATTGATAAAGGTGCCGTTGGTGGAATTCAGGTCGCGAATGACAATGTCGGTCCCGCGCAACAAAATTTCGCAATGATGGCTGGAGACCGAACCTTCAGGAATGGCAAAAGTATTATCGTCCACGCGACCGATGGTGGTTTTGTCCACCGTCAGTTCATGAGCCTTGCCCGTCAATCCTTCGCTAAGAATAACTAGTCTTGCCATATCGGCGTGGTTGATTATGTCTGTTCAAGGCTGCAAGTCAAACCGTTTTCCAGTCAAATGTTTTCGTTCGGGACGGGGAAAACCTTACGCATGGAAAGGGCGGCGGCATCAGGCTTTTTGAATCATATCGCGAAATTGGGCAAACAACGGGGTGGAATCGTGCGGGCCCGGGGATGCCTCGGGATGATATTGCACGCAGACGACGGGTTTGTGCTTGTGGCACAGACCCTCGACGGTCTGATCGTTCAGGTTGATGCGGTCGATCACGACGTCCTCCGGCAGGCTCTTCGGATCGACGGCGAAGCCGTGGTTTTGCGAGGTGATTTCGACCTTGCCGGTGGCGAGGTTTTTGACCGGCTGATTGCCGCCGCGATGGCCGAACTTGAGTTTGAACGTCTTGCCGCCAAAGGCCTGGGCGACAATCTGGTGGCCGAGGCAGATGCCGAAAATCGGCACGCCGCTCTTGATCAAATCGGACACGGCTTGCACGGCGTAGTCCAGCACGGCCGGATCGCCTGGACCGTTGGAAAGAAAAATGCCGGCGGGTTTGTATTGCAGCGCCTGGGCGGCCGTGGCGGTCGCGGGCACAACCTGGACCTTGAAGCCGTGCTGGCGCAGGCGGCGCAAGATATTGTATTTCATGCCAAAGTCATAGGCGACAATGGGAATATCGGCGGGAGGCAGGGGGGAAGGCGCAACGGCGTTGTTGGAGCCGCGCGGCAACAGGAACGGGCTGCTCTGCGCGTCCTTTTCATCCCATAAAAACGGCTCGCGATGCGTGACGAGTTTTACGTAGTCCATCGCCCCCAGGCCGGGCCAGCTTCTGGCGCGGGCCACGGCCTCCTCCGGCGCAATGTCCTCCGTGGCAATGAAGCCGTTGAGAACGCCGCGGACGCGAAGCTTTTTGGTCAGGGCGCGGGTGTCGATACCCTGTATGGCCGGGATGCCGTTCTTTTCCAAATACTCGGCGAGGGAAAGTTGCGCGCGCCAATTGCTGACCACGGGGGAAAGTTCGCGAATGACGAAGCCGGCGACGTGCGGCTGCCAGGATTCGACATCCATCTGATTGACGCCGTAATTGCCAATGAGGGGACAGGTCATGGTGACAATCTGGCCTTTGTAAGAAGGATCGGTCAGAATCTCCTGATAGCCGGTCATGCAGGTGTTGAAACAAACCTCGCCGCAGACTTGGGCGCGGGCGCCAAAACCCCGGCCTGGAAAGACCGAACCATCCTCGAGGGCTAAAATCGCATTCATCAAACAAGTCCGCCGCCTGCGGAATGTAGGGAGATGGGCTGAACGGTCAAGGCAAAAGAAAGCGCGGCCTTGCCAGCCGCGCCGCGAATTGGGGATTGAACAATGGAATTATTTCCTCTTCGCTTCATCGAGCTTGGCGATCATGGCTTCGGGACCGCCCGCCAGATATCCCACCTGATTCCAAACGACTGTCCCATCCGGTTTCAAGACGACCAACGAGGGGTAACCGCTCACACGGTATTTTTCCTGCAACGCCTTGTTGGCCGCCTTCAATTCGGCGGATTGTGGTTTCTGCGCCGGAAAATCGACCTCGACGAGGACCAGGTTTTTCCTGGCGTAGCCGGTGAACTCGGATTTTGAGAAAGTTTCCGCGTCGAGCTTTTTGCACCAACCGCACCAATCAGAACCGGTGAAATCGAGCAGGATCAATTTGTTTTCCTTTTTGGCCTGGGCCGTGGCCGCGGGGACGCTGGTCAGCCATTGGGCATCAGCGGCAAGCAACTGGCCGGTCATCCAACAAGTGAGCAGGGCGAATATAATTTTTTTCATGGCGCGTTGTGAATTAATTATTTGGCAACCAATCGTAAATCTGCACGCACTTTGAGTCCGGCGCAACCAAAAACCAGCCCTCCGGAAGTTTCGGGGTCCGGTGTTGATTTTCTCACGAAAATCTGCCCGGAAAAAACCGTGAAAATTTCAGCATTTTGAATAGTCACAAACAATTATAAGCCAGATGGTTACGATTGTGCAAAGGAATTGCTGCCACCGTTCGTCTAATTTAATAGAATGGCGCACATGGCTGTGGACGACGAATCCAAGCTGGTTGAATCAAGCCTCTCCGGCGACCCAGAGGCTTATGCCACGCTGGTGCATCAACATCAAAAAATGATCCGCGCATTGACATTCCGTATGACCGGCTCGCTCGACGACGCTAAAGAGTTGGCGCAAGAGGCTTTTTTGCACGCCTACCAGCGGCTCGGTTCATTCGGCGGCGGTTCAAAATTCTCGACATGGCTGTGCAAAATCGCCATTAACCTGAGTCTGGACTGGCGCAGGCGCGAAAGTCGCCGCGACGACATCCATTCAAAATGGGCCGCCGATGTCGATTCAGAAAACAATCCCGGCGACGGGTTTCCCGACGAGCTTTCGCGGCGCGTGCAAGAGGCGCTGAACCGGCTTCCAGTCAAAGAACGCGCCGCCATTGTGCTGACGATTTATGAAGGTCAGAGCCACGCCGAGGCCGCAAAAACTTTAGGCTGCGCTGAAGCCACTATTTCGTGGCGGGTTTTTGCCGCGCGGCAGAAACTGAAACGCTTTCTCCAAGATCTGCCCCATGAACACGCCTGAACTCGAATCCATCCTGAAAAAGGCGCGGACGCCGGAAATTTCCGCAGACTCCCTGGAAATGTTTCCGCGCCTGATTGCGGCCCATCTCAAACGCAATGATCCGGCAATCCGCGCGGCGCGAAACTTTTCACCGCGCCTCGTGTGGGCCTTCGGATTAGCAGCTTGCGCCGTCATTGCCTTTGCCATTGGCCATTGGAGCGGGCGGCTGGAAACAGGAACAATTCCAGCAACTGACAGCGTGGCCAGCCTGAAACTTATCCGTGAAATGGCGGCGATGTTTCCAAACCGCGTCCGCGCCATTGTACAGGACGAACGCGGCCTGAACCTGGTGTTGTCCGACAACGACGACGTGCCCGTTTCGCCAGCGCTTTACGTCCATATATGCGACGGCAAACATTGCTCCTCCCTTGTGACTTTCAGCGGCCAGGAAATCCAGGTTGCCGGGCAAAAACTGACAGTGCTTGCCGACGCGCACGGTGGAATCATCCTGGAGGGCAGTCAATTGCTGTGGTCGAGCACAGAGCCGATTTACTCGGGCAATCATTTGAAAATCGAGGCCAAAAACCTTGGCCCCATTCCGCTGTGAACTTATGAAACGGTTCTTTTCAATATTTATGCTGCTGCATTCCGCAGTGCTATCGTCGGCGCAGACGAATGAACCGGCGCGGCTGGCTTTGCTCGCCGAATCGAGCGGGGCAGCCGACGCCTCGGACGTCTTGACAGCCCAACTTTCCAGCGAGGCAAAAGTTCGGCTGTTGGAACGGAATGAAATCGAAAAGGTTTACCGGGAGCAGGGTTTATCGGCGGAGAACAAGGACTATTTGAAACTCGGCCACATCCTGGGCGCAGACGGATTATTGTTGCTGGACGTGGTGAGAACCAAACATGAGACCAATCTGAATGCTCGATTGATCGCCGTGAAGTCGGGCGTTGTTTTGTCGGCCGAAAAATATTCATGGTTTACGCCAAACGTGAATGAGTGGTCCTCATCGTATGCGAATCATCTGAATCTTTTTCTGCCCAAGCTGTCATTGCTGGTCAAAGACGCGATTCCGATTTCGGTGGTGAACTTTCGTTGCGCCGTGCAATCAACCGACGCGCCGGAGGTGGAGCGGCAATTGAAATTGCTGGCCATCCAGCGGTTGAGCCAGGAGCGGCAGTTTTTTGTTTTGGAACGGCAGCGGCTGCAACTGCTGGGGGATGAGAAGGAATTGAAGTTGGACGACTCGGCGTTCTGGAACGGCAGTTATCTCCTCGAAGGCGTCGTGGATCAAAACGGCCACGCAAGAGAGACCATTACCATCAACGCGCGGCTGACTCCGCCCAAGGGTGGCGCTCCGCTGCTGATCGAGGTCAGCGGCAGCCGCACGAATTTTGCGGAGGTCATCAACCGATTGGCGGCCAAGGTGGATGAAGCGTTGAAGATCAATGCAACCGCGTCGGAATGGAAGGGCGCCGAGGAAGCGGCGCAGTATTTTGACGAGGCAAAATGGGCGCTTAAATGGGGAGTCCTGCCGGAAGCCCAGGCGGCCGCGGAATCGGCGTGGGCATTGGGCAAGCGTGATCCGGATTGTGCCATTGTGCGCGTCAGAGCCTATGTGTTGGAAGTATCGGAAGTGTCGAAAGAGGCCGGAGACCTTAAAACTTTGGACGCCACCTATTCTCCCGGCTTCAACGCCGATGGAGTGGCGGTGGGACCACCTCCCAGCGATGCCTACCTGCGATCCAAGATCAAGAAGATAGCAAATGAACATCCGTGGGGACTAACTTATAAGATCGAGAGTCAAGGCGCGGCAAGAACCATCCATTATGCCTTCGCGGAGACGCCGCCCGATCCCAAAAACCTTGATCGCGCCCTGCATGCATTGGATCTTTATTACGAGTTCAGCCGGAATTCACCCGAAGAGGGGGCAAAAGTGGATGCGAAGAGGAAGAACTCAGATTGGTATAATGTGGGAGTCGAAGACCTGGTGGCCGCGTCGCAAGTCCTGCAAAACTTCAACTTTCTTCCCCAGGCGACACAGCCAGTCTCCGAAAAGCTGGCGGAATTACGCGCCCTGGCCCGCAAAGTGGCGGCAGGGATTTGCACATCATCTTCTGTGCATGACAGTTATTTCGTCGGCGACCGGGTTGTCACGCACGATGAACTCTCCCATACGATGCAGGAGAACCCGAACATATTCCGCTGCAAAGTCAATTGGGGCTGTTACTGGCAGGAGAAACCGGAGGACGCAATCACGCTCTATCGCGAGTTGATGAGCAGCCCGGTTTTTTGCTACCTGCACCAGGACCTTTGGTTGCGCCCGGCAGGGCGGCCCAGGCTGGTGGCGTGGAATGAAAATGACCTCCAGCGCATTCCGGCGGTGTGGGGCGGCTTTGTCCGGGAACTTGAAAGTTCGCCTGACATACAACTTCAACTGGAAGCCAAAGCCTTTGCCGTGACAGATGCCAGCAGCGAACCGAAGATGGCCGATGCTTTCACCAATTTTTTCAACAGCCTCATTGAAAATCGCGAAGCACTCCTGACCAATAACGTGGAAGTGGTTTATTTGGGCTGGGGCGCGGGCGCCCTGGTGCCCGGCAGTGGGGTTGTTTCGGATGTCACAGAATCGTTGCAGCAACGTTATCGTTCCGAATACTGGCCAAAACTGCAAGCGATGGATCAGGACTATTGGACTAAAACGATTCCCGCCACGCATTTTTCTTCAGTGTTCCAGCAACAAGAGCAATATCTGAAAGACAACAAGCCCTACGAGTTTTTCGAGTTTGCGCATCTCTTCGGCTCCAGCAGTTACTCGAAGATCCAGGCGCTCGAAATCCAACCGTTGATTGTCGCCTATAAATCGAATCTTGTCGTCCAATCCCAAAACGTTTCCGGGACCGAGAAAGGCAAATTAAGAGGTGCCATTGCCCAGGTCGGCTTTCTGGAAGCCAGGGTTAACAACGCGCTGAATCCGCCCGTGCTGCAGCCCCAGCCATCAGCGTCAAGACAAGTTCCGAAGCCAGCCAGTGTGGCGCAGATGCCGACCGCCCCCCCGGCCTCCACCAACACCCCGGAAATTGTCACCAATGTATTGACGGTTAATAAATTTTTGGTGATTCCCATGGACGGCCTGCAAAGCAATGGAGTTGGAGGCGTCATCATCACCGCGCATCACTGGGTTGAAGGGAAACTCCTGTTGGATTTGAAGTATGGCGCGGCTGTTTATTTATTCGATACCAATGGAAAATGGCGGGAAACCCGCGACGTAACATATGCTGCCATCGCCATTCTCGATCCCAAAACAAAGCGTTGGGATGTCGTCGGCTGTTCGGAAGTGGATCTAACGGTGCAGAGCCGATTTTACCATCGTAGCACACTTTGGCGCAATGAACTGTTCACCTGCGACGGCAACGAGATCAAAAAGTATGATTTCAAAAGCAGACAATGGAAGGGCCTGGAGATTTCGGATGGCAGAAATTATGAATTATTTACCGTCAATGAACACCTTTACGCGGCGAACAGGAACACGGTCTTTGAAATTACCGATGACGGGAAAGCCACGCGCCTTCTGGCCAGCACACGCCGTCAGCCGCCCGTGTCGGTTTTGGACACGCAGGATCTCGGCACGCCGACATTGTTCCAAGGGCCGGAACATTCGCTTCGGATCGTCGCCGCAAAAAAGATTTTCACATGGACAGGCAATGATTGGCACGAGGATGCCGACGCGCCATCCGCCGAGTCCCCGCCGGAGACATTGAGCGATTGTGTCTTGTTTGTGACTGGAGGATTTTATAACCAGCCTGCGGGCATTTCCCGCCTCGCAACGGAGAGCAATGCGGTGGAAGTCTGTCTGGAACAAGAAACTCGTCCGGCGAACATGCCCAACTTTTCCCGGCCAGGCGCGGCAATGCTCCGTTCCCCAAAACCGACGTGGGAGAGGCCCCCGAACACCCCCCGGACCCGGCTGCCAACCGCTTCGCGCCAATCCGATTTATATCTTCTGGTGGATCATTCCGAGGCGCGGGACATCGTCAACGAGCAACAACATGTGATTGTGGGGAGAAAGGTGATTGCGAAGGGGGGATACCATGCGGAATTGCTCTGCTTTTCCCGCGACATGCCATTGCCGCAAAAGTTATTTCTGAGATTTGACGATCCCGATGGCTGTCCGCCAGCGGCTGGCTCGCCGGCCTGGATGCTCTCTGCCGAGGATTATCTGTTCTTCGGGCTGGAAAGTCCTCCAATTGGGTTCTTGCCCGCAGCGACACCAACTGAAGATGGTTACAAGGCGGGTGTCTGGCTCATGCCGGTTTCCCAACTTCAACCCAAATGAGATCATTCACCAAATTGATTCTGCTTTTGATCGCCTGCTGCTGGCCGGGCCCGGCCCGCGCGCAATTGGAGATTGCAGCCAGCGCCGAGCCGCCGCGTGTTTTTTCGGGCGCGGCCAAAGGCATTTCCGTCGTGTTCCATAATCCGGACAGCCACAGTCTTGAGAGCGAAATTCGCACGCGAATCTTTCAAACCAGTTCGTCCACGGCGGTTCAACTGAGCGAAGCCCCGTGGAAGAAACTGCAGGTGTTGCCGCAGCAAACTATTCTTGAATCGGCGCAACTGGATTTTCCCGCCGTGAAAGCGGAGACGAAATTCATCGCGCAATGGCTGGAAGGAACCAACCGCGTCATCGGACGGACGGAGATTTTGGTTTATCCAACGAACTTGCTGGCAGAATTGAAGCCGCTGGCGGGAGACGGCCCTGTGGGCCTTTATGATCCGCAAAACCAAATCAAACCGCTGCTGCAAAAATTGGAATTGGATTTCACGGATTTGGAGAAATCCGACCTTGAAAGTTTTTCAGGCAAACTGGCGGTCATCGGCCCATTTCAGTCAAAGGCGCAAATGCGCGAAGGGTTGGCGGACCAGATTCAGACGCTCGCGAAAAAAAACACGGCGATTGTCTGGATTCAGCCGCCACGACCTCGCGACATAAAATTACAGCCGTCGTTTTATTCCGTCGCGGAAAACAGCAATGCCGTGGTCGTCGTCCAGTCGGAATTGGTTTCCAATCTGATAGACAATCCGCAGTCACAACTCAATTTGATCTATTTCTGCCGGCTGGCATTGAATCCTCAACCGCTAACTTTGCCTGATTTATCCCCGCACCCATAAACCACAAACAAGTTATGAAACACAAATACACCCTTGCGCTAGTCAACCTGTTGCTCGCCGGCGGAATTGTCCGCGCGCTGGCATCGGATGTGCTCACCGTCGCCGTTTTTGATTTTGATTCGAAAGACGAATCCGTGCATAATCTCGGTCCGAAGGTCGCGACGCTGGTCAACGTCAGCCTATCCGCCGAACCACAAATCATCACCGTCGAGCGCGCGGAATTGGAAAAGGTTCTTGGCGAACAGGAGCTTGGACTTTCCGGCACGGTCAGCCCCGAAACGGCGGCGAAGGTTGGCCATTTGACCGGCGCGAAAGTCCTCGTCACTGGACGCGTGTTCAAGACCGACACAGAACTTTTCATCGTCGCAAAAATCATCGGGACGGAAACCAGCCGTGTTTATGGCGAGATGGTCAAAGGCAGGGTGGATGCCTCCATTTCCGATCTGTCCGCGAATCTGGCGAAGAAGATCGTGGCGGACGTGACGCAGAAAGGTGATACTTTGATCGCCAAAGTGGAAACACACGAAGACCGGGTGGCCAAAATCAAAAAGGAATTGGGCGACAAAAAACTGCCGGTTGTTTCAGTGAATATTGCCGAGCAACATTTCGGACAGCACGTCATTGACCCGGCTGCGCAGACGGAACTGTCGCTGATTCTACAGCAATGCGGTTTCATGTTGGTGGATGATAAATCCACTAATCGTCCGGCCATCGAAATCACCGGCGAAGCGATCAGCGAATATGGCCTGCGCAAAGGCAATCTCCAAAGCTGTCGTGCGCGGATAGAAATCAAGGCGCGCGACGTGGCGAGCGGAAACGTCATTTCCGTGGATCGTCAAACGAGCGTGGCGGTGGATATCGCCGAGCATGTTGCGGCGAAAACAGCGCTGCAAAATGGGGTGGAGGCACTGGCGGAACGACTGTTGCCAAAGCTGGTGAAGTAAGCAGTTGGCTGCTCTGGGAAACGACAATGACCTTGAGCTGGATTGGCAAACGATTGAACATCGGTGCGGTGGGTTCCGTGGCAAATCTGCTGCGCGATACAGAAAGGAAACGATGATATGCGATTATGTTAACACTATGAAATTCATCAATGGAGAAACGCACATGAATGAACGTAAGTGCCCAAAACTGGTCTGACCCCATGTTAACTTTGACCTTCGACCTTTGATTTGACAGCACGTCTCCCACGGAATGAACAGCCTTGAACAGCGCGTGCAAATGGCTATTGGCGAAGAGGTCGGCATCGTGCCTTACGACCCAAGCTGGCCCGAGCTGTTCCGTCGCGAGGCGGAGCACCTGCGCGCGTGCATTCCGGCGGGGCTGATCCGGCGTATCGAGCACTTCGGCAGCACCGCCGTTCCCGGACTCGCCGCCAAGCCCATCGTGGACATGCTCATTGAGGTGGCCAGCCTGCGATCGGCCCGAACCGAGATTGCGCCGATCCTTCAGGCTCAAGGCTACGATTACTTCTGGCGTCCCAGCTTCGGGGAGGACATTCCGCCGTGGTATGCGTTCTTCATCCGACGCGACGAACGAGGCGTCCGCACCCATCATCTTCATATAATGACCAACCGGCCGGCGTTTCGGGAACATTGGGAGCGTCTTCTCTTTCGCGACTACCTCATCGCCCACCCACAAAGCGCCAGAACCTATGAACGGCTGAAATGCCGTCTGGCTGCCGCCCACCCGAACGACCGCGCCGCCTATACCGACGGAAAGTCCGGGTTCATTCGGCGTATCACCGCCAAGGCGAAAAAGTCCCTGTGAATCCGTCTAATAAGTCATTGGAACCAACGCCGGGTGGTCGTTTCCGTTCCGCTTGCGCGGTTGACTTCCCCGGCCTGGCGTGGCTGGATCGTTATGCGATTCGAGCACTGTTACTTTGAAGTTGCACGATTATGAGCAAGGCGAAACCAACAGGCGACGGCTTCCGGGGGGTGATACCGATGCTGGTGTGCCGCGACGGTGCGGCTGAGATTGATTTTTGCAAGGCTGCGTTTGGCGCCGTGGAATTGTCGCGCCGATCGGCCCCGGACGGCGCTGTGGTCCATGCGACGCTGGCAATCGGCGAGGCCATGATCATGATCCACGGAGAGGTTCCAAACCTGGCGAGCCGCGCCCCGCAATCGGACGGGAGCTCGTCCGTGGTGATCTACAACTATGTCGAAGACGTGGATGCGGTGATCGAGCGGGCGGTGGCCGCCGGGGCGAGGGTTCTGCTCCCGGCGACGAACGTGTTCTGGGGTGATCGCGTGGGGCGGATTATCGATCCGTCGGGGCACGTTTGGAATGTCGCGGCCTGCATCGAAGAGCCGTCCGGGAAGAAGACAAGCTCGTAAGGCTTCGCCATCGTTTGCCGGGATGAAACGCTGGTTGAGGCGGCAAGTTCATTTTGCTGCTTTGTCATGCCTTTTCCAGTCGAGATCGTACAAAGTGATCACTCCCGGTTGTTCCAGCAGTTTCTTGTCGTTGTAGTTGGAATTCGTCGGGGAGGAAATGGCATAGACCATGTTCCAATTCATCCACCATGTTATCAGCGGAAAATGATTCTGGATTCCGCGCAGCAGTTTCATGTTGTCGGCCGGCGGTTCGTCCCTGCCGACCTGATCCTGTCCGCGTCGCGGCCCCCATTGGCTGAAGGCCAGGGGTTTTTTAAATGTTGTCAGCGAGGGATAAGCCGGAATATCGGCGGGAGCCAGTTCGTGATTCCACGGGACGAAGATGGAAATGCCAATCATGTCAACGTACTGGCTGCCGGGATAATAGAGGGCGGCGTTTTTGTGGCTGCTGCTGGGTTCAAAGATGAACAAGAGATTGTTCAAATGCTTCGTCTTGACAAGATAATCGAATGTCGCGCGATAGAGCGCCTTGAACTTCTCCGGATTTCCGCCCCACCAAAACCAATCGGCGGAGGCCTCGGCAAACGGATTCAAAAAAACAATCACGCCCTGCTTTTGCAATTCATGCAGGCCGGCGGCAACTTCATCCAATTCGTGAAAGTAAAAGCGGTGATATTCATGGTTTGGGTCAAGAACAGAATCAATGTCACATTTGCCGCCGCCATTGAATGAGGCGGGCGAGGCGGGATTTCGCATGATGAGATAAAGCTGGACCAAACCGCCTTTGCGCCAGAATTCAGCGCAAAGTTTGTCGGGCGCTTCGGTGAAAACGCCGCCTTCATGATATTCGACGCCAACCAGGCCAACCCATTTGCCGGTCTTTTCGTGGATGATGGCGAGATTATTGTCCGGACTTGACAGTGGCAGGACGGCCCGGCCCCATGACTCGAATTGACCCGAAATTAGTTTTTTACCCTGGTTAAAGGGCAAACCCCGCAAATATTTCATAATGGCCCCGGCGTCGGGCAACGCATTCGGATTCGCTGTTTCGGAAAGGCCTTGAGCGGCTGAATGCATTGGCAGCATCGCCAACGCCAGAACGATGAAGACAAGAATTTCAGAAAATATCCGAACTGATTTCATACAGGTCTTAGCCATACTCAATATTATGCAGGCCAATCAAAACCAAGCCTTTTCCCGGCCCCCGATTTCCTGCGCACTGTGCAACTTTTGCGCGGCGGCCGTGTAACTGTTGCGCACCCCAAGCGTCTAATTCCCCCGGAACAGGCGATTTCGCGGATAAAAACGCCTTTTGCGGGGTTGGCACGGTAGTTGCCTATGGTTTTGCTTGACGTCAAAGAATCGGGGGCGCAATGGTGCGACTCCCGAACAGGTTAACCTTTAAATTCGAAGCAAAAAATTATGAATATATTGAAAAAAAGCATCCTCCTCGGCGGCTGTGTGGCCGCTTTGACTTTGTGCGCCGGAAACCACCTTATGGCCCAAGGCCGGGATCCCGCGCAGTTTAGACAAGACTTCCTCGACCGCGCGCACGAACAATTGGAAGTCACAAACAATGAAGAATGGAAGGCCATTGAACCCCTGGTCAGCAAAGTAATGGACGCCCAGCGGGATGTCATGGGCATGAGAATGGGCGGCATGATGGGCGGTCGCGGAGGGCGGCGCGGAGGTGGAGACGGCAATAACACGAACGGCGGCACCGATCAGCAGCGCCCGCGGCGGCCCAATTTCTTCGGCGAACCGAGCGCAGCCGTGACCGCGCTACGCAAGGCGATTGACGACAAGGTGCCGGCGGCGGAATTGAAGGCCAAACTGGCCGCAGTGCGCGCCGAAACAAAGGACAAGGAAGCCAAACTCGAAGCGGCCCAGGAAGAATTGCGCGGCGTGTTGACCGCGCGCCAGGAGGCCATCGCGGTGGCCAACGGGCTTTTGAAATAGGATGGGAGGAATGGGAGCGATGGGAGAGATGCGGCGATGGAAGAGGCCTATTTATGAGCGAGACAAAAACAGCGGAGGTTTCGACAAGCCAGTTGCTGGACCGGATGGTCGGAAGCAAACAGCTTTCTTCCACCGACGCCGCCATTCTGAACCAGCAGAATCACACTGGAACGCGCGCGCCCATTCAAACCGAGGAGGAGATTCTCCGCTGGCTGGCCAGGGAATACGGCCTGGGGTTCACCACGCTGGATAACATTGAGCCGGACCGCGAACTGCTCTCCCTTTTCCCGGCGCGCGTTCTGCTCAAGGCGGAATTGCTTCCGTTGCAGCGGGTCAACGGCACGGTCGAAGTGGCCACCAGCCGGCTATTCGCGACGCATGGCCTGGACACGCTCAAAACGCTGACCGGCCTGAAACTCAAACCCGTGCTGGCCCCCGGCGAAGCCATCCGGCGCGAGATGAAAAAGCATCTGGGCGTGGGCGCGGACACGATAGACACGCTGGACGAAGACGCCCCGCTGCAGGTGGTGGATGAGACGGGGGAGGAGGACACCAACCTGGACAGCGCCGCCGAGGACGCGTCCATCATCAAATTCGTCAATCAAGTGTTGACCGACGCGATCGAGCTGCGGGCGTCGGACATTCATCTGGAGCCGTTTGAGGACGAGCTGCGGATACGTTACCGGATTGACGGAGTATTGCAGGAAATACCGGTGCCGGCGCAAATCAAGCGGTTCCAGCCGGCCATCGTATCGCGGGTGAAGATACTGAGCCATTTGAACATCGCCGAGAAAAGGCTGCCGCAGGACGGCCGCATCAAAATCCGCCTGGCGGACAACGAGGTGGATATACGCGTATCCATCATACCGATGCTGCATGGGGAGGCGGTGGTGATGCGGCTGCTGAGGCAGAAGGCGACGCTCCTGGGCATGGAACAATTGGGGCTGGGCGAGCGCGAGTTCAAGTCGTTTCAGCGTGTCCTGGCCCTGCCGCACGGGATTATACTTGTCACCGGGCCGACCGGCAGCGGCAAGACCTCGACGCTCTACACGGCGCTGAGCACGATCAACGATGCCATCCGCAAGATCATCACGATTGAAGACCCCATCGAATATCAATTGCGCGGCGTCAATCAGATTCAAGTTTTGGAAAAATCGGGCCTGACCTTTGCGCGCGGGCTGCGTTCCATTTTGCGGCATGATCCTGATGTGATTCTGGTCGGCGAAATCCGCGACCAGGAGACGGCGCAGATCGCGGTGCAGGCTTCGCTGACCGGGCATCTGGTCTTTTCCACATTGCACACCAACGACGCGCCGGGCGCATTGACGCGGCTGGTGGATATGAATGTGGAGCCTTACCTGGTGGCGTCGTCATTGGAGGCGGTGCTGGCCCAGCGTTTGGTGCGGGTGCTTTGCCCGGCCTGCAAGGTGGAGGACACCTCCGTCACCACCGTCGCCCTCAAGGAGCAGGTTGGTTTTCCGGGCAACGTCAAAATCTTTCGCGCCGTGGGCTGCCAGGAATGCCGCGGCACCGGTTACCATGGCCGCCATGCCATTTTCGAGTGGATGGACATGAACAACGAGATTCGCCAGTTGGTTTTGAAGAATGCTTCCAGCGGTCAAATCCGCGAAGCGGCCATTCGCGACGGCATGCGCAGTCTGAGCGATGACGGCTGGCGGCTGATCGGGCAGGGGATCACCACCGTGGAAGAAGTCATGCGCGTGACCAAAGACCAGACGTTGAGCAACGGCAAGAACGGCCACGCCGCGCCGGCGGCGGCCATTGTTGAGAAACAAATCTGAGAGCCATGCCGCAATTTCAATACAAAGCATTTCAGTTGGATGGCACGACCGCTGAGGGCCTGCTGGAGGCGGGCGGGCGGCAGGAAGCGTTTCGGCAAATGGAGCAACGCGGGCTTAAGCCGATCACCCTGGCGGAAAAAGCCAATGGCGCTCCGCAAAAGAACGCCGCCGCCCCGCTGTCCCTGGGCAAGAGCCTGCGCTTTCAATCCAAGCACGTCACCCCGCGCATGTTGGAAAATTTCACGCGGCTTCTGTCCAGTCTGCTGGCTGCGGGCGTGCCGCTCAGCCGCGCCCTGGTGATTTTGTGCAAGGAAGCGACCAACCCGGTCGCGGCCTCCAAATGGAAACAGATTTACGATTCGGTGGTGGACGGCGTCTCGCTGGCGGATTCGATGGCGAAAATACCGGACACATTTCCGCGCGTCTATGTGGCGATGGTGCAGGCGGGGGAGACGGGCGGTTTTCTGGACCTGGTGCTGGCCCAGATCGCCGACTTCCAAACGCGCGAGAAAGACCTGCGCTCCAAGGTGATGGCGGCGCTGCTGTACCCGGTTATTTTGCTGTTCCTGGCCATTTGTGTGCTCATTGTTTTGATGACGTTCTTTATCCCCCGGTTCCAGACCATATTCGCGGGAATGGGCGGAGAATTGCCTTTGTTGACACAGGCCATTGTCGGGGCCAGCCATTGGATCCGGGCCTACGGCATATTTATCGGGGTGGGACTTGTCATCGCCGGCTTTTTGCTGCGCGGCTGGGTGATGTCGGAAAAGGGGCGGCGCGCCTGGGAGGGATTTATTCTGCGCGTGCCGATACTTGGGCCGTTATTGAGCCAGTTTGCCATGGCCCGCTTTTGCCGGATGTTGGGGACACTGCTCAACGCCGGCGTGCCGCTGGTCGAGGCGCTGAATGTCGCCCGCAAATCCATCGGCAACCAGATACTGGTGGATGCCGTATCCAATTCCATTGAGCGGGTCAAGGAAGGCGCGCAATTGGGGGCGAGCCTGGCAGACTGCCGCAACCTTTTTCCCGGCTCCATTTTGGAAATGATTGCCGTGGCCGAGGAAAGCGGCAAGCTGGACCAGGAATTAATCCGCATCGCCACCGTCACGGAAAGCGACCTGGACCGCAACCTGAAGACCGGCGTGGCCGTGCTGGAGCCGGTCATGCTTTTTTTCATCGCCGGTTTTATCGGCACGATATTCATCGGCATGATCATCCCCATATTCAAGATGCAGGACCTGATCAAATAGACCAACGAAGAAAGCGCTTTATGAAACTCATACATTCAAGAAAGAATCGAACAAACCGGGCGCGCCGCAGCGCGTTCACCCTGGTGGAACTGTTGCTGGTGCTGACCATTCTGGCCATTCTGGCCGGGATTGTTTTGCCCAAAATGACGGGCCGCACCCAGCAGGCGCGGGTCACGCGCGCCCAAACGGAAATCGCCACCTTCAGCACGGCGCTGGGCGCGTTTGAAGTGGACAACGGCTTTTATCCCAAGGGCAGAAACGGCCTGCAAGCCCTGGTGCAAAAGCCGTCCAACGCCCAAAACTGGCACGGCCCCTACCTGGAAAACACGACCGTCGTCCCTCCGGATCCGTGGGGCAACGCCTATATTTATGAGTGCCCGGGCAAACACAACCCGAGCGGCTACGATCTGATGTCCATGGGCCCGGACGGCCGCATTGGAGGCGATGATGACATTTGCAACTGGCAAACGCAGAAATAACCGCGCCGCATTCACCCTCATCGAACTGATCCTGGTGATGACGATGATGGTTATAGCGATCGGGGTGGTTTTTCCCTCGCTGGAGGGATTTTTCCACGGGCGCAACCTCGACAACGAGGCGCGCCAGTTTTTATCGTTGACGCGCTACGGCCAGAGCCGCGCCATTGCCGAAGGCATCCCGGTGGAGTTGTGGATCAACCCGCACCTGGAAACCTACGGATTGCAGGCGCTGTCGGGCTACAGCGAAACCCAGACCAATCCCATGGTCTTTGCCATGGACAAAACCGTGCAGATTGCCTTTTCCGCGCCGCCCACCGTTTTGACCCGCTCCAATCAGTGGACGCAGGCCTCGGGCCGCTCCGGAGCACTGACAAAGATTCGATTTCAGCCGGACGGTTTCATCAGCGACACCAGCCCGGAAAACATTTTTTTTCAGCAGCAAGACACGAAGGACGCAATTTGGATAGCGGAAACTCCGACGCATTTAAGATATGAAATTCAAGCCGGCCATCCCCAAAGCGCGCGCCGTTAAACGGGCGCTGCGCGCCTTCACGCTGGCCGAAGTATTGGCGGCGATGATGTTCATGGCCATCGTGATTCCGGTGGCGGTGCAAGGCCTGAGAATCGCCAGTTTGGCGGGCGAGGTCGGCCAGCGCAAAATAGTCGCCGCCCGCATCGGCAACAAAGTCCTGAACGAACTCAAAGTGACCGGCCAACTGCAAAACACCAGCCAAAACGGCGTGGTGAAGGAAGGCGGTTTGCAGTACCGATGGTCGCTGCACAGCGAAATGTGGCCGGAAGACACAACCAGCCCAATGAACCTGGTCACACTCACCGTTGCCTACACGGCGCAAGGCAAGAACTACGACGTCCGCTTGAGCACGCTTTTACCCCAGACAACCCGATGAACTGCGCTCTTAATCCTAATCGCAATCGTAAACTTAATCTCTTCGAAAGGGGATTAGGATTAAGATTAGGAGCCAACCAGTCCGGCGGATTTACGCTGGTAGAGATACTCATTGCCACCTCGATTATGGCGATACTGCTGACGGCCATTCATGCCGCCTTTTTCGGCGCGCTGGGGTTGCGCGAAAGAACCATTGATTCCCTCGAAGCCAGTTTGCCCGTCGAGGAAGCGTTGCAGACCATGCAGCGCGATCTGGCCAATATTGTCATCTCGACCAACGGAACATTTATTGGCCCGCTGCAAACCACCAATCCAACCAATGCGTTGCCCGGCCAGGTCGGCCCGGACTTCTATACATCCGGCGGTGAATTGGACGGGGTGGTTCCATGGGGCAATGTGGAGAAGATTGATTATTTGCTGACTGCGCCGACGAATGGAAGGGTGGGATCGGGCCAGGACCTTATCCGCGCCATCACGCGCAACCTGCTGCCCGTCAACCCGCCACCGATGCCCGAGGAGAAACATGCCCTCTTGAGCGGCGTGCAAAGCCTGACCTTCCTCTATTATGACGGCACACAATGGAACGCCGCCTGGGACACGACCCAGCAAACCAATTTGCCGCTGGCCATCAAGGTCCAGATTCAAATGGCCGCGCGCAACAATGGCGCGCTGGCGCTAAATCCGCCCTTGGAGTTGGTCGTGCCCCTGGATATACTTTTGAGCACGAACCCCGTTACGGCCATACAATAATGAACTTCACCACTCCTAATTTTAATCTTAATCGTAATCCTCAGAGATTAGGATTAGGATTAAGATTAGGATTAGGAGCGGCTGAAAAGAGCGGGTCGATCTTGATCATTGTGCTTTGGGTGGCGTTTGGTTTGTGCAGCATCGCGCTCTATTTCGCTCATTCGATGTCCATGGAGTTGAAGGCGGCGGACAACAACGTGGCCGGCGTGGAGGCCGAGCAGGCCATCGAAGGGGCGGCCCTTTACGTGAGCAACGTCATCGCCACGCTCCAAATCTCCAATAATATGCCCTCGCCAGCCCGTTTCCGGGCCGATGCGGTAAAAGTGGGTAATGCGACCTTCTGGCTGATCGGACGGGACACGAACGATTTGGAAGCCTCCGCGCAGGGCGATCATCCGGTGTGGGGCCTGGTCGATGAAGCTTCGAAGGTGAACTTGAACAATGCCACCGCGGCCATGTTGCAGAATCTGCCTCAAATGACGGCGAACCTTGCCGCCGCGATGTATGATTGGCAAACGGGCAGTAGTGCCACCGTCAGCACGGGCGGGGCAAAATCCCAAACTTATTCGGGCCTTAATCCACCGTATCTCTGCAAAAGCGCCCCTTACGAGACGATTGATGAATTGAGCCTGGTGTACGGCATGAACATGGACTACCTCTACGGAGAGGACGCCAATCTCAACGGCATCCTCGACCCCAACGAAAATGATGGCGCCCTCACCCCGCCGAACGACAACCAGGACGGAATCCTGGACCCGGGATTGTTCGAATACGTCACCGTCTGGACCGTCGGGGAATCGACGACAACCACAAATGGCATTGCGCGCGTCGCCATAAATAACACCGCCGCGTTGACCGCGCTTATCCAGTCGAATTTTCCGTCGCTCTCCCAATATGTGACTGCGGGTGGCGGCCGCGCGGCCAGCACTGGAGGAGCCTCCAGCAGACGCACCGCCACCACTACAGCCGCCGCAACCTACACCAGCGTGCTGCAATTTTATGTGCAGAGCGGGATGCCGGAAAGTGATTTTCAGCAAATCGAGCCGTATCTGATGAATACCAACACCAAGGGTTTGATCAACGTCAACACCGCGACGGCCACGGCCCTGGCTTGCATTCCCGGCATTGGGCTGACCCTGGCGCCGCAAGTGCTGGCTTCCCGCCAGTCCAATCCGCCGCAAACCGCTTCGATCACCTGGCTCAAAACCGCCTTGGGCGGAGACCCGACCGTCGCCGCCGAGGTCGGCCCCTATGTGACGCCGTATTCCTACCAATACACGGCGGATGTGGCGGCAGTGGGGCATTATGGCCGCGGTTATCGGCGGGTGAGATTTGTTTTTGATTGCAGCAGCGGCACGCCGCTGATCGTCTATCGCCAGGATTTGACCCATTTGGGATGGGCGCTTGGCAAGAAACTGCACGACCAACTGCTGGCCCAAAACACCAAATGATCCCATTGCTCCAATTGTTCAAACGACAACGCGCCGCATCCATCCTCGGCCTGGCCCTGGACGGCAACCGGCTTGAAGTGGTGTCCCTGCGCCGCAGCAACGGCACATTGCATCTGCGGCAGACCCTGGCCGTTTCGCTGGCGCTGAACCCATTGACCGATGCGGCCGAATTGGTGGGCCAGGAAATCCGCAATCACCTGGATCAGGCGGGAATCCGCGAACGGCGTTGCGCGGTCTGTCTGCCGCTGAGCTGGGTGCTGAGCCTGCAAACCCAAGTGCCGGAATTGTCCGAGGCGGATCGCGCCAGTTTTCTGCAAATCGAAGCCGAACGCGGTTTCAGTTCCGGGCCGGAGACGCTCTTCACGGCCCATTCATTTTTCAAGACACCGGGCGGCGGACAATACGCCACGTTGCTGGCGGTGCCGCGCGACCAATTGGAAGCCTTGCAGCGGGTCCTGCGCGCCGCGCGACTCAAGCCCGTCGCCTTTGCCCTGGGAGTGACCGCGCTGCAAGCCGCCAACGCCGAACCCGGGCGCGTGGTGCTCCTGGCCGTTCGGAATAATGCGGTTGACTTGCAAGTCACCGGCGGCGGCGGCATTGTCGCCCTACGGTCCCTGGACGGCGCCATTGAAACACAGGGAGCGCAGAGAAGCATTTCCGCCGACCTGGTAGCCCGCGAAATCCGCATCACCTTGGGCCAATTGCCCGGCGGGCTGACAGAAACTTCCGGCAAACTCAAAATCTTCGGCCAGGGCGAGTTGGCGAGGCAATTGATCCATGATGTTTCGCCCCGCCTCACCGCCTTGGGACTGAAGATGGAGGTGGTGGAAAAGTCCACCGCCGCGCCGTTCGACAATCCGTTGCCGCCGGACATCGCCGCTTCCACGGCGCTCGCCCTGGCCGCCAATTATGTCAAGGGCATTGATGTCGAGCTGGATTTTCTTCCGCCCAAAGTGCAGCCCTGGCGGCAGTTGGTCAGCACGCGCCTTTCCCCGCGGAAGCTGGCCTGGGCGGGCGCGGCCGGCACCGGATTGGTTTTGTGCGTGGCCGCGGCTTTCGGCTTCCAGCAGTGGCAAATCTCCGGATTGCAAGCGAAGTGGGACGCCATGGCGCCGACGGTCAATGAGCTGAACGCGGATCAGGATCAAATCAAAAAATTCCGCCCCTGGTACGACACCTCGTGCCGGGATTTGCAAATACTGCGCAAACTCAAGGACGCTTTCCCTGATGACGGGTCGGTTTCGGCCAAGAAAGTTGAGATTCACGAGGTTTCCGCCGTGACTTGCTCCGGCATCGCGCGCGACAATGAGGCCTTTTCCAGGCTCCATGCCAAATTGGGCGATGACACCAACCAGATCAGCGGTCTGCACGCCGAAGTGCATGGGCAGAAGCCGATGGACTTCACGCTGAGTTTTCAATGGGAAGGAGGCCAGGCCAATGGAAATTAAGAACCGCGAAAAACTGCTGTTGATCGCGACGGGCGGCTGCCTTGTTCTGCTGATCTTGAATTGGCTGGTCATCTCGCCCCTGACCGCAAGCTGGCATCATCGCTCCGAACGCATCGCCACGCTGAGAAAATCGCTTGGCGACGGGGCGTTGCTGCTGCGGCGGGAAGCGTCCATTCGCGAGCGCTGGGAACACATGAGCACGAACGCCCTGTCCAGCACGCCCACGGTGGCGGAACGCCAGCTTTTTGACGCTTTTGACCGCTGGGTGCGCGAGAGCCGCGTGACGGAAGGCTCTTTCAAGCCGCAGTTGAAGCAGACGGACGACAACTATTCAGTGATGGAGTGCCACGCCGAAGTGACGGGCGCTTACGGAACCATCATTCGTTTTCTCTACGATCTGGAAAAAGACCCGATGGGCCTGCAGTTGCAAGGCGTTGAACTGACCGCCCGTGATGACGCCGGACAGCAAATTTCCCTCGGTCTCGAACTCAGCGGCCTGCTCCTTCCCGCGCCCAACCCATGAACCGAAACATCCTCACCGCCGTTTTGTTGCTGTCCCTGGGAGCCGGCCGGGCGGCCATCGCCCAGGAAACCAATTCCAGCGCAGCCCTGGAGTGGAGTTCGTTTGAATCCATCGCGCAAAAAAATATATTTGACCCGACGCGGTCGGGGCGCGCCGGGAGCAGGAGCCGGCTGAGGGGCGCGGTTGTCCGAACCTTTACCTTTCGCGGCAGCGACGGCTATGTTGCGTTCTTTACGGGCGAGGGAACGCCGCGGAAAGGGTATGTGAAGGTTGGCGATTTGATCAACGGTTTCAAGGTAAGGCAAATCACTTTGCATTTCGTCAAATTGGCCGAACCGAACGGAAACATTGTGGAGTTGAAGGAAGACAATACCATGCGACGGGAGGAAGACGGGCCGTGGACCAAGTCGGACCAGCCGGCACCCACGGCCATCGCCGCCACGGAGACAAAGGCGGATGAATCGACCGCATCAGCCAGTCCGGCGCCGGCCGGCGTCAATGACATATTAGCAAAACTCAGACTAAAACGCGAACAGGAGGAAAAATGAAAATCAAGAACCCAGCAGTTATCGTCCTGACCGCCCTGGCGGCGGGAGGGCTGGCCGCCGCAGCCGGGACGGAGACCACCGCGCCTGCGACCAATGCGTCGGCGGCCTCCACCAATGCGGCTCAATCCGCCGCGCCCGCGGCCCCAGCGCCGCCGGCCACCAACGCCCCGGACACCGCCGAGAGCAGCGAGGCCGCGGAAATACCGCCGACCAACGCCGTGCGCATGAATTTTCACGACGTGCCTTTGAGCACGGTCTTGAATTATCTGAGCGCCAGAATGGGTTTTGTCGTTGTTTCGGAAACGGAAGTGCGCGGCAACGCCACCATTGTGAGCGAACAACCCGTCAACACCAACGAGGTACTCGAGTTGCTCAGCGGCGCGCTGGCCAAAAACGATTACAGCGTGTCGCGCAACGGCCGAATCCTTACCATCACGACAGCGAGCAATGCCAAAACGGGGGCATTGACGCCGGTGAATCATCCCCAATCGTTCGCCGATATCCCGATCAATGACGAGATGGCGACGGACGTACTGCCCGTCCATACGCTCAATCCGACGCAGTTGAAAAAGGACCTTGATGAACTGGTTCCGTCGGGGGCGACACTAGATGCCAACGAAGCCGGCAATGCCCTGATCATGACGGCCCGGCAGAAGGACATTCATCGCTTTGCCGAAATCATCGCCGCGCTGGACAGTTCGAGCGTGTCGGAGGTCGAGGTATTCGTTCTCAAATTCGCGGACGCCAAATCGGTCGCGGCCGAATTGAAAGAGGTGTTTCAAAGCCCGGATTCGACTGTGGCCCGCGCTGATGCGCGGACGCGGTTTGCGGGCCGCGGTTTCGGCGGTGGCGGCGGCTTCCCCGGCTTTGGGGGCGGTGGTGGCGGCGGCGGCAACGACAACTCAGATACAAAAAACGCGGCCAACAAAGCCGTCTTTGTCTCCGACGACCAGATGAACGCGGTGGTGGCGAGCGCGCCGCCCGACTATTTTCCCGGGATTACGAATGTTATCGCCGAGCTGGATCAACCGAGTGACGACATCACCGTAATGAGAGTGTTTCATCTCAAATACGCCGATCCGCAGGAAACAGCCGACGAATTGTCCAATCTCTTTCCGGATCCCACCAAGAGCAACGATCAAAACGCCCGGACGATGGGCACGAGGTTTATGCCGCCCTGGATGCAGCAGTCACAAAACGCCGGCAACAACAAGAGCGAACGGATGACGAGACAAGCCCTGGTCAGGGCGGTGCCGGACCCGCGCACGGCCAAGCTCGTGGTCACCGCTTCCAGGGACCAAATGAAAGAAATTGCCGCGTTTATCGAAGACTTGGATAGCGACCCCGCCATGGTGAAACATGTTTATATATATGATATTGGCGACGCCGATCCAGTCACTCTCCAGGCGGGTTTGACGACCATGTTTTCCGGTCCGAACACCAAAACCCAGACCTCGACCCAAAACGAGAGCGCCTTGTCGCAACGGCAGCAAAGCACCGCCCAACAACAAACCACCACGTCGAGCACGACTGGATTCGGCACCACCGGGGGAGGGGGGGGCACGACGGGCCTTCGATAATCCAACCGCATTGAGTCAACTCATATAAATATGACTATTAAAACTGCAAAATTGCCAGCCATCCCGTGGATGGTGCTTGCGCTCTGTTGTTGCATGACCCTGCCGCTTCTGGCCCAGCGAACCACCGGCGGAGGTGGTGGCGGTGGGGGTGGCGGGTTCGGCGGCGGCGGTGGCGGGTTTGGCGGCTTTGGCGGCGCTGGAGGCGGAACCAGCAGGACCTCGGGCTCCTCCAGCGCTTCAACCGCGCCGGATCGCCCCGCCAACGGCGAGGTGGGCAGCGCCAACTTCTACGTTGATCCGGACACACACAGAGTCATCGTCACCACCGATGAGCGCACGGCGGGTTACGTCGGCCAGGTCATCTCCAATATGGCCCTGCCCAAGCCGCAGGTCCTGATCAAGGTCGTATTCCTCCAGGTGACTTACAACAACGGTTATGACGTCGGCCTCGAAGGCGGAATCACCAAGAAAATTGAAACCTCGCACCCTCTCACTCTCAACGCCTCGAATCTGTTTGGGCTGGCCCAACAGGGGATCAGCCCGTCATCCGGTGTCAATACACTGCCCGGCGCCGGCCTTTACACGATCGCCGGGAATAATTTCTCAGCCACCGTTCGCGCCATTCAGGAAGTTGGCAAAGTCGAGGTCCTTTCCCGCCCGACCATCATGGCCCGCAACAACCAGGAAGCGACTGTCGTGGTCGGCCAGCAGGTGCCGATCATCAGCGGCGTCACTTACGACACGTTCGGCAACGAACACAGTTCCATCACTTACCAGAACGTGGGCGTCATCTTGCAAGTCACACCTTTCATCACGACGGACAACATGGTGGAAATGATCCTGGCGCCCCAGATTTCGAGCGTGGCCGCTCAATCCACGCAAATCTCCAGCGGAACCAACGGCAATTTCAGCACTCCCTACATCAACATCGAATCCGCCAACACCGTCGTCGTCACGCCCAACGGCCAGACCGTGGCCATCGGCGGCATGATGCAGAACAACAAGACCACGACCGACAGCAAGATTCCGCTGCTGGGCGATATTCCGGGCCTCGGCCTGCTTTTCCATCACAAAGTCAAAGCCGTCACCAAAACGGAGTTGATCATTTTCCTGACGCCTTACGTCATCCGGACGCCGGACGACCTTGTGCAGATGACCCTGGACGAGAGGTCCCGGGTGGATTTGGCGCCCAAGGCGTTTACGGAAAAGGAATTTCAGGAGTACCTGGCCCCCCAGCCGTCCGCGCCCGCTCCGGCGCCGGCGGGCGGCTCGCCTCATTCACGCCATTAACCATTGTTGACACATGATGACACGTCGCAGTTGGGTGGTTTACGGGATGCTGGCGGCCATTTGGGCCATGCTGGTTGCATGGCAGGTCGCCGAACACATGCGGGCCAGGCAGGCATTTCACAACATGGTCGTTGATCGGGGCAGGTCCATCTCGACCACCTGCGGCCTGCTGATGCGCGCCCGCAGTTTTTTTGGAGTCGTTTCCCGGGAACGGCTGGAAGCGGCCCTCAACGAATTGGTCAACACCCATGAGCTTCGCTCAGTCCAGCTTCTCAATTCCGAGGGCGAGGCGGTGGCCTCGGCCGGAGTTCCCTTTGACCTGCCGCACAGGAATGAATTTGAAGGGGGCGTCTTATGGAGCGACAGCACCGTGGTAGTGGAGAACCCGGTGGATTTGGGGACGAATATGCCGCAACTGATCCTGCCCAGGGAGACCCGGGAGGAATTGCGATCATTGGAAACAAACCGGGCCCCGGCTGCCGTGACGAATATGGCCAGCGCCGGCACCAATGCTCCGCGCTCGCGCTACAATTGGCGCGGGCAGGGCCGCCCCTATTGGATGAATGAGGAGGAGTACAAGGCATTAATCGAAAAAAAGGGCGCCCATACTTTTGTCATCGTCATGTCCACCGAAATGGCCCGCAACGCCACCTTCTACGATCTTTGGATGAGAACGATCATCGCTTTATTGGGGACCATTGCGGTGGCGGGCTATGGCCTGGCCTGGCGAAGCCTGGAGAAGACATCGGAATTGCAACTCCGCCTGGTTCGGGCCAGCGAATTGAATCTGCATCTCAAAGAATTGAACCTGGCCGCCGCCGGTCTGGCCCACGAAACCCGCAATCCCTTGAACATCATCCGCGGCCTGGCCCAGCTCATCTCCAAGCAGCAGAGCGCTTCGGCGGAAACTCAAGCCAAGTCCCGCGAGATCATCAACGAAACCGACCGCGTCACCGCCCAATTGAATGAGTTCATCAATTACTCCCGTCCCCGCGAAGTCCGCCGCGCCCCGACTGACCTCAGCGCCATGGCGGGCGAGGTGGTGCGGACATTGAATTTTGACATTGAGGAAAAGAGCATCCAGTTGCAACTCCAGATCGACCCCCTGATCATCGAGGCGGACGAACAACTTCTGCGGCAGGCGCTTTTTAATCTGGTGCTCAACGCCATCCAGGCGGTCCCGGCCCGGGGGGTCATCCTCATCCGCGCCAGCCGGCGCAACAATGAAGAAGCCTTCATCGAGATTTCTGACAACGGTCCGGGCGTGCCGGCCGAGAACCGCGCGGAGATTTTCAAGCCCTACTTTACCACCAATGAGGAGGGGACCGGACTGGGCCTGGCGGTCGTGCAGCAAATCGTCCTGGCCCACGGGTGGGAGATCGAATGCCTGCCCAATGAACCGGCCGGGGCGCTCTTTCGCATTTCGCACATCAAGGTCAAAAACAAGGATTGAAAACCGTGCCGCCGGAAACTTCCAATTCAACCACGCCCCGCCTGCTCATTGTCGATGACGACGCGGCCCAGCGCAGCCTGCTGGATTCCTTTCTGGCCAGCCAGGGCTTCAACACCGTGCCCGTCTCCTCCGGCGAACGCGCCCTGGAAGTCCTGCGCGAGCAAAAAATCAGCATGATGATCTCCGACGTGCGCATGCCGGGATTGTCCGGCCTGGAAACATTGCGCCTGGCCCGCCAGGAGCACGGCTCCTTTCCCATTTTGCTCGTCACCGCCTATGCCGACGTGCGCGACGCCGTCGGCGCCATGCGGGATGGCGCGGTCAATTATCTCTCCAAACCGATTGATCTGGACGAATTGCTGGCGTCCGTCCGGCAGGCCACCGGGCTTTCCCAGCGCGCGCCGCTGAAGTTTGACGCCGGCAAACAATTGCCCCCGCACATTATTGCGGCCAGCCCGTTGATGCAGGCCCTTTTTGGCGATGTCTCCCTCATCGCCGCTTCCGAAAGCCGCGTTCTCATCACCGGCGAAAGCGGCGTGGGCAAAGAGGTGGTGGCCGATGTGATTCATGCCTGGAGCCCGCGCGCCACCGGCCCTTTCATTAAAGTCAATTGCGCCGCCATTCCGGAAACGTTGTTGGAGAGCGAACTTTTCGGACACGAGAAAGGCGCCTTCACCGGCGCCGTCGCCCAACGCATTGGCCGCTTTGAAATGGCCGACCGCGGCACCATTTTTCTGGATGAAATCGCCGAGATGTCACCGCAACTCCAGGCCAAACTGCTCCGCGTCGCCCAGGACGGCCGCTTCCAGCGCATCGGTTCCAATACGGAAATCCACGTCAACGCCCGCATTCTCGCCGCCAGCAATCGCAACCTCGAGGAAGAAGTCCGGGCCGGCCGTTTCCGCGAGGACCTATTCTATCGTCTCAATGTCGTGGAACTCACCGTCCCTCCCTTGCGCGAGCGCCGCGAAGACATTCTGCCCCTGGCCGGCCAATTTATCGCCGGTTTTACCCAGGGCCGCGCCCGCCTTTCCTCCACGTTGTCCGATTATCTCGAACACTACTCCTGGCCGGGCAACGTCCGCGAACTCCACAACGCCATGGAGCGCGCCTCCTTGCTCTGTCGCGGCGACCTCATCGTGCCGGAGCATTTGCCGGCCCGCATCCGGCCCGGCGCGCGCTCCGGCCCGGCGGGGGAACCGATGGACGCACAACGCCTGGAAGAAATCGAGTCTCAAGCCGTTATTCAAGCCCTGCACAAGCAAAATTTCAACCGCACCGCCACCGCCAAGGCGCTGGGCATCAGCCGCCGCGCCCTCATTTACAAATTGCAGCGCCTGCGCGAACTCGGCTGCGACGTGGACGCGCCGTAAAGGCTGAAGGCTGAAGTAATGAACAGGACCATCAGACTGTGCTTTCAGTTTTTCCTTTAGCCTTCAGCCTTTAGCCTTTAGCCTTTCTCTCATGGCTGAATACAAAGTCCAATTCGAGGTTTTCGAGGGGCCACTGGATTTGCTCCTTTATCTGATCAAAAAGGAGGAGGTCGATATTTATGAAGTTAATTTGACCCGCCTCGCCACCCAGTTCATCGAATACATCGATGTCATGCGCCTGCTCGATCTGGATATCGCCGGCGAATTCCTGGTCATGGCTTCCACCCTCATGTACATCAAAAGCCGCGAGCTTTTGCCCAGGGACTTGCAAGTCGAGAACGCCGAGGAGGACGATGGCGAGGATCCCAGATGGGAATTGATCCGCCAATTGGTCGCCTATAAAAAATTCAAGGACGCCGCTGTCCGCCTCCAGGCCCGCGAAATCGAGCAGGAAAATACGTTTCCGCGCCTGCCCGTTCGCGCGGAGACACCGGCCCCGCCGCCCGCCCTCAAAGCCGAGGCCTCCATATTTGATCTGATCAACGCCGTCAATGAAGTCCTCAAGCGCGTCAGCCAGCGCGAGGATTTGCGCGAAATTTTTGAGGATAAATGGACCGTCAGCGAAAAGATCGAGTCCCTGCTAAAATTGATCGAGGAGAAGTCGCCGCTCAAATTCTCCGATTTGTTCAGCACGGCCACCAGCCGTTCGGAAGTGGTCTGCACCTTCCTGGCTTTGCTCGAGCTGATCCGCTTGAAACAGTTGCTTTGTGTGCAGGCGGAAGATTTTGGAACGATTGAAATCACAAAGGCGCCGGCCACCCCGGTTATGCCCGTCGTGCCGGCGGCGGCCGGTTGAGAGAAGCTTTGCATGGAACTGAAATTCATATTGGAATCGATTTTGTTTTCGGCCCAAAAGCCGCTCAACTCCAAAGAACTGCGCGATCTCCTCGCCGCCGCCGCCGAACATGGCGACGCGGCCAGGCCTTTCAAGAAGAGCAGGGAGCCTGACATCACCGCGGCGTTGGAGGAGTTGCAAAAGGACCACGAAGCGGCGCAACGCAGTTACCGTCTGGCCTGCGTGGCGGGCGGCTGGCAATTCGTCAGCCAGCCTGAATTTGCCCCCTGGATCGTTGCCCTGGTCGGTTTGAAATCGCGCCCGCCGCGCCTCTCGCAACCCGCCTTGGAGACGCTGGCCATCATCGCCTACCGCCAGCCCATCACCCGGGCCGAAATCGAACAAGTGCGCGGCGTGGCCGTGGATGGCGTCATGCAAACCCTTCTCGAACGCGGCCTGGTCGAGCAAGTCGGGCGCGCCGAGGTCGTCGGTCGTCCCATGACCTACGGCACCACCGGATTGTTCCTGGAATATTTTGGATTGCGCGGCCTGGAAGAATTGCCGGAGGCGGACGAATTGCGCCGCATACCGGTGACGAGGCCGGAAGGATTATTGACAGCCGACCCCGGCCTGGCCACCGCCCCGCCGGAGCAACTCACCCTGGACGATGTGGAAGCCGCAGCGACCGAGCCGTCCGCCCCGCCACAACCGCCCCCCAGTCCGGACGCCCCCCAGTAAAGAATGTGAGGCGAACAAAATGAAGGAATACGAATTTCCAGAAGCCCTTTACGCCCGGCGCATGAAGGCCAGAATCTCATGGGGAGAGTCATTTTAAAAGAGTCGCTTTGCATCAGCTTCGCGTTGCTGGCGGTTGCTCTGTGCAACGGATGCGCCACCCATGATCTCTCCCGGAACGGCGCCATTCCGCCCGGGAAAGTTCCTGACTGGCGGGTGACTGTGCCAGTAACAACAATTGAGACGTTGCAGCCTGCATTTGCATGGGCACCCTCGAAGGAATCCGGCGTTTCGTATGACTTGATAATTTGTGTGGGCATTAACGAACCCCACGGATATTGGATTCCCGGCAAGACAGCCTACTATCGTCAGGGCATTACGACGGCGACGCACACCCTTGAACAACCCCTGGTGCCAGGCACGGTTTACGTCTGGTCGGTTCGGGCACGGTCTGGGAATAGAACGTCCCTGTGGGCCGCATACAATGACAGCGATCCAAGTCTCTTCCAGAAGGGCCGGCGCCGTTACAACATGATGTATCCATTCAAAACGCCGGGGGATTGAAATATTCGCTTGTGGAGAAGTTCGAATAGCCGTCCGAAGGCAAAGCGGATTAGATTGCGCTGCAAACTTCCGCCATGTACTTTGAACGGGATGCAGGCAATTGAAAAGGGCGATGCCGGGTCGTCTGGCCATTTTGGTCAGGAATTGTGGTATTATTGGAGGAAGCTGCCGGATGGAACTATTTTTCTGGGGCTGTTGGCCGCGTGGTGCCTGCTTTTTCAGTTTTTTGGCTGGACCTCGGCCATAGCGGGCAAGACGGATTCTTTGTTCTCCTGGATGTGGGACAAGTGGAGCGATCCCTCCAATGATGCCAGTCATGGAAAGCTAATCCCGTGGGCGGTGCTGGCCCTGCTTTGGCTCCGGCGCCGGCGCCTGATCAATTCTGTCGCCGGGGTTTGGTGGCCGGGTTTGCTGGGCCTGGCGTTTGCCCTGGCGCTGCATGTGGTGGGTTTTGTTGTGCAACAGCCGCGAGTGTCCATGGTGGCATTGTTCTCCGGGGCATGGATATTGACCGGGTTGGTCTGGGGACGGGAAACGTTGAAGGCAAGTTTTTTCCCGTTCTTCATTTTTGCCTTTTGCGTGCCGATGGGGGGGACGTTTGCCCAGGGATTAACCCTCCCCTTGCGACTCCTTGCCGCGAAGGGGGCGGAGTTCATCACGAAAGATCTTTTGGACGTTTCCGTGATGCGGGTGGGAACAAAGCTGATGGATCCCAATGGGGTTTTCGGGAGTTTCGACGTGGCGGCCGAGTGCAGCGGAATCCGAAGCTTCATCGCGCTGCTGGCAATCACGACGATTTTTTCGGTGTTGACCATGAGAAGCCTCTGGAGGCGGACGGTCATGATTGTCTCGACGATACCGCTGGCCCTGGTTTGCAATGTGATGCGGATCACGACCATTATCCTGGCGGCAAATGCTTTTAAGACTGCGGCGGCCGGGAAGATTGTGGACACTTATTTTGGGTATGTGACGTACGGGGTGGCCATTGGAGGGGTTCTCCTGCTGGCGCGGTTGCTGAAAGAAAAACCGCTGGTCGTGCCGCCATGAAGAGGTCCAAGTGGGTTGTAGTTGCCGTGGCGCTGGGAATGATGGCCGCCACGGCGGGATGGTTGAAGGAGTTTCGAGGGCGGCACCTTCTCGGGGCGCCCGGCGTCAGGGTGGGCGGGGTACCGATCTACGATGAAAAAACCAACCTTGTTTCCACCCAAAGCGTGGTGTTGCCGACCAACGTGCTGGGCATCCCATCCTGGCCGCTGCCCATCAGTATCGGCGAAGAAGATGGACTGCCCAAGGACACCACTTTTGGGCGCCGATACTACCGGTCGCCGGGGAGCGATTTTGGCGTCCAGATCAGCGTGGTCCTGATGGGGACGGACCATACCAGCATCCACCAGCCGCAATACTGCCTCTACGCGCAGGATTGGACCGTGACCAGCACCGAGCGGATCGACTTGCACATGGAACGTCCGTTTGCCTACGATATTCCGGCCATCAAGCTGACGGCCAGCCGCCAGTTTCAGAAAAACGGGCAGATGCTGGAGTGCATTTATGTTTATTGGTTTGTTTGCGGGGACAAGATCACGGCCGAGGAAGGCTCGCGTCTGTGGTCTATGTGGAAGACCGTGCTGCGAAAAGGGGAACTGGAACGCTGGGCTTACATCAGCTATTTTGTCACTTGCCTTCCGGGCGGGGAACAGGCCACATTTGAGCGTTTGGAAAGATTTATTCGTGCATCCGCTCCGGAATTTCAGTTGGTTACGGGCAAGCCGTCCGTCAGGCTGCCACCGATGGCGGCCCAGAAATGAAGCGCTTCGACAGCAGAAGCCCAACCGAGTTTGAATTCACCGTGAAATAAATTTTCGTTTCCAATCCAATGTTGCATCGTGACCGACAAATCCGAATACAGGTTTATCAATTCATTGATGGCGGGCTATTTGCCTTGGGTTTATGGATGGGCTGGCTGATTCGTTATCATTGGCAGGGACTGCCCATTGCGGGGCTTAATCATGTGGATGAAATCCGGGACTTTGGCCATTATTTCTGGCTTTTTCTGGTGGTGATTCCAATGACGCCGTTGATCCTGGAATGGCAGGGTTATTATGAACGGCCAATCTTCTCGCCGCGCCGCCTGGTGATGTGGCAACTGGCCAAGGCGTGCGCCATCTCCACCATCGGCGTGATATTGATTGATTTCATGTTGAGGCTGAACGGGGCGCGCGGCGTTTATGTGCTCTTTGGCGTCTGTAGTTTTGGGTTGATGATGCTGAAAGGGGAGATGTTGCGGTGGGCGTATCAAAGCAAATTGGGCCAGGCGCAATTCAAACGGAGCATGGTTCTCATCGGCACCGCCGCAGACACCCGGCAATTGCGGGATTCCGTTGGCTCCGCCACGCAAGAATTCGAGATCATCGGGGAGTTCGACCTGAATAAATCCCCCATCGAAGACCTGGTTTCGTTCATCCACGAACGTTCCGTCAACACGGTCATCATCAACGCGCGCCACACCCTGCTGGGCCACGTCGAAGCCGCCATTGGCGCGTGCGAACTGGAAGGGATCGAAGTGTGGCTGCTGGCCGATTTTTTCAAAACGCAGATTTCGCGGACCAGCCTGGATGATTTTTTCGGGCAGCCTGTTTTCGTTTTTCATTCCGGGCCGGAGATGCCCTGGGCCAGGCTGCTCAAACAGATCATCGACCTGGTCGGGACCCTCATTATTCTGGTTCCTTTTGGCATTGTTCTCATCGTCCTGTCGGCCATCATCATCAAACTGACCTCGAAGGGGCCTGTCTTTTTCCAGCAGGAGCGGAGCGGCCTGAACGGCAAGCCATTTGTCATGTATAAATTACGCACGATGGTCACGAATGCCGAGCAACTCAAGCAGGAATTGGCCGCCCTCAACGAAATGTCCGGCCCCGTCTTCAAGGTGACCAATGATCCGCGCATCACGCGTTTCGGACGGATCTTGCGCAAGTTCAGCATTGATGAGTTTCCCCAATTGTTCAATGTGCTGCGTTTTGAGATGAGTCTGGTCGGGCCGCGGCCGCTGCCGGTGGACGAAGTCCAGCGCTTCGATGACGTGGCGCACCGCCGCCGGTTGAGCGTCAAGCCGGGTGTGACCTGCCTGTGGCAGATATCGGGCCGCAATGAGATCAAAGATTTTGCGGAATGGGTGCGTTTGGATCTGGAGTACATCGATCATTGGACATTATGGCTGGACATCAAAATCCTGTGGCGCACCATCTGGGTGGTTCTCCTGGGCAAGGGAGCGCGTTGATCAAGTTTGCACCATGTCAAAAAAAAATAATGCCGGCAAATTACAGCCCACTTCCGTGGTCACGGGCGGCGCGGGATTCCTGGGGTCGCATCTGGTGGATCATTTGCTGCAACACGGCCACAAGGTGGTGGCGATAGACAATTTTGTCACCGGTTCAGTGGATAACATCGCCCATCTGGCCGGGAATCAGGATTTCAAATTCATCGAACAGGACGTCACCGAGTTCCTTTTCCTGGACAGGCCGGTGGATTATGTCTGGCATTTTGCCTCTCCGGCCAGCCCGATTGACTATTTGGGATTGCCGATCCAAACGTTGAAGGTGGGTTCGCTGGGCACACACAAGGCCCTGGGCCTGGCGAAAACCAAATCGGCCCGGTTTCTCCTGGCCTCGACGTCCGAGATTTACGGCGATCCGCTGGTGCATCCGCAAAGCGAAGATTACTGGGGGAATGTCAATACGATTGGCCCGCGCGGATGTTATGATGAATCCAAGCGCTTTGCCGAAGCGCTGGCCATGGCCTACCATCGCGAACATCATATTGACACAAAAATTGCCCGCATCTTCAACACCTACGGGCCGCGCATGCGCCTGCACGACGGCCGTGTCGTGCCGGCGTTTCTGAGCCAGGCTTTGCGGAACAAACCGGTCACTGTTTTTGGCCGGGGAACGCAGACGCGCAGTTTTTGTTACTGGTCCGATTTGATCGAGGGCATATACCGTTTGATGTTGAGCGAGGCGAACGATCCCGTGAACATTGGCAATCCGGTGGAAATGACGATGCTGGAGTTTGCCCGCGCCATCATCGACGCCACCGGCTCGCGCAGCAAAATTGAATTCAAACCGCTGCCGCAGGATGATCCGCGCCAGCGCCAGCCCGACATTGCCCGGGCCAGAACTCTGTTGCGTTGGGAACCGCGGGTATCACTGGCCGATGGCCTTGTCAAGACGATTGAATATATTCGGAGCAAATTATAAGCGTCATGGAACGGCGGGGCGCGCGGCAATTTCACGCATTTTGCGTGAAATTAATGCAAAACAGGAGGCGTTTGATGCCAGGGGCAGGGAACGGGCTCTCCAATGCAATGGGATACGGTCCGGTTCATGGCACGCAACCCGCTTTGCAAGAAAGTTCTGTATCAAAACAATTGACCGCTTGCGGGATTTGCAGTAACTAGCACGGACTTTTGAAATGAGTCGAGGACGATTAATTAACGGATTGGATCGGCCATTGGTGGCATAGGCGAATTCAATGCTAAATACGAAATCATTTTTGGCGGCCGATTTTGGAGCGGGAAGTTTAAAGCTGGCGGAGTTTGAACAAAACGAAGCCGGAGGCTTGCGCTTGAAGCAATATGGGATCAAGGCGCTCGGCCTGGAGGGCTCCCAGGAATCGACCCGCGAGGCGGCCATCCTGAAGGCGTTGCAGGAATTGTTGTCCGAAAAGAACTTCAGCTCCAGGCAGATCAATGTTTGCGCGCCTGGCTTTCACGTTTTCTCCAAATTTGTCAAGCTGCCGCCGGTTGATACTTCCAAGGTGACGCAAATCATCCGTTACGAAGCCCAGCAAAATGTGCCTTTTCCGCTGGACGAGGTGGTGTGGGATTATCAGATTCTCGGCACCTCCGCCACCAACGAACTGGAAGTGCTTCTGGTGGCGGTCAAATCTGAAATTGTCGAAGGCCTGTTTCGTGCCGCTGAAGGCGCCGGGTTGCACCTGAAACTCGTCGATGTCTCTCCCGCCGCGCTGTGCAACGCGTTCCGTTACAATTACGGCGATCTGGAGGGCTGCACCATGTTGCTGGACATCGGCGCGAAAACCAGCAATTTGCTTTTTTTCGAAAAGGGCAAGGTCTATTCCCGCAGCATCAACATTGGGGCCAACTCCATCACCCAGGATTTTGCCAACGAGACGAAAATGCGCTTTCCGGAAGCCGAGGCGGAGAAGATTGAGAAAGGCTCCGTCAGCCTGGGCGGGGCCTACGCGGAGCCGGAGGATCCGCACGCTGCGGCCATTTCAAAGATAGCCCGGCAGGTCATGACCCGGCTGCACATCCAGGTGAATCAGACGATCCAATTCTTTCGCGGCCAGCAAGGCGGGTCCGCTCCACAACGGCTTTTTCTTTCCGGCGGCGCATCCATCATGCCCTACACCGCGCAATTCTTCGCGGAAAAACTCAATTTGCCCGTCGATTATTTTAATCCTTTCCGCAACATTGAACTCGACCCCAGCCTGGATTTGGAGGAGCTTTCCAAGTATGCCCATTCCTTTGGTGAAGTAGTCGGGTTGGGATTGCGGGATTTGGCCCACTGCCCGGTTGAGTTGAATTTGATGCCCAGAAGCTCGATTCAGCGGCAGGAATTTGCCCACAAAAAGCCCTATCTTATCGCCTCGGTTTTCAGTTTGGCGCTGGTGGTCTTTGCCATTTACATGGCCGAAAAGCGCATCGGCCTTGTTCGCGGCCAGAAGTTGGAGGCGCTCAAAGAGCCGCTGGCCCAACTGACTCAATTGAGCCAGCAACTGGACACCGCTCTCAACCAGCGGGTTCAGCTCAAGAAGGCTGCCGACCAAATGGAGGAATTGGCGGGCAACCGCTTTTATTGGATCAAACTCCTGACTGAGTTGCGGTCGGTATTGATGAGAGCTGAAGCCACGACAAAAGCCAGCCTCCGGACTCCCGAGAACAACGGCACGAATACTGACGTGGGGGTGTGGGTGGTGTCGTTTTCTCCGGTCTTGCCCAACGAAAGCCCCTTTGGCGGCGCCGGTGGATCAGGCGGCGGGGCGGCTTTTGTAGGGGCTGCTGCGGGGGAGGGAGGGGGGAGGTTTCGCAGTGGCCGGCCAGGCATGGGCGGACCGCGGCCCCTCCAGGCGTCTGCTCCACAAGCGGCGCCGACGCCCGCGCTGGGGAATGCAATCAGCGCCATTTCCCTTCTTTGTCGCGGGGTGAACCGCGAGGATCTTTCCGTTTCCGCCAATTCCGATCTTGCCTACGCCGTGTTGCTGAGTGTGACCAACAGCGCTTATTTTACTGGTAAAAGCACTTTGGGTCCAAACATCAGCGTCGATCCAGGTTCCAACACGTTTAGCTTCTATCTGACGGTGGAACTGAAGCACCCTTTCAAACTCTGAGTATGGTCTGGATCAAACGAAACTTGTTCTTCGTCATCAGCGCTGCCGTCGGATTGCTTTTGACCGGCTATTGCGCCTATCTTCTTTACAACTCCCTGAATAACAACTCCGGGGTGAGCGAGGAGTACAAGTCAACGCACGACAGCTTGGACGCGATCCGGCAAAAATCGCCTTTTCCCGACAAGGACAACATTCAGGCAGCCAAAGCGGATCAGGAGCGTGTGCGCCTGTTTCTGGCTGACTTCAGAAAAAGGTTTGCGCCTTTTCCAGCGCCGCCTGTGAAGGATGAAAAAGGGTTCAAGACTTACCTTGAAGACAACCTGGTCCGATTTCGCGCCGAAGCCACCAATGCGGGTGTTCTCTTGCCGCCCGATTACTCGTTTGCCTTCTCCGGCCTGATCGGAAGGCTCACGTATCCCGCCGCCAGCATTGGGCCCTGGATGCAAGAACTGGAGGAAATTGACGCCATTTTGGACATTCTCTATCACGCCAAAATCAATTATCTCGGCGGCTTGCAACGGGTGCCTGTTTCGGCCGATGACAGCGGGACCGGAGATTTTTTGGCAGCCGCCAGCGTGACCAATCAATGGGGAATTGTTACTCCTTACAGAATCACGTTCCGTGGCTTTAGTGCGGAAATCGCTGCGGTAACGGAAGGGTTTGCGCGGTCCAGCAATTGTTTCATCATCCAAGCTATTGCAGTCAGCCCCGACACGTCGGTGCAATCAGCGGTGGTTCAACCGTCTCCGCAACAACCGGCGCCCGCCTACGCCCCCCGGCCGCAATACCCGAATCCGGCGCAAAACCCAGATTTTGGGCGGGGGCCGCGCGTCCGCGGAGGGGAGCCTCCCCGGATGAGACCAGCCCCGGTCCCCGTTGCCGCGGCGCCTGTCGCTACGGTCCCCGGTGGCGCGGCGTCCGTGCCTGCGGTGGTCACGATCCTCTCGGAAAACCCTTTATTAGTGACCGTTTCGATTAATGTGGTAAAACTCAAGGCATCGGAGCACTAATGCAGTTCCTCAAGAAACATTACGAAAAAATTATCCTGTGCGTGGTGTTGCTGGGTTTGGCGGCTGCGGCAATATGGATGGGCGCGGTTTTTAAGAAACTTCAGGAGGAAGTCAATCAACCGGTCTCCGAGGGTGCTCACAAGACCACACCGCCCGTTCCGCTGGATCTCACCGCCGATTTGCTGGCCCTGGCCCAAGTCACCAATCCGCCGCCGGTTGTTCTTTCCGGCGAGCATAATCTGTTCAATCCGGTCACTTGGAGGAGAAAGGCCAATGGCGAATTGCTCAAAATCCTCAAGACGGGGCCTGACGCCTTGAGCGTCACCAACATCGCGCCGCTTTACACGGTGATCGCTTATGATCATCCCAGTGGCAACGGCGCGATTTATGTTTTCACGGTCCAGCAACACTCCGGCAAGGCAAGAATCGAGTATGCCAAAAAGGACGAAAAGACAAAATCGGGCCTTTATGTCATCCGCGGCATTAAAGATGCTCCCGACGACCCATCCGAAATTCAACTGGAGATTCAGGAAACTCAGGAGAAGGTTTGGATCTCAAAAGGCAACCCGTATAAACAAGTGGATGGTTATGTTGTCGATATGAAGTACGACCCCGAATCGCGCAGCCTGCTTAAAGAGCGCGTCAATGACACGTTCACCCTGGACAACGAGCAGTATAAAATTGTTGAAATCACAAACAATGTGGTTAGAGTGCAGTCGATTAAGAACACCAAAATAACGACGATCAAATGGAACGGAAACCCGTGAGGGAATTCAATTTTTAAAAAAGTGAGACGATATTATGACATCCGCAGCTAAAATTACCCTTCGACTGGTCTTCTTTCTTGCCATTGCGTCGCAAGCCCAACAGGCCGCCACCCAGGATCCGGTTCAAATTGCCGAGGAGGAGGCTGTCCGCCGCCAGGAAGCCACCATCCGCCTGCACATAAAGCTGGACCAGGCCGTGGCGGCCCAAAAGAGAAATCAACTGGTTGAGGCGGCCAAACTCTACCAGGAAGCCGTGGCCCTCAGCCCTTACGTGCAGGTCGGCAATTCCGCGGTGGACTTGGAGAAAAAACAGGCCTTGGCGGGTTTGGATGGTGTCCGCGAGAAATTGGCCCGGCAAGATATGGCGCGCGGCGAAATGGCGGAAGCTTTGGCGCAGGCCGAGGCCGCTCTTAAAGTGGATCCGAACAACGAATCCCTGCGCAACCTCAAGGCGGAGATTGATCAGCGGACCATGCAGATGCGGGGCATGGTTCCCAGCCCTGATTTGGTCAAAACCATTCCCGGAATCAAAAAGGAAAAGATTGAGGTCGCCACCAAGGTCCAAAATGCCAAGTTGTTGTATGAAATGGGCAAATACGACGAGGCGGAAGTCATCCTCCTTCAGATTCTCAGGACAGATCCATCCAACAAAACCGCCCCCTATTATCTGGATCTTGTCAAGGAAGCCCGGTTCGCGGCCAGTGCGCGTGCCCGTGAGGCTGTGGCAAAGTCCTCCATAGGCATTGTGGAGAAAGCCTGGATCCCTTCCACCAAGCAAGACAGCCTGCCCATTCCCAATCCGATGGCCCACACCAACCTGGTTTACACCACCGACGGACGCCAGAAGATCCTTTCCAAATTGGAGCGCATCCACCTCAATGAAGTCAGCTACGATTTGCCGCTGACCGAAGTGCTCAACCGGCTGAGGATCGAAACCCAAAAGCGCGATCCCGACGGAGAGGGCATTAACTTTATGATCAATCCGCATGCCGACACCTCGGCGGGGGCCATAGCCCCGACCGATACGAGCGGGGCGGCCGCGGCGGGTGCCGTCGCTGTGGGCGCTCCGGCGCCAGCGGTGGATATGAGCACCATTACCATCAAAATCGCCCCCCCTTTGAACAACCTGCGTTTGGCTGATGTGCTGGATGCCATAATCAAAGTGGCCGATCAACCGATCAAGTTCACCATTGAGGATTACGCGGTCGTTTTTTCACCCAAACCCGCCGAAGCAGAGGCGCTCTATACAAAAGTCTTCAAGGTCGATCCGAACACGTTTGTCCAAGGCCTGCAGAATGTCAGTTCGATCATTCTGAATACCGGAACTCAGAGCAGCGGGACCGGCGGCGGTGGTGGCGGTGGTGGCGGTGGTGGTGGTGGCGGCGGCGGCGGCGGCGGGAGTTCGGGCGGCAGTTCCAGCACGGGCGTCCAAATTCCCAGTGTTCAAATCTCTCCCGTCACTCAGGGGGGTGGCCAGGGCGGCGGAGGCGTCGGCGCCCAAGGGGGTGGCGGCGCCCAGGTTGGTGGGGCTCTCGGTGGCATTATCCGGAACACCCGGGTCGGCTTGGATTACGTGACCAAAACGGACAATACAGTTCTGGTCGACCTAATGGTCAGATCTTATTTTACGGCGGCGGGTGTCGATTTGAGCCCTCCGAAGATTGTCTTTTTCAATGATCGTCTGGGTGAGCTTTTGGTGCGCGCTTCCCTGCAGGATTTGGAAATCATTGAACAGGCTGTTGAACTGCTGAATCAGGCGCCTCCGCAACTGTCGATTGAGGCGAAGTTTGTGGAACTGAGCCAGGAAGACAGCCGCGCCCTTGGCTTTAACTGGTATTTGGGAAATACTTTGGTCAATAATGGGGCGATTGGCTTCCAAGGCGGAACAGCTCCTTCCTACCAGGGCCCCGCCACCGCCGCCAATCCAAGCGGCATATTTCCCGGCCCCGGCACCCCCAGTGGCACTGGAACATTTACCCCCGGGCCAGCCGCAGTTGCCTCGTCGGCTTCGGACAATTTGTTGACTTCAGGCTTGCGTAATATCTACGGCCCAGCCCAAACCCAAGGCCCAATCCCCACTGTGGCCACGATCAGCGGCATAATGACCGACCCTCAATTTCGCGTGGCCATTGAAGCCATACAACAACGCACGGGATCGGACCTTCTCTCCGCGCCAAAGGTCACAACTCTCAGTGGCCGCCAGACTCATATCGCCGCTCAGGACTTGGTGACCATTGTTACCAGCGTTAGCATCACGGAAAACACTTCCACCTCCACCGGCCTGGTCGGTGGCACGGGCGTCGTTGCCCCCACGCTCAATTATAATACGACGCCTTTCGGCCTCGGCCCCGTCCTGGACGTCATGCCCACCGTTTCGGCGGACGGCTATTCCATTCAAATGGTCTTGATACCCACCATTTTGGAATTCATTCAATACGACAATCCCGGAGGTTTCGTGCCTTCAGCCGAAGCGGCGGCTGGCAGCACGATTGGTGTCCCGGTCGTGGCGGTGCTTCCTCTGCCCCGTTTTCGTGTTCGCGAAGTGGTCACCTCCTGCAATGTGTGGGATGGCCAGACGGTGGTCCTCGGTGGAATGATTGCCGAAACCATTACCAAGATTAAAGATCAAGTGCCAGTTCTCGGCGACCTGCCCCTAGTCGGACGCTTGTTTCAAAGTGAGTCCACCGACACGCAGAAGCAGAATCTGCTGATCTTTGTCACCCCGACGATTATCGATCCCGCCGGGAATCGCGTGCATAACGATGATGACATGCCGTTTGCGCGCAATTCGATTCCACAACAACCGCCAACGGCGGCACAATAAGGCGGTGCGCGGATTCATTCATTTAACATTTGAAAACTGCGCCGGGCTAAAGTCGCGAAAAATGACCTTCCTTCATGCAAAATGGCCCCACATTTGAAGCCTCAGCCGCTCCGGGGCGGCTTCTTATTATGGATGGTCACGCCTACGCTTACCGCGCTTTCTTCGCCATCCGGTCGCTCTCCTCTCCCACCGGCCAGGCGACGAACGCGATTTATGGCTTTATCCGCATGCTGGCCAAGGTGCGGGACCGGGTGCGTCCTTCTCATGTCTTGGTGATTTGGGATGGCGGCCTTGCCCGGGAGCGGATGACGCTGCTGCCCCAGTATAAAGCGCAACGTCCCGAAATGCCCCTGGATTTACGACAGCAACTCGATCCAATCATTGCGTACCTGCACGCGGCAAACGTCTTTTCCTATCTCAAGGAATCTTGCGAAGCCGATGATTGTATCGCATCCATTGCGCGCCAGGCGACGGAAGGGGGCTTGGACGTCGTCATTGCCAGTTCGGACAAGGACTTCATGCAATTGGTTTCTCCCAAAGTCAAATTGCTCAACCCACACGATAAATCTGACACCGTGTGCGGAATGGAAGATGTCAAACGCAAAACCGGCGTGGAACCCACGCAAATAGTCGATTGGCTGAGCCTTATCGGCGACTCCGTTGACAACATCCCCGGTGTGCCGGGAGTTGGCCCGAAGACTGCTACAGATTTGCTACGCCAGTTTGGCTCTATCGATGAATTGTTTCGCCGGCTGCCCGAAGTCGGGTCGGACCGGCTGCGAGAGAATTTGCGGGCATCCGCGGAATTGGTGCGCCGCAATCAGCAACTGGTTCGTTTGAAGGATGAGACGCCGTGTGAGGTGACCTTGGAGGCTCTAATTGTTAAACCCGGTGACGACGGTGCATTGCGCGAGCTCTTTTCGGGCTGGGGTTTTAAAACTCTTTTGTCCGAGCTGGAACAAGTCCGCCCCAAGGCGGCGGATTTTTTCAATGGAACGGACGGGGAAGGCCGTCAAACCGCCAACCTTCTGGCACGAGGCCAAGGCCGATGAACACCGTAAAAATCAAAGAAGGCATGGACAAACGCAAAGCGTTTTGATACACAATATTAAACTTATGTTCGCAAAAATTCGCGTTCCAAAAGGTCTCTGCGTGGGGGGGGCGTTGCTTGCCTTTTCGATGGCGCTTTTCGGGCAAACTAATTATGCAATTTCACTGAGCGCCTCGCCGTCCGGCGACGGCATCGTCAGCGGTGGCGGGACCAATGCGGCGGGCAGCACAAATACAGTCACGGCCACGAGCAACGCCGGCTACTCATTCATCGACTGGACGTCGAACAACATTGCGGTAAGCACATCGACCAACTACACCTTCACGCTCAATTCCGACGTGACACTTGTCGCCAACTTCATGCTGAATCCCTTGACGAACCAAGGGCCGGAATTTTCCATTTTGGGCAGTGTGCCGGGCGATCAGGTTTGGCCCAGCCTTTCCTTGTCCCCCTCCGGCGGTTGCATCGCCTGGCAGGACAATTGGATTGACCGCAAGGGAGGCGGCATTGGCGCAAGCCTTCTGGATGGCAGCTTCAACGCGGGCCATGCCGTCCGTGTCAACAAGGTGGTTACCGGAAACCAGTTCAAGCCCCAAGTGCAATTGCTGGCCAATGACAATATCATCTTTGTCTGGCAAGGCAGCGTGACTGTGGGCGGAAAGCCTTATATTTACGCGCGTTTCGCCAAAAACCGGGCCAAGGACGCCACGACCTACGGCACCAACTTCTACACCTCCGACATCAAGGTGAATACTTTTACGGCCGACCAACAAGTTGATCCCACCGTGGCCGCCCTGCCCGATGGCAGCGCGATCATCACCTGGGCCAGTTATGCTCAGAACGGCAGCGGCAGCATGTGGGGGGTTTATGCCCGCAGGCTCACTGCGGCTGGAACAGCCGTCAAGGCCGACAACGATGGTTCCACCAAACAATTCCCCGTCACCCAATACACCAGTTACAACCAGCGCAACCCGGCCGTGGCCACCCTGGCCGGCGGAAACTACGTCATCGCCTGGGTTTCCGAACAGGAACGTTCCGCCAACAGTGTGGATATTTACGCGCGAATCTTCACTCCCGCCGGGGTTCCTGTTACGGACGAAATAGCGGTCAACTCGGGCACAAGCGTTTGTCATTCTCCGGCGGTGGCGCCTCTGAACGACGGAGGGTTTACCGTTGTCTGGGCGCAGAGGGATGACTTGGTGGTGACCAACAGTTGGGATATTTGGGGGCGCGCCTTTTCAGCTTCCGGCTTGCCGGAAGTCAGCGACTTCACGATTAACACCTACTTGTACGGCGACCAGTATGCGCCAAAGATCGCCGCCGGTCCCTCCGGCAGCCTGGTGGTTTGGACCAGTCTCGGCCAGGATGGCTCCCGCGAAGGCGTTTTCGGCCGCTATCTGGCAGGGGGCACCCAGGTATCCGGGTCGGAGTTTCAGGTGAACACGACCTGGATCAGCCAGCAAATGCACCCGGCGGTGGCTTGGAATGGCGTGGATCATTTCCTGGTCGTCTGGACGAGCTTCGTCGGCGCCAGCGGTTTTGATCTTTACGGGCAGGCCTATATCCTGAATTCATCACCGTAATTGTGGCGAGCCTTTATTATATGACACGCATTTTGAAAAAAATTATCTGCCTGGCTTTGGGAGTCACCGCCGCTTGCAACGCTTCCGGGTTTTCCATGTGGGGGCCGCTCGAAACATGGCAAACACAAGACTTGGATTACACTGATCGATATTTGCCATTTCTTCCGTTGCCCAACACCACACTCCTGGAAGTTCAGGGGCCTGGCGCGTATTCCGATCTCAACATTGAACTCGGAGGGACAAAAAACCTTGGCGAAGGGTCGCGGCTGAACGTTCCCACCATCACCTACGCCTACGATACCACTTTCCTGACCTATTTCGGTGCCAAAGGCGTGGCGGCGGTCGATGCGGCATTTGCCGTGCTGAATGGTCTGCCGAGGGTTTCCAGCGCCAGTGCCAAATTAACTGAATTTGTCACCCAGGGCAACCAGCAGGTGAACTACTCCGCTCAAGCGATGAGAATGCTCGACCTCAAGTCCACCGTCCTGTGGCTTATGATAGAGCACATGGGATTGATCGGCGAAACCCATACCTACGATTTGCGCGAACGTGTCACTGAACCAGGGGCAGCTTCCTGCGACTTTGATTACGTCGTTCTGCAAAGAAATTTCGACCCGATTACTTACAGTCCAAGCCAGTACGTGAACGGCACGCTCTTGACGTATCAAATTGGCGATTTGTGCCCGGCGGGAGTTCAGGTGGGTGACGCCATGGAGGAGAGCGCGCAGGTTGGATCGCCTCCGTTTAGTGCCGTGGCCACCCGGGAGGGCCTGGAGGTCGGCGGCTATTATTTGCGCATCACGCGGGACGATATGGGCGGTCTGCGCTACCTGTATCGCCACAATCATTACGTCAATGAGGGCTTCGATGCCAACACGACCATTAGCGCAGCAGGCGGCATTTGGAACCCGGTCAGTGCAACCGCGCCCATCGGCGTTGGCGGAACTTTCTCCGGATTGCTCGGGGGGGTGGAGAAGATCACATTCGTCAAAACGCCCTATGATTCCTTGTTGGGAACGGTGTTTACGCCCATAACTTATCATTATTCGATTCCCTGGGTTACAAACGGGACGCTGAAAACTTTGAGTGTGACGCGCACGGTCACTACGCCCGATATTATATTTACCGCCGGTGATTTAACATTTCCCGGCCCGTCGCCGTACCAGCAGACGCTGGCGAGGGAGGCACCCGGTGGAAGCGCCAATCGCTTTATCACGTATGGCGACGCCATCTCTCCAGGGACGGTGAACTCTGTCAACGTGGTCACTCCAAGCGTCATAAGGCCGGAATTGGTGGTGACATTTAACAATTCCGGACAAGTTTACTATAATGAAGGCACAGCGTTTAATGATCAGGGGAACGCCATAGATTTGGGATTTATTTGGGGTTCGTTTAACGGTTCCACCAACGCCCCGATTCCGTTCCCGACAGGAACGAGCGTGGAGGAGATCGAGGCCCAGGTCTTGAGCGCGGGTCCGGAGACGTTGCAGCTTGGCATTTATAACCCGTTGGCGCCCACCATTTCCACTAATGCAGCAGCGGGCGGAACACCGTAACGATGAATGGCCAAATGATGAAAAAGAACATTACAGCGATATTTGCGGCATGGGCTTTTGCACTTCCAGCTTTTGCGTCCCCCTCGCGCGAATACATTAATACCGGCACCATCACCAATCCGCCTGTGGTCGATGCAACCGCTTTTGTAAATTCCGGCACTTTTGAGGCAGTGATCGAAGTTCTCAGTGATGAAAGTCTGGATACTGACACACAGACGCCCTACTCCACGCGAAACACTCTGTATTACACGAACCTTAATCCGGGCCTGATGCTTGGCCAACCCGGTTTTCTCTTCGAAACCGAGACGGCGAGCGGCAATCACAATGCCAGATCCTTTTATAACACAGGCACGATTTTGGCTGTGGACACCCAAACATCACCCGAGAGCCTCAATATTCAGGGCGGTTATACAGTCCAGCCTGGCAGCGGGATAGCCTATCCATCCCAAGTTTTAATTTTCGCGACCAATATTTTCAACGGGCCGAACGGGAGCATCACTGTTGGGGCCGACGGCCTTTTGGAGATGCATGGGAAAAATATCACCAACTATAACAGCGCTCTCGTCGCGGGAGACCTGACGGGTGATGATCCTTATGACTTAACGTCACTCGACCAGGCTGCCTATGTTTTCTTTCATACCAGCACGCTCTATGGGGAGTTGTTTACGGCGCCCCCCACCTTTTTTGACCTGTGGTGGGGGATCACCAATATCACAGCGGCACCAGGACTGCTCGATCTTAATGCAGTCGCGGGAGGAGCGTCGCCGGCCGTGGGTGTCACAGTACGCGCCATCGGCTCCTTCACGCCCTCGCTGGGGTTTAATAATTACACGACTTACGTCTATTCCTATGCCGTGAATGGAACAAATGTTTACTACAACATTGTCTGTGTAAACACGAATTTTGCGAATACAAATATTGCAGCACAAGTGAGGTTTACCCGTGATTATAGCGGGTATTTCTCTGACGTTCTTCCAGCCAGAGGCAACCCCATCATTTTTGATCCCAACGGGATGGAGGCCATTGTCCAATTTAGCGAGCCTTGCCAGGACGTGATCACCGGGCTGCCCGAGACAAGTGCGATCTATTTGCTCGATGGCGGCGCCATATTTTCCAATAGCGTCACCATGGTGACCAACGCAGCATGGACGAGCGGTTATGCCCGGCCCGGTTATTTTGAAGTTGACATGAATACGCCCGCCGGATGGGCCGCCGCGCTGCCAGAAAACGACGCAGCGGACGCGGCGAACCTTGCCAACCTTATTGCCGGGAGAGGGGGATATGGGACATATATATTGACCGGCACCCCCCCGGGGGAGCCCTACACTGCCGCAGCCTATGCCGTGCAAGTGGGCTGGGATCCGGAAATCCTCAATGGTGTATCCACTTTGCCTCAAGACATTCTGCAAATTCAAGAGCTTTTTGGCATTGGCACGGGCGCAGACATCCCTGATCCCACGGCGGAACCCGCGCGCATCGATATCGAAGGCACCCAGGTGGATTTGACAGGCGCGCGGATTCGCGCCGAGGGCTTCGTCACACTGGCGGCAACGAACCTGGCCGGCGGCGCAACGGCGGGTGTTGATTGGGGATCAGCCAATGCCACGCTCGGCGCCACGAACGGCTCCTTGCTCATCTCCAAAGTCTTTCCTCAATCTTTCACGCGGCTTCGGGGTGATTTGGCTGCCTGGTCGGCCAACTGGTATCTTGTTCAAACAAACGCCATTGCGACCAACAATCTGGCTTTCCACCTGTTGGTCCTCGATCAGAACCTGCAAGGGAGTTTCAGTCCGACGGTCCGCAATCTGGCGTTTACCGGCCAAAAATCCATCGATGTGGAGGACCCGCTTACCGTAATCAACCAGGCGCTTTTTGAGACGACCAATTTAACCATTAATTCGACCATTCATTTGACGCAGAATGCCTCCACCTTCGCCGGGACCAATGTGCCCATACTGAAAGAACTTGTTGTCAACACCAACGGCGTTTTGGCGGTTGATAATGTGCTCGATCTGGGGCTTGACCCGACCCAGAACCAGATTTCGCCGGTGAACCGGCAATATACAATCCTGGGCATTGGCAATTTCGGACAAATTGAGGCGACAACGCCGCTGTTCCAGTCTGCGGTCTTTGAGAATGACGGCACTAATATGACCTCCGGCGGCGGTTCCATGACAATTGAAGCTGAAACTTTGGACATGGGCCTGGTCTTGACCAACCACCAGACGAACCTTACGCTCGTTGGCGGCAATCTCATTCTTTCCGCGGTAAACATTGGCGTTACAAATTCCACCATCATCACGGGATACGCCAACCCTGGCAGCGGCGGCAGTTTGACGCTGCAAACGACCCCAGACGGTCAAATTAGTGACTTCGTCCCCAACACTCCCGGCACGAATAATGTTTTAAATAACTTTTGGCAGGTGACCGCTGGGTTCAACCTGCCGGTCAAACCTGCCACTGGCGATCTATTTGGCACCGAAATCCAGACCATTGCCACAAATTCCACCACTGCCCAACACATTTGGGCTGGAAGGGGGGATTATACGAATGTGGTGGATGGCTTTGCCGACAACGTCGTCATCGGGCACTTGCTCCTCTCGTGGCAGTCCACCAACGCTTTGTTGCATTTCACCGGGGCCGGCGTGCAGAACGGCATGTATGTGGATTATTTGGAATTCGACAACAACTCTTTGTATGGTGGCAACGGAGATACATATCGACACGGATTGGCCATCGATACCAACCTAACCATCTACTTTGCCGACTGCAACTTTCCCATAGAGCAGGTGACAGGTGCTTATCCCGGCCGCCTGATTTGGGTGTCAAATTTTTGGGGTCCCAACAGCACCACGTTGGTTACCAATGAAGCGAACGGCCAAGCTTGCCTTGTAAGCGACGCTGTGGTCGAGATTCAAGATCCTTTCTTTCCCAAAAACCCCTTTCCCCTGAACCCGGCGACCAACGGGGGGGCATGGTATTACGGCACTAATAATGAATGTCCCTCCGTCACGATTACGACTGAAAACACCGCCGGGCTTACCAACCAGACCTTCGCCTCGCTCAAAGGCACCTATAACGGTCTTTTCTACGACACGAATCAGCTTTCATCGACCAATTCCGGCTTCTTTACCTTCACTCTCAGCAAGAACGGAGCTTTTTCCGGCCGGTTGTTGATGGGGCCGACCAATTATACATTCAGCGGTTCTGGGTCCAACAAATTCGATTCCACCAATTTCGCCAGGGTCACCGCGAGACACGGGAGCCAGTCTCTGACCGTCACGTTGAAGGTGCAAGAGGTGGATACGGTTAACGGGACGACCGGCCAGGTGACAGGCTCTGTCAGCAGTGAAACTTGGGTCGCTTTATTACAGGGCGATTTGAAACCCGTTTGGACGGCGAAGAATCCCTCGCCCTATGCGGGACGGTACACCATGGTTTTGACGAATGGCGGGACGAACAGTGTGCCGGTCGGCGACAGTTACGGGTGTCTGAATGTCAGCAAGCCGGGCGTTTTGTCGGTCGGAGGAAAGCTGGCCGACGGGAGCGCTTTCAGCCAGTCGGTTCCAATTGCCCAAGATGGACGCTGGCCGTTCTATACTTATGTGGCCGGGGCCAGGGATTTCCTTATCGGATGGATTGCATTCCAAAACAGTGATTCGGGATGGATTGCTTTGCAAAGCAGTGATCTAAAGGCCATCACCATAGGCCAGACCAACCTCTTGTGGAGCAAAGCTTCCTCCAAAGAACACTATTATCCAGCCGGTTTCACCAATATGTTCAATCTGGCCGGCTCGCCCTACTCCGCTCCGGCCAGGAATTCCTCGGGTCTTTCCTTGACGGATCCAGAGATCATTCTGAGCGGCGGCGGTCTGGCTTCAGCGGTGACCAACCCGGTTGCGTATAATGGAAAGCTCAGGTATTTCACCAACAATCTGACTTTGAGCATCAATCCAACGGTGGGAAGCTTTACCGGCCGATTCCAAGATCCGGGAGAGAGCCCGACCCTAAAGATGGACGGAGTGGTGTTGCAAAATCAGGACGGAGGCGGAGGTTTCGGATTTTTCCCCGGCACAAACGAAGAGAGCGGCGTTGTGCTGTTGCAGAGCCAATGAAGCCGCGCACACAAGGAGCAAGAAAGAACACTCTAGATGTTATGTTTACACTTTACGACAAAATTTTGAAGCAGGCGGGCGGGCTTTTTATGCCCCTCTGCCTCGCCGCGGCCCTTTGCGCGGGCACTGCGATGGATGTCCACGCCCAACCCGCCCCGGCGAATGACGATTTGGCCAACGCCCAAAGCATCTTCGGCTCCACCGGGACCGTCACCGGCGTCAATATAAACGCCACGGCGGAAGCCGGCGAACCCGCTCCGTATCCCGGCAATCCCGCGGGGGCATCGATCTGGTATGTATGGACCGCTCCCTATACGACCACGATGGATTTCAACACCACCAACAGCACCGATCCAAATTCCGGGGCCGAACTCGACACCGTTATGGCTGTTTACACTCTCACTTCCGGCACCAATGTGGCGTTCACGAATCTGACCCAGGTGGCATCCAATGATGATGATCCGAGTGGCGGCGTGACGAGCCGCGTTGATATTCCCGTAACCGTGGGCAAGGTTTACTTTATCCAGGTGGACGGTTCCATCAACACCCCCTCGGGGGCAAACGCCCAGGGCCACATCGTTCTCAATTGGCTCCCGAGCCTGGTTGGCGGGAACTTTGGCTTTTCAACCCTGGTTTATTTCGCCGGCGAATTTGATGACTATAAAGCGTTCAATTTGGATTATGAACCCAATTCCATTGATCCGAGCTATCACAACAAGTCGGGCGACCCCAACGTCCGCATCACCGTGACCCGCCAGGGCGGGGCCACCGGCAAGTGCGAAGTGACACTGACAATGACGAACCTGTTTTATCTCAACGAATACGTGACGAATTATACCATCACCAATATCTACACCACGAATTACAATACCAACGGCGGTGTCCTCGGCTTTACCAATACCTTTTATACCAACATTGCCTCTCTGAATTTATTCGAAGATTTGATCGTTATTGGAGGATTGCCGCAGTTCCAGTTCGAACAAGATCCGTACGATTTCACGGTGACACAAACCAACTACAATTTGACGGGAGCCGGCCCCCTTGGCACTAGTAATGGCCCGCTCGTGACCAATGTCGTGTCATTGGCAACTCTCGGCCTGACAAATTTCTTCACGAATTTTCCGTGCGCAGCCGGTTCCACATCGGTGACGACCACGAACGGTTCAAATGTTGTCATTTCCGTCACCCAAGTTGTCTGTATTGGGCCGATAACAAACTCCTGTACGAATGCATCGGCCTCAAACGGGCTTGATTATGTAGCCATTACGACGAACCTGACCTTTAACGATTTTCAAATGAGCCAGGATGTCTATTTGAACATCAATCCGACGGGCACGGAACTTCCCGGGCCGGACTTTCCGGATGCCTGTGGAAACACCTTTCCCGGAATCAATTCCTTCGTATTGCTGAGTTTGAGCAATCCCGTGCTCGATCCAAGCGAGGATTTGACCATCACCCCGCCCACTCTTTCAACGAACTATCCAAACCTTCAGTTTGCGTATCTGGACATTCTGAATTTCGATGGCAATCCAAATAATTACACTGGCAGCTCCGCCGGCCTGAGCACCAACACCAGCACAGAAAATTCTGTTTCCATCAATCTGGAAAGGGCCACATGGCGTTGCGATAGAGTCCCCAATGGCAGCGGCGGATCCAATGGCACAAGCGCCTATCTCTATGCGGTTTTAACGGGTAATCCCGCCGCAGACTCCAGCTATACCGTTCATTATACGATTGATTGCGAAGGTGTTGCCGGGGCTGTCGGCGCCTTTCCCATCAATGCTTTTAATTGGCACCGGTTTCAGACGGTCGCCGGCTCGGATTACGCCGTGCCTTCCTTTTTTACAAATGACGGCGTGACTTTCCCCGATTTTGGCGTGCCCGTTAATACCCCGCCGGACCCCAGTCTTGAAAACGTTGGCGGTCGCACCACATGGCCCGCCGGGGCGCCTTATTTTGGATCGTTTACCATCGGGCCATTTAATCCGGGCGAACCTTACGGGGAGATCGCCATCCCCATACTTACCAATGGCGCCGTCGAGTTCGACGAGGATATGGTTGTGGAATTGTTCGAAACCACGGGTGACGCTACGGGGAATGCGCACGCAACCCCGCCGGGGTTCCTTGGGAACATCACTTCCGCGAATCTGACGATTAATTTTACCGGGGTGCCGGGCGGCGCCTATGACACGAGTTTCAACGTCGATAATGCCGCCGGGTCCATCCCGCCATATAATACACAGCCCGGGGCGCTCGGGGGTTCGGCGGGTTCGGTGAATGCCATTGCGATCCAACCCAATGGACAGGCCGTCATTGGCGGTCTTTTTTTCTCTTATAATACGACGCCCGTTTACAGTATCGCGCGCCTGCTGACCAACGGTTTGCTGGACACCAGTTTCAATAACGTTCAACAGCCCGGCGTTAATTATGGAGGCTCTGTCAATGCCATCGTCATTGATGCGAGCGGAAGAATCATCATCGGCGGTTCGTTTTCGTCATACGACGGAAGCAACGCGCAAAATATCGCAAGGCTCAACATCAACGGCTCGCTGGATACGACCTTTAATGCGGGGATTGGTTTCAACAGCTACGTCAATGCGCTGGCCATCGATGCCAAAGGCAACATCCTGGTGGGTGGAGACTTCACTTCCTACAACACGACCAACTGCAATCATATCGCGCGTTTGCTGCCCGGCGGCGGCTTGGACCCTGCCTTTCTGCCCGACACCGGGAATGGCCTCCCCAACTACGGGACGGATCGGGACGTGGAGGCGGTGGCCGCGGATGGCAACGGGAATGTCATCCTTGGAGGCGAGTTCGGTTATGTCAATGGCAGCATTAATAACTATGTGGCGCGGTTGCTGCCCGGCGGCGCGTTGGATCCGTCCTTTAATCCCGAAATAGGGCCGGACGGCATTGTCTATAGTATCGCGATCGAGCCGAACAACGAAATTCTCATTGGCGGAGCTTTCCAGAACTATAATTTGGTCAGCCGCAGCGGCGTCGCCTTGATCGCCAACAACGGAGCGCTGGATACGGCCTTTGTTCCCGGCAGTGGCGCCGACGGGGTCGTTTATTCCGTTGTGCTTCAACCCACCAATGGAAACGTGTTGGTGGGCGGCCAATTCAGGAACTTTAACACGAGCCGGCGCCTGGGGGTGGCGCGCTTGTTGACCAATGGATGGGTTGATACAAGCTTTATGGATACGTCTTACAACCAATATGCCGGACTTATCAACAAGGCTTATAACGACCCTGTCAACATAGCCAACGCCGTTGCTCTGCAACCCGACGGGAATATCCTCGTTGGCGGTTCGTTCACCAGGATTGGGGGAGGCGGCGCTCGCGATGCCACTCACACCCAGATCAACATTACCCGGCTCATCGGCGCTCCCACTCCGGGCCCTCAGACGAGCGGGGGTGGAATTGGCAATTGTCCGGGCAATATCACGCTGACGCAAAATCCTTACACCGTGAATGATACCGGCAACAGCCTTTTTGTGACCCTCCTGCGGACCAATGGCAGCCTCGGTCCGGCCCAAATTACGCTTGGCACCAACCTGCTGGCCCCGGGGCCGGGCGATGCCTCCGCGGCGGATTTTAGTTTGGTCCTCCCCGCCACGGCCTTATACAACGAGCTCTATAACGTTTGGGGCTCCATCATACCGTGGGGGAGCTATGGTTGGAGGGAGAGCGATGGTTATTATGGACCCAACACCAACATCCAGCCCACCTCGGACATTAACAATTCGTCGTTCCTGCATTTGAACGTTTATAACGACACGGCAGCCCTGCAGAATCTGTCCGCCGGGCTTACTGAGTTGAACGTCAACGCCCAGGACCTGCTGGTGCTCGGTGGCGTCTCGATCCCGACCTTCCCGGCCCTGGGATTGCCCGGCGCCACGCTGGAAATAATCAACAACAATTTCCCTCCGGGGGAGGTGGGATTCAGCGCGACCAACTACACGGCCATTGATACTTCAAACTCCGTCACCATTACCGTGCTTCGAACCAACGGAAGCTTCGGGACGATCAGCGTCTATTACTACACCGCGGATGGCACGGCCGAAAGCGGCACCAATTATACCGGGAGCCCTTTGCAGACCCGCCCCAGCCCGTTAACCGAGTTGATATTTAAAGACGGGGTGACCAGCGTCCCCTTCACTATTCCGATCACCCTACAGACCAACGTTGTGAAGACGACACAATTCAAACTGTTTTTGTATGACCCCAACCCCAGCGGAATCCTGGATACAAACATTCCGCCGCTGGTTTATCCCAGTTCGACAGTCACTATTATCGACGGAAATTTCGCGGCGGGCCATTTGAGCTTCACCTCTCCGACCTACAGCGCAGACAAGGGCGGGGTGGCGACGGTGGGTGTGATGCGGAGCGGCGGAGCGGTGGGACAGTTGACGGTGCAGTGCGGCACCAGTAATGGCACCGGCACCAACGGACTCAATTACACCGGCGTCACCAATACGCTCTTCTGGGGCGCCCAGGATTTTGGTGTGAAAACGATGACCATTCAGACGTTGCAGGATAACATCGTCGAGGGGCCGAAGACGGTGAAGCTGAGTTTGTTCAATGCGACCAATGTTGCGAACACGAACAACAACTTGATACTGACTTCCCCAAGCAACGCCGTCTTGACGATCCAGGAGGTTAATTCTTTTGGCAACCTCAACTTTGTGGTCCCGAATTTCAACGTTATGCAGAACGCCGGCCAGGCCCTGATCACCGTCATCCGCACCAATGGCGCGACGGGCCCCGTTTCGGTCAATTATTCGACGTTCAATGACACCAATGCCCCCCTGCTCGGGACGAATTACCAGCCGGCTCTGGCGGGTACGAATTATGGAGCAGCCAGCGGAGTGCTCACTTTTCAATCGGGGCAGACAAGCACAAACTTTGTCGTGCCGATTTATTACACGCCGGGCGAAAGCAACGCGGCCAACCGCGTAGTCAGCTTGGAGCTTTTTAACGGCAGCCCCGGCGCGATCAGCAACCAGTTCCCCATCTTTGCCACCTTGACCATCCTCGACAACCAATTGGTCAATTCTCCGGCCGGCAATGTCGATCAGACCACCCTGAACGGGACTGGTTTTAATAATGTTGTTGATTCGCTGGTCCTGCAGCCGGATGGCAGCGTCCTGGCGGGAGGCGCCTTTACCTTCTTCAATCAATATCCGTTCGATTATGTGGCCCGGCTCAATCCCAGCGGCGCCTATGACAGCAGTTTTCTATTCAACCAAGCGGGTGCGAACGCCAGCGTCCTTCAAGTTTTGAGCCAAAGCCCGGGCAGCAGTCAAACCAACGGGCCTATAGTAATTGCGGGTAACTTTACGCAAGTCGATGAGGTCAATCGAGGAGGCATTGCCCGGTTGAATCTGGATGGATCCGTGGATGAGACATTTAACCCCGGCTCCGGAGCCGACAGCACGATCTTCGCCGTCGCCGAGACGTCTCTGCCCGCAGCCATCACCAACCAGACGCGCCCCCTCGCCTATTATATCGGCGGCAACTTCGCCAACTTCGACGGCGTTCCCAGCGGTGGTATCGCCCGCTTGAATGCATCGACGAATTCACCCGGTTACCCAGGCACGGTTGATCCCAATTTTGATGTGGGGCAGGGGGTGACCGGCAGCGATGCCGCCGTTCATGCCCTGGCGGTTCAAGCGAATGGCCAGGTCATTCTCGGCGGGGACTTCACCGCCTTCAACAGCGTGGCTTACAACCATTTGCTTCGGCTCAACGTGGATGGTTCCGTTGATACAAGTTTCAATCCGAATACCAACTTCGGTCCGGCGGATTCGGTGCGAGCCATCGCCATTCAGCCTGACGGGCAGATTATCATCGGCGGCTTGTTTACGAACGTCGGCGGCAGCAATTTGAATTATCTCGCCCGGTTGAACAGCGCCGACGGGAGCGTGGACACGAACTTCAACGTCGGCGTCGGCGGCAATAACGTTGTTTTGGCCCTGGCCATTGATTCCCAGACCAGAATTATTGTCGGCGGCGAATTCACGAGGTTCAGCGGCGTCACCAGAAGCGGCATCACGCGCCTCAATCCTGATGGCACGGTTGATCCGACGATTAACTTTGGGACAGGAGCGGATGGCGGCTTTGTGGACGCCATCGCCATTCAGAGCAACGACGAAATTGATGTCGGTGGCGGGTTTGCAACCTTTGAGGGAATTGCCGAGAACAACTTCGTGCGTCTCTTCGGCGGGGCAAATTATGGTGACGGCTCGTTCCAGTTCAGCCAGGCTGTCTTTGGCGTTTTGGAGAATGGCACCAACGCCGTCATCACCATTCAACGTTTGGGCGGCGAAGGCACCAATGCCCAAACCGCTGTCAGCGTCGTCTTCTCCACCTCGGATGGCACGGCCCTGGCCGGCACCGACTATACGGGCGTTACGAATACCGTGACGTTCCCGTTGGGTGAAACCTTCGAGACCATCACAATTCCGATCCTCAACAACTTTTCGGTGGGCAGCAATAAGATCGTGAATCTTAGCCTGTCCAATCCGGTCAATGCCAACATTGGCGCACAGGCTTCGGCCATTCTTGTCATTACGAATGTCAATTCGGCGGTGAGCTTCTCGGCGCAAGCGTATCGTCAGGCTGCAGATGCGCCGGGAGGCAACGCCATCATTTCCGTGGTTCGAATCGGATATCCGAACAGCACCGTTGGCGTTACCGTCTATACTGGTACCAATGGCACTGCCACGCCCAACGTCGATTACACTCCCACAACGAATTTTATTGTTTTCAATCCTGGGGTGATGACGAATTATTTCCTTGTCCCCATGCTGAACCCGACCAACTTGTTTAGCGACCAGACCGTCGATTTAGAGATGAGCAATTCGTCCAACACGTTTATTGGCTCGCCCAGCAGCGCAACCCTGACCATCGCCAGCGTCTACGGTGGTCCCGGTGTGCTGTCCTTTTCACAACCCAGCTACAGTATAGTGGCGCCGAGCGCAGGGATGACCAATGAGATCATCACCATCGTTCGATCCGACGGTTCGAGCAACTCGGTTGCCGTGACGTTCGCGACCTCCAACGGCACTGCCGTCGCCGGCATAGACTATTCCAGTGTGCAGACGAATGTGTACTTTGCTGAAGGCGTGATCAACCAGACCGTCTCCATTCCTGTGGATGCACAGCCCATGGCGGAGCTGGCCACCACCGTTTATCTGACTCTTTCCAATCCCCAAAATGGGGCGACCATCGGGGGCGCTGCCCAGGAGATTTTGACCATTCTGAATGGCATCGAGAGCTTCACCTTTACCAATTCGCCCTATACCGTCGGCGAAGGCGCCGGCACGGTCACCCTGCAGATCGTGCGCAACGGTCCGGCGACTAACGCCGCCTCGGTGAACTACAACACCTTTTCACCACCGAACACCACCGAAGCTGAAGGTTACGCCCAGCCAAACATCGATTATGTGCCTGTGTCCGGCACGTTGAATTTTGCCCCAAACGAAACGTTTACAACGATTCCCATCACAATCATCCAGGGGAATGCTGTCAACGGACCGTTGACCTTCCAGGTTGTCCTGAACAACCCAAGCCCCGCCGGCGTCCAGGTCGGCCCAACGAGCACGGCTTCAGTCACCATTCTTAGTGATGTGACTGGATTTGAATTCTCGGCCAATTCGTATGTTGTGGGGGAAAACGGCAGCAACATCGTCCTCACCGTGAACCGGCTCAACCCCAATACTGGAGTGGCATCGGTCCAGTATGCCACCAGCGATGGCACCAACCCGAATTCCGCTCTGAATGCCTTGAATCAGGTCGATTATAACTCCACCAGCGGCACGCTGACCTTCCAGAACAATCAGGCATCGGCCAGCTTCAGCGTCCCAATTATCAATCGAAACATTGTGGAGAGCAACAAAACCTTCAATGTGACGTTATCCAATCCCTTGGTTCTGACGCTGCCCAGTCCCTCGACAAATGCTTACTTGCTTTCACCTTCGAACGCCACGGTTATGATTACCAACGTCCTGGCTGGCGTGTATTTCGAAAGCCCGACCTACACCGTGAGTGAATGCGGGGTGACCGCGGCCATCCCGGTGGTGCTTACTGGAGTGACCAACAATCCTGTCAGCGTCAGCTACAGCACGACCAATGGCGGTTCGGCCATCGCCGGTGTCAATTATCTGGCCACCAACGGAACTCTCACCTTTTCGAACGGGCAGACCGTCCAGACATTGTACGTCCAGGTAATTAATAATCACGTTATTGGTCCCAACCATACGGTTTTCATGGCTTTGTCCAATCCGCAAGGCGCGCTATTGCTCAATCCGAGCACGGCTGTTTTGACCATCCAGGAATGCAACGGCGCTTACATTGTCAACTCGGGCACCGCCTTCGTATCGGGCAGCGTCTCGAACAGCGGCGGCGTCATCTTTCCCAATGAAACCGTAACCATTCTTTTTGGGTTGCGCGATATTGCGGGCAGCAACGCGACCAATCTGTTGGCAACCTTGCAGACGACAAATGGCGTTGTCCCCATCCCTGCGGGCGAATCGCAAACCTATCCCCTTCTCATCGCGAATGGCCCCACTGTGTCAATGCCCTTTACCTTTGAAGCTGTGGGAACCAACGGTCAAAATATTAGCGCCGACCTGGCCCTGACGGAAGGCACGAATGTTTTTACGAATTTCTTTGGCTTTACCCTGGGCGGCCTCAGCACCACCTTTAGCACCAACGAGACCCTCCTGTTGGTTGGAAGCAACAATCCGCCAAGCAAAGCCTCCAGCACCAACGCGCCAAATTACGGTTATCCGTCTGTGATCGATGTTTCAGGGCTCGTGGGCATCGTTACGGCGGTCACCGCGGGCATAAGCAATTTCGGCCATACCTATCCCAGTGACGTGGCTGTGGTGCTTGAGGGGCCCCAGGGCCAGGGCCAGGGCACGGTTCTAATGGATGATTGTGGCGGCAGCAATTCGGTGCACAACCTTAACCTGACATTTTCTCAAAGCGCGAACGGCCCGCTGCCGCAATTGCTCGCGCTTACCAGCGGAACTTATCAACCAACGCAGTATGGCGTGGTGTCGCTGCCTACGACCCTTTCTGGTCAAGAATCGGCGCCAACGACCTTCTCGACAAACTTGTCCGCTTTTGTTGGACAGTCGCCCAATGGAATCTGGTCGCTCTTTGTGGCCAATGAGGCATTTAAGGACCAGGGCTATATCAGCAATGGTTGGAGTTTAAGTGTCAGCACTGGAAGCCCCGTTGAGTCGGATTCGGATTTGGAGCTGGCCATGACCGTCGCACCCGCCGCCGCAACACAGAGCAACATCCTGACTTACACCGTCAGCGTCACCAACTACGGGCCGGCCGGGGCGACCAATGTCATCATTACCGATACGCTTCCATCCGGAGTGTCCTACGTAGGAACCAACGGACTGACTAACGGCGTGTTGACCTTTACGGTGGGGACGCTGGCTGTCGGCAATGAAGCGACATTCAACATCGAGGTCGTTCCCAACGCACTGGGATACATCACCAATATCGCGGCGGCGACCGCCAACGAACCCGATCCCAACGTCAACAACGTGCAGACGAATGTTATGTTTGTCAGCGCATCAAGCGCCGACCTGGGAGTTACCCTCAGCGGCAGCCCGAATCCCGTGCTGGACGGCGCCAATGTCACCTACACCATGGTTGTGACCAATAACGGCCCGTCCACAGCCACAGGGGTCACGGCGATCAATTCGCTTCCGGTGGGATTCATGCTGGTGACAAACCAAACCGTGCTTACGCAAGGCGCCATTACCAACGCAAACGGCACGATTACCTGGAATGTGGGCACCATGACAAATGGCGCCTCTGCCACTCTAACGATTGTCGCGGGGGTGTTCCTTCCTGAGAACGGCCTTCCTTCGGCAAACCTGGACAGCGTTACCGTCAGTTCCCAGGTGTTTGACCCGGTCAAGCTGAACAATTACGCGGCTGTCAAAACAGAGGTGGAGCCTGCCATGTTAAATGTGGTGGCAGACGACGGTCCGAATTACTCGTTGTCGTGGCCGCAAGTGGCGGGTAATGTTGTGCTCCAAGGCGCCGTAACTCTGTCGGGCCCTTGGACGCTTATTACAAATCCGGTGGCGGTGGGTGGGCAATATACATTTGTCCTGCCGGGCACCAACGGTTATCACTTCTTCAGATTGGTATCTCAATCCCATTGATTCGGAAGTACCCCAATGAAAAGACATCTTTATGGCTTGAGTTCAGTGGCAGTGGCCACGGCTTGCGCAGCTTTGGTTCTTCTGCCGGGGATGCCGGTGCGCGCGGCTGGAAGCCAGACCCTCCATGGGCATTTGCCCGCGGCGGTGGCGCGCCTGCAGCCGATCAGGCATCTTGATGGTACCAATCACTTGAAGCTGGCCATCAGCCTGCCCTTGCGGGATAAGGAGGGTTTGACCAACCTGCTCCAGCAGATTTACGATCCGACCAGCCCCAACTACCATCACTACTTGACTGCGGCGCAGTTTGCGGAACGGTTTGGTCCGATGCCGGCGGATTATCAAACGCTGACGGCGTTTGCGACCTCGAACAAATTGGTTGTGACGGGCACCCATCCCAACCGCACGTTGCTCGACGTGGAGGGGTCGGTTGCCGACGTTGAAAAAGCCCTGCACACAACTATGCGGGTTTACCGGCATCCCACGGAACAGCGCGACTTTTTTGCCCCTGACACGGAGCCATCCATTGATTTGATTCTTCCCGTTCTGCACATCAGTGGTTTGGATAACTATATGGTGCCGCGCCCGGCGGGCCTCAAGCATCCTTCCCTCCCGCATCCCGCGGGAGCGATTCCCGCTTCCGGATCGGGACCGGACGGTAATTACTGGGGATACGATTTTCGGGCGGCGTACGCTCCGGGTGTGACACTTACTGGAACCGGCCAAACCGTCGCGCTTGTGGAATTGGATTCCGGCTTCTTCCAAAGTGACATCACGTCCTACGAGAGCCAGACTGGTTTGCCAAATGTGCCCGTAAGCGCGGTGTTGTTGGACGGATACGACGGCGGGCCGGGCACTGCCGATGGCGAAGTCTGCCTGGACATTGAGATGGCGATTGCCATGGCGCCCGGATTGGCAGGAGTGATCGTCTATGAAGGCGAGATTGGTGACGACATTTTGAACGCGATCGCGACGACCAATACGGCCAGGCAAATCAGCGCCTCTTGGGCGGGCTATAGCGATGCCGCTTCAGATCAGATCTTTCTGCAGTATAGTGCACAGGGCCAGTCGTTCTTCAATGCCTCGGGCGATGGCGATGCATGGGTGGGGGTGATCTTTCCGCCTTGCGACGATCCCAACATCACCATTGTCGGCGGCACAACGCTGTCGACCAGCGGTCCGGGCGGCGTATGGACCACGGAACAGGTTTGGAATTGGGGCTATGATCCGCCTGGATGGCCTGGCACCGATAACGGGTATTGGGGAAGCAGCGGCGGTATCAGTACCGTCTGGCCGATTCCCTCCTGGCAGCTCGGCATCAACATGGTGACCAATCTCGGCTCGACCACCATGCGCAACGTGCCGGATGTTGCCCTTACGGCAGACAACATTTGGCTCATAGCCGGCAACGGCCAGGAGGTGGGCAGTTCCGGAGGCACCAGCGCGGCGTCGCCGTTGTGGGCGGGCTTCACCGCCTTGGTGAATCAACAGGCTGCCGCTAACGGTGACCCGGCCCCGGGCTTTATCAACCCTGCCATTTATGCGATCGGCAAGGGGCCATCCTACGTGTCATGTTTTCACGACACTGTGATCAGCAACAACATTTGGTCCAACAGTCCCACCATGTTCTTCGCCGTGCCCGGCTATGACCTGTGCACGGGGTGGGGCACGCCCACGGGCAGTAACTTGATCAATGCCCTGGCGCCTCTTTCACTTACGCCGGTTCTTGCTGTGGTCACCAATGTTATCTCCGGCGGCAATGGCAATGGGATCATTGATTTTGATGAATGCAACGACTTGACCATTGTTCTGACCAACGAAGGTCGCGTCGCTGCCACCGGCATCGAAGCGACTCTTTACTCGACCACTTTGGGGGCGATCGTGGGGCAGGGCATTTCAGCTTACCCGACTCTGCCCCCGAACGGCGTCGCCCCCAACCTGACTCTGTTTACCCTTAGCACGGAACCGACTTTTGTTTGTGGAACGCCCGTTAATTTGACCATGGTGTTGAAGACCGACCAAGTGGTTCAAACCAATTATATTCAGCTTCCTTCGGGGGTTTTGGGGCCGCCGCAGCGCTTTACAAGTTCAACGGTAATCCCCATTTCTTTCACCCAAGTTCCTGTCAATTCACCCATCGTGGTCTCGGGGTTGCAGTCCGTTGGCAAAGTAACGGTATCCGTCCATCTGACTAATCTATATGATCTCGGGCTGACACTGCAACTGACAAGCCCGAACGGGACCAACGTGATATTGTCCCAAGGCAACGGCGGCTTTAGCCCGGATTATGGCGCAGGTTGCGGGTCGAATTTCGAAACCACCTTTGACGACGCGGCGGGCATTCCGATCAGTTTTGGCACGCCGCCTTTTATCGGCAGCTTTCAGCCGCAACAGCCGCTGTCGGTCTTTCACCTCCTGAATGGCACCAATCTTAATGGAACATGGACCCTCCAGGTGCTGGATCAGTATCCGGGCGACACGGGTGCGCTGGAGTGCTGGTCTCTCAATATTTCTCCGGAAGTCTGCGTGGACGGCGGCGGCCAATGTCCGGGAGCGGATCTTTCGCTGACGATGTCCGCCAGTCCAGGCACTGTTTTTGTGGGCAGCAATGTGGTTTATAGCCTGACCGTGTCGAATGCCGGGCCCAGCCCGGCGCAAAACGTGGTCATTTCGCAAAGTTTGCCTCCCGGTGCCACCAACATCCTTGTCACCAACAATTTGGTGTCGGTCAGTATGATTGATTCGAACCTCACTATGTCCTTGGCATCATTGCCGGTGTATGGCACAGCAAACATTTCCGTGTCGGCGACATTTACCACAAATACACTGGGCACAAATGTTGCGGCTCTTGTCACCAGTGTGGCCAGCGTTACATCGTCTGTTTCTGGTCCAAACCCCGGCACCACTACGGCTTCCGCCACCGTGCTCGTGACGGAACCGACGGCGGATTTGGCGGTGAGCATGACGGCTTCGCCCAGCGCCGTTTTGCAAGGAGCCTTGCTGACCTACACCATTAACGTGATCAACAACGGGCCTTTCACCGCCGATGGTGTGACGCTGGCCACTACTCTGCCGGCCACTGCCAATTTTATCTCCGCGACGACCTCGCAAGGAACGTTGTCTTTCAATGGTACCTTCGGGGCGTTGAGCAACATCGGTGTGGGAACGAACGTGGTCGTGACCATCGTAGTCAGCCCAACGATCACGGGGAACATCACCGCCAGCACCGCGGTTGCCCTCGGCGCCAATTCTTTTGAGGTTGATCCAAACACCTATAATAACTATGCCTCTGTCTCCACCACGGTTGGGCCTGCGGCTGATTTGGGGATCACGGCTGTTGCCACGCCGAGTCCGGTGGTGGAGGGCCGCAACCTGGGCTACGTCGGGACGGTGTCCAACGCAGGGCCAAGTTCAGCCACAAGTTTGGTGTTTAGCCAGTCGCTGCCGGCGGGGAGCACTTTTGTGTCGAGCAGCCTGCCGGGCCACACCGTTTCCAACGGTTTGATCAGCGCGACCATAACGAGCCTGGCTAGCGGGTCAAACCTGGTTTTTGTCAATGTGGTCAAATCGCCCACGCTGCTGCCCGGCGTGCAGTCGAATTTGATGATCTCCACCCTCTCGGTCTTTGGCCAGCCGGGTGATCCAAACCTCAATAATAATGTTGTCACGCTGACTAACGTGGAGGAGCCGCCGACAGTGACCATCGTGGCGGCCGGAGCGGTGGTGACTTCAGGAAGCGCGAATGGATCGGTGGGGACAAACGGAACGTACGGCGTCCAGCTTTTTCTCCAGAACATGGGCACCGTTCCCACGACAAACCTTGTCGCCACGCTGCAAAACGGCAACGGCGTAACGTCTTCCAGCGGCTCGCAAACTTATGGCGCGCTGGAGCCGGAGGCGGTTCCGACAGCGGGCCAGTACTCATTCACGGCCAGCAGCGCCAACGGAGGCGTCATCCTCGCCGTCTTGCAGTTGCAGGATGGCGCCAGCAACCTCGGCACGGTCACTTTTACTTTCGTCATGCCTGTTGTCCAAACTTTTTGGAACACAAATTTCATCAGCATCCCCAACCAGATATACATTCCCCAGCCGGATAGCGGTCCGGCCAATCCCTATCCATCGGCCATCGTCGTGTCGAATGTCAACGGGGATGTTTCAACGGTGACCGTAACCGTCTCGAATTTAATCCACAGTTTTCCAAATGACATCGGCATGTTGCTTGTGGGACCCACCGGAGCGAATTGCGTCCTCATGTCCGCCGCCGCCGATCATTCCACGATTACCACGCCAATCACCGTTACTTTCGATCCAAACACCAATCTGCTGGTGCTGCCGGCCCAGGGGCAGATTGTTTCAGGATCCTACCAACCGGCCGATTACTATGCGCAAATCTACAGTGCAACTGAGACCTTTAGCAACTCACCTGTTCCCGTTGGCCCTTATAACACCAATTTGGCCGTTTTTGCAAGCACTTCGGCCAATGGAACGTGGTCCTTGTACGTCGAGGACGATGCGGCGGGGGATGCGGGCGCGATCTCCAACGGCTGGGGTTTGGCGTTTACAACCATCACGCCGGTCAATCAGGTGGCGGATTTGGCGGCGAGCATCGTCGCATTGACCAATCAGGTCATCCTGGGCAACAACATCACCAATATATGGACCGTGACCAACAACGGCCCCGACGCGGCCACCAATGTGTTTGTCACAAATATTTTGTCTCCCGGATTGGCGCTTTTAACCAACACTCTTCCTCCAGGCGCGAGCATCGTCCAAACCAACCCGGCCTATATCTGCAATCTGGGCAGCCTGAATTCAGGAGGTGGCGTGGTCGTTACCAACGTGGTTACGGCTGATTCCAGCGGTCTGCAAACCAACACAATCACCGTTGGTTCAACCGCGCTCAATGGAAGTCCCGCCAATAGCACGGCCAGCGTGGTGACGATGGTCAATCCGCCGCTGGTCGATTTGATTGTCGCGCCGATATCAGTCGCTCCGAATCCGGTTGTCATTGATGGCAACCTGATTTACATCCTTGCCGTAACCAACAATGGTCCGGGCAATGCTTTCAATGTTGTCGGCACTTTTACCCTGCCAGGCCTTCAGTTCGTTTCCGCCGTTCCCTTTCCCTCTCAAGGCGCCAATTGTGTTTTTACCAACGGCTTCGTGCGGTGCAGCCTGGGCACAATCGCTGTGGGCAGCTATGCCGAGGTTACGGTCGTCGCCACTGCGCTGTCAGCCGGGGTGGTGACCAACGTTTGGAGTGTGCTCACTGATTCCGCCAATACCAATTTGGCCAATAATTCTGTCAGCACCAATGTTACGGTGATATATCCAATGGCGGTCATCACCAATGGGCCGGCCACGCTGCTCGCGCAGGGTTCTCCTCCATTTAACGGCGCGATCAATTCCAATCAAACCAATACGGTGTCTTTCACCCTGCTTAATATCGGCTCGGCCCCGACCACGAACCTGGTTGCGACGCTGCTGGCGAACAGTGGCATCAGGCCGGTCACCGTGAGTTCCAACTATGGCGCGATTGCGGCCGGGGGTTCCGCCTCAGGATCTTTTACCTTTGTCGGCAGCGGCCGTCCCGGGGCAACGATTACGGCTGAGTTGTCGTTACAGGACGGAGTCAATACCAATCTGGGGCCTGTCTTCTACACGTTCATGATTCCCGTGACACAAAGTTTCAGCAATTCCGGGACAATTACCATCCCGTATATCGGCCCGGCTTCTCCTTATCCTTCCAGCATCCAGGTTTCCGGACTGACCAATGGGCTGACCAACTTGTTGGTGAGCAAGGTCACGGCCACGTTGAACGACTTCACCCATAGTTGGCCTCATGATGTTGAAGCCGTGCTGGCCAGCCCGGCTGGACAGGAACTGGTTTTGATGGAACACACTGGCGCCTTTTATAGCGTCACCAACTTGGTGTTGACTTTCGATGATGCGGCGGCGCAAAGCCTGCCCTTGAACAGTACGTTGTTCTCGGGAACATTTTTGCCCACGGAATACACTCCATTTGACATTTTCCCCGGCCTCGCCCCCGTGCCGGCCGCCAACACAAACCTTGCCGTCTTCAATGGCTCGAACCCGAATGGCATCTGGTCGCTTTATGTTTATGATGACACACAGGGCAACGACGGCGTTATCACCGGCGGTTGGTCCCTGGGTTTGACCGCCATCAGCCCCGTAAACACCACGCCGGTCAACAATGCACCGCCGTTCTGGACGAACATCGTTATCTCGGCAGGCGGATTATTTCAAGTGACGCTCGATGGATTTGCGGGGCAAAAATACGGGATTCAGACTTCGAGCAATCTGGTTTCCTGGACGACGGTCAGCACCAACTCCGGCACCTTCATCTTTACCGATGCCGTCACGAATGCCGCGCAACGGTTCTATCGCGCCATTCAACTGCCCCAGTAGGCGGGCAAATCCACCGGCGGAGCCACCGGGATCCCAGGCACATGAAACTTTTCGGCATCACGGGTGGCGTCGGGATGGGCAAATCAACCTCCGGCGCCTTGCTGGAGAAGCGGGGAATGGCGGTGGTGGACACGGACCACATCGCGCGGCGATTGGTCGAGCCGGGCCAGCCGGCCCTGGCCGAAATTGCCGGCGCCTTTGGCCCGTCTGTCATCTTGCCGCACGGCGGCCTGGACCGCAAGGAATTGGCCCGGCGCGTCTTCGCGGACGCGGCGGAACGCGCCAAACTGGAGGCTGTTCTCCACCCGAAGATTCGCGAAGTCTGGGTGACGGAGGTGGAAAGGTGGCGCGTTTCCGGTTGTGCCCGGGGCGCGGTGATCATTCCGCTCCTGTTTGAAACCAAAGCCGAATCCCTTTTTGACGCCATTATTTGTGTGGCGTGTTGCGCTGCCTCTCAATTCGAACGCTTGCGGGAAAGGGGCTGGAGCCGCGCGGAGATCAAGCAGCGGCTGGCGGCGCAATGGCCAACGGAAGAGAAAATCGCCCGCGCGGATTTCGTGATCTGGACAGACACCACCCTGGAAGCCCACGCCGGGCAACTGGAGAGGGTGATGCTGAAAAGCCTTATTTCATCAAGAGCATCTGGCGCGCCCGCTTAATGGAGCGATTCAACTGCCGCTGGTAATGGGCGGGCAGGCCGGTATATTTGCGCGGAAGGATGCGGCCCTGGTCGGTCACGAATTGTTTGAGGAGGGTGACATTCTTAAAATCCAAGGCATCAAAGGTGAAGTCAATCTTGGGTTTGGGCCGGGGCGTGCGGACTTCAATGGCTGAGGCCTTGCCTTTGGCGCCGCGGCCACCGGGCTTTTCGGGATGTGTTTTTCGTGGCATAAATATTATTTGATTTCGCGATGGACGGTGCGGCGGCGCAAGGCGGGGTTGTACTTTTTGATCTCCAACTTCTCGGTTTTCAACTTTTTGTTGCGGGTCGTTGTATAGCGCGAGGGCGGTTTGCCCTCCTTGCGCGCTTCGGTGCATTCAATGGTAATGATTTCCCTTGGCATGATTATTCCTTGTCTTTGGCCGGCTTTTCTTCCGCTTCTTCTTCTTCTTCCAATTCGGTCCCGCCCGTATTGTCCACCGTGCCCAACTGGCCCAATCGGCGCTGGCGCAGGGCTCCTTCGCGTTCGAGCTGGCTCTGCGCCTCGACAGTGAATCGGGTCCAGGGAATGGCATCCAGGCGCGTGGCCGGGATGGTTTTGCCCGTCAATTCGCAAATCCCATAAGTGTTCTTCTCGATCCGTTTCAGGGCTTCTTCGATTTCGTAAATCGCGTCCTGGTCGGACGAAAGGAGGCTCAGGGCGAAATCGCGGTCAAAATTATCCGTGCCGGAATCCGCCATGTGCAGGCTGTAACTGGCCATCTCCTCGGCGGACTCCTTGGCCAGGCCGCTCATTTGATGGAGGAGCCGCTCCCGCAGCTCCAGCAGGTGGCGGTGATACTTGGCCCATTGCGGTTTGATTTTAGTCTGCCCGTTGGATTTGGCTTTCACGACCCCACGGCCGAGAATCGAAGCCGCCGTGGCCGCCACGGCTTTTTTGCCAGGCGACCGCGTCGCCGCTGATTTTTTCATGGTCACTTTTTTTTTCGTCACAAATGTCTTTCTGCTCCATTCCCCCCCAATGGCCCCCCCGCCCGTCTGCGGGGTGGGGGACTGTAGCAAAGAGGGCAAATAATGCCACAACTTTTTTAAGAAAAATCGTCTTTATTTATCAGTCTTCAGACAGGTCAATCCTCCGGTTGTTCATCCTTTCTCAATGGAAGCGTAAGCATTATGGCTGTGAATGCTCTCAAAGTTCTCGGCCTCAACCTTATACCATGTCACGTCCGGGTGGGCATTCAATTTCACGGCGACGTTGCGCACCAAATCCTCGACGAAAACGGGGTTTTCGTAAGCCCGTTCCGTGACCGCCTTTTCATCCCGGCGCTTCAAAAGGGAATACAACTCCGAACTGCCCGAACTCTCCACCAGGGCGATCAAGTCTTCGATCCAAATCGCCCTGCGCGAGCGGACTTGGACGGTGACCAAACTGCGCTGGTTATGCGCCCCGAAACGGCTGATCGCCTTCGAACAGGGGCAGAGCGTCGTCACCCCCACCTTGACCGTCAGGACAAAATCAATTTCCTTGCCGATGGCATTGGCATCGAACCGGGCGGTATAATCCATGACGCTTTCCATGCCTGAGACGGGCGCCCTTTTGACCAGGAAAAAAGGAAACTCCATCTCCAAATGGGCCACGGCCGATTTGAGCTTGGCTTGCATGGCGTAAAGGATGTCCGTGATGTTTTCGACGTGGACAATGTGGCCGTGCGAATTCAGCACCTCGATGAACCGGCTCATGTGCGTGCCTTTGAATTCATGGGGCAAATCCACGAACATGCCGATGGTGGCGATGGTGTTTTGCAGGGTGCGCGCCTTGTCGCGGATTTGGATGGGAAAGCGCAACCCCCGCACCCCGACCTTGTCGATGCGCAACTGGCGATGATCCGGCTCGCTCTGTTTATCGTGCATCGCATCGGGCTGCAAAAGTTGTCTATCGGAAAACACGCTCATGGCAATGAATTGTTTAACGGAACACAATAGCAGCCGGAACGCCTTTTGACAACTGCAATCCCCTTTTTCCGTCGATCCAGGGAAATACCGCTTGACTCTCCCCTTGCTGGAGGGCGTAAACCAGTGCGTAATATGAATACATCATACAGCATCGGTGAATTGTCGCAGGTGACGGGTTTGTCTGTGAAGACCCTGCGGTTTTATCACGAAAAAGGGATTCTCATTCCGAGTTCGGTGGATGAAGCGACGGGCTATCGCTTTTATGAAGCCGGCAAAGTCGAAAAAGCGCGCGTCATCATGCGGCTGCGCGCCATGGAGTTTTCCATCGAGGACATCGCCACCGTGCTGGGCGAATGCACCGACGAGGCGGACATCCTCAACCACTTGGAACGCCAGAAGAATGTTCTGCAGCAACGCATCCTGGAGGACCGCGACATCGTTCGGTCACTCAACGAAATCATCGCCACTGAAAAGGCAGCCAGACAGCTATTGGAACGTGGCAATTTTTCGGTGGAAGAAAAAGCCATCAAGCCGCAGTTGATCGCGGGCATCCGCATGAAGGGCAAATACAGCGATTGCAGCATGGGCTTTTCCAGGCTCGGCAAGGCCATGGGCCGCCACATCTGCGGCAAGGCCCTCTGCCTCTATTACGACGGCGAATATCGCGACAGCGACGCGGAATTCGAGCCGTGCTTTCCCATTCGCAAGGAGGTCGCGGCGGATGGCATCTCCGTTCGCACACTGCCCGGCGGCCGGTGTTTGACTCTCGTGCATCGCGGGGCTTACGATCAACTGGGGCGCAGTTATGCAAAGATTCTCAAACAGGTGGACGACCGGAAACTGAAAATCTCCCTGCCGACGCGCGAAGTTTATGTCAAGGGGCCGGGCATTATCTTCAAAGGCAATCCAAAAAATTATCTGACCGAGATCCAACTGCCCATCGGCGGTTGAACTGGTGAAGTGTAACAATGAAACCTTTGCACGAACCCCTCTCCCGGCCTGCGGCCACCCTCTCCCCGCTTTGCGGGGAGAGGGGTTCATTGTAAAGCCATGTCTGTTAATGAGTTAGCATTGTGAGGACTCCTATGAAACAGAATAAAAACAAGAAAACCTGGCAGGAAAAACTGGCGGACGATAAAGGCTTTCCCAAGGTCTGCAAAATCGATTCGACCAAAAGCAAACGTTGGGGCACAGGCACGTTTGTCATTCCCGCGCCCATGGAAGTGAATGAACTCATGCGCCGGGTGCCAAAAGGCAAACTTACCACCATTGACCAACTCCGCCAAGTCCTCGCGCTCCGGCATGGTGCAACCATCGCCTGTCCAATCACGACGGGCATTTTCGCATGGATTTCCGCGCACGCCGCCGCCGAAGCCAGGGCGGAGGGCAAAAAGAACACCGCTGCTTATTGGCGCACGCTCAAATCCAACGGTGAATTGAATCCCAAATATCCCGGCGGCATTGCCGGGTTGCGGCGCAAGCTGTCCAGCGAAGGGCACCGGGTCATTCAGAAAGGCAAACGGTTCTTCGTGCAAGAATTTCAGGAACGGCTCTTCCTATTTGACGATGACCCGCAGAATCGCCCCCGTTGATTCAAAAAGTCCGGCCTTCTCCGCAAAATTCCGGTGCCAGCCCATATCGTGTGGGGTGTGCCCGCGTTGGCTGGTTTTGAGGTTTCTCTTTGCGGCGGGGTCTATTCCGCCCCGGCCTGCGGCGGCCTTTGCCAACTTTCAGGGACGTAGGTCATGCCCGATTTTTGCAGGGGTGGCGCCGTTTTTCCTGCATCCGGCTTTGGCCAGCTTTCAGGCACTGAGGTCATGCCCGTCTTTTTCGGGGATGCCGCCATTTTCCCCGCAACCGGCGGAACAGCAGTAAAGCCCTGGCACACGGGACATGAAATTTCGCTCCCGGCGGATTCTTCATCACATGCCAGGCGCTGCCCGCAATGGGAACAGTTGAATTTAATCAGGCTCATAAAGTTACCTTTCCTAATGGGGTATATTATAAGCGAAACGGCGCAATCGTCCAGCTTCTTTTTCCATGGCATGGGCTTGTCATGGGGCGGTTTTTCAAAAAATAGTTAAAAAAGTCATTTGACTATTGAATAATTAATGGATATATATAGTCCAAGGATGAAGACAGGGAAGAACTATGAATGCAGAATCAAGGAATGAGAAGCGGGCGGCCCGCCAAGCCAATCGCCAGTCCGTGCCCGCTTGCTCGCATCAGCTTCAGCGGTGGCGGGTCCATGCATGTCCGTCTCAGCCAAAGCTCGTCAAGCCCCGCCAAACCGACGCTGTGGGTCAAGCGGCAGGTGAAATCGTATGCAAGTACTTTAAAATAAATGACTTGCACGAGAATCATGGCCCCATTCAGTCAAACCCGATCAAAGTGAATCAAACCAGTTTTTTGCGGCCTTGTTCCTCTAAGTGTGCGTTCCATCTGAAGCGGGAGGGGCCAAACTGAATCAAAGGAATGTCCATCCCTTTCTGATTGCCGTCGCCGCGATTTTCGGGAGAATAATCCCTATATGACAAAAACGACCGAAGCATTTCCGGAAATATCCAAAATCGAGTACGAAGGACCAAAATCCAAGAATCCGCTGGCCTTCAAATGTTATGACGCGGACGAACTGGTCGAAGGCAAAACGATGCGGGATCACCTCCGCTTCTCCGTGGTCTATTGGCACACCTTTCGCGGGCGCGGCGTCGATATGTTTGGCGCGCCGACCATCAACCGCCCATGGGACGATAACAGCGACTCCCTGGACAATGCCCGGCGGCGGGTGCGCGCGGCCTTTGAGTTCATCGAAAAATTGGGCGCGCCGTTTTATGCGTTCCACGATCGCGATGTTGCGCCGGAGGGGGCGACCCTAGCCGAAACCAATAAAAACCTCGAGGCCGTTGCCAAAGTCTTGAAGGAAGAGCAGGAACGGTCCGGCATTCGTTTGCTGTGGGGCACGGCAAATCTCTTTTCCCATCCGCGCTTCGCGCACGGCGCCGCGACCAGTTGCAATGCCGATGTATTCGCCTACGCCGCCGCCCAGGTCAAGAAGGCGCTCGAGGTGACCCATCAACTGGGCGGGGCGGGTTATGTTTTTTGGGGCGGACGCGAAGGTTATTCGACCCTGCTCAACACGGACCTCAAACGGGAACTGGAACATCTGGCCCGGTTTTTGCACATGGCAGTCGATTACAAGAAAAAGATCGGGTTCAAGGGCCAGCTTTATATCGAGCCCAAACCCAAGGAGCCCACCAAGCACCAGTATGATTCAGAGGCGGCGGCCTGCCTGAATTTTTTGCGCGAATACGATCTGATGGGCCATCTTAAATTGAACCTCGAAACCAATCATGCCACACTGGCGGGGCATACGATGCAGCATGAATTGGAAATCGCCGCGGCGGCCGGCGCCCTGGGTTCCGTGGACGCCAACACGGGGGATCTGTTGCTGGGCTGGGACACGGACCAGTTTCCGACGGATATATACTTGACAACACAATGCATGTTGACGATTCTGAAAGCGGGCGGACTCAAGACGGGCGGACTCAATTTCGACGCCAAGGTGCGGCGCGAGAGTTTTGAGGCGGTCGATCTGTTTTACGCGCACATCGGCGGGATGGATGCCTTCGCTCGCGGGCTGAAAATGGCCTGCGCCATCCGGCGGGACGGGCGTCTGGCCGATTTTGTGAGGAATCGTTACAGTTCGTGGGACGGAGGCATCGGCCGGGAGATCGAATCGGGCAAAAGCAGTTTTGCGGCGCTGGAGAAGTATATGTTGAAAAAAGGCAATCCGGCGGCCAACGCCAGCGGACGGCAGGAGTTTTTGGAGAACTTGATCAACGAATTTATTTGACTCAGACGGGCAGCGTGATGCTGATGGTCGTGCCCTGGCCCGGATGCGAGCGGATCCTGACTTTGCCGCGGTGGGTTTCGATGACCCGGCCCACAATGGCCAGTCCGAGGCCGGTGCCCTTTTGTTTGGTCGTGCTGAGCAGTGAGCTGAAGGCGCGGCGGCGTTGTTCCTCGGGCATGCCGGGGCCGGTGTCCCTGAATTCGATCAAGATATGGGTCGGGCGGGGACTGTCGCGCGGCAGGCGAAAGGCCCTGGTGTAAATGGTGAGCGAGCCGCCTTCGGGCATGGCCTCGACTGCGTTGAGAGTCAGGTTTAAGAAGGCCTGCGCGAGCTGGGTGCCGTCGGCCATGATGGCCGGCAAATCGGGAGCGAGGCGGCGGATGAATTGAATCTGTTGGTTGCGCAATTTGTGGCGGGTGAGCAGGCCCAGATCGTCGAGCAACTGGTTGATGTTGACCTCGCTCAATTTGGGTTCCGCGCCGCGGGCGAAATCAAGGATTTGTTCGACGATTTTGTTGAGATGTTCCATTTTCTCCCGCAGGATGGCGTCGTCCTTGATGCGCGGGTCCCCGGGCAGGAATTCGAGGCCGAGGGAATGATAGAGCATTTTCATGACGGTGAGCGGATTGCGAATCTCGTGCGCGACCTCGGCCGCGAGCAGGCCCAGGGCGGAGAATTTTTCGTTTTGACGCAATTGCTCCTCGACATCGACGATGCGCTCGTAGAGGCGGGCTTTCTCGATGGCAATGGCCGACAATTCGGCCAGGGCGGTGAGGATGTGGATTTCCTCGTTGGAAAAACTGCGGGGCTGGCCGGTATAGACATTGAGAGTGCCGATGGTCTGTCCGCCGAAGACCAGCGGCGCGCTCAATAATGAAACCAATCCTTCACGCCGGGCCACAGGGATGTTCTGGTAAAGGGCCGAAGCCTGAACGTTTTCCAGTTGCATCGGTTTTTTGCGGCGGACGACGACCCCCAGGAAACTTTCATCCACGCTGAGCCTGGGCTTTTTGAGATAGGCCTCCCCCGCTCCCGAGCTGGCGCGCAAATCGAGCCACTGGCCGGTTTCATCCAGCAACAGCAACGAACACATGCGCGCCTCCATCAACGTGCAGGCCTCGCGCGTGATGACTTGCAGGGCCTCGTTGACGTTGAGGGCGGAGTTGATGGTTTGGCTGACGCTGACCAGGGTTTCCAGGAGCCTGGCTTTCAAGCGCGATTGTTCGTAAAGCCAGGTGTTGTGAATGACCTTGGCCGCCTGCACCGCCAGTTCCTCCAACAATTCCTGGTCCGCTTCGCTAAAGGCATTTTCGCCGGGGGAATCGACATTGAGCACGCCGCGGACCGTGCCCAGGACTTCCAAGGGCACGGCCAATTCCGAGCGCACATCGTCGCGCAACATGATGTAGCGTGCGTCCCGCCGCACGTCGCCCACCCGGGCCGGCTTTCCTGTCCGCGCCACCCAGCCGGTGACGCCCTGGCCCACGCGCAACTTGAGTTCCGAGGCATCGGGCGGCAGGCCGGTCGAAGCATGGATTTCAAGAAGGCCGTTGTTGGGATTAATCAAAACCACGGAGCCGCTGGAAGCGCGCATGAGTCGGACAGCCTCCTGCAAGATGAGCTGCAAAGCCTGCTGGGGATCCAGGGTGGAGTGGATGACATTGCTGACCTGGTAAAGCAGCTTGAGCCGCTCATAGGCGGCTTGCAATTGGCTGACAGCATCGCTCATGCGCGCAGTTTAAGCTTGAAACTTCAAATTTTAAAGTCTTTCGCGCAGCGGTGGAGATGGAATGGTTCGGGGCAGCCGAATTGGGAGGCAGAGGTTGCGGGCTTCTTACGCCTGGCTGCGGAGCGTCTTGAGGGCGGCGACAGCGGCTTCGCTTTCGGCCGCCTTTTTGCTTTTGCCCCGGCCCCGGCCGAGTTCGATGCCGCCATGCGTGACCACACATTCGAAGTCGCGATCGTGGTCCGGGCCGCTCGCCCCCGCCACAACGTATTGCGGCGCCTCGGGCGACCTGGCTTGCAGGATTTCCTGGAGTTCGCCTTTCGGGTTTTCCAAAGTGGGGATGGAGGTCAATTCGCCAAAGGCCTCGCGGAAGGAGCGCAAGACGAAGGCGCAGGCTGCGTCGAAACCGCCGTCCAGAAAAACGGCGCCGATCAAGGCCTCGAAGCCGTCGGCCAAAGCGGAAGCGCGACTGCGGCCCAGATTGGCTTCCTCGCCGCGGCTGAGAATCAAGTCGTTCTGCAACTCGATGCGGCGCGCTTGTTCGGCCAGGGTGCGGCGATTGATCATTTGCGCGCGCGCCTTGGTCAATGGTCCTTCGCTGACCATGGGGAATTTCTCGTAAAGTTCCCGGGTGAGAACCAGACCGAGCACCGCGTCGCCCAAAAACTCAAGTCGCTGATTGTGCCGGACCAATCGCCCTTGTTCGTGCGCCACGGAGGGATGGGTCAAGGCCAGGCGCAACAGGCTGATGTCCCGAAACCGATACTCAATCCGCGTTTGCAATGCATCGAATTCAGACACAGAAGACATCCATTCTACACCTTCGCGCCGGTGCTTTCCGCCGACGCAGGCGCGGGTTGCCCTGGTTCAGGGGACGCAACACCCGCCTCCGGCCGCTCGACCGGCGGAGGCGGGTTGACGCCATGGGCCAGGAGTTCGGCGGTGGCTCGCTGGACCTCTTCGAGTTGATTGAGCTGCAGGTTCGGGTCCGTAATGGTAAAAATGTCGCCCGTCCTGGGTTGTTCATAAATGAAAACGCGCCGGCCATCCCGCTGCATTTGCTCTTTGACCTTCAACAGGCGTTTGCGCTCAAGCATAACCGCCAGTATGTAACATACCGGGCCGTGTTTGGGGTCGTCGGTTTCGATTAATTTGCGCAGAAGGCTTTCGGCGGATTCCTTCTGAATCGCATCGGGCGGCGCGGCGGGCGGGATCTGATAAACACCCTGCCATTGCGAGATAAAACCCTTGCGATCGCTGGCGCCTTCGCGATATTGGGCCTCCCAGCAACCGTGGCATATATCCAGACGCCGGTACTCCTGTTTCTCCTCGAGCAGGAGAGTGTGGTACGGCTCCTTGTCGGCAAAGGACTTGTGGCAGGCCTGACAAGCGTGCGCCCGGGATTGCAGATTCCATTCGTTCATCGCAAACATGATCCCTCCCATTATTGCGGATGCTCGAACGACTGCAATAATTTACTTGCGCCGACATCGTATTCCAACTCGATTTCCCGACTGCAACGCACAGCCGCACAGCCGCAAAGACGCGAAAAAGCGCCAAAAACGAAGGATTGATAGATAGGAGGTTCTCTGAGTTGTAAATCGTTTTTTTGGGTGAGTTGTTGGCATAGGATTTAGGGTTTGGCGGTTTCCAGTTTCAGCAGCCAAGAGCCATGTTCTTGTTGGTTGC
>Ga0181526_10000056_pt1 | contig 107922 bp, 107 predicted proteins | sample PEATcosm2014_Bin_35_FD_119750 | JGI IMG/M metagenome (GOLD analysis project Ga0181526, IMG submission 119750) | Peatland microbial communities from MTU Mesocosm Facility, Houghton, MI, USA - PEATcosm2014_Bin06_30_metaG | ecosystem: Environmental > Terrestrial > Soil > Wetlands > Peat | place... | reverse complement strand
GAGCCGCTCTTGCGCAAGCCGTCGAGATAATCGCCGAGCATGGCGGCGGTCTTGGCGTCGGGGCAGAAGAACGGATTGCGCTCGACTTCGGCCCAGTCCCAACGCGAGCGGTCGATGCGATGCAAGCCCATCTGCACGAGGGCACCGCGCACGGTCACGCCCGGCACGATCTTGCGCGCAATGGCGCCGGCAGCGACCCGCATCGCCGTCTCGCGCGCCGACTGGCGGCCGCCGCCGCGATAATCACGCAACCCATATTTAATGTCGTAGGTGAAGTCGGCGTGGCCCGGCCGGTATTTGTCCTTGATGTCGGAATAATCCTTCGAGCGCTGATCGACATTGTCGATGAGGAGCGCGATCGGCGTGCCCGTGGTCACTTGTTCGCCGCTGTCGGGATCGGCGAATACGCCGGACAGGATTTTCACCGCGTCGGGTTCCTGACGCTGCGTGGTGTAGCGCGACTGGCCTGGCCGGCGGCGATCGAGAAAAGGTTGGATGTCGGCTTCGGTCAGCGGGATGCGTGGCGGACAGCCGTCGACCACGCAGCCGATCGCCGGCCCATGGCTTTCGCCAAAAGTCGTGACCCGAAATAAATGACCGAACGTATTGAACGACATGACGCGCGCGCGACGCTGAATGGATTGAAATCGGCATTTGACGATGGCTGCGGTTTGGTAGCCCGCGTGCGACATGGGGTCAAATTCCGGGGGCAAGTTCGGGGCAAGTTTGAGGGCTAATGTGCCGTGCCTTCGTGCAGTGCCGTTCGCAACTGCGAACAAACCCCGCCCGGGCTTCGCGCACGCGAAACAAGAGAGCGAAACCTGCCAACGAAATGCGCAGAATGCGGCCGCGCCGGCGCGCCTATTCATGCCGCATTCATCTCGCTGAACGCCGATTAATGAAAACCTGAATAACTATTAAGTTACGGAAATATCAGTATTTTTTCCATTTTTTCATTGCGCCCGCGAGCCTCCTATGGCATTGTCTCGCTCGGTAAGGGGGCGAAGGCCCAGGGACCGAGATTAAAACCTGCGACTAAAACCGACCTTGCCGTAGGTTCATCACACACCAAGGACATCAGATCATGGCGAAGAAGAAAAAGGCCAAGAAGAAGACCAAGTCCTAAGCTTGGGATTTTTCCCGAAGCGCCCAAGCGGTGCTTCGTCAGAGCGGCCGGACGAAAGTTCGGCCGCTTTCGTTTTTACACTCACGCATGGCGCACCATTCTGCCGTCAGCGAAAACATACACCACGCCCTGTGCGATTTGCGCATGCGTTGCTTCCTCGCGCGGCAACACGTTGAAAATCGCCATCAGAGCGCGCACGCCGCCGCCATGCGCCGCGACCACGATATCGCCCTTTAGCGTCGCGTACCACTCGCCGACGCGGCGCGTCAGTTCGCGATAGCTTTCGCCGCCGGGCGGCGCGAAGTCCCACTTGTCGCGTTCGCGCTCGGCGAGCATGCCCGGCATGCGGGCGTCGATTTCGGGCAGTGTCAATCCTTCCCAGTCGCCATAGGAGATTTCCATCAGCCGGTCGTCGACCGCATAGGCCGGCGGATCGAGACCGAGCGTCGTGCGCAGGATTTCCATGGTTTCGCGCGCGCGTTTGAGCGGGCTCGCCACATAGGCAAAATCCGACGCGGCGCGCCGATCGCGTGCAAACAAATCCTGCAGCAAGGCGCCGCATTCCGCGGCCTGTCGCCGACCATTGGCATTGAGCTCGGTGTCGCGGCGGCCCTGCAGCCGCGCTTCGACGTTGAAGTCGGTCTCGCCATGACGGACGTAATAAAGGACCGGCATGATTGGCCGCTGCCCGGCGTCACTCCTTGCCGACGGCGATGTCGGGCGCGTCCGGATGTTTCATGCCGACGATGTGGTAGCCGGCATCGACGTGATGCACTTCGCCGGTGACGCCGCGCGACATGTCGGAAAGCAGATAGGCTCCGGCCTCGCCCACCTCCTCGATGGTGACGTTGCGCCGCAGCGGCGCGTTGTATTCGTTCCATTTGAGGATATAGCGAAAGTCGCCGATGCCCGACGCGGCCAGCGTCTTGATCGGCCCGGATGAGATGGCGTTGACGCGGATGTTCTTTACGCCGAGATCGGCGGCGAGATACCGGACCGAAGTTTCAAGCGCGGATTTGGCGACGCCCATGACGTTATAGTGCGGCATCCATTTCTCGGCGCCGTAATAGGTCAGCGTCAGCATCGCGCCGCCGTGCGTCATCAGCTTCTCGGCGCGCTGCGCGACGGCCGTGAACGAGTAGCAGCTCACCAGCATGGTCTTGGCGAAATTGTCCGCCGTGGTGTCGACATAGCGGCCGTCGAGCTGATCCTTGTCCGAGAACGCAATGGCATGGACGAGAAAATCGAGGCTGCCCCAGGCCTGCTGCACGGCCGCGAAAACCGCATCGATGCTCGCCGGCTCGGTCACGTCGCAGTCGCCGACGACGATGCCGCCGACCTCCTGGGCCAGCGGCTCGACCCGCTTCTTCAACGCCTCGCCCTGATAGGTGAAGGCAAGCTCGGCGCCGTGACCGCGGCAGGCCTTGGCGATGCCCCAGCCGAGCGAGCGATAGTTCGCGACCCCCATGATCAGGCCGCGTTTGCCGCGCATGAGGCCCGATACTTCCGGCATCCTTTAGACCTCGTGCGGCGGCTTCCACCCCGGCCTCCTATGGCATAGGCCTATGGGGCCAGCAAGCTTGCGGCCAATCGCCGGACACGGAATAGCTGGCGATCGATGGTGTTGTTGAATAAGGACGCGGCGCCGGGCCGCACACCGAATTTGCTAACGCGCAAGGGTGCGATGCTTGGGTGAATTTCAGGAGCGGATCCAGTCTTCCATTCCGGCACTGCGGCGCTATGCGCGAGCGCTGACCCGGGACAGCGAGACGGCCGACGATCTCGTCCAGGATGCGCTGGTCCGCGCGCTACGTTCCGAGCACTTATTTCACGGTGGAGATACCAGGGCATGGCTATACACGATCTTAACCAACCTTAACCGCAATCGCCTGCGCAGCCTGTCGCGGCGGCCGGTGCTGGCGCCGATCAAGGACGGCGATGCCGTGACCCCGGGCCCCGATTCCGGCGGCCGCGACATCAGCCGGGCCCTCGATGACCTCGCCGAGGAACAGCGCTCGGCACTGCTGCTCGTGGTGCTGGAAGGCCTCACCTACCGTGAGGTCGCCGAAGTGCAAGGCGTGCCGATCGGCACCGTGATGTCGCGGCTCGCCCGCGCGCGCACGCAAATCAAAGCCTATCTCGACGGTGAGCGCCCGGCGCTGCGCCGCGTGAAATGACGAAGAGAGCGAACGATGACTGACAAAGACCGCATGGTGAGCGAAGACGAGCTCCACGCTTTTGTCGACGGCGAATTGCCCGCCGATCGCCGTGGCGCCGTCGAGGCCTGGCTTGCAACCCATCCCGAGGATGCCGGAAAAGTCGCGGCCTGGCGCGCCCAGGCCCATCTCATTCGCACCCGCTATGGCGCGGTCGCCGAGGAAAAGCCGCCACGTCGGCTCGATATCCGGCGGCTGATGCGCCGCCGCACCGGCGCGATTGCCGCCGCGGCCGCGGCCGTGGTCGCCGCATTCCTGATCGGCGGTGTCGCCGGTTGGACGGCGCGCGGCGTCGAAGCGGCGTCGCCGTCGGACCTCACGCGCTTCACCAGCGATGCGCTCGATGCCTATCGGCTCTATACCGTGGAGGTGCGCCATCCGGTCGAGGTGCCGGGCGACCAGCGGCCGCATTTGGTGGAATGGTTGTCGAAACGCGTCGGCTCGCCGCTGCGGGCGCCCGAACTCGACAAGGTCGGATTGAAGCTTGTCGGCGGCAGGCTATTGCCAGGCCCGACCGGCGCCACCGCATTTTTTATGTACGAAGCGCCCTCGGGGGAGCGCTTCACGCTCTATTGCGGCCGCACCAGCGATGACGCCACGGCGCTGCGCTACACCACGGGCGAGCAGAATGCGGCCTATTACTGGGTCGACGGCAATCTTGCCTATGTGCTGTCGGGCCCGGCGGAACGCGACAAGCTCCACGAAATCGCCCAGGCCGCCTACGACCAGATCGATCGCCGCAACCCGCCGCAGGGCGGGTGAGCGCCGGTAAGCGGGTGCCTCACGCCGCTGTCACAGATTGCGAATAGGTGAATTAGCTTCGGCCGCGGAGGCGTTTAGCTCTTGCCGGCCGATGTGCCGTGGCGACCGGGGCCCGGCGCGGAAAGCGAGGGAAAACCCATGTCCGTACCAACCATGTCCGCTATTCCAAGCGTCTGGATCTGGCTCGGCATCGTTCTTTGCATCTTCAATTCCGCTCTGTTTGCTGGGCTCAATCTCGCGATTTTCAGCCTCAGTCCGTTACGGCTGCAGCTCGAGGTCGACGGCGGCAATACCGATGCGGCAAGGGTTCTCGAACTGCGGAAGAATTCCAACCAGGTGCTGGCCACGATTATTTGGGGAAATGTCAGCATCAATGTGCTGCTGACCCTTCTGTCCGACTCCGTTCTGGCCGGCGTGAGCGCCTTTCTGTTCTCGGCCGTTGCGATCACGCTCCTCGGCGAGATCGTTCCGCAAGCCTATTTCTCACGCAACGCATTGCGGATGACGGTGTTCTTTCTGCCCTTTCTCGAGTTCTATCGCATTGTCCTGTTTGTCTTGGCTAAGCCTACGGCGCTGCTGCTCGATTGGTGGCTCGGAATGGAAGGGATCGCCTATCTGCGGGAACGCGATGTACGCTCCTTGATCGCGCGCAGCGCCGCGGCCGGCGGCGACATCGGGCGGCTCGAGGCGACCGGCGCGCGAAATTTTCTCGACCTCGACGACGTGCCGGTCACCGACGAGGGCGAAGTCGTACACCCGCAAAGCATCATCAGCCTGCCGATCGAAAGTCGCACCTGCTTTCTGCCGAAATTCAATCGCTCGCCCGACGATCCTTTTCTCCGCCAGGTCGACGCCTCGGGTAAGAAATGGGTGATCGTTGCCGATCTGGCCGGAGAACCGGTCTTCGTGCTTGATGCACACCACTTCCTGCGCGACGCGCTGTTCGGCGAGATCAAGGCTCCAACCACCTATTGGCATCGGCCGATCATTATCCAAAACATGCAGATGCGGCTAGGCGACGTCATCGGACGAATGACGGTCACGCCGCAACGGCCAGACGACGATGTCATCCATCACGACCTGATCCTCGTATGGGGCGCGCAACGGCGAATTATCACGGGCTCCGATCTGCTCGGCCGCCTGTTGCGGGATATTGCGACGGTGGCCCCCGATCCGGCTTCGCCCAAAGCCCGCATCGAGAGGGCGCAGTGACCGTTCACAGATCCTTGCGCGGATCGTAGGGCGTGGCGTCCCGCCACTTTTGCATCAATGCGTCGAGCTCGGCATCGCTCTTCTCGGGCAACGCGATGCGCACGGTGGCGAGGAGATCGCCGCGGCCCGATTTCGCCGGAAAACCTTTGCCCTTGAGACGGAAAGTACGTCCGCTATTGGTCCATGGCGGGATTGTTAGTTCGACCGGCTTGTCGAGCGTTGGCACGCGGACCTTGCCGCCAAGCGCCGCCTCGTAAAGCGTGACCGGCAGATCGAGCCGCACATCGACGCCTTCGAGGCTGAATAACGGATGCGGCGCGATCGATACCGTGATCAGCACGTCGCCCGGACCGCCCTGCCCGGCCATGCCCTGGCCCTTTAGCCTGATCTGCTGGCCGTCGGTGATGCCGGCTGGAATCTTGACATCGACCTCCTTGCCGGTCGGCAGCCGCAGCCGCTCGGTAGCCCCGCGCGCCGCTTCCGGCAGCGTCACCGTCAACGCCGCCTGAACGTCGGCGCCGATGCCGAAATCCTCCGGCTCAAAGGCAGCGCCGGCGCCGCCGCGCCCGGCACGTCCGAAGGCCTCCTTGAGGATGTCCTCGAAGCCGCCGAAACCACCGCCGGCGCCGGCGCGGCCGCGCCGGGTGCCGCGGGTGAAACCCTCGGGTCCGAAATAAAAGCTCTCGAAATTCGCGTCGGGGCCAAAGCCCGCGCCCGGGCCGCCTCCCGGTCTCGGACCGCCGGCACCAAAGCCGTGAAACCGCGGCTTGCCCTCGGCATCGATCTCGCCGCGGTCGAACGATTTGCGCTTATCCTCGTCGCCGAGCAGCTCATGCGCGGCGTTCAGCTCGGAAAAGCGCGTTGCCGCCTTTGGATCGTTCTTATTGGCGTCCGGATGCAGTTTTTTGGCAAGCTTCCGGTAGGCGCTCTTGATGTCGCCTGCACTCGCCTTGCGATCGACGCCCAGAACTTCATAGGGATCACGCATCCCCACGGACTCCATTTATCGTTATTTGGCCGACCCCAGCCCGCCCCACGCCAATTTCTGCCCACGCACGTCCAGATGACGATAATGTGGGAACAAAGCGGCCACGACGCAATGCAAACAGGGACGAATCGGCTCCGATAAAAGCGATGATAGCCGGTCAGCTCGAACCGAGGGGCTTTAACCGCTTTACCTCCCAGATGCCGTGGACGTCCCGGCAGGCCGCACCCTGCAGCCAATCGTGCGATCCGCCATGCATATAGCTGGCGAAGAAATCGCGGCACGGCAGTCCGCCTTCGCTATAGGCGGTGGCGAGCGGCGTGATATTGCCGCCGGCGCCGGTTTGCGGATTTTCCCAAGGCACGCTCTCATCCTTCACGCTCGCGTCCTTGCTGCCGCGCGCCAAGACGTCGGAGGCAGCCGCGCGCGCATAGGCCAGATCGCTCGGCAAGAGTTGGGGTGCGGCACTCGCCAAAACGGCGCCGGGCGCGCCGCCTCGGGGCGCGTAGCCGGCCGTTCTGATCGAGCCGGTCGGCGTGTCGGTATCGTCCTTCGAGGTCAATGACAAAAGCCGATAGGAGCAGCCGGAGACGCTCAACGCTCCGAGAACCACCATCGCCGCAGCAAGCCCATGGCCAAGCCGATAACGTCGCCGAGATAGGCGTACCGCCGCCGGTCCACTATATAAAGGCTTGCGGCGCGCATCCTGACTACCCCACGCACGCACCTGGGTACTCCGAGAATGTCCGACACTACGTCCATGGAACACCCGATACGGTTAACGGGCGGTGACTTTACCGAGGCCGAGGAGCCGTTGCGTCTGTTTGCCGCCTGGTTCGCCGAGGCCAAGCGTGCGGAGCCGGTCAATCCCGAAGCCATGACGCTCGCCACCGTCGATGCCGACGGTATGCCCAATGCCCGGATGGTGCTGTTGAAGGGCTTCGACGCGCGCGGCTTCGTGTTCTACACCAATCGCGACAGCATCAAGGGGCACGAGCTTGCTACGGCGGCAAGGGCGGCGCTGACGTTCTATTGGAAATCGCTGCAGCGCCAGGTGCGGCTGCGCGGCGCCGTGGAGGCTGTCTCGGAAGCCGAGGCCGACGCCTATTACGCCTCGCGCTCGCGCATGGCGCAGATCGGCGCCTGGGCCAGCAAGCAGTCTGCGCCGCTCGAAAGCCGGCTCGCCTTCGAGAAGGCGATCGCGCTCTACACGGCGAAGTTCGCGGTTGGCCCGGTGCCGCGGCCGCCGCATTGGTCGGGCTTCCGCATCGTGCCGCGGGAGATCGAATTCTGGCAGGAGCGGCCATTCCGCCTGCACGACCGCATTGCGTTCATACGTCCGCAGCCGGATGCGCCGTGGCAGAAGACGCGGCTTTACCCGTAATCAGCACCGAAAGAACTGAGATGCCGACCACGAACCAACCGCGCCGAACGCTTCTGCTCACCGGAGCAAGCCGCGGCATCGGCCACGCCACGGTCAAACGCTTTTCGGCTGCCGGCTGGCGCGTCATCACCTGCTCGCGTCATCCGTTCCCGGAGAATTGCCCTTGGGAAATGGGCCCGGAGGACCACATCCAGGTCGACCTCGCGGACCCTGAGAATACGGAAGCCGCGATCGCGGAAACCAAAAGCCGGCTGCATGGCGAATTGCACGCGCTCGTCAACAACGCCGCGATCTCCCCCAAAGGCAACGGCGGTAAACGGCTCGGATCGATCGAGACCTCGCGCGACGACTGGCATCACGTCTTTCAGGTCAATTTCTTTGCCCCGATCATGCTGGCACGAGGCCTGCTCGACGAGCTGAAAGCCGCCAAGGGCTCAGTGGTCAATGTCACCTCGATCGCGGGCTCGCGCGTTCATCCCTTCGCGGGCGCCGCCTACGGCACCTCGAAGGCGGCGCTCGCCGCGCTGACGCGCGAGATGGCGGCCGATTTCGGCTCGCAAGGCGTGCGCGTCAATGCCATCGCGCCGGGCGAGATCGACACCGCGATGCTGTCGCCGGGCACGGAGAAGATCGTGGAAAACATTCCGATGCATCGACTCGGCACGCCCGACGAAGTCGCCAAGATCATCTATGTGCTGTGCACCGACACCTCGTCTTATGTGAACGGCGCCGAAATCCACATCAACGGCGGCCAGCACGTGTGAACGCCGGTCAGCTCGCCGCGCTGAACTGCGCCGGGAGATGGGAACGCGCCGCCGCGAAGGCCTGCTCGATCTGAGCGCACGCGACGCAAAATTCGGCATCGCCGATGCTCGGCGCTTCGGCTTCCAGCCGCTGCGCCAGCGCCGACAAGCGCTTGAGACCGAAAGCTCCCGAGGCTCCCTTTAGTGCGTGCGCCACGCGCTCGACTTCCAGCCGATTGAACGGGCAACCCTGCCGGCGCAGTACCGCGATTTGCCCTATCGTCTCCTCGACGAAGACGTCCAGCATTTCGCAGATGCTTTCCTCGCCGACTTCGCCTGCCAGTTCATCGTAGATCGCGCGATCGATGACCGGGAAGTCGCGAACGGCGTGTTCGTAACGCTGCGCCGTTTCACCCGCCGCGATATTCGCCGTTTCGGTGGGTGCGATCGAGGGCGCCTCGAGCGCGACTGCGGCAGGCGGCGCGTTGGCATTGGCGGATGCCAACGCCCGCACGATCGTCTCGATCAGCTGCGTCTTGCGCATCGGTTTGACGACGAAATCGTCCATCCCGGCGTTGCGGCAGGACAACATATCCTCCGCGAAGGCGTTCGCGGTGAATGCAATGATGGGAACGCTGGCGAGCCGGCCGCCGCGCATGCGGATCGCGCGCGTCGCCTGCAGCCCGTCCATTTCCGGCATTCGCATGTCCATGAGGATGACGTCGAACGGAAAACGCGACGCCGCCGTCACCGCCTCGGCGCCGTCGCACGCCATATTGGTTTGGACGTCGAAATCCTTGAGCATTTTGGCGGCGACTAGGCGGTTCGTCGCGTTGTCGTCCGCGATCAATATGCGCAATGGTCTGCCGAGCGCGGCAATGACGGCGGCAAAGTCGGCAAAATGCTCGCGGTCGTCGCGCTCGACGAGCGCCGCCTCCGCGACGATCGGCAGCGTCAATTTGATACGAAAGGTCGAGCCCTGACCGAGCGCGGAAATGACGCCGATCTCGCCGCCCATTTGTGTCACGAGCCGCTTGCAGATGGCGAGGCCCAGCCCAGACCCTCCGAAGCGGCGGCTGATCGAATTGTCCGTCTGCATGAAATCCTTGAACAGGTCACCGATCTTGTCCGGCGGAATGCCGATGCCGGTATCGCTGACCGACCATTCGATCGTCGCACGATCGGCGTCGCGTTCGATGCAGCGGGCCGAGATCACGACTTCGCCGCTGGCGGTGAATTTGACGGCGTTGGAGAGAAGATTGAGGAGCATCTGCCGGATGCGGCCGGCGTCGCCCAGCAACGCCGGCGGCAGCACCGGATCCTCGGCTGTCTTGAGGATCAGCCCTTTGGCGGACGCGCGCGGTCTGAGAATGCTGACGGCGTTATGCACTAGCGAGGCCGGTGCGAAGGCGATCGCCTCGAGCGAGAGCCGTCCGGCCTCAAGCCTCGAGAAATCCAGAATGTCGTTCAGGATTTCCAATAGGTTGTCGCCCGCGTCGTAGATCGCCGATACGGTGCTGCGCTGCTCCGGATCGAGATGGGTGTCCATCAGCGTCGTGGCGAGGCCGAGCACGGCATTCATCGGCGTGCGGATCTCGTGGCTCATCACAGCCAGGAAGGACGATTTGGCCTGATTGGCGGCCTCCGCGGCGAGCGCCCCGCGCTCCCGCGCACGCCACCATCGGGCGATGACGAAAGCGGCCAAGAGCACGATCATGACGCAAACCGCCGACATTATTATCAGCAGTTCGGCGGTGCGTCGCCAACCGATCAACACACTTTCCGCTGTCTGGCTGGCCATGATCGACAAAGGATAATTCGGCAAAATCCGCGCCGCGCGCAGTGTCATCTTGTGACCCGACACCGAGGGCTCGCGAATGATGCCACCGGCCGTAAGCGCGCGTTCGGTGGCGCCTGTTGTCAATTCCCCGGTCCGATCGTTGCGCGGAAACCGGGCCAGCAATACGCCGTCATCACGGGCCAGCACCACCGAACTCCCCGCGCCGAGCGACGTTGCGCCGAAAGAATTCTCGAAATACTGCAGTGAGATCGCGCCGAGGATCAGTCCCATAAACCCGCCGTTCGGATCGTTCAGCCGCCGCGCGAGATAAATGACCCAGGTCCCGTTGCCGCGATTCTCCACCGGTTTGCTGATAAATTCCTCGAGATTCGGGTCGGCTTTGAGGGCCGCAAAGTAGTCGCGGTCGGAGACATTGACGTCCGGGATCGGCCAGGAGCGGGAAAAATTGAGAAGTTTTCCGTTCTCATCGATCAGTGTCACCGCATCGACCTGCGGCAGTCCCGTGATCTTTTCCTTCAGGAACAGGTAAGTATCGTAGTCGGTAACGGTCCGATGATAGGACTGGGCATCGTTCACGCCCTTGCGCGCGATGTAATCGCCGACGCTCGATAACACGAGGTCGAGCGCCTTGAACGAGCGGTCGGCCTGTTCGGCAAGCGTCAGGCTGTGACGGGCGAGGTCGGCCTCGGCATTTTGCAGCGCGCTCTCGCGAAAGTTGACGAGAAACAGGAAATTGGTCCCGATAATCGTGGCGATCAGCACGACGGTACCGGCAAGAAGCAGCGCCAGCGGGCCGCGCCGCGTCGGTGATTTAGGAACTTGTATTGCCATAACGGCTCCGGCCAATTCGATCTCTGTGGCCCGATGTGAAGGACCCAATCTGGTTTGCGACGGGACTGATATTTTCGACGGGATTGGCCTTGTCGGGCGAAGCGCCGCCGCGACTTAGTTCGTCACATCGGCGGACTTGAGAATGGGTGTCCATTTGGCGATCTCGCTCTTGACCAGGGTGGCGAGCGCTTCGGGGGACCGCTCCGCCAACCTCGGAATGTCGCTTCCGAGTTCGAGCAGCCGCGTGCGCACGGCCGGATCGTCGAGCGCATGGACCAAAGCAGCATTGAGCCTGCCGATGATCGGCTTCGGCGTGTCTTTGGGGGCGAATAGAGCGTTCCATGCCGGGGCCTGGAACTGCGGCAATCCGGCTTCCTTCGCGGTGGGCACGTCGGGAAGCGCCGGATTGCGGGCGGGCGTTCCCACCAAATAGGCCCTGATGTTGCCGGGCACGATCTGTGGCACGACGCTGACGACCTGATCGCACATGTAGTCGACGCGCCCCGAAACCAGAGCGTACATTGCCGGGCCAGTGCCCTGATAGGAGATCAGCTTAGGCTTGAGGCCAAGGAGCGAGTTGAACAGCAGGCACGTGACATAGGACACCGAACCAACGCCGGCATGCGCCATGCTGAGTTCGTCGACGTGCTGTTTCGCGTAGGAAATGAATTCGCCGAGATTGCGCGCCGGTAAGTCTTTCCTGGCAAGCACAAGGACCGGCAGCCCCGCCACCATGCCGATGGGCGCGAAATCCGTCGTGGGGTTGTAGGCGAGCTTCGGATAGAGCGCGACCGCGGCGGCATGCGTACCCATATGGCCAAGGATGATGGTGTAGCCGTCCGGCGCCGCCCGCATGGCGCGGGTCGCGGCGGTCGTGCCGCCCGCGCCGATGACGTTTTCGATCACGATCTGCTGGCCGAGCGTGCGCGACATGCTGTCGGCGACAATGCGCCCGACCACGTCGGTCGGACCGCCGGCCGCGAACGGAACGATCATGGTTATCGTCCGCGCCGGATAATCGGATTGTGCGACGGCGGTGCCGGCCAGCCGGGTGCAAATCAGCACGCCGGCGACGACGGCGGACAACAGCTTCAACATATTATTGACGGCTCCGGGCTGGCGAGGCGGCGCCTCGCCGGCCACGGTAACCGACCCGGCTTTGTTGAAGCTTTAAGCCGGGTATCCGTAAATCTACCTATCAGCGCAGCTGAAAGACGAGCTTGCCCCTGAAATGCCGGGACTCGCTCAGCCGGTGCGCTTCAACCGCTTGCGATAACGCATAGAGCTTGGTCTCCGGCGGGCGCACCGCGCCCGATGTAATCGCTTGCGCGACCCGCTCCATTGCCGCCCGCGAGCGGCCGACCGGCGGCCGCAGCGAAGCCACGTCGCTCCGCGGCGACTTCGGCGCCTGGGCGCCGGACGCGATGAAGGCGGCGCGGCCGCCGGGTCTGATGACAGCAAACGATTTTTCCGCAATGTCGCCGCCCACCGTCTCGAACACGGCGTCGCAGCCACTGACGACCTTCGTGAAATCTTGCGCGTTATAGTCGATGACCTCATCGGCGCCGAGGCTACGCACATAGGCGACATTCGCGGCGCTCGTTGTCGTGATTACGCGCGCGCCGAGATGCTTTGCATATTGAATCGCGAAGCTGGCGACGCCGCCGGCGCCGCCTTGAACTAAAATCGTTTCGCCGCGCTGAAGTTTCAACGTATCGGCAACCGCGCTGATCGCGGTAAGCCCGGTAAGCGCCAAAGCCGCGGCATTGACGTGCGAGAGCCCATCCGGCTTTTTACCGACGAGCGCCGACTTGATCGCGATCTCCTCGCAATAGGTGCCCTCGCGCCCGGCATCCAGCACGCCGAACACCGCATCGCCGAGCTTAAGATCCGCAACGCCGGAGCCGAGAGCGCCCACCACGCCGGAGAAATCCCGTCCCGGGACTGCCGGAAACTTGGTCGTGCCGGCGTTCGGATATTGGCCGGCGCGGAACTTCCAGTCGGCCGCATTGACGCTTGCCGCATGCACATCGACGATCACCTCCCCCGGCGCCGCCACGGGATCCGGCAGATCGCCGTATTGCAGAACGCTGGGGTCGCCAAATCTTTCAAAGAAAGCCGCTTTCATTTTGTTTCCTACCTCTGGTTACGAACTTAGCGAGTTGGGTCGATGGGAGCAGCGGACGGACGCGCGACACGGCGTCCCCCCAGGATAATCCGGCTTGCCGTGCAAAAACGATGGGATAGACTGCCGGCAAGCGGTCGTCTTGGGACCGGAGACGTTAAGATTTCAGGGAGGTTATGACAATGCGTAAGTCGAATACGCGCGGCATGCCCGCGCCGTTACTGTCGCTGTTATCGGCCAGTTCGGCGCTGGTCGCGCTGACGCTGGCGACACCCGGTTACGCCCAAACGAGCGATCCGATCAAGATCGGCGTCATCGCCGAAGCGCAGGCCGTCGCCGGCTCGTCGATCCCGCAGGCGGCGCAACTCGCGGCCGATGAAATCAACGCCAAAGGCGGCGTCAACGGCCGCAAGATCGAGATCGTCTCCTATGACGACCACTCCTCGGCCGCCGAGGCGGTGCGCGCGTTTCAGCGCGCCGCGAACGAGGATCACGTCAACGCGGTCATCGCCAGCTACATCAGCGAAGTGGTGCTCGCGCTCGAGCCGTGGACCGGCCGGCTGAAGACCGTGATGGTGACGCCGGGCGCCGCGTCCGACGTCATCACCCAGAACATCGCCAAGGATTACAACAATCTCAAATATACCTTCCACGGCTACCTGACCTCGACCAGCCTGTCGGACTCGGTCTGCGCCGCAGCCGCTGACCTTCTGGTGAAGGACCTCCATATGAAGACCGCCGTGGTCATGAGCGAGGATGCGGCATGGACCACCCCGCTCGATGCCGAATATCTGAAATGCCTGCCGAATGTCGGACTCAACGTCGTCGATCATATTCGGGTCTCGCCCGATACCACGGACTTCACACCGATCTTCAACAAGATCGAGGGCGAAAAGCCCGACGTGATGATCACCGGCATTTCGCATGTCGGCGTCCAGCCGACGGTGCAGTGGAAGCAGCAGGAAGTGCCGATTCCAATGCTCGGGATCTCCTCGCAGGCGACCAATTCGAGTTTCTGGAACGACACCAATGGCGCGGTCGAAGGCGTGCTCTACCAGGGCGTCTCCGGCCCTGACGTCGCGGTGACGCCGAAGACCTTGCCGTTCGTCAACGCGTTCAAGGCCAAATATGGCAACTTCCCGTCCTATTGCGGCTACACCGCCTATGACGAGGTCTATTACATCGCCGAAGCGATCAAGCGGGCCGGATCGACCGATTCCGATAAACTGGTCGATGCGCTCGAACAGACCGATTACGTCGGCACCATCGGACGCGTGCAGTTCAAAGGCAAAGACTCCCCCAATCCGCATGCGCTCAAGGTCGGCCCCGACACCATCACGGGCCTGATGCTGCAGTGGCAGGACGGCAAACAGGTCAATCTGTGGCCGGCCAAAGTCGCCAATGGCAAGCTCAAATTCCCGAAATTCATCAAAGTCGGCTCGGCCAACTGACCGGGGACCCAACGGCGCTTTCGTCATTCTCCCCGCCCGCAACCGCGAGCGGGGAGATTTCTTGATGGCAGCCAAATTCTTGGTGAAGGCCAGCGCTAGAGAGTAGCTGGGCGTGCGAGCGTAAAATGCTGTTCTGGCAAATTCTGATCGACGGTTTTGCGATCAGTTCGCTCTATGCGCTCGGCGCCACGGGCTTCGCGCTTATTTTCGGCGTCTCCGGCGTGCTCAATCTGTCGCATGGCGCGCTGATGGTTGCCGCGGTCGTCGCGGCCTGGGCCGCCGGCAACGATCTGCATGCCGGGCCTTATGCGGGTGCGGCGATCGGCGTCTTGATCGGATTCGGCGCAACGCTGCTCACTTATTTCATCATCATCAGGCCGCTGCAGCAGTCGCGCAAGATTCGCGAAGAGGAGAAAGAAATTTTCATTCTCACGGCGACCTTGCTGTGGGGCATCATGCTGCAGGAGTTGATCGCGTATTTCTATACCAACAACGCCAAGACCGTGGCGCCTATCGTCCAAGGCGTCGTCGGCATCGCCGGCGTGCGTACGCCCTCGAACGAGATATTCACGGCCGTCGTCTGTTGGCTTGTCATCGGCGTGCTCTGGCTGCTGGTCAATCGCACCCGCGCCGGCAAGGCGGTGCTCGCCGCCTCGATGAATCCGCGCGGCGTGACGCTGCTCGGCATCGAACTGGCGCAGGTCTATATCGCGGTCTGGGCCATTTACGGTGTGCTGGTGGGAATTGCCGGCGTGTTGCTCGGCATGTTTCTTGGCGTGTCGTCCTATAGCGTCGGACCGTTGACCGCGAGCGCCTTCTCGATTGTGGTGCTGGGCGGCCTCGGCAGCGTCTCCGGCGCGCTGATCGCGGCCTACGTGGTCGGCTATCTGGAAACCATCACGGCCTATCTCATTTCGCCGGCCTATCGCACGATTCCGGCGCTGCTGCTGCTTGTCGCGGTGATGTATATCAGCCCGCGCGGCCTGTTGGGGCGGCGCTAGATGGGCTCGCTATCCACCTCGCGCGTTTTGTTGATCGCGCTCGGCGTGATCGTGCTGGCGGCCTTCCTGCCGCTCGGCGTGTCCGGCTACATCTTAGGCCTCCTCACCATTGCCTATTATTTCGGCGTGTTCGCGATGGCCTGGGACCTGTTGTTCGGTTTCGCGGGCGAGGTCAATTTCGGGCCGACATTCCTGATCGGTACCGGCGCCTATACGGCGGGCATCCTCGATAATCTCTACCAGCCGCCGATCTGGATCTGCCTCGCCGCCGGCGCCTTCGCGGCCGTCGCGGGCGGCGTGGTGCTCGCCTTGCCGGCGCTCCGGGTGCGCGGCCCCTATTTCGGGCTCACCACCCTCGTCGCCGTGCTCATGCTGCAAAACTTCATTGTCGTCGATGCGTCCCTGACCGGCGGCGAAATCGGGCTGACGGTTCCGGACGTGATCACGATCAGCGATACCAAGAATTATGAGATCGCGCTGTGGTTCATGGCGGTGAGCGGCGCGATCCTGTTCTCGCTGGCGCGCTCGCCGGTCGGCCTTATCCTTCAGGCGAGCGGACAGGACGCCGTGCAGGCTGGCGCGCTCGGCTTCAACGTCACCAAACACAAGCTCGCGGCTTTCGTCATCAGCGCGTTCTTTTCCGGCCTCGCCGGCGGTATGCTGGTGTTCTATCTCGGCTCAGCCTCGGTCGGCACGCTGGTCGACATTACGGTCGGCGTGCAAATCATCATCGCCGCGGTGCTGGGCGGCCGGCGCACCATCCTCGGCGCCGTGCTTGGCGCGGTCTTTCTGATCGCCATGAGCGAGGCGCTGCGGCCGATCGGCGACCTCGCCAATTTCGTCGTCTTCGCTATGGCGCTCGTCGTTGTGTTGCTGTTCCCGAGCGGCTTTTTCGGCTTGCTCACCCGCACCAAAGAAGGCGGATGAGCATGGCCGAAGGCGCGCAACTCGAGGTCAAAGGCCTCACCAAGCGCTTCGGCGGCCTCGTCGCCGTGAAGGAAATGTCGTTTGCGGTACGCGCCGGTGAGATTTTGGGCCTGATCGGTCCGAACGGCTCGGGCAAATCGACGGTGATGAAACTCATCATGGGGATCGAGCGGCCCGATGCCGGCTCGGTGCGGATCGGCGGCATCGAAGTCGCGGGCTCGCCGTCGCACAAGATCGCGCGGCTCGGCGCCGGCATTGTGTTCCAGCACTCGCGCCCGCTGCACCGCCAGACCGTGCTTGAAAACATCAAGCTCGCGCTGTTGCCGGACAAACTGACGCGGCTCTTCGTCGACCCGGAAACCGACGCCCGCGCCCGCGCCATCGCCGAGCGCGTCGGCCTCAGCAAGGTGCTCGACCGCCGGCCGGGTACATTACCCTTCGCCGATCTACGTAAGATCGAAATCGCCAAAGCGATCGCGCGCGATCCGAAGGTATTGCTGATCGACGAACCGTTCGCCGGCCTGACGTCGACCGAAACGACAGCGTTCTCCGATCTGATCTGCGAATTGCGCGACGACGGCCGCGCCGTGCTTCTGGTCGATCACAATGTCAAAAGCGTCTCCCGACTCGTCGACCGGGTGCTGGCGATGTATGTCGGCGAACGCATTGCCGAGGGCACCGCCGACGAGGTCATGCGCGACGAAACAGTGCGGCGGGTCTATCTCGGCGGCGATATCGTGACGGCGGCGCGGCCGGAATCCTCGTTCCGCGACCGCACCACGCCCTTCCTCGAAGTCGACAATGTCAGCGTCCAATACGGCAAAGCGCAGGCGCTGCAGGGCGTCTCGATCCACGTCCATGCCGGCGAATTCGTCTCGGTCGTCGGCCTCAACGGCGCCGGCAAGACTACTCTGTTCAACGCCATTTCGGGCATGCTGCCCTATACGGGCGACATCCGCCGCGAGGGTTCCTCGCTGCGCGGCCTGACCGCCGCGACCATTGCGCGCAACGGCATCGTGCAATCGCCCGAAGGCCGCGAGTTGTTCGTCGACATGACGGTGCGGGAGAATCTCGATCTCGGCGGCCAGCACCTGCCGGATGCCGAGCGGGAACAGCAGATCGCGTCATTGTTCGATCTGTTCCCGATCCTGCGCGAACGGCAGAAGCAGGCCGCCGGCACGCTCTCGGGCGGCGAGCAGCAGATGCTGACCATCGCCCGTGCGCTGATGATGAAGCCAAAGCTTCTGATCCTCGACGAGCCGACGCTGGGCCTGGCGCCGGTCATTCTCGAACAGATTTCCAAAGCGCTCGAGCGGCTGCGGCAGTCGAGCGCCATCACGGTCATTCTCGGCGAACAGAACGTCACCTTCGCCCTGCCGCATGCCGACCGCGTCTATGTGCTCGAACACGCCCGCATCGTCTGGGAAGGCGCGCCCGCCGCCTTCGCCGCGGGAGCCGGGGCGGCGTATTTGTAGTAGGCCCAAACAGCTCAGTACAAGAAGTCCAGTACCGCCGTCTCGGCCAATACCGCTTCCGGAATACTGTGGCGCGCCGACCGAGCGCGTTCTTCGGCGGTTTGCGTCGCCTGTAGGTAGGCGCCGAGGTGGCGGGCGCGCTCGATGATTTTCTTGTTGTCCGGTAGGCGTTCGGCTTCGAAGCGGCGTAGTGCCGCCGCGACGTCATCGTCATCGAGGGCACTGGCGAGCGCGGTGGCATCGTCGGCGGCCTTGGAGACGCCGGCTGCGACATGCGGCCGCGCCACGAAGGCGGCGTCGCCGATGATGGCGACCCGCCCGAAGGCGAGGCGCGGGCTTTCGATGTCGTAGATCGGCTGCAAGATCGGCTCATCGATCAGGGCGACGATTTCGCGAAATTGCGGCGCCAATAGCCGCTCGGCGGCCGCTCGCATCGCCGCGATCGGCTCGGCGCGAATGAGCGGCGGCGGAATCGAGATCGAATGCGTGACGCCGTTCTTATCGGTGAGGAGCCGCGGCAATTCTGTCGCCCCGTCGGCCGGGCGGTACCACACCACGTTGTAGCGACGGTGGCCTTCGCGGAGTTCCTTATGTGGTCCGGCCACCGGATAGCCGAGACACTGCTCGCCGGGCGGCAGGCAGAAGGTCATCAGCATGAAGAGCTCGCGATGGATCTCGGGCGGTATCGCGCTTTCCGGCAGCAGCGCGCGCCAGGCGACATAACCGGCATAGAGCGGCATGGTATCGGGCAGGCACTGCGCGCGCACCGTCGAGCGCAGCCCATCGGCGCCGATCAAGACGTCGGCCGCAATCGAGCTTCCGTCGCTGAAATGGGCCAGCACCCCTTGCCCACTCTGCTCGAACCCCTTCAACCCACGGCCGCGGTGGTAATGGGCTCCCGGGAAAGCGTTGCGCAGTACGCGGTAGACACGCTCCCAGGCCGTCAGCACTTGCGGGCATTCGCGTGTGAGGGTGGTGTGCCCGGCGGCGTCGAGGATTTTGCGGGTCGACATGGCGACGCCGAGATCGCTGGTATCGAGGCCAAGCGCGTCCAGGCGCCCGATCAACTCGGCCTGCGCCACGATACCGGCGCCGCGACCGGCGAGCTCCTTTTCGACCCGTTCGAAAATATCGACGGCCCAGCCACGCCGAGAAAGCGTAATGCCGGCCAGGAGCCCGCTCATCGATCCGCCGATGATTATCGCGCGGCGCTGGCTTGCCATGCTAAGTCCCCGACATTCCCCAAGCTATTTCCTAACCCGCAAAGGTTTTCTATAGTGTGCCTATAATTCTTGGCGGAACGCCAATTCTCGGAGGAAATCATGGCTCTGACCATGCTGGAGAAGACCTCGGATCGCGCCGAAAAATCGGCATGGCCGGCCGCGATCGCGGCGGAGTTCGAGCGCGAACGGCAGAATAATAACGGCTGCGTCGGTTCCACGCTGGTTTCGGAAAGCGAACGGGTGCGGGTGTGGATCATCCGGCTGGCGCCGGGCGAGCGGATCGGCTTCCATCGCCATGTGCTGGATTATTTCTGGACCTCTGTCACCGGCGGGCGCGGCCGCCAGCACATCCACGACGGCACAACGGTCGAATACACCTATCAGCCGGGCGAGACCCGCCACGAGACCTATGGGCCGGGCGAATTCAAGGTCCACGACCTGGAAAATCTCGGCGACAAGGAAATGGTCTTCATGACCATCGAGTTCCTCAACAGCGCCAATAAGCCGCTCGCCATTCCGGATCGGGTGCGCGCGGCGGCATAGGGTCCGGGCGGAGGGTTGGGGACCCTTCTTCCGGGCTCGTAATCGCGGCGAGGCAGTCTCGCGCGGTCTACAGCGCTCCGACCTCTCCCTGCCCGGCGGGGAGAGGTTTTTAATAGCCAATTCCGAACGCCATCCGCACGCCGCGTGCGGCCGAGTAATAAGAGTACGGGGCTTCAGGGACGGAATGATCTTTTCCTACGATCTTCTCATCAATGCCATCGTCTCGGGCATCCTGATCGGCGGCTTCTATGCGGCGGTGACCTGCGGCGTATCGATTTCGTTCGGCATTCTCGACATCGTCAATATCGCCCACCCCGCCTTCATCATTCTCGGCTCCTACACCGCCTATATCGTCAACACGACCTACGGCTTCGATCCGATCCTCACCGCGATCGTGATGCTGCCGCTGTTCTACGCGCTCGGCGCCGGCATTTATCAGGTCTATTACGTCTCATTCGAGAAATACGGCCAGGAATCGCTGCGCGGGCTCGCCTTCTTCTTCGGCATTCTATTCATCACCGAAGTTTCGCTCGTGCTCTATTTCGGCGTCGACTACCGCTATGTCGACGCGGCCTATATCGGTCCGGCTTGGCACTTCGGTCTCCTCGACATCCCGTTGCGGATTCTGGTGCCGTTTTTGGTTTCGCTTCTTCTCATCGCGGTACTGCAGACGATCTTGACGCGCACATTCATCGGCCGCGCCATCATGGCGGTGTCGCAGGATCAACTGGCATTGCGGCTTCTGGGCGTGAACCCGATCCGCATCAAGCGCATCGCCTTCGGCATTTCGATTGCGACCGCTTCGCTTGCCGGCGCCTTTCTCATCATCATCCAGCCTGTCGAGCCCTCGGTCGGCCGCGAATATATCGGCCGGGTCTTCGCGATCTGCGTGCTCGGCGGCATGGGCAGCCTGCCCGGCACCGTGATTGCGGCGATGCTGATCGGTATCGTCGAAAGCCTCACCGCGACGTTCTATGGCCCATCCTGGGCGCCCGCGGTGTCGTTCGGGTTTTTGCTGCTGACGCTGGCCGTGCGGCCGGCCGGCCTGATGGGACGGTGAACCGTGCGCACTCCGGTATTTTTCGCGCTCTGGGTCGGCATCGCCGCCGCGGTTCTTGCGCTCGCTTTCGCGACCGGCAACGATTACGTGTTCTTCGCCGGCTACGTGGTGATGCAATATGTCGTGCTGAGCACCGCCTGGAACATTCTCGGCGGCTATTGCGGCTATGTGAATTTCGGCTCGGCCGCGTTCTTCGCGCTCGGCGCTTACTCGACCGTCGCTATCTACAAATTCACCAGCGAAAACGATCTCTACGGGCTGCCGATTCCGGTCCTGATGCTGATCGGCGGCGCGGTGTCGGGCGTGGTAGGATTCGGCATGGGCTATCTGACGCTGCGGCTGCGCGGTGCGTTCTTCGCCATCGCGACGCTGGCGCTCGCCGTCGTGTTGCAGACGCTGGTCGTCAATTGGGATTACGTCGGCGGCTCGCGCGGCGCCTATGTGGTGCGGCCGGAGGAGTTCGCGCCACTCGGCAATTATATCCGCTATCTGTTCCTGATCATGATGCTGCTCGCGGTGGCAGCGATCACCGTCGCGCGGATGATCGAGCATTCGCGACTCGGCTACGGCTTCGCCACCATTCGCGACGACGAACTCGCCGCCGAAGCCTCCGGCGTGCCGACGCTGCGCCTGAAACTCATCGCCACCACGATCTCGGGCGCCCTGATGGGGATGGCCGGCGCGCCGTTCCCCTATTACATCGGCTATTTGCAGCCGTCGTCGACCTTCGGGCTCGACTACGCCGTGAATTCGATCGCCATGCCGCTGATCGGCGGCACCACGAGCTGGGTCGGTCCGCTGATCGGCGCCGTGCTGCTCGGCTCGCTGCAACAGATCGCCACCGTCACGATATCCTCGGCGGTCAATCTTCTGATTGTCGGCTGTCTTTTGGTCGGCTTTGTCATCGTCGCGCCGAACGGCATTGTCGGGCTGGTGCACAAATATTGGCAGCGCAAGCCCGACGATTTCGTCGGCCGCCGCCGCGTCGAGACCGATTCCCCGGAGGCGGTGCCGTGAGCGACCGCCCCCAAGTCCAAGACCTTCTTCAAGTCCAGAATCTTGGCAAGCGTTTCGGCGGCTTCGTCGCGCTGGAGAACATTTCCCTTTCGGTGCCGGCGGGCGAGCGGCTCGGCCTCATCGGACCAAACGGCTCCGGCAAATCGACGCTGGTCAATTGCATCTGCGGCACGCTGCGCAACGAGCAGGGCGTGGTGCGCTTCGACGGCCGCAGGCTCGATGGGCTCGAAGCGCATCGGCGCACCCATCTCGGTCTGGCGCGAAGCTTTCAGCTGCCGCGGCCGTTCGTCAGCATGAGCCTGCTCGACAATATCCGCATCCCGCTCCTCTACACCGTGGCAGCCCGCGGCACCCATCATGGGGCGCGCGAAATCGAGGAGCGCTGCTTCGACCTGTTGCGCGAAGTCGGTCTCGACGCCAAGGCGCGGCGGATGCCGCGCGACCTCACCCAGGTCGAAATGCGCAAGCTCGAACTGGTCCGCGCCATGGCGGCTGAGCCGAAGCTTCTAATAGCCGACGAAGCGATGGCCGGCCTTACCCATTCCGAGGTCGAGGAGATCCTTTCGCTCCTTGTGCGCCTCAACGAACACGGCGTTACCGTGATCCTCATCGAGCACATCATGCGCGCGGTGATGAGCTTTTCGCGCCGGCTCGTGGTGCTGGTTTCCGGCAAAAAGATCGCCGACGGATCGCCCGACGACGTCATGCGCAATCCCGAGGTCGAGAGGGCGTATCTTGGCCAATAGCATCACCATCAGGGGCATTCACGCCGCTTACGGCGCGGTGCGCGTGATCGACGACGTGTCGATCAAGGTCGCCGGCGGCGAGACCGTCGTGCTGCTCGGCACCAACGGCAACGGCAAATCGACGCTGATGAAATGCATCATGGGCATGGTGCGCCCGAGCGAGGGCTCGATCACGGCCGAAATCGACGGCATCAATCACGACCTGGTCGGCCGCACCACCGAAGAGATCGTCGATCTCGGCATCGTGCTGGTGCCGGAAGGCCGCCGGCTGTTTCCGCTTCTGACGGTTGAGGAAAATCTCTTGCTCGGCGCCTTCCGCCCCGCCGCGCGGCGCGAGCTCACGCGCAATCTCGCGGTCTGCTATGAGACCTTTCCGCGGCTCGCCGAGCGGCGCAAGCAACTCGCCGGCAGCATGTCGGGCGGGGAGCAGCAGATGCTGGCGCTCGGCCGCGCCTTGATGGTGGCGCCGAAAATCCTGTTGGTCGACGAGCCTTCGGTGGGGCTCGCGCCGATCCTGGTCAGCCGCACCATCGAGGCGATCAGCGAAATGAAACAGCGCTATTCCCTCACCGTGCTGATGGCCGAACAGAATTTCACCCAAGCCATCCGCATCGCCGACCGCGGCTATGTCATCGTCCACGGCAAGATCGCCTTCGAAGGCCGCACCATGGACGAGCTCAACAACAACGATCTGATCAAGAAGTTTTATCTGGGGCTGTGAGGTGGCGAGCGAAGTCGAAATATCAGGGCTTGGTCAGCGTAAATGTCTGCTCGGCCAGTTTCTGCTCGCCGAACCAAATCTGCTGAACCCAGTCCCCCGGCACGATCTCCCAATCGTTGTCGATCGTGTAGGCTTTTAGGCCCGCCTGTCCGAGCGTGTTCATTTCGATATAGTCGTCGCGCGTCAGAATCTCGCCGGTTTTCGGATTGCGCACCCCCGGCGCTGGGAAAATCGTCACCTTGCGGATGGCGACCTTGGCGCCCGACGGCGAACCGATCAGCCGGTATTGAAACCCGAAATTCAATCCCTTGTGGATTTCCATCGTCGTGGCGTTGGTCACGAAGTGATAAGTGCCTTGATTGATGGCGTCGCTGACGACACCGGGCGCCGCTACTTTACCGGTGACCTGGGCATCGATCGTTCCAACCAGCGTGATCTTGGCCTCCGACACCGTCGGTGTCTGCGCCCAAGCGCCGGCGCCGCTCAGCAAAAATGCGATCGCAGCAAGACCAATTCTCATCGGACCCTCCCCGAGCGTGAAATGCCCATCCCTTACGGCGAGCGGGGTCTCCCTCGCCCAATGAGCATCTAGTTTACCAGAAAATCGAAATAGGTCTCCGGGAACGGCTCGCGCATAAGCGTAAAGTGCCACCATTCCTTGTCATAGCCCTGAAACCCATGCCGCCGCATGACGGCGGCGAGCAGCATCCGGTTGGCGTGCTGGGCCGGCGTCACGGTCGGGTCGGCGATCCATGATTTCGGACTGAAGAAGTCGAATGGCGTGCCCATGTCGAGTTCTTCCCCGCCTTTATGCGCCAGCGTCAGATCAATTGTCGAGCCACGCGAATGGCCGGAATGCGACGCGATATAGCCGTCGCGGAACAGCGTGCGCTTGTCGACATCGGGATAGAACTCGGCTTTGCCTACGGTGTCCTTGAGGTCGCGCGCCCAGCGTACGAAATTCATCACCGCGCGAACCGGCCGATAGCAATCGAAGGCCTTGATCACCAAGCCCTGGCCGGCAAGCTCGCGCGCGGCCCCGGCGAGCGCGCTCGCCGCCTCGCGCGTCAGCAAACAGCGCGGCGCCTCATAACCATCGACCGGTCGGCCGGTGAAATTATGCGATCCGGCATAGCGCATCTCGGTAACCAGTCCGGGCACCAGCGTTGCGGCATCGACAAAGGACGAGGGGCGATCTTGTGCGGCGGCGTGGGAAACAAACGCCGGCGCCAGGGCCGCGGCGAGGAAATAGCGAATGGCGAGCAGCGAATAGAAGGAAAGGCTTCGCCTTCGTCTCGCCTTCCCCACCCCCCACTCGCTATTCGCTATTTGCCTAATGCGGCGACGCATGGACTTCCACGGTGACATGCGACAGACCCGCGAGATCGGCGAGGCGTTCTTTGTAAACCGCCGGAGCCTGCGGCGCCGCCGAGACGACGGACGCCATGACGGCGATGTGGCCCGGCCCTACCCGCCAGACATGCAGGTCGCAGAGCCGATCGCCGTCGCGCTCCATGCGCGCGCGGATGCGCTGCGCCAGATCGGCATCGGGTACGGTGTCGAGCAACACGCCGCCGGCGGCGCGCAACAGGCTCAGCGCCCAGCTTGCGATCACCACCGCGCCGACGAGCCCGACCAGCGGGTCCATGAAGAGCCAGCCGAACGCCCAAGCCGCCGTGAGGCCGGCGATCGCCAGGATCGAGATCAGCGCATCGGCGAGCACATGCACATAGGCGGCACGCAGATTGATGTCGTGATGATGCGCGGCATGCGCATGATCGTCGTGATCGTGAGCATGCTCGTGGTCGTGGTCGTGGTCGTGGTCGTGGTCGTGGTCGTGGTCGTGATCACGGTCGTGCGCGTGACCGTGATGATGCTCGTCGCGCAATAGCCAGGCGCTCAGGAGATTGACGCAAAGTCCGAGCGCCGCGATCGGAATCGCCTCGCGGAAATGAATGGCAATCGGATGCCCGAGCCGCAACACCGACTCGTAGGCGACGCCGAGCGCGATCATGCCCAGAATGATGGCGCTCGAGAACGCGGCCAGTTCGCCGAATTTGCCGGTGCCGAGCGAAAAGCGGAGGTCGTCGGCGTGGCGGCGGGCGAACAGATAGGCCAGCGCCGCGATCGCCAGCGCCGCGACATGGGTCGCCATGTGCCAGCCATCGGCGACCAGCGCCATCGAGCCGAACAGCGTGCCGCCTAAGATTTCGGCGATCATCATCACGGCGGTCAGCGCGACGACGCTCCAGGTGCGCCGCTCATGGGTCTCGTGATGCTCGCCGAGAAAGGTGTGATTGTGGGTCCAGGGGTCGATGAATGGCGACTGCATCATGCACCTCGTGGCACCGGCCAGCGCAGATTACGATCAAGACGCGATGTTACGCTATTACGGTGCCGGCTCTTTCCGTTGCCGTTTATGCGGCGATGAGCCGGAGGTCCGCCGCGACTACTTGCACTCAGACACCCACTGCCCTTCCAGCGTGTTCTGCGAATCGACCATCGGCATTCCGCCGATCACCGCCTTGGTCTGCACCGTCGCCGTGTAGTGGTGCGGGCTGTCGAAATCGAACTCCCCGGTCAGTTCCATGTCGAGTTGGCCCTTGCAGACCAGATGCCAATTAAGCCGCTCTCCGTCGAGGTGACGCTCGATCGGCGAACAGGCGGAATTGATGGTTTCCGCGACCGGCGAGAACGTCGTGGCAAGGTCGTGGGTCTGCGCGGCAGTCAGGCATTTGGACGATTCATGCGGCGGTCCGATCACGCCCCCTGTCGCGGTCCGGGTGATGATCTTCCACAGCCCGGGGGCGATCGTATCTGCGAGCGCCGGCGTCGCCGCCAATAGGGCGGCAACGGCCGTAACGCGCCACACCGTGAACTTCATAGCCCGTGAATCCCTTTTGCGGCGCGGACGTCCAGCTTTTGCGCCCCGATTTGGGCGCCCGTTAACCACCCGCTAACCATATACCCGGCACATTTTGCCTGGGAGGCCCCACCCTCTCCCCTGAACCTTCTGGGACAACCTTGGACTCGAGCGCGGCTCCCGTTCTCCGTGCCGGCGGCCCACCAGCTGCAGTGCATAGTTTTGAGTCCCGTGATCGTAGACGGAGTAGATCGACCGGCATGAGTGACGCAGTTCCGGCGCCGGGCGGGGAAACCGCCCTATCGCGCCTCGCCGACTTCGGCACCATGCTCCGGCGCAGCGATATCGCGCTTGCGGTCGGCATGATGACGATCCTCGTCATCCTCATTCTGCCGCTGCCGCCGACGATACTCGATTTCACCCTCGCCATCTCGATCACGTTTTCCGTGCTGATCCTGATGACGTCCTTGTTCATCCACGAGCCGCTCGAATTCTCGGCCTTTCCGACCGTGCTGTTGATCGCGACCATGCTGCGGCTGGCGCTCAATCTCGCCTCGACCCGGCTCATTCTGGCCCATGGCCACGAGGGCTCGGCCGCCGCCGGCCACGTCATCGAGGCGTTCGGCAACTTCGTGATGGGCGGCAATTTCGTCATCGGCATCATCGTTTTCACGATCCTTGTCATCGTGAATTTCGTGGTCATCACCAAAGGCTCCGGCCGCATCGCCGAAGTCGCAGCGCGGTTCCATTTGGACGCCATGCCCGGCAAGCAGATGGCGATCGACGCCGACCTCAATGCCGGCATGATCGACGAAAAAGTGGCGCGGCAGCGGCGCAAGAACCTGGAAGACGAATCCGGCTTTTTCGGCGCCATGGACGGCGCCTCGAAATTCGTGCGCGGCGACGCCATCGCGGGCCTCTTGGTCGTGATGATCAACGTCATGGGCGGCATGGTCATCGGCATCGTGCAGCAAGGCCTGACCTTCACCGAGGCGGCCCGCACCTATACGCTGTTGACCGTCGGCGACGGCTTGGTGACCCAGGTTCCGGCTCTGATCGTCTCGATGGCCGCGGGCCTCTTGGTGTCCAAGGCCGGCGTGTCCGGCGCGGCCGACAAGGCGCTCTTGGCCCAGCTCTCCGGTTATCCCAAGGCGCTCGGCATGTCGGCCGCGGTGATGCTGGTCATCGCGGTGCTGCCAGGAATTCCGATGCTGCCGTTCCTCGTGCTTGGCGGCGGCACCGCGGGTCTTGCTTTTATGATCGACCGGCGCGCCAAACAGGCGGTGGCGGCCGAAACCAAAAAGACCGAGATCGCGAAGGCCGAGCCGGTCGAAGAGCCGATCGCGGCATCGCTGAAGATGGACGATCTGAAGATCGAGCTCGGCTATGCACTGTTGCCGCTGGTCAATGCACCCGACGGCTCCGACCGGCTGACCGAGCAGATCAAGGCCTTGCGCCGATCGCTCGCGATCGAAATGGGCTTCGTCATGCCCGCCGTGCGCATCCTCGACAATCTCCAGCTCGATGCCAACAGCTACATCATCAAGATCAAGGAGGTCGACGCCGGCAGCGGCAAGGTATGGCACGGCCAGTACATGGTCATGGACCCGTCCGGCAATCAGGTGACGCTGCCGGGCACGCATACGACCGAGCCGACCTTCGGCTTGCCGGCGACCTGGATCGACGCCTCGCTCAAGGAGGAGGCCGCCGTCAAAGGCCTGACCGTGGTCGACGCCGCAACCGTACTCGCCACCCACCTTACCGAACTCATCAAGGCCAACATGTCAGAACTGTTGTCCTACGGCGAGGTCCAGAAACTGATCAAAGAGTTGCCCAAGGAGCAAAGCGAGCTGATCAAGGACATCGTGCCAGCCCAGATCACGATTTCGGGCATCCAGCGCCTGCTGCAAATCCTGCTCGCCGAACGCGTATCGATCCGCGATCTTTCAACCATCCTCGAAGGCATCGCCGACGGGCTGCCGGCGACGCGGAATGCGGCCATGCTGGCCGAACACGTTCGCGCCCGGCTGGCGCGACAGCTCTGCGCGCAGCATGTCACGCCGGGCGGCACGTTGCCGATCATCGCGCTAACCGCCAAATGGGAGCAGGCCTTCGCCGAATCGATCGTCGGCCAGGGCGACGACCGCAACCTCGCCATGCAGCCGTCAAAGCTGACGGAATTCATCAATCTGGTGCGCGACAAATTCGAACAGGCCGCGCGTGAGGGCGAGGCGCCGGTCCTGGTCACCTCCCCCGCCATCCGGCCGTTTGTGCGCGGCATTATCGAGCGCTTCCGCGCCCAGACCAGCGTGCTGGCGCAGTCGGAAATTCACCCGCGCGCCCGCCTGAAGACCGTCGGAAGCATTTGAGGCTGGCGCCCGCCAGGAACCAAGCCTCCGATCAATCGTTATCACGGGTCTTCAAGCTTCGGTGAAGGCGTATTGGGCCCGCGCCGTTGTGCACCTAATTCCGTGAACCAGATGAACCCGGTAACCCGGCTGCCGCGACTAATGGGCAGAAACGGGAGGTTGTCATGAACCATTCGATGTACAGTGCCGACCGTGCCACCCATTTGAAGATCGTGGTCATTGGCCTCGTTTGCGCGACCGTGGTCGCGATTATTGGCATCTTTGCGCAAGTCGACACCAATATCGATCTCGGCACGGCCGCCCTGGTCAAAGCCGGCCAGCCGACCACGCTGAGCGGCCATATTCCAGTTATTCGCTGAAATAGCGGCTGCCCAGCCGTTTCGGGGCCGTATTCTTAGCCGTGATGGCTAGATTCCAGCTTTTAGGAGAATGAGGGTCGTGCGGTGCGCGGTCAGCTCCGCGCGCCCGGCAGCGATTCCACCATGCTCCCGGTAAACAGGATCGGGCCGGTCGGTGCCCCGCTCGGCGATCCGCCGGCGGGCTCAAGTGAAACCGCATAGCCCGCCGCTCGCATCGCATCGAGATCGAAACCCGCAGGGATCGGCCGCGTAGTGAATTCGTCGGCGCCGACAACGCCAAGCGAGCGCGGGCTTGGTGCTTTGCTCGACAACAGCCACAGTTCGTAACTACGGCCGGCTTCAGGGGTTGCCGATACCCTGCGCACCGTAAAGGTGCGGGCTTGCGGATCGACCGTCAGTAGAAAGGCCGGCGCTGTGGGCTCCTGTTGCAGCACCGCGACGAAACGGTCGTTCGGCGTTTGCGGTTTGACGGCGACCACCGGCTCCGGCTGGTGGTTGAGCGGAATGAGCCCGGGCGCGAATTGCTTGACCGCGATGAAGACCGCGAGCAACGCGGCAATCGCGCTCACCGCGGCGGTGATGCCGCGCCAACGCCGCACGCCGCGCTGGAGCTGGACGATGTCGGCATTGCGTTCCACGGGACGCGCCGTGAGCGGCGGTGTTTGAGACTCCGGCTGGGCTTCGGGCGCCGGCTCGGCCGGCAACAGACTCGAAGCCAGCGCCGCAACCTCCGAGCCTTCCTCCAGTTCCTGCGGCGGCGCTGCCGCGTCCAAATCTTGCGGCTCGACCACAACGTCTAGATCTTGCGGCAACTCGGCTGGAAAATTCGTGGGCGGTTCCTCGGGCGCAAGTTCGAATTGCGGCTCGGGCTCCATCGGCTCCATGGCCGTCTCGGTCGGCATTTCGAGCGGTGCGTCAGGCGTCGTCGGGGGTGCCGCTTCTTCAAAAAAACTGGGCATGGCGGATTCCGCGGCGGCGCCGAGGCTCGGGCCGGTAGGACCGATCTCGCCTCTAATTCTGTCCCAGACGTCGGAGGGCGGCTCGACCGCCTCGACCATGACGTTGAGTTCGCCGAGCCGGCGCTCCCATACCCGGACGATCTCGGCAAAACCCGGGTCGATCGCGAGCAGCGCCTCGGCCTGATCGCGCTCGTCGGTGGACAGTGTTCCCAGCACATATTCGGCGGCTAGGGCATCCCGATCGTCTTCGTACATCGTAACCTCAGCTAAGAATTCTACGCGCGGTGCCTGCCATTGGCATTGTTCGGCATCATGTCCGGTCGCCCATACACTCGCGAATTTCGAGCAGACTGCGGCGAAGCCAGGTCTTGATCGTGTTCACCGGAATGTCGAGCTTTTGCGCGAGCTGATCGCGGCTCCAGCCGCTATAATAGGCGAGCAGCACGATGCGCTGCTTTTCCGGGTCGAGCTTGCCGAGGCAGGACAATAGCCGCTTGAGCTCCTCGGTCATCTCGCGGCGCGCCAGCGGCGCCGGCGCCTCGGCGGCAACCTCCAGCGCATCGGGTTCGTCTTCGATCGAAACGTCACCCCGTTTGCGCACGATATCGATCGCGCGGTTACGCGCCATCGCCACCATCCAGGTGATTGGGCTCGCGATCGACGGGTCGAACTGATCGGCCATCTTCCAGACCTTCAAATAGGTTTCCTGCATGACCTCCTCGGCCAATGCCGGTCTGCCTAAGATACGGAGCAGTACCCCGTAAAGTTTCGCGCGGGTCGCGGCATAGAGGCGCTCGAATGCAGCCTCATCGCCCTTGGCGATGGCGCCGAGCAGCCAGACAAGTTCACTCTGCATCAACATACCGACCCACGCGGCAAGCGCGGCCCCATGGTCAGGAAGACCTGAGAAACTCCGACGCCCCGGACAGCCTCAACTTGGCCGATTATCGCCGCTGACCCTGGCCTTCGTCGAGAGCGAAAGGGAGCGGCAAGCAGAGGAATAGCCGGTCAAGGCGTCGCATTTTGGCACAGGGCGGCGCTTGTCTCCGCGCGGGCGGCAACAAGGGTGGGCCCGATAATGCGCCGCTATTGGCGATCTGAACGATAGATCGGGTCTGGCGCTTACGCCGGCGCGACGCCACGAGCCCGCATCAGCGCGATGTCGTCGAGCTCGGCCTGTTCGGCAGCGTTCTCGGCCTCACGCTCGCGCAACTGGTCGCGTTCGTCGAGCAGTTCGACCTTTTTGAGGTCGTCGAAGGCCTCGCCGAGGGCGGACTTGGCGTCGTCAAGCTGCACGCGAAGCTCTTCAGCCGAGCGCTTGAGGTTTTCGCGCCGCGCGATCGCGGCCTTGGCGTAGGTCGGATAGGCAAAATGGCCGGGATCGTGGATACCGGCACGATCCTGTTCGACGCGGATTTCGCGCTCGAGATCCCCCGCCATGCGCTCGAATTCGGCGATCATGGTTTCGATCTGCGCGACTTTGCGCCGCTTCTCGTCGACCTGAAACTTCTTCAGGCGAATGAGCGTCTCACGGGACTTCATCGACTACTACTCCCCCGAAGCCGTTCCGAAAGCCGTGGTTCTAGAAACCATCGTCCGAAACTACGGGTTAAAGCCGCCCCAAGCTGTGGCGCGGCCCCCGATAGGCCGGATCGTGGCACGATAACGTTAGCGTTCGGTTTCCGCGCCGGCCACAATTTGCGCCAACCGGCGATATCCTTCCGCCAAGCTGGTTGCTTCTTCCTTACTTTGGGCCAGAAAGTCCTCGAGCGGTTTGTGCAGGCGGATCGCTTCGTCCACTTCCGGGCTCGTGCCCGAGCGATAGGCCCCAAGCCGGATCAGTTCCTCCATGTCCGAATATGTCGCCATGATCTGCTTGGCCCGGGTCAGAGCCGGCAGATAGGCCGGATCGGCGGCCCGCGGCATGGTCCGCGACACCGATTTAAGAACGTTGATGGCCGGATAGCGGCCGCGCTCGGCGATGGCGCGTTCCATCACGATATGGCCGTCGAGAATGCCGCGCACCGCGTCGGCGATCGGTTCATTGTGGTCGTCGCCGTCGACCAGCACGGTGAAGATGCCGGTGATGGTGCCTGCCTCCGTGCCCGGGCCGGCCCGTTCCAGAAGCCGAGGCAGTTCGGTGAACACGGTCGGCGTATAGCCCTTGGCGGTCGGCGGCTCGCCGGCCGAAAGCCCAATCTCACGCTGCGCCATGGCAAAGCGCGTGACCGAATCCATCAGCACCAACACGTCTTTGCCCTCGTCGCGGAAATATTCGGCAATCGCGAGCGTGACGTGAGCGGCCTGGCGGCGCATCAGCGCCGGTTCGTCGGAGGTCGAGACCACCACCACCGAACGGCCGAGGCCGGTCTCGCCAAGATCGTCCTGCAAGAACTCCTGCACCTCACGGCCGCGTTCGCCGATCAGCCCGATCACGGTGACGTCGGCCGCCACATTGCGCGCCAGCATCGACAACAGCACCGATTTGCCGACGCCGGAGCCCGAGAAAATACCCATGCGCTGGCCGCGGCAGCAGGTGATGAAGGTGTTGAGCACCCGAACCCCGAGATCGAGCGGCGAGCCGACGCGGCGCCGGGCGTGCGCAAGCGGCGGAGTGTTGCGGAATGGATAAGGCGACGGCCCGTACAGCAAGGCGCCCTTGCCGTCGATCGGTTCGCCGAGCGCATTGACCACGCGGCCGAGCCACGCCGCCGAGGGGCGGACGGCGCCGGCAACGGAACTCACGACGGCACGGCAGCCCCGCCGCACGCCCTCGAGCGGAGCAAACGGCATCAGGAGCGCATTAACGCCGGAAAAGCCGACCACCTCGCAGGGAATGTTCTTGGCCGGGGTCTCGATGATCACGCGGGCGCCGACCGACATTGCATGCAGTGGGCCCGCGACCTCGACCATTAACCCGCGAACGCCGACGACCCGGCCATAGATTTCGATGCCGTCAAGCTCGTTGATCTGCTCTGCAAGCGCCTTCATGCGCCGTTCCCGCGCCGGCGATAGATCGGAAGTTCGGAAAGAATGGTTACCTTCCGGGGCGCAATATTAATCGCTTGTTTACCCGGGACGTTAATCATTGCGCAGTTGTCCTTAGGGCCAAGGCACCTTGCCCCTCTAGAACGGAGGGGCGAGTCGGATGAGTCGGTTAGCGCCGAAGCTTAATTCGAAACATGAACACAAGCGTGGCTAAAAAACCACTACCCAGCAACATCTTAAGGCGATTCGCGCGAATTTGCCCAGAGAATGCTTGCATGGAAGAATCAGGTTTTGTTAACCATAGCGTCGTTACTGTTCCGAATCAGTTTGTAGAAGGCGTTTTCCAGAGGCGCGCCGCTGCGGCGGGCCGACCTTGAGCCCGCGCGGCGAAGAAGGGGACTGGCATGCGCGTATTGCTAATTGAAGACGATAGCGCCACCGCGCAATCGATCGAGTTGATGCTGAAGTCCGAGAGCTTTAACGTCTATACGACCGATCTCGGCGAAGAAGGCATCGATCTCGGCAAGATCTACGACTACGACATCATCCTGCTCGACCTGAACCTGCCGGATATGTCGGGTTTCGAAGTGCTTCGCAGCCTTCGCGTATCGAAGGTGAAGACGCCGATCCTGATCCTCTCGGGGCTAGCCGGAATTGAGGATAAGGTCCGGGGTCTCGGCTTCGGCGCCGACGACTATATGACCAAGCCGTTCCATAAGGACGAACTGGTGGCGCGCATCCACGCCATCGTGCGCCGCTCCAAAGGCCACGCCCAGTCGGTCATCAATACCGGCGACCTCTGCGTCAATCTCGATACCAAGACCGTCGAGGTCAACGGCGCGCGCGTGCATCTCACCGGCAAGGAGTACCAGATGCTGGAACTCCTGAGCCTGCGCAAAGGCACGACGCTGACCAAGGAAATGTTCCTCAATCACCTCTATGGCGGCATGGACGAGCCGGAGCTGAAGATCATCGACGTCTTCATCTGCAAGCTGCGCAAAAAGCTCGCCAATGCCTCGAACGGCAAGAACTACATCGAAACGGTGTGGGGCCGCGGCTACGTGCTGCGCGAGCCGGCCGACGAAGAGGTCAAGATACCGGCGTAAGTTCTACACTTGGCGCCAAATACAAGACCCCGGCCTCGCGGCCGGGGTTTTTGTTTGTGAGGTGCGCTCTTTCTATCGCCCGCCGCCGACCGCGACCAGGCGCGGCATCGGCTTGCCGGACGTCACGAGCCGGGGCGGCGCGCTATTCGGCACGTAGAGGCCGCGCTTATCGGGGACCGTCTTGAAACGATCCGTCAGCCCGACCACGGTTTCGGCGGCGCCGAGCACCAGATAGCCGTCGCTCGCGGTGATCTGTGCCATACGGTTGAGCACATCGACCTTGGTGTCGGCATCGAAATAGATCAGCACGTTGCGGCAGAACACCAGATCGAACGTGCCGAGCGAGGAGAAGTCGCGCAAGAGATTGAGCTGCCGGAATTTGACCATGGCGCGCAGCTCGGGCGCGATCTGCCACAGCTCGCCGCTTTTGCTGAAATGCTTGATCAGCGACTGGATCGGCAACCCGCGCTGCACCTCAAACTGCGTATAAAGCCCGGCGCGCGCTTTCTCCAGCACATCGCCCGACAGGTCGGTGGCGACAAGCTCGATGCGCCAGCCGGCGATATCGCGCTCCATCTCCTTGAGGCACATCGCGAGCGAATAGGGCTCTTGCCCGGTGGATGCCGCGGCACACCAAATGCGGATACTGCGCGAGGTGCGGCGCGCCGCCAACAGCGCCGGCACGATCGACAAACGGAAATGCTCGAACGGCGTCTTGTCGCGAAAAAACAATGACTCATTGGTCGTCATCGCTTCGACGACCGCCGTCATCAGCGCCGCATCCGGGGCGACTTTGAGCGCCGCGACGAGCTCACCGAGATTGGCAAATCCGGCCCGGCGCGCGACCGGAAGGAGCCTGCTCTCGACCAGGTACTCCTTGTCGCCCGCGAGCACGAGCCCCGAACGCTCTTTCAGGCATTTGCGCAAAAAGTCGTAGTCGAGCGGCGTCACAAACGGTCTCCCGAAAACAGCCGGACGATCTTCGGCGCGATGGCATCGAGCGGCAGCACCGCCGAACACACCCCGGCCTGCGCGACCGAGCGCGGCATACCCCAGACGACGGAACTTGCTTCATCCTGCGCGATCACGCTGCCGCCGGCGGCAACGATATCGGCCGCGCCGCTCGTGCCGTCGGCGCCCATTCCGGTCAGCACCAGCGCGAGGCAGGCCGAGCCCCAGACCGACGCCGCGGACGTGAACAGCGCGTCCACCGCGGGCTTGCAAAAATTGATCGGCGGATCGTCGCCGAGCGCAATCCTGATGGCGCCGTCGGTTCCGCGCACGACACGCATATGGCGTCCGCCCGGAGCCACGTAGATACCGCCGGCCAGCACCGGCTCGCCATGCTCGGCCTCATGCGCACCGCGCCCGCCGATCCGCGACAAATGCTCCGCCAAAACGGTGGTAAAGGTCGGCGGCATATGCTGCGCGATCAAAACCGGTGCGCAGTCGATCGCAGCGGGAAGCTTTTCGACGACCACCGACAGCGCCTGCGGACCGCCGGTCGAGGATCCGATCACCAGCGCGCGCGGCGACGTGAGCGAGAACGGCCGTAATCGCACGACGCTCGATTCAGGCAGGAAGAGCTCGCCCCTGCGGCCGCGGGACAATGGCTTGACTTGAGGCGGCGCAATCGCGCCCGGTACTGGCGCGCGCGCACCGGTGTGCAAAGCCATTCGACCGCGGCCGAGAGTACGGATTTTCTCGATGAATTCGCGGCGGAAGGACGCCGAAGTTGTCGTCTCGCGCGTTGTCTCCGGCTTCGGGATGTAGTCGGCCGCGCCCAGCGCCAAAGCCCGCAAACTGATCTCGGCGCTGCGGCGGGTCAGCGTCGAGACCATGATCACGACGAGGTCGCGCTTTTTCTGCAGCAAGAGCGGCAGCGCCGAGATGCCGTCGAGCTCAGGCATGTCGATATCGAGCACCACCACGTCGACGTCGCCCTGGTCGATGCGCGTCACCGCCTCACGGCCGGTCCGCAGCGATGCGACGGTCTGCATGTCGGGCTCGGCGTCGACCCAGCGCGCCAAGAGGCTGCGCACGACGACGGCATCGTCGACGACCATGACACGGATCGGCTGTTCGGCAGGGGATGCGGAAATCGCGGCGGCTAGAACGCTACTCATGAAACGCCGACTCTCGATACTTTGACTTTTACCGACACAAAGTGCCGCAGGAGCTAGATCAGGCCGACCTCCTGAAACTTCGCTTCGACGATCTCCCTGTCGAACGGCTTCATGATGTATTCGTTGGCGCCGGCGTGCAGCGCTCGTGCAATATGCGCGACGTCGTTTTCGGTGGTGCAGAACACCACTTTGGGCCGGTCGCCGCCGGGGAGCCGGCGCAGCACGCGCAAGAAGTCATAGCCGTCCATCTTCGGCATGTTCCAATCGAGCAGGATGGCGTCCGGCAACTGGTTCCGGCAGGTTTCGATCGCCTCCTCGCCGTTCTCGGCTTCCATGATCTGGAATTCGAGCCCTTCGAGGATGCGCCGCGCCACTTTCCGAATGACGCTGGAGTCGTCGACGACCAGACAGGTTTTCATGGTTTCCTCACTCTAGTGACACGGCCACACCGCCGCGAATTGCGTTGCCACGGAGATACATCGCTTCACATTCATGCCGCCGCGGCCTCCGCGCCGAGATCGAGCAGCCGGTCGACGTCGAGCACGACAAGAAGCTCGCCATCGAGCCGGAACACCCCGGACGAAACACGCCCGAGCTTGCGATCGAGATTGATCGGGTTCGGCTCGCGATCGCCGGCCGCGAGCTTGAGCACTTCACCGACGCTATCGACGATAAGGCCGAACGATTCCGAATTGAATTCGATGCCGATCGCCATTGCGGCCGAGGTTTTCGGCGACGAAGCCGCGCCGCCGCCCGCCAAATCGAGCCGTGCCGACAGGTGGATGGCCGTGACGATGCGGCCGCGCAGATTGAGCACGCCTGCGATCTCGGTGCCGGCGAGCGGCACGCGCGTGATGTTGGTCGGCTTGAACACGTCCTGGACGCGCTCGATCGGCAGCCCGAACAACTGACCGGCGGCGGCGAAGGTGACGTATTCGGTGAGATTCAAATTATCGTTCATCGCTGTCACGCTGCCCGCTCAAGGCCTGAGCTTTGCTCCTTGATCGCCGCGATCAGCCCGGTGCGGTCGAACTTGGCGACAAAATCGTGGAAGCCGACGGCGCGCCCGCGCTCGATCGCTTCGACGGAGACCATCGCCGCCAGCGCGATGATCGGGATCTCGGCGGTGCCCGGAGCGTCGCGCATCGCCGCCGCGAGCGCAAAGCCGTCCATGTCGGGCATTTCGATATCGGTCACGACGAGGTCGAACCGGCGGCCGGACTGCAGCGCCGCAAGCGCCTCCGCGGCCGAGCCGACCGCTACCACCTGGTAACCGGCCGCCTTGATCAGCGGTGCCAGCATGTCGCGGAAGAACGCGGAATCGTCGACCAGCAGGATTTTGCGCGCCGGACGTGACGCGGCACCGTCGCGGTTGCGGAACCAGTCCTCGAAGGCTTGCGGTAGGAAATGTCCGACGTCGACGATCTCGGTCGTTGCGCCCTTGACCACCGCATAGCCGAGGACGCCGGGCCGGTTGCTTGCGACTTCGATGTCGAGCTTGTCCTCGACGATGTCGACGATCTCGTCGACTACGAGCCCCATCGAGCGGCCGTGATCCGAAAACACCAGGATCGGCTGCGAGCCCTCCCGCTTCAATCCGGTCTCGGTGTCGATGCGCAAGAGCGGCATCAGCTGATCGCGATATTGCACGAGATGGCGGCCGTCCGAAATCTCGATGCGGCGGCAGTCGATTTCTTCAAGGCGCGTCACGAGCGACAAGGGCACCGCCTTCGGGCGCTGCGAGCCGGCGCGGAAGACCAAGAGCGATACCGTGTTCTCGCTCGCGATTTCTTCGCTTTCCTTACGCCCCGGACCCTCGGCATGCGCGGCCTGCGCGGCGCGGCCGAGCGCCTGCGCGACGCCGTTCGGATCGAGGATCATGATGACCGACCCGTCGCCCAGGATTGTCGTGCCCGAAAACACGCCGATATGCCGCAGCTTCGACGACATCGGCTTGATCACGATTTCTTCGGTGTGGAATACTGCATCGACGATGGTGCCGAAAACCAGATTGCCGACCTGAGTGACGACGACAAAGCCGTTTTCACCTTCGGCCGTGCCGAGCTTCAAGACTTCCTTCAGGTGCAGCAACGGCAACAGCGTATTGCGCAGCCGCAGCACCGGCGTGTCCTTGATACGCTCGATACGATGATCGCCGGCGCCGCCGGCGCGCACGAGCTCGAGCACCGATAATTGCGGGATGGCGAAACGTTCGCCGCCGGCTTCGACGATCAGAGCCGAGACGATCGCAAGCGTCAGCGGAATTTTGATGGTGAAGGTGGTACCGGCGCCTGGAGCGGATTTCAATTCGACCGTGCCGCCGATCTGCTCGATATTGCTGCGCACCACGTCCATGCCGACGCCACGGCCGGAAATACTGGTGACCTCCGCCGCGGTGGTGAAGCCGGGCGAAAAAATGAGATTGCAGACTTCACCCTCGGACTTGGCGGCCATTTCGGCTTCGCTGGCGAGCCCGAGCTCGACGGCTTTGGTCTTGATGCGCGCGAGGTCGAGGCCGCGGCCGTCGTCGGCGATCTCGATAATAATGTGGCCGCCCTGGTGGCAGGCCGTCAGCCTGATGGTCCCGCTCTTGGATTTGCCGGCGGCGATCCGTTCGGCGGGCGCCTCGATGCCGTGATCGGCGCAATTGCGCACCATATGGGTGAGCGGATCCTTGACGAGCTCCAGCACTTGGCGGTCGAGTTCGGTTTCGGCGCCGAGCATTTCGAGTTCGATGTCCTTGCCGAGCTCGGCGGACAGGTCGCGCACGATGCGCGGCAGCTTTTGCCATGCATTGCCGATCGGCTGCATGCGCGTCTTCATCACGCCTTCCTGAAGCTCGGCGGTGACATTGGAGAGCCGCTGCAGCGGTACCTTGAAATCGGAATCCTCGTGCCGGCGCACGATCTCGAGAAGCTGATTGCGGGTGAGCACCAGCTCCGAGACCGTGGTCATGAGGTAGTCGAGAGTGTCGACGCTGACCCGGATCGAATGGCTGGCGACTTTGTCGCCCGCGTCCGCCGCAGGCCTGTCGCCGCCGCCGCCATTTTCGCCGCGGGCGTCATCGCCGGAACGCCGGTCCTCGCCGCGCCGATGCTCGGCTAGTCCGGGAGCCGGCTGGTCCGGGCCGGCCGCGGGCGGCATCGCGGTCTCGCCGCGCGCCATGCGGGCGAGCTGCTCGATCAGATCGGCATCACTGCCGTCGGGCTCGCGTTGGAGGCTCTCAAGGCCATCGAGAATCGTCTTGATCCGGTCGAGCGTTGCGAGCGTGAGCGTTACGGCCTCGGAGGTGACCGGCATGCCGTCACGGAACTTACCCATCAGTGTCTCGGCCGCGTGGGTCAGCGTCTCGAGCCGAGACAGGCCAAGGAACCCGCAAGTGCCCTTGATGGTGTGAACCAGCCGGAAGATCTTGCCCAGAATCTGGCCATTATTCGGCTCTTGCTCGAAGCGCACGAGCTCAGCGTCGACCAGATCCAGGCTCTCGCTGGTTTCGGTGAGAAAGTCCCGCAGCAACTCGTCCATACCAGGCGCCTCATCGCCACCGGCGGCATTGCCTCCGCCGGGACACGCACGCACGGCGCGCGCCGAACTCGCCAGGCGCGCAGCGCCTGATCGGGCAGCCTCAGTCTGTTGCCAAAGGGTTTAATTTCGGTTGCGTATTGGCGGTTGAGCGGGTGCTAAAGCCACATCGCCGCCGTTAATAGGCGGTAAGCACTACGGCATCACCCTCGGCGGCGGCCGAGACGCTCAACCCGCAATCCCGGGCCAAAATCCCGGTGTAAAGCGGTTGAATGGCATGGGCGTCGACGGTATGGGCCGGGCTGCCGCCGAGAAGTTCGGCGGCGGCGGGCGGTACGCGGGCATTAAGGCCGGTGGCCGCAATCCGAAAGCCCGAACCGGCCGGATCGACCGTGAGCGCGCCGCCCCGCGGAATGGCGCCCATGGCGACCAGCAACATGTTCAGAAGCAGTTTCGCCCGGTTCTTCCCCACCAATTCCCGCGGCAGGTTCCAGACGATCGTGGTTTTGCCGTCCTCAAGCAGCCCGCGCGCAACCTTTTCGGCGTCGCCGAGATCGATCTGGGCGCCGGCGGAACCCGCCGCGCCGAAGGCCAACCGGCAAAATTGCAGCTTGGCGGAGGCTACCCGCGAGCTTTTCTTGATGAGATCGAGCGCGAAAGTCTTGGTCTCCTCATCCTTGCCCTCATCGAAAACCTCGAGGCCGTTGACGATGGCGCCGATCGGGCTGATCAGGTCGTGGCAGACGCGGGAGCACAACAGCGCCGCCAGATCGAGGGCACCGATCGTGATCGGACCGGAAACGGGGGCGGACATGCGGGGCTCCGCTACGGCAGAAGGACGCCCGTCCGTGTCACAGCCCACGCGATTCGGCAATCGTGCGCTGGCGGCGGGCCTATGCTAAGTCGCGCGCCTTGTCCGGCCAAGCCTTTTCAACGCCAGCCTTGTTCAGCAAAGGAACCTATCAGTGCCGATTTTCGATACCGCCGCCTGCGCGAGCTTGATGGAGGCGCTCACCGCGCTCAGCATCAGCGCCGCCGCCGCGATCCGGACGGCAGCCGAAAATAGGGAAGTGCGTCACAAAGCCGATGGTTCGCCGGTCACTCCGGCGGACGAAGCCGCCGACGCCGTCATCCGCGACGGACTGCTGCGGCTTGCACCGGGACTGCCGATCATCTCGGAGGAACATGCTCCGCACCCGGCGCCGCTCGGCAAGGACGATGGATATTTTCTGGTCGATCCGCTCGACGGCACCCGTGAATTCGTCGCCGGCCGCGATGAATACACCGTCAATATCGCTCTGATGCAGGGCGGCGCACCGATCCTCGGCATCATCACCGCGCCGGCTTTTGGTTTGATCTGGCGCGGCATCGTGGGAAGCGGCGCCGAACGGATCGCTTTCGCCGGGGAGCAGATCTCGCCGCCACGCCCGATCCATTCCCGACAGAACCCGCAAGGCAAACTCGTGATCCTGGCAAGCCGATCGCATCTCGAGCCGCGCACGCGAGCCTATCTGGACCGGTTTCCGCAGGCCGAAGTGATGCAGTGTGGCTCGTCGATTAAATTTTGCCGCCTTGCCGAAGGCGCGGCCGACCTCTATCCGCGTTTGGCGCCGACCCATGACTGGGACATCGCAGCCGGGCACGGCATCCTCAGGGCGGCAGGCGGGGACATGAGAGCGCCGGACGGTTCGCCTGTGATCTACGGCAGCACCGAACTCTTGGTCCCGGCCTTTATCGCCTCGGCCGGGCCATTTATGGCGTGAGCGTATTGCGGACGTCCGGCCATTTGCGGTCGGCCGACCCAATCACACGGTTTGGATCCGTCGCAAACCTTTGGCGCCAGGCGGAATCGTAGAACAGAAACAGTTTCTCGCCGGCGATCATCCAGAGATTAGGATTGCCGGCGACCGCTACGCCGCGGGCGACGCCGACCGGGTCGTAGCCGCCATATTGCGGCATGTAGATGTCGGGCCGCGCCACGAAAGCCGCGCGATTGCCGAGATTGGCGAAGCGCCAAATAGCGCCGCCATAGCGCAATTCGAACGCGGCGGTGCCGGGCATTGGCTTGCCGTCGGTGAAGAAGGCGACCGGATCATAGCCGTTGATCGCGAGCCCCGTGTGCCAGTCGACAACCACCTGTTCATTCGCGGCAGCCTGCGTCGTCGGCGGCGCTGCCGCCAGGATGAACGCGAGTGCGGCATAGGCCCCAAAGCCCGCAAAGGCAGCGAGACACGACGTGAGGCTCGCGGAGAATTGCTTCCGTTTTTGCCGTCCTGTGGTCATAGTTTCGGCCAAGGCTGGACTGATTCGGTCGTTCACGCCCTCACTTAGACAGGTTCGCGTGAGCAACGGGTTAAGCCGGGGAGCGAGCCATGTTTCTCAGATCGATGCGTCTCGGATTGAAGGGAATGCACTTGAATCTCAGTTTGCGAATCGCGGCCGCGGCGATGGCTCTGTCGCTTGCCACAGCCGGCCTCGAAGCCGCCGCACAAACGATGCCGCCGCAGCCAGCGCCGGCGGCACCGGCGCCGCCGCCGCAACCGGCGGAATCGAACCAGTTCTCGCCGAACGAGTTGATCGACGCCGGGCATCGCTTTTTCGGCGACGTGTCGCGCGGCCTGGCCATGGTAGTCGAGAAGGCGGTCAGCCAGTGGGGCCAGCCGAACGGCTATGTTTTGGGCGAGGAAGCCGGCGGCGCCTTTGTCGGCGGCCTGCGTTATGGCGACGGCACGCTCTACACCAAGAATGCCGGCGATCTGCGCGTATTCTGGCAGGGACCGAGCCTCGGTTTCGATGCCGGCGCCGACGGCGCACGGACCATGATGCTGGTCTACAAACTGCCGCGGACGCAGGCGATCTTCGATCGCTTCGGCGGCATCGCCGGCTCCGCCTATTTTATCGGCGGCTTCGGCATGACGGCGTTGACCGCCAACGATATCGTGCTGGTGCCGATCCGCTCCGGCGTCGGCTTCCGCCTCGGCGCCAATATCGGCTATCTCAAATTCACCGATCACCCGACATGGAATCCGTTCTGATCCGCCCTTCGTGATTTGTAATTTGGCGTAACGGACCCGATCGGTTTAGGTTAACGTCCGGTGCATGTGGTGCCGCCCGCACCCGCATGGCATGGTCATGCGTTCCCCTCCCTTTCCTTCGCCGCCGGCGGGCAGGAGTGCGGGGGCGGCCCGGAGGCGTGGCGTCATGATCGAACCGATCATGTATTTCGGTATCGGATTCCTGGTTGCGGCATTGCTCTGCCTGCTGTTCGTCCCGCTGGTGCACAGCCGCGCCGTGCGTCTGACTATGCGGCGCCTCGAAGCCGCGACACCGCTCTCGATCGCCGAAATCCGCGCCGACAAGGACCAGTTGCGCGCCGAATTCGCGATGTCGACCCGACGGCTCGAAATGAGCGTCGAAAAAATGAAGACCAAGACCACGACGCAATTGGCCGAGCTCGGCAAGAAGACCGACGCCATCAATCATCTCAAGAAAGAGCTCGGCGAGAAGACCGCGACCATTTTCGCGCTCGAAGCGCGCGACAGGACGCTGCGCGATCAATTGCGCGCCACCGAGGACGAGTTCCAGATCAAATCGAGCGCGCTGCATGAAGCCGAGCGTCATCTCTCCGACAAGGAAGCCGAACTGACCAAGCTTCTCGGCGAACTTGGCGCGCGCTCGCTGGTCGCCGACAGCCAGCGCACCGAAATCGCCGCGTTCCGCACTCAGGTCGAAGCGATGAAGGTCAGCGTCGCCGATTACGAGCGCGCAGTGTCAGAGACCGAGCAACGCCTGGCGCGCGAGCGCGCCGATGCGGAGGCTGCGACCGACGAACTCGCCGCAGCGCGGGGCAAGCTCGGCGATCTCGGCACCCGCACCACCGAGCTCGAACGGCAGCTGTTCGCACAGACGACGGAGGCCGAACTCCTGCACCGCCGCGTCGAGGACCTCGAATCCCGGCTGGGCGATCAGGGCCGCATGCTGGCCGAGCGCGATTATCAGGTCGAGCGGTTGCGCAACGAACTCGACGCCGCCCGCAAGATCGAAGCCGATTTGCGCAGCGAGCTTGCGAATTCCGGTAGCCGCAGCAGCACTGCGGTGGAACGCTTCCGTTCCGACATCGCCCAACTCGAGGCGCAGCTTGCCGCGGCGATCGACGAACGCACCAAACTGCAGCGCGAAGTCGGCACCATGCGGCGCGACGCGGAATCGACTTGGGCGGCAGAGCGAGTCGAGAACGCACTGTTGCGCGAGCGCATCAACGATGTCGCCGCCGAAGTCGCCCGCCTCACCGCGGCGCTCGAAGGCCCCGGCTCGCCGATCGAGTCGATGCTCGCGGTGGAAGCGGCAGCCTCAAGCCGCGTCGTCCCGCTCAACAGCGACGAAACCTCGTCAGAAAATGGCGACAGCGCACCGGAGACCAAGAACACGCTCGCCGACCGCATCCGGGCGCTGCAATCGACCGCCTCGCGGGTTGCGTCGACTAACTAGCCATTCGCTTGACACTGCAGCGAGCCGCACCCTACAAGGCGGATTATTCCGCAAATTCCCTGGTTGCGGGCGCTTAGCTCAGCGGGAGAGCGTTCCCTTCACACGGGAGAGGTCGTAGGTTCAATCCCTACAGCGCCCACCATTAATGCCCATGTTTCACGGGCTTTTTCGGCGCCGATCTCCCCTCTCAAGAAAGTTCAGAACGGAACGAAGCGTGAAGACAACGCTTCGAGTCGTGGAGAATCCGTGGACTTTGTTCTCGATTGGTTTCGAGTAAATACGACCCGCTGCTTTAGTCATGCCATGCGAGCGGTCACCAGCCATTACGCGGTCCCAAGTCACGCTCAGCCGGGGGGGCTGCGAAAATTCGCGGACAACCCCATGAACCAAGACATAGAAAGGCGACTTGCAAATATCAGGCGCGCACCACGATGCGGCGCGCGGACGCGAGCCGGTTCGCACTGCATGTGTCCGGTGGTGAGCGGGAAACGACGATGCCGAATGCACGGTGGTGCGCCGGGATCGGGCGCGCCACGCGGTCTCAAAAATGGAAACTTCAAAACCGGCGACTGGACGGCCGACGCTATCGAGGAGAGGAAGTGGCTGCGTTCTCTCGTCCAGGCGTTCGCGAAAAACGGAACAACGGAATGACCCATAAACCGAACAACTCACCTACGCCGGTGGCTAACCAGCCCGGCCCGCCAGTCCGGGTCAAGTTGTGGGAAACGGATGGCCGCTTGGCAAAAGTCCGCGCGCCTGACCGCGATAAACAAACTTTGCGGCAACGGCTGAATAAAGCCCTCGGCACAACGTCGTTCGATTTTGTCAATGCCTCCCTGTTCGACCTGCAAGCCGTTGCCCGCACGCCATTTGGGCGCATTTCAGAAAATAGATTGAATGCCGCTCTCGCTATGATCGAGGCCGCAGCCCCGAAAAATGAAATCGAGGGCGCACTAGCCGTTCAGATGGCCTGCACGCACGCAGCCGCGATGGCCGTTCTTGGCAAGCTAGAAAGTGCATTCGGATCGGATCGGCGAATTGCGGCGGTTGGATCGGCTGCGGCTCGTTTGCTGAGGGCGTATGCGATGCAAGTGGAGGTTCTTCGACGCCTGCAAAATGGCGGCCAACAGTACGTCCGTGTCGAGCACGTCCACGTGAACGATGGTGGACAGGCCGTGATCGGCAACGTCAAAAACACACCCGAGGAGGCAGATTCCGCCGGATATCGTAGGGCATCGAGGTGATCAGCCGTCTGCCATAACCGACATGATGATCCTCTGGCATCGTACAAGTCACGTATCGGCGACCAGCATTTTAACGGGCGGCTTTCACGATGCGCACGGGCGCTACATGACAGATCGCGACTTCTTCGGTGTTTGGCTGTCGGACCGTCCTCTCGACGAGAATGAAGGCGCATGCGGAGATGCGGTGCTCCGCGTTGTGCTACACTGCAACGAGAGCGACGTTCAAGGCTTTGAGTGGATCGAAGAAGGAAAGAATTATAGGGAGTGGCTGATTCCAGCCGCACTTCTCAATGGTCGGGCTGAAGTTACTTTGGTTGATGTTTAGACGTCCTATCGGTCCCTACTGGATCGCTTTTGCACTGTTCGCCATTCTTGCGAGCTTGGGCGCTCGATCTGCTCCTGCAGCAGGGCCGGAGATTCACTACGCTCCCGTCGAGAATCTTGAGCATATCGATCTTGCGCTGATCAAGTCCGCGACAAAGTCAGTGGACCTTGCCATGTATACGCTCACCGACTGGGCAATCATTGCGGCGTTGAAAGACGCGCGCGCGCGTGGCGTCGCTATTCGCATTGCGCTCGATCCAAGTGTGCGCCAGTCATACGACAAACTGGCTGAAATGGCGGACGTTGTGCGGGTCAAGAAGCAGGGCCCGCTAATGCACCTGAAAGCCTATGCGGTCGATGGTATGCTGCTTCGTACCGGGTCCGCCAACCTCAGCCCGAGCGGGGAGAAGCAACAAGATAACGATTTAATCATTTTGGGTGATCCAGTAGCCGTCGCACACTTTGAGGCGCGTTTTGATCAAATCTACTCGGCGGCTGAACCGATGCGCGCCAGGGACGAGAGCAAGAAATCTGCTCCGAGTGTCTCGTTGCTGGCGGCCCCGCCGCCGGACCCGGCTTGTGCGATAAAGGGCAACGTGAACAGAAAGCGAGAACGCATCTATCACGAACCGGGTGACCGCGACTATGACCGTGTTGAAATGAAAAACTGCGATCACAGCATGTGCGCTAAAGGCAAGCGCTGGTTCTGCTCAGCTACTGATGCTGAGGCGGCAGGTTGGAGACATGCGTTGCGATAGATATGCTGAGCGTCCGGCCATTGTCGGGCGCGCCCGCGAATTGAAGTGACTAAGGTGGGAGGATGTTGCAGTGGTTGCGAAACTCGAACGTTTGAAACTGCGTGACGCATTTCCTTCGGAGGTTAAAGACTTGTCGAAGTGGGTTCAGGACAATATCGAAGAACTAAACGTTGCGACAGGCTTATCGCTATCGAACCCGGAAAGGGAACAGCCTGCGGGCGATTTCAGTGTCGATTTGGTTGCTGAAGATGAATTGGGCAACAAGGTTATTATCGAAAATCAGCTTGGAAAAAGCGACCACGATCATCTTGGCAAAGTGCTCACTTACCTGACTGCACACGAGGCGCAAGCGGCTATTTGGATTGTCGAAAGGCCGCGCGTGGAGCACGTAAATGTATTTGCGTGGCTGAACCAGTCATCTTCAGCGGAATTTTATTTGGTCAAGGTGGAAGCATTTAGGATCGGCAATTCTGATCCCGCTCCCCTTTTGACACTAATTGTTGGCCCGAGTGAAGAAACTAAGGTCATAGCAGAGCAGAAGGAGGAATTTAAGCTCCGCCATACCGAACGATTGAAATTCTGGGAAGGATTGCTGGAGGTGGCAAGCCGAAAAACGCAACTTCACGCAGGTAGGGCACCGACCAAGGCAGGTTGGATCGCGGGTCCGTCAGGCGTTTCTGGAATCAATTTCAATTACGTCGTTTTGCGGCACGAAGCCAGAGTAGAAGTCTGGATTGCGCGCGGTTCTGAGCGGGCCTCGGAAAACAAGGAGATTTTCAAAAAACTTCTGGACAATAAAGACGAGATAGAGCGCGCATTTGGGGAAAAGTTAGATTGGCAGCCTTTGGAAGAGAAAGACGCTTGCCGCATACAAACAACAACCACTTTAGGCGGTTATCGCGACCCCGATAAGTGGCCAGCAATCTATGAGTGGTTAACGGACAGAATGGTTGCCCTTGAACGTGCGTTTCAACCGCATATCGACGCGTTGCATCTTTAGACTTGGTTTCGGTTGGCCATTACGATCAGGCGCAGGAATCAGCGGTCGCTCGGCAGTCATGACGACTGCGATCAATTTGTTTTAAGGTGACGTTCCTCTAGATAGTGGCGCAGAATCCGGCCATGTGCGGCCGCGTTGGCATGCGCGATGCGTGTGATCGTGGATGGCATTTTCGAGCGAGACGTGCCAGGGACGCCACTCGATGCTTCCGAAAGAACCTTGCGCCCACGTTTGATCGTGCGCTCGCTGACGTTGAATAGCTTCGCGGCCTGGGCGATGGTGGGGGTAACTGGGCCATTTGGCCCACTTCTGGATTATTGGTGTTGTCCCGGCCCAGCTAAATCATCCGCGAGTTTTTTGGCGATCTCAGCACGCCGTTTATTGTACTCGCCGCGGGTAATCCGTCCCTCGTAGAAATCTAGCGCATTTTGATCTTGCGCCACTGTAGCTTGGTCTCTCCGCGCTATGATCGTCGCAGCGTTTTGTGGATTGTATTGGCGTATGACATCATTACCTTTATTACTGATCGTGCGAAACTCGGTACGCACCTTGTTCATCGCCACCTTTTCCGCTTCGGTTATTTTGGACTTGTCAGCCATCTGTTCAAGCGTGGCATCAATGGGTTTGCACGGCGTTTTACTGTAGTACGCTTGAAGGTCGGGTCTGGCGCATATTTGTTGCGCTTCGGCGTCTACTGCAGCCATAGCGGCTTTGGCTTGCTCGTTATTGGCTTGCTGTTGGGGACTATTAGAGTCCTGACGCGTCAGCGTCCAACCCAAAGCATTCATGCACGCGTTAAAGAGGTTCGGGTTCGTAATAACGCCGCTATGTGCAGCGCCACCATATTGGTTGACGATTGCGGTGCTAGACCCCTGCTGGGACTGCTGCATGCAAGTGTACTTATCTTGAGCAAAGTCGGATTGCGTCCCGCCGGGTTTTACCCACACCGGCGTACTGCAGGCGGACAAAGTGATCGCGCACAAGCAGACGAAAAGGATTGGTCTCACACGCCCCCCCATCTAATTTTGTTGAATTATACACTCTGCGGCAGTGGCACGCTATGGTATAGTTGAGAGGTGGTGTGCAAGCGAAAGTAAATGGCGCAACATGCGCGAGTAACGTTTCCGGCCAGCCAGAGCTTGTCACAGAGATCATTGCCAAGCGCATTATTGAGGCCGCTAACAAAGGCGAGCGCGACGGCAGAGCGGGCGCGGCTCGCCCGAATGCAAGTCGACCTAGCGACAATTCACTTCAACGACTGACCGCGTCGAAGATCGGTACCACACCGGCTGCAATAGCCTCCGAAGCGCGGCCGCCAAAATGGCCCGCAACGACAATGGACGTGCAGGCTGTGTCGCCCCGCTGGTCCGCAGGTCGTGCAAAAGTTTAAGAGTTGTGCAGTTCGCGGCTGCGCGATCTGATCAATTGTTGCGTCACCGGCGGGTTTGTTTGCGTCGCCTCGGCTGTCTGTCGTTTTTGGCATTGAAAAACCCTCCGTCGGTTTAACCGAGGAGGGCTGGCTCTCGTGCGACCCGTTTCGTTGCCGAATTGGCCACATCCCCTTGCGGGTTCCACCTTGCCCAGGATGGCAGGTTGGCGAGGGCGTCAGCCCCGCTCTTGATGCAGCCGTGAGGATGGCAGCAATTTTTGGGTACGTCCAGTACGATCCACCACGACGCTTTCATAACGAAGCGCCAAGACCGTCCGTTCGCTAGTCCTCAGCGTCGGAAACCTTTAATTGCCAAACCGACAAGCCACCAAAATGTCTGAAGGAGTGTGACTGACCAAACAGTTAAAAACGCCAACACCATGCATGCAAACGCAATAAAAACCAGTCCCAATCCGATATCTCCGACAACCGGCGGAGACAAACCATTGTAAGCGATAATTGCCGGTGTTAGGCCAATAATTAGAAGCGTTAAGCCGACGGAAAAGCCAAGAGAGACGATTGTTTCAGCAATCCACGGCTGATTTGTTTGACGCAGTTCTCGCATCTCGGCAGGCGGTCGCACGAAGAAGCGACCCCACCATCGGCGCGCAATCAACGAAAAGACCCATGCCGCACCGAGAATTGATACAATACCCAGAACAACCCCCGTAATCGGTATGACGACCGCGTTTAATGCGTTATACCAACTGAGAACTTGTCCGCGTCCTTCGAGCAATGTCGCCGCAATAATGCCGAGCAGGAAGATAATGAGCCATCCCTGCTCATCAGACAGTGGCTTTTTCATTTTCCCCTGCTCCTTTGTCATTACTGTGCTCACCGCCCGAGTTCGGCCGATTTTTGGTTGACCCGCCGGTACTGCAACGAACCCCGAAGTATCCGTAAACATCGATTACGCCGCATCATTTCATCGATGTGCATTATAATGCGTCGCAATGTATTGCACATCCTGCCCGACTGTCCCCATGCCAGAGGACGTACGGCGGATGGTTGGGCAGAATGTGAAGCGGCTGCGAATTGCGGCTGGCCTCTCACAAGCGGAACTTGCCGCGCGCATGGGGGTCGACCGCGCTTACGTTAGCGGCCTGGAATTAGGCCAGCGGAATCCAACTGTCGTAACGCTGTGGCACCTTGCCAAATCTCTCGGGGTGAAGCTGAGATCGTTTTTCGAAGACGAAAAGCCGCCGCGTCAGCGTTCTTGATAGAGCGCAGCCAACATCACCAAGCTGCCGGACCTGCTGAAGGTAAGAACCAAGCCACAGCCCTCACGACCCTCAGGCGACAGAGCGGCCGATGCCGCCGGTAGGCCCTAGGCAGCGCCCTGGAAAATTACAATAATTGGGATGCGAGCGGCGACCGCAGCGTGGTAACGCGGGGGACTTCGTGATGAAAGCAAAGTTATTCGGCGTGGCGCTGCGGGGCGGTAGCATTCGGGTTGGGCAAATAAAGGCCGCTTCAGTAGGAGGGCTGTTGATAATGGCGGTTCTCTACGTGCCTGCCCACGCAGACACTTACTGGGCGGGCACGCTATTTAGCGGTGAAACTGTAGATTTTCTCTACACTGGTGGTACTCCCACAGAGATTTATGGAAGCATAAGCACAGGCCCATGGTCACCGCCTTCTGACAGCAATGCAGCATGCGACCAGGATTGCAACAACATTACTTTCTATCAAATGCAGGCGACTGTAATCGTCGCCGGTGGCGCATCCATGTATCCCCCCCTGATCATAACGTCCTCGAACTGTGATGACGCTGATAGTTGCACTTTTCTTGAACCACCTTCCTCCAACTCGCCTAACAGTAGCGGATTAGTGATCGGCCCTATTATTTCTCTCACCGCAGAGATTTATGCTAGTTGTCCGTTCTTCGATCCCGTCGGCGATTACGCACAATCTTCGTGCGCTGGCTTCTCGCCACCGACGTATATCAACGTCTCAATCGACATAACCGGCACCGGCGATCTGACAGAGACGCCGGTTCCAGACGCTCTCCCGCTCTTCGCCACCGGCCTCGGCGTGATGTCTTTGTTGGTCGGTGCAGGAAGCGGAAGGCCAAGACCTGAAGCCTAGGAGGATATGATGTCGTTCAGTATGCGGGTCAAAGTTCCAACCAAGGCCTATGACCACAGCGATGGGAACGCTCAAGAACAATTCAACGGCGGTTGTTGGGTAGGAACGATGAATGACGGAACCCAAGCGTGGCTCTGCGGTCCAACGCTTCGACAAATTATAGATGCGTATGAAGCTGGTAGATTAACATTCAATACCGACGGCTCTATAAAGTCCTATACCCCGCTCCCCTAGGGCCAATTCGAGTGGACCACGCTCGGGTGGAACACAGGAAGTGGAAGATCGACGCTGGTATCGCTTTCGTCAAGTCGTTACGTTGACCGGGGCCAAGTCGTGAGGCTCACATGTATAAGCTTATTCTGGTTGTCTATTTGGCTGTGAATGGGGGCGCGAGGGAAGGCGGGGGCGCGAGCATATCGCAGCAAGAGATTGGGCAATATCCGAGTAAGCAAGCCTGTTCAGAAGCAGCCAACGATGCGCTTATGGTCAATCGCACTGCTGCTGCTGCCGCTATTGGTTGGAACTTCATTTGTGTGTCTGTGCGCCCTTAAAACACCTAATGGAATTTTAGACGGACCGCCGAGGCGGTCTTTCTGATTTAGGAGCGAGCGACCATCGCGGCCAACATCACCGATCTGCCGAGGCTCTTGAAGGGGAAGATTACGCGTGGACCACGCGGCTGCTGCCGCTAGGCCCTATGCCGCGTCAGCAAAAATACCATACTTAAAGGAGCCTGATAATTGTGGGAGGGTTCGATGATGAAAATGAAATTATTGGGGCTTCTCGCCTGCATAGTCTTGCTCGGTGCGTCACCTGCGTCAGCGACAACTTACGAAATCTCAGCCACGTACGCGCCTGCTCTCACAGGCACCATTACAACAGACGGCAACACCGGCGTACTAAGTACCAACGATATACTCAGTTGGAATTTGACGATCAATAATGGCAATACGAACGATTGTGCAATCTACGGGTCGTGTAATTTCATAGATGTTTTGACCTCTACCAACAGTCAAGTTCTTGTCGACGGTGAGGACCTAGTCGGCACTGCGACTACGTTGTCGTTTGATTACGCGGACACGGCTCCTGGCGTCCCGTTCTGCTGCGATTCTGCGGCTGGCAGATTAGCGTTTTTCACTTCAAATGCTTCGGTCCAATTTATCAGCGTGGGGTATGTTCCCGGCAATCCGACGGGCGGGTTCGAACTCCAGGTGAATGTCCCGGTAGTCGACCTAGGTGCACCGGAATTGGGCTTCCCGATCATCGCCGGTACCCCGCTCCCTGCCGCCCTTCCTCTCTTCGCTACCGGCCTCGGCGTGATAAGTGTGTTTGGATGGCGCAGGAAGCAGAAGGGCGATGCTATCGCGATCACGTAGGCCGTATGCCGCATCACGATGAGGCATATGGGCGAAGCTGGAAGCCCCTGTTAGCTCAACAACGATGGAGGGCGTGGTGATTAAAACGACATTCTTGCAGGCGGTCACGGCGGTGGCGCTGTTCTGTAGTTTTTTCATCGGAACAGCGAAAGCAGATTCAGTTAATGTGAGCTACACTGTTTCCGGGTCGCCGGGCGCTTGGCTGCTCGATTTTTCGGTTACCAATAATTTCGCTGCGGGTAATGGGATGTATTTTTTTGGTGTAGCGCTTCCATCGACTGATATAATTAGTTCGCCTAACTCGGCCTGGTCACCTACTGCTGACTACAGTGTTTTGATGGGGCCTTCGGGCACGACCTATAATAATTTGTGGTGCGTATATGGGTGCGAATACAACGGCGACCCGAACTTTGCTAATGATCAAATCGCTGCTGGTATACAGCCTAACCAAACATTGAGTGGTTTTGTGGCCTTGGACACTTCCTTGAGTTCCCCAATATCTTTGTCTTGGTGGACAATAGTTGGGACATGCACGACCTGTGGGTTTCAAGACACTGAGGACGAAGGTATGGCATACGCGGCTGTGACTACTGTGGCCCCGCTGCCCGCCGCGCTCACACTATTCGCCACCGGCCTCGGCCTGATGGGGTTGTTTGGTTGGCGCAGGAAGCGTCAGAACACTGCTGCTACTATTGTAGCCGCGTAGGCCCTATTCAGCGTCCCCGATAATTGAGATCATTAGCTTCTCATAGTCCCGCTAGTTCGGCTGCGTTGGAGGGCGTGTGATGAAAGCAATACTCTTGGGTGTCGCGTTAGGGCTGTCTCTTATCGGGGCTTACCAAGCGAACGCCGACACTCTTTTCTATGCTACGCCTGCGTCCGGTGGCAGTTATTCAGTCACGGTTGGCGGGGCATACGTCCCCCCTACCATTTCCGGGGTTGCATATCCGGGCGCTGTTGACACAATTTCGTATGGCGAAAATAGTGCTGGTGAAATCGTTGGTCAATTTAGCTTGGGCACCGGAAACCAGGGCTTTTTGTATGATGCTGGCATATTCACAACGATTGATGTGCCAGGGTCAACAGGAACAGAGGCATACGCCATCAACAATATTGGCCAGATCGTTGGCAATTACACTGATAGTCAGGGACTCCAGCATGGATTTCTTTATAGCGGTGGCACTTTTACCACCATCAACGTCCCGGGCGCGGATTGGACAGATATTTTAGGTATTAACGACCTTGGCCAAATAGTTGGCGACTTCACGAATAATGACAACAAACCGGGAGCTCGTGGGTTTGTGGACACTGGCGGGATTTTTACGGAAATTGATATTATGAACTCTTATTACACAACGGTCACAGGCATCAATGACGCGGGAGTTCTGACCGGAGAGTTTCTCCCTTGTGGTGCCGACGGCAATTCCGAGGGTTGTTACACCTTCACCAATATCGCAATCCTTAATGCCGAAACCCCACTCCCAGCCGCCCTCCCACTTTTCGGCATCAGCCTCGGCGTGATGGGCTTGTTTGGTTGTCGCAAAAAACAGAAGACCGCTTAGCCCTTCCGCCGCAATAGCTCCGCCAGCTTGAGAATGTTGGTTATTGATTGTTCCCCCGGCGCTCAAGCGCCTCAACAACGGTTGATTTGGACGAGTCAACATCTGTCTGCTGTACCTTTTGCTCGTCAACAAACATAGAGGCTGTGGTGAGTGCGTACCTCCCACCTGCGGTAGGTTCTTTTAGCCCCGTAGCGCCGCTGGCGTGGTCACTGGCAAGCAATCCTGCGCGCCGCGGTCGAATGCCAAATCAGGCTAAACGAGCGCTGCCGTGCCGCCCTATGGCGGAGCAACGGCAATGCCATAGCGGCGCTATCACAAACCAGTCATGACGGGATCGGTTGTCCGTCTGTCGCCCCTATAGCCATTGCCGAACGCGGCTTGGCAGGCGCGGCGAGGCTCAGAGAAAATAGTTGACGCGGGTTTGGGCGTGCGCACGGTTCGGCTCATTGATTGTTCACCCGCCGATGGTATGGTTGCAGAGAGTCACCGTGGCGGCGGGGCGCTAGGCGCGACTCCAAGGGCAACATTCCGATGTGGAGTGGCATACAGAGTTTACTATTTTCGCTCTTGGTCATCCTCGGCCTCGGCTGCGTCGTTTACGGTGCTTCGGAAAGTTCGCTGAGCCGTTTTGGGCGAGTGGTATTTATTATCCTTCCCGTCTTTCTGTTTGAAGTCGGGCGCTCATACAATATCTGCGGTACGTTAGAATTAGACTGTATCGGAAATCAATTTTTCTATGACGTGCTCGACATTGGAAGCTACTTCTTCTACCTGTTCATTGCTGCAAGCATTCTTATCGGCGGCTCAGTCATCATCCATCACGTCAGAAAAGGTTGATCGTGCGCCGAGCACAAGAAAAGCTCAGTCGGCGTATTGTCGAGCTTTTGCAGCTTTCCAGTCCTGTCGAATGCCTGAAAGTAACTGTCGGCCGTTAGTTCTGCCGGGTCACTCCGGTTTAAGTGCAGCGTTAAGCGCCTTTGCCAGTCCTTCATGATCGGAATATGAAACGTCGAGGGCCGCATTGAAGTCCGCTTCGGCAGTTTTAACGGCGGCGCGAAGTCCCGCGTGAGCTTGTCTGCGGCTTCGCAGGCTTGGCGGAAATGACGGTGCGTTCTCCGCATGCGGAAGGAATTGCGCTCGGCGTCGACTTCGGCGAGCGCAGCAAGAAACGCGGCATCGCTTGCTTTGGCATTGGCGAGCGCCGCAGCCACGGTTGGGTTGCCAGCAAACTTGGGATGACGAGCAACAGCGTAGTTCATTTCCATCCGAGCCTTGACGGCGGCCAAGTCGGCTTCTTTGGTCCGGGTGTCGGGCATCGCAGAATCGCGTGAATTGGCGGCTCTCGGCCGATTATACGGCGCAGTCGGCTTCCTTCAATCCTGTTTCACCGGGATCGCCCCCGGCGATCTTTATGCGGCCGAGACGTGGCCCGTCCGGTGATTTCTGATGGCTGGTGCCGGCCCCCTACTCAATCGCCGTGGCGCTTTAGCTTGCATGACCTTCGACCGGCGCGTCTTAGTCGGCTGCTGGCTGAGATCACCGCGGCATTTAAAGCAGGTACGTCTCCGCTTCTGAATGTAGATGCAAAAAGCCTAACAGGGGGTCGCGCGGATCAGCGCCCATTCCAGTTATCGTCTCATCTTCCGCTTTCCTCAGCGCGATGCGGACCAAAGCTTGAGCCGAACGCATTGCAATACAGGCGCGAGTAGCGCGGTTGGCAGCCCCCCACTTACGCCAAAAGCCTTGGGTCGCCTCTCGTTCGGCGACTGCTTGAAGCATGGCGGCGAATGCAGCTTTGGCGTTGGCGACTGTTGCAATCAATTCGGACTTATCCTTGATGTTGATCTGCTCAGCGGCCGTATAGTCCTGTTCACATTGTGCCGCCACGGCGTCGAGTGTAGCTTTCAGGTCCTCGCTAGTGGTGGTCTCACCCAGATGCATTAACAGGCGCTTCAAATCTGTGGCCATGGCTCAATCCTTCGGCAGGGTGGCTTCAATACCAGCAATGATGATTTCGATACGGGCTATCTCTTGAGCCTTCTCTTCGTCCGTGTAAGCGCCGGGATGAACACTGCCTCAGACCTCGCCCTTTTTAACTCGGGCCAATCGGTCCCAATAAAACTTTAGTTTCTGTCGTTGCGACGCGCTCAAGTCGATAATCACAGTCATCCGTTCATTTTGTAACCGCGAGGAGAGCGGCGGTGATGTTGCGCTCGCATCGGCGGCAGTCGATCCAGAGTGTAGCGACAGGTGATCGGCAGAGACATGGGTGATTAGCCCTGCTCGGCAGAATCAGATACGCCGCCGCGCTATTGACGAACTGTTGCTAAAAGGATTCTTATACGAACAGTCGTTCACCCGGAGAGGGCCAAACGCATGGCCAAACCGCACCTCAAGCTGGTCACGCCAACCACCGTAAAACGAACAGTTACCCCAAGACGAGCCTCAAACCGAGACCTCCGAACCCGGGAGTACCTGACCGAGGACGAGGTCCAGCGGCTGATGGAGGCGGCCAAGGGCAACCGCTGGGGCCACCGGGACGCCACGATGGTCCTTGTGGCCTACAGGCATGGCTTACGGGCGGCCGAACTGGTCGACCTGCGGTGGGAACAGGTGGACCCAAAAACCGCAACCCTGCACGTCCGCAGAGTCAAGAAAGGTACCCCTGCCACCCATCCGATCCTCGGGGACGAGCTACGCGCCCTGCGGCGGCTACAGCGCGAGCAGGAGCCCAAGTCTCCCTTTGTGTTCACCTCCGAGCGGGGCGCGCCGTTCACCACCGCAGGCTTCGCCCGCATGGTCGAGCGGGTGGGGTCTGAAGCCAAATTGGACTTCAAAGCGCACCCTCATATGCTCCGCCACGCTTGCGGCTACGCCCTGGCCAACAAGGGTCATGACACCCGGGCCCTGCAGGCCTATCTGGGCCACCGCAATATTCAGCACACGGTCAGATACACGGAATTGTCACCGAGCCGGTTCAAGGATTTCTGGCGGGAGTGAGCGCCGAAGGCTCGCGGCGCTCACCGCGCCGGTTGCGAACTTAATTAGATTGCCCGGATCATATCTTCGAAGAAATCGCGTTTTTGATAGCCGGTCACAAAACTCCAACCGGCGAATATTTCCCACATGAAATTTCCGAAGCTTTTCATTGAATCATAGTCACGAGTCGTTTTTCGCATTTTGAGGATCGTAGCCGATAGCCGTTTCAAGAACTCAAGAACTCTTTTATCGTCGATCTCGACAGCCGACATCGCAAACCGAATTTCGTCACGCAATATCTCCAAATGCGTGAGAAGCTCATCGAGATAGTAGTCCGTCATCTTGTTGTGCAAGGAATCCCACCGATCTTCGCCCGGCGCGACCTCCTCTTTGAAGTAGTCTCGAAATTTCTTTTGGTCGACGAGTTCCCGGTGAAATCCCCACTCGAAGGTGCCATCGGCCACCATGAGCATGGTCGCGATTGTATCTTCTTTAAACTCTCGGAAATGATGCACGAAGCTGTTTCTGATGCGCCGCCGCTTTGCATTTTCCGGAAGCCGCACGACGATCCAATAGAAGAAGAGGCTGATGATGCTTCCGATACCGAGATCGTATGCTATCTTTTCCCATGCGTGCGAGTGCGCCGAGGTCGGGCACGGCACACGAATACAAACCGCTGCCCTCACGATTGGGCTGTCTTGACCTAAGAGGATCGCCGCAACGCTCACAAGAGCAATGCTGAGCAAAAGCCAATTCAAAGGACGTTTTACCGAGCGCATGTCTGCCGCCTATAGCCGCTTGACTCTGACCGGCCAAATCGTTCACGCTTCGTTCCCATGCTCGAAGACCCCTCAAACGAAGGCGAGCTTCACACCCTCGGCCTCCTCGAAGAATTGCGGGGAGAGTGCAAGCACCTCTGGGGAACCTCCTCGAAGCTGTATTTCCGGATTGACGAGTTGTTGCGGGCCCTGGCGAACCCGAACCTTCATGACATCCCCACCCGGCTGCCCTTCCGGGTCGAAATGTGGGACCAAACAGACCAACAGGTTCGGTGGGTGATCGCGGCCTCGGCCAGTGTGGCGGTGGGCCATGCGGCACTCGACGCCGCCGTCGCGGCCTATCCCGGCCAGCGGTTCACGCTACGAAATGGGATTCTGGTAATTCGGGAGCATGTGCCGAAATAGTCGGCCCGAGATATTGTTCGGAAATAAGTTGCCCGTTTTCGGCAATATTATTCCGTTCGCGTTTTGCGGAACGTTCCTGAGCGCCGGGGAGGGTGCTGTCCCCTTCCATTGTCACTGGTCTCTTTTCATTTTTGCGGTTGGCCCCTTGAGGCCGGAAAGCGGACAGACGTGACCGCATAAGCGTTGCCGGGTCGCCTCCCGCAGGCCGGTGTCATCACCAGCAAAACAAGTCGGCTCCCAAGCGCGACACCGGCAATAGGCGCTCCGCCCTCCACACCAACTATGATCGGCCGCTCGATCATCGGGACAGGCGCAAGGGCCGATGTGTGCGCGGTATTGTTGCGGTGTTATCGGCCGCGCCATGACCTGCGAAGCACAGATCGCCGCGAGTAGAATCGCTATTGCAAAATCTCGCATGACCGGTCCTTTGGGCAGGCCACCTCATTTATGCGAAGGACCCCGCCAATCCTAGTTTCGAACAGCCTGAAGCAGAACGCCGTTCCGATGAAAATCCAGGAACTTCTTCTGCCCGCTCGTAAACCCTCCCACATTGACACCCCCTGTGGTGTCGATGCCCATTCGTTGAAGAGACGGCCCATGGGCCACGGGCGAAATGATGAGCCTGCCGGTATCCTCGAAACCAATAAACCCTCGGTCAAACAGATGATCGATGGTCGGCGTGAGGAGTAGGCCGTTCTCGCCGTCTAATCGTTCCTCGTTATTTGAATCCCGCCACGGCTTACAGTGGCTCGCCCGTAGGTGGACGGGATTTTGAACGCCGGTGATCCGGCACTTGGTTTCTATCTTTCCCACCCGCTCCTTGAACAGGCCCTGCCCGTTCCGCGCCCTGATAATCGCCAGCCGCTCGGTTTCCGGGATGGCGGCATTGTCGGCCACCTGTTTCTCCAGCTTAGCTTCCCAGACATCAAGATCATCGTCCGAAACCGGCTTCACGTCCTGGGCGGCCAGGGCGATAGGTTGAACCTCTGCCCCAATTAGGCCGACGAGGACCTCGGCAAGCGCCGTGGGGACCTGGGTGAGATAAACCGATTGAAGGCCGTTGCCGTTCGGCTGCAGGGGTGAATATCGCTTGGGAAGAAGGGGTCGAAGGAGGCCAATGTGATCCTTGGGTCGGACCTTGTTGGCGAGTTCAACGAAACTGACCTTCACCTTCCAGCCAATATTTTCCCAATTCTGGCCAGCGGTTCCGAACTCCAGGGGCTTCGGGCTCTCCCAACAATAGGACTGAGCAATCCCAACGGCCAAAATTCTGGTGTCCATAAAGGAGAAGATCAGGTCGCCCGGCGCGAGCTCGCGCATCGACTCATAGAACGGGTTTCGTGCGCCGTTAGCGTTCCGCTTGGGCGACCAGAGATATCCGCCCGACACCTCATGGCGGTAGGTCTGGTTTTGATTTACCCACCAATAACGCATGAATGGCGTTGCTCGGGGCGGCCCGGTACCCAGATATCAGGATACCTCGACTCCATTGATCACGACTACTGACCGGGTAGCCACATCAGCTTGAACCGTTGCTTTTTTGGGCGATCTGCTTCCTACGCCAAAACAAAACCATCATGCCGAGGCTGGTAGCGAATAGAGGCAGCGCACCCGGTAAAGGCGTAATGCCATAGACAACGACGCCGAGCGAGTCGTCTACTACAGGAAGTACGACGTCGAACGATACATCGAAATTGTCAAGTGATGGGAGAGGCACACCAGTCAGTTCGACATAGCCTACCGTGACAATAGCGGGATCATCGATAAATGTGCGTTGGGTCTGTTGGTTGGTCACTTGATCGATGATTGTATAATCTATCCTGATTTCATAGGTTCCTGACGGTAACGAAGACAAAGCTAATAAATACCCAGAGCCCCCAGATAAATTACTGATTGAAAAATCGTAAGGTGTTCCTGGGATCGAATAATCTACCACATCCTCGATGTTTAACGTGAGAGTATCGGCCGATGCCCGCAAGGCCCCTGGCAAGGAACCGACAGCGATAAACAACACTGCCATTAATACGGTCCGAATACGACTTTCCGTTCTCTCGCTAAATAAAACCTTCAAGATTTCCTCCTTAAGCTAACGGCTAGGGTCGCCGTCTTGTAGGCAGCACTCAGGTGGAAATAGTCCCACCTGCCTTAAAGTAGAAAAATTGGACGCTCATTTCATTCGTAACGCAAGGAGCACTTGTCGCTTTATCGAGGGCGCTGCATAGCGCCTGACGGCAGCATTTAAGAGAGCCGCGCAATGTCGGGGGCTAAAATGCCGCAATGCACACTCGACTTCCGACTTGGGTCATGAACGGCAGTTTGGCCGCCCCTCAGCCCCGTCCGCTTTACACCCAGTCGCGACCAAGTCGATGCGGGCACTGAATGCCGTTCAGGACCAAATAGGCGACATTGCACCGACGGTTGGAAATGAAAGAGTCCCCCAACAGAGGCGCTCAATTCTGTGGAAGGGGCGTTCCTCATAACGTCTCTCTCACGTCACGCGAGCGGTCGAGCATGGGGCCGTGTCCGGACGACGCGGTTGTCACCCTTGGGTGATTAGCATTAGAATTTCGGGATGCCAGGATTAAGCAGCCTAGCAATCAATCTGCGCGCAGCAGCTTCAAGTCCGCGATTATGGTGGTTATCGCGCCAAAGCATCGTTCGCTATGGCGCCATCCAGTTCATCGACGAATGCACTGAATTTATGAGTATGGTGAACGCCATCAAACCAAAAACCGTATTAGAAATCGGAACGGCACAAGGTGGCTTCTTCTGGCTGCTCTGCCGCGTCAGTTCACCCCTTGCAACATTAATCTCGCTAGACCTGCCGACAGCCGAACGATATTCCGGCGGCCGACGCGCTGATGTCGACCTGGCACCACTCAAGCAGCCCGATCAAACCGTGCACGCCATTCAAGGCAATTCACACGATCCGAATATTCTCGGTCGCGTGAAAAGTCTGCTCAATGGCCGACAAATCGATCTGCTATTTATTGACGGCGACCACACATACGACGGCGCGCTCCGACTACGAAATGTACAGCCCCCTCGTCAGATCGGGCGGCATCGTTGGCTTTCACGACATCGCCCACAACCTGCCGGGATGCGAAGTGCGCCGGTTTTGGCGTGAGTTGTCGAGCGATCCCGCGTTGATAACAACAGAGATCATTCGAAAGAACCCCCGCGACTTTGGGGGTATCGGCGTCGTTCGCCTTTAAGCAACCTTACCTAAACCCACCGGGCTGCTATCGTTTGATTGGTCGCTTGCTGCGCAATGGTGACCATGCTCCCTTTAAGTTGGCCACTAGGAGCGACGAACCGAGAAATTATTAGCAACTGATTTTAACCCAAACCTGCTTAGATTCCCATTACCGGTAATGGTTAGCGACTTCGATAAACAATCATGATCCTAAGCCTTTCACCTGGACCGTCGACCCTGACAAAATCATCTCCGCTGTCAAATGCTGGCACCAAGTGTTAGATTTGATTGACTAGGAGTTGGGTGGTGGCACCTTGCGACCCTTTAGGCCGACGAACGCCCAGACGGAAAGTCCGATGACGAGGACGGGCATGCCGGCTGATGTGCCGGAGCGACGCGGCTTCGAAGTGCGCCGGGTCAGTGGGTGGCCGATCACCGCGCCGTCGTGGATGGCGGCAGCGTTTCTTGTTGCGTTTGTCTTGGCGGTAATCGTGCTGGCCATTTTTGGTGGCGGAAATCGAGGAACGGAGCTGGCGCTGCGCGTAACTGCGCGATGGTCCTTTCTATTTTTTTTGGGCGCTTATGCTGGGAGCGCGATGGCATGGGCGTTCGGACCGAACTTTAATGGCTTGGCGCGCCGCGGGCGTGAGCTGGGGCTCGCCTTCGCTTCGGCACAACTCGTTCATGTCGGGCTTGTCCTTTGGCTCTATTACATCGCCGCCGGACCGAGTGGTGCCATGGTGTTCTTTTGGGTTGGGATATTCTGCACATATCTGCTCGTTCTCTTCTCCTGGCCGCGGCTTCGCGACGCACTCGGGCCGCGCGTCTGGCCTTTAGTCCGCATGATTGCTATCGAATACATTGCTCTAGCCTTCGCCGCCGACTTTATCCTCGGTCGACTGCAAGCGGACGGGCCCGGCAAGTTTCCGGTGACTTATCTTCCGTTTGCGCTCGTGCTTGTTGGCGGAGCGGGCCTGCGCATCGCCGCTTATTGGGATCGAAAATCACGATATCTGCGCGAAACATTTGCTCTAATTGTCCCCGGTCCGCCCAAAGCTTCGCAATTCGGCGGATTCTTTCGCGAGGATCGCCAAATTGTCTGGCTCTTTTTGAGCTTTGTTGGTGTTGTTTTTATCTTGTTGGCACTTGACGGCGCGTTATCGGAGATTTGCGAGGCAGCGTTGGCGCTGTATGGGCCGTGCATAGTGGTTCTCGCCGTCTACGCTCTGTTGAAGTTGGCGGTTTTCAAGATCAAGTTCATCGGAAGTCAATTGAAGTAGTTTATTGAGATGGCCCGACCGTAAGAGTGACTAATGCGAAAACGCGTAATGCATAACATCCGGAGCGCGAAAGCACGACGAAAGGCAATGGCTCGGACATGGTTCGGGGGCCGTGCCAACGATGTGATCGCGTAACTCAGCGAGCATTTATAAATCGGGATAGCTGCGCGCTGCGCACGTTGCGTTGCAACGATATCTCGTTGCCGATGTCGGACGTGGGTCAGAAACGACGCTTTGGGCGCGCGACGGCCGCGCCTGCGTACAGAGGGGAGCGGAAAGCGACGTTCTGTGCTGTCCATCACACCCAGATATGAACCGTAACGTCGAGCCGTCTTACCAATAGTGGCTTCGGACGCCCCGCGGAGCATTCAGGTTCGCCGCGCCTCCTGAATCCTGCAGGGCTAGGCCGGCTCGGGATAGATGGGGAAGCAGCCGCTTTTTCTTCGTCCGAGCCGGCCGCCTTTTTTTTCGAGCGCTGGGTGATTTCGGTCCTGGTTTATGTCGGCTATGGGTCATTCGCCACCTTGGCGGTCACCGGCCGGGGCGGCTGCTTAACATCCAATAACGGACATTGCAGAGCGGACTTCTAAAGTTAGTTTTCGCCTCGAATAAATCCAGTATGCTCCGGTTTGACGCGGAGCCGGTCGGCCAACCGTTGCCGGAAAACTCATTCGCCAAGCTGATGAGGAAGAAGTGAGCGAGGCACCACCAAAGGGCGGCTACTACTCCGTGATCGCCCGAGCCGTCGCCCGGCTGGACAGCAATACACACGGCTCTCGGCAGACGCTCTATGAGCATGCCCGAGCCTCGCAGCTTCGCAATATCAGCACATCGTTTACCCAACCGGAGGTCAAGCGTGAACGTGAGGCGCTGGAGCAAGCTATCCGTATGGTAGAGGCTGAGGCTTTGGTCGCCGAAAAAGAACAGGCCGATAGGGATTCAAAAATCATCTTCGACTTCTCCGACTTTTGCGGAAAGACCACGACTAGACCGGACCATTTTTATGATGTGAGCGTATTGCCACATCCAAAGGCGACAATCATCGCAGCAATCGAGAGGCAGATTGTTTTCTCACCGTTAGACGCGTACGTCGAATGGTTACAGAGCGGCGTTCAGTTTCTGATGAATTTTCTGGAGGGAATTGGTTCTGAACCGCTATCTTTCAAAGGCGGTCCTGCCCAGCGCGCTGCATCGCAAGCTATACAAGCTATAAAGGGCAACACGTCTGCGGAACGCGACGAGTTAAGGCGAATTGTGTCCAGTGAAGAATACAAGCGAGACATGGACAGGCTGTCGTACTTCTTCGCTATTGCCGAACGAGAAAATGAAAGGCTTGAGAAGCGAATTGCAAACGCGCTGCGGGCTCGAATAACGCGACTGGCGGCGCTGTCGCCGACCGAAAAGATGACGCTTGATGAGCAGGAAAGGAAATTCAAGGAGTTTTGGAAAAATAGTCGATGATAATAGGCAGCATTATGGAGCGGGCTTAGGGCAAAAGACGAGCCTGGGCCGTTTGCCGTAAATCCAGTATCCTTTAATCTGGCGTGGGGCCGGGCGGCCAACCGTTGCCGGACATCCACCACCGCGTCCGGCTTGCTCCGGGGCCATCGTCTTGGCGGCTAAAACGATGCCTGTCTTCTCACGACATATAGGGATCGACTATTCGGGTGCACAAACGCCCACCTCAAGCCTGAAAGGGCTACGAGTCTACATGGCGGATCGAGCATCGCCGCCCGTCGAGGTGATGCCACCCACAGGCCCGCGTAAATATTGGACCCGGCGCGGGATCGCCTTATGGCTGGTCGAGCGACTTGCCGAAGACATCCCCACGATTGTCGGCATCGACCACGGCTTCTCGTTTCCGCTCCGCTATTTCGAGGCGCACGCCCTCAAGCCTGATTGGCCCACCTTCCTCGATGATTTTCAGCACCACTGGCCGACCGATGAAAACATATACGTGGATTTTGTTCGTGATGGCGCGGTGGGAAATGGAGCCGCTCGCATGGGCAACGCCCGCTGGCGGCGATTGACCGAGGAGCGCGCAGGCGGTGCGAAATCGGTATTCCATTTCGACGTGCAGGGATCGGTAGCGAAATCCACCCATTCGGGGATTCCGTGGCTGCGCTTCGTCCGTCAGCGGCTGGGCAAGCGCGTGCATTTCTGGCCGTTCGACGGCTGGGACATTCCGGCGGGCCGCTCGGCTATCGCCGAGGTCTATCCAGCGCTTTGGAGCCACAGCTTTGCCCGTGAGGGGCGTACTGGCGACCAGCACGACGCTTACAGCATCGCTGCTTGGCTTTCCCGTGCCGACCGGGATGGGCGGCTCCCTGCCTTTCTAAAGCCCGGCCTGACCCCATCGGAGCGCGGAATCGCTCTAATCGAGGGTTGGATTTTGGGCGTCGGATAGGCCGGACTACTTCTGCGCCGGAGTTACCGCGTCGCCCGCCTGCGACGAGCCCCATTGAAGCCGAAAATGCTAAGCTAGTTACGGCGCGGGGCCGGGTGGCCACCCGACGCACCTCATCACCGCCGAGGTGTTGCCCCGCGCCGACCAATCCTGTCGGCGGTGGTGGCGGTGGTTTGTGGCATACGCTTGGAATCGGGAGCGGCTTTGGGCGTTCACGCCGCCTATCGGCGAGAGCGCATTCGATGCCTGGATTGCGCCGCAGCGCTCGGCGGCAATTGCTCGCATTCTTAACGCCGTCGGAAAAACTCCTAATAGCGAAATAGAGCTAGCCAACGGCATCTTCCAGGCCTGCATAGAGACGCGCTGCAAGATCAATTCCAACGAAGGCTCAAAAGCGAACGTTCGCCTAAAGAAGGTCAAACGTATTTTAAGAGGAGTTCGAAAACAGATCGCTTTTATAGGCACCGACCCCTTTCTTAGCGAAAAAATCAAAGCCGCCCATGGGCTCGCGCCAAGCCCTATCAATCATTTGTTTTTCGAATTGCAATGTCTTGAAAGTGAGTTGTCGAGGCTTGCAGCAGAATGGAAGCGCAAAGCTAAGCTGCCTCCAGCTTTGAAAGATCGTCGTCCGAGTGAAACCGAATGGCTTGCGGGTGTCGCACTGCCGTTAGTCTATGAACGCAATTTTTTCCGCCGCGCTGGCCGTTCTCGGGGCACAGGAGGCAAATCCAGTGGGCCAACGGTGAGGTTTATTGCAGCCACCCTTAGGGAAATTGATGTTCCGTATAGCGAGGAATCGATTGCACGCGCGATGAGCCGACTGGCCACTTTAAGAAACGGTTCGTGAGGTTCCCAAGGATACTCAACTATCCTTTCGGGCAAATTTCGAAAAATAAATTTGTTTTTGCCCCACTTCCCTGGGTTCAGCCCTAAATGCATTGCTCCTGCATTCGTCGCGTTGTCGCGACACGTATGGAAGCATGGAGAAAAGACCTTGGCAGAAGTCGGATTATCAAACGACGGCTTTCCTCTGCTCACGCGCAATGATGGTGTCCAGTTCATCCGCGACGAGCTTGGTATTCCGCTGTCACCCTCTCTTTTGAATAAAAAATGCATGTGCGGAGAGGGTCCCGATGTCGCCGGATATTGGGGTAAGCGGGAGTTGTACACACGGCAAAATCTCAGGGAGTGGGCCCTCAAGTTGTTCACCAATAAACCTGCGCACCTCGGCTCCACCTCACGACGATCATCAACAGGTCAGGATTCAGGAAGCCGGAAATGAGCAGAAGCAAAGGCCCCGGCGCTTTGGCGGCGCGCGGGGCTTCAGAGACAGACGAGCTTGCTGGGCGCGTCGTTTGTAAATCTAGTCCCGGTCGGAAATTCACGCAAGCGCCAATCAGTGCGGTGCTCATTGGCTCGGGCCGCTGCGACGCAGTCGGCACCACGCACGGTGCATCGAGCCCGACGCCTCATCGCAAAACGCCGGTGAAGTGCGCGGCGTGCGGAAAGCGCGTTCAGCGGAAGGGACGAAAGCAAAAGTATTGCAGCCGTCGTTGTCGACAACGGCACTATTGGGATCGACGTGCTCTAGCCAAAATTTCCGCCTTTGTGACCCATGATACCGGGCGCTCTACGACCCCCCAAAAATCATCATGCAATGTCAATGGATTGCAACGGCGAAATTCCGGACAGACCGTCTTCGAGAACGCACCACAGAACCTGCTGGGCGGTGGCGGTTGGCGTTGGGCGGGCACGGTGACGCTTGATCCGGCAGTTCGGAAAACAATCACGCACATGGAAATCGGAGGTCGCTTCGTTCAACTGGCGACGGCAGCAGCTATCGGGGCCGCGCCATGAAATCCGCTGCCAAGGTTGCAGGAACGGATGGCGCGCCGGAGCAACTTCGGTGTAGCCGGTCAAGAGCTAAGAAGCCTTCAAAATACATCACCAGATATCAGGCCAAAAACCTTTTTGACGCCCTCGCATTTGCCGACGAAATCGGTTGTCGGCTCAACGTGGCCGTCGATATTTTCTGGTTGATGTGTCTCGGCATGACTGACGACAGAACCAGGATTGCGCATTGCCAGGAACGTCTATCGAAATGGTGTAAGCGGCGGGGCTTCCCGCTGACAATGATCTGGGTACGTGAGATCGGGACGAACGGGGGACCGCATGTGCATATCCTAATGCATATCCCGTCATGGTTGATGGAAGACGGAGAGTTTCAATCTGCCCTCGAACAATCTCTTGAACCAGAAGGCGGCCCGTCCCACGAGAAGGCGATAATGATTAAACCCGCATACGGGCCGGACGGAAAGTTGCGATACAATCTTAAAGGACTCGCGCGCCGAGACGCTACGCAGTTTCACGTCAGAGCTTCCCCTCAGGGCGAGATTGATGGCAAGCGTGTCGGGTGCACTGAGAATATCGGACCTCGCGCCAGGACTCGGTGCTTACTAGGTAAGAAAGAATGAATGCTGACGTGAATGCTGAACGAACGCGCAATACTCTGATCACTCAACGAAATGAAGCCCATTGCATTTGTTCGCTGGGTGGTCGTCGCGTCCAAGTTTTGGTGTGGGGCAAGCAACCGTCGGAACGGTCGTATACCCACCATAGTGAAGGGGCATCTATCGAGCCGGAGGGCATCTATGGACACCGCCGTTGCACCGCGCATCGCCCGCAAAGTGGTGAGCGATGATCGAACTCCTTACCATCGAAGAGGTATCGAAGCGGCTTCACAAGAGTCCGCGATGGTTGCAGGATTTCCTCCGTCGTAATCCATCAAGTCGAGATGGTAAACCGTTCTTTCGATTCGCCGGTCGAACTAAGCTCTTTACTGAAGCCGACGTTTTCCGGATTTTGGAGGCTCTACCATGCCCCTCAAGCTCGTTCCCCCGCGCAAGGGTAAGACGCCGTTCTGGTACGTCAGGGGCAGCTACCTCGGACAATTTGTGGACCGAAGCACGAAGACTGACCGGAAGACCGTCGCTCGGAAATTCATCGAGAAGTGGCAACAGCAAATCGAACGTGGTGAGTTTGCCATCGAGACCGAGCCAACGTTCTTGAGCGCCGCCGTAAGCTATTTGAAGCATGACGGACACGCGAGGCCGGTGCATCGGTTGATCGAGCATTTTGGAGAGAAACCTCTTCGCCAGATCGACCAAGCCGAGATCGACGCTGCCGCGCTAACGCTCTTCCCTAACCACAGTCCGGCTACCCGAAACCGAGAGGTTTATACGCCAGTCTCCGCGATCCTAAAGCGGGCAGGCGTCGAGACAAAGATAAAAAGGCCAAAAGGATCACGCGGGCGCGAATTGACAAACTGGCTATGGCCTGAGCAAGCCGAAAAACTGTTCAAGTCGGCGGACGCGCTAGACTTGGAATTTGGCTTGTTCTGCCGCTTCCTTCTCTACACGGGCCTGCGGCTTAAGGAGGCCACAGTTCGATTCAAGACCGAGCACCTGCGGCTATCCGAGGGCTTTGCCTATATCCCGACAACCAAGAACGGTGACCCAAGGCCGGTATTCTTGCCGCCCCATCTGGTCGCAGCACTGGCAAATCACCCACGGGGCTTGGCGCGTCCTGGCAAGCAGGTCTTTCGCTGGCATAAAGGCGGGAGGCTTTACAATTTGCTCAGGAAGGCTGCCAACAATGCTGGCGTTATTTTGCCCGAAAGAGAGGCATTCCATGTTTTCCGGCACACTTATGGAACATGGATGCGGCGCTACGCGGGGTCAGATACCAAAGGTCTCGTATCGACTGGCGCATGGAAATCGGAGCAATCAGCAAGCCGCTATGCTCACGCAGTTGTAAGTGAGGAGGCTACGAAAGCATCCCTACTTCCTTTTGGAGAAGTCGTGGAAAATGGCGTTAAAAACAAAAAAGCATAAGCGAATCAACATCCGCGATTCCCTTCACACGGGAGAGGTCGTAGGTTCAATCCCTACAGCGCCCACCAGCCTTCGCCGCTTTGCAGCTACGGCTGGCAGGCCAGCGCTCGCAATTTCCTGGCTTAGACCTTCGCACTCGCCCGCTCCAACAGCGCGATGAGCCCTTTCAGCAGTTCGGTCGGCGACGGCGGGCAGCCGTGGATGTGGAGGTCGACCGGCACGACTTGCGACACCCCGCCGGTCACCGCGTAGCTGCCGGCGAAGATGCCGCCGTCGAAGCCGCAATCGCCGACGGCTACGACCCATTTGGGATCGGGCGTGGCCCGATAGGTCCGCTCCAGCGCCTCGCGCATGTTCTTGGTGACCGGGCCGGTCACCAGCAACACGTCGGCATGGCGCGGTGAAGCGACAAAGCGCAGACCGAAGCGTTCGAGATCGTAAAACGCATTGTTCAGCGCGTGGATTTCCAGCTCGCAGCCGTTGCAAGAGCCGGCATCGACTTCGCGGATGGAAAGGCTGCGGCCCAACAGCCGGCGCGCCGAGCGGTCGACACTCCCGGCCAGTTCGGCGAGCATGGCATCGTCGGGAACCGGCGGCGCTTCGGTCAGCGGCCGGCGCATCAGGCCTTCGAAGATTGTCCTTCGCATCAGAGATCGTGCCCCGCATACGAGCAATTGAACGATTTGTTGCAGAGCGGAAAGTCGGCGACGATATTGTTCTCGATCGCCGCTTCCAGAAGCGGCCACTGAAACCACGACGGGTCGCGCAGATGGCAGCGCGCGACGCGGCCGCCGTCGAGCCGCAGCGACACCAGCACGTCGCCGCGAAAGCTCTCGACGAGTGCAAAACCTTCACCCGAGCCGGCTTCGATCGCCACGGCGATCGGCCCTGGCCGCAAGTCATCGATCAGTTGTTCGATCAGCGCGAGACTTTGTTCGACCTCGCGGATGCGCACCCAGACGCGGGCATTGACGTCGCCCTCCGTCAGCACCGGAACCGTAAAGTCGAGTTGATCGTACGGCGCATAGCCGGGCGACTTGCGTACATCGTAATTGCGTCCGCTGGCGCGGCCGACATAGCCGGACGCGCCGAACCGGCGCGCCAGTTCCGAACTGACGATCCCGGTGCCGACGGTGCGGTCCTGCAGCGAGGCGGTGTTGTCGTAAAGACCGATCAGCCGCGGAAACCGCAACCGGCACTCCTGCAACAGTTCGGTGAGAACGGTCACTCCCGAATAGGCAAGGTCGGTGCTGACGCCGCCCGGAATAACCCGGTCCATCATCAGACGATGGCGGAAGCAATTGAAGGCCGCACGCAATGTCAATTCGCGCAGGATACCGCAATGCGCATGCATCAGCGAAAACGACGCATCGTTGCAGATGGCGCCGATATCGCCGAAATGATTGGCCAGACGTTCAAGCTCGGCCATCAGCGCGCGCAAATATTGCGCGCGGGGCGGCGGCTCGACATTAAGAGCGGCCTCGACGGCGCGGGCGTAGGCGATGCCATAGGCGACGGTCGAGTCGCCGGACGCGCGCGCGGCAAGTCGCGCCGCTTGTTCGATCGTCGCCCCCGCCATCAGCGACTTGATGCCTTTGTGGACGTAGCCCAGGAGTTCTTCGAGCCGCACCACCGTTTCGCCCGAGGCGGTGAAGCGAAAATGTCCCGGCTCGATGATGCCGGCATGGACCGGACCGACGGGTATCTGGTGCAGGTTCTCACCTTCCACCGGCAGGAAAGCATAGGGGGACGGCACAGCCGGCGGCGTAATGCGAGCGCCGAGCGGATGCCGCACGTCCCAAAAGCCGAGATCGAGCCACGGCCTGGTGTCGGGCGCTCCGGCCGGCTCGAGCCCGTAGAGGCTGCGAATGGCGCGCTCGAGCCGGATGGCCGGAGGGTGCAGCGCGCCGATCGACGGAAACGTCTCGTCCGGACATTCCAGGCTCAGCAACGCGATCTTACTCGCCTCGTCCATGATCGCCATGTGCACCGAGCACGAGGCGCCGGCGTCGCCCCATAGCCCGAGCAGCGTCGCGCGGCCTTCGGCCAGTTCGCTCCCCGCCTGGCGCCACGCCTGCGCGTCGACCGTCAAGCGCGGCCAGGGCCGATGATTGTCGACCCTTTTGCCTTGGATGTTGTCGATGAGCGTCGACATTGTTCTAACCCAATAGCCTCTAACCCAATAGTCTTGCGACGTTCTGGAACCAGACAACCAGCGCCGGCGGCATATAGATGCCGGCGACCAGCACGAAGGCGAGGTGAATGAACATCGGCGCATAGGAAGCCTGCGACTTCGCGCTCGGGCCGCGCGGCTCGCCGAACGCAATGCTGTTGAGCCGCAGGAACAGCGCCGCGAGCGCGACCAAAATGCCGAAGACGAGAATAAGCGCCAGCAACGGTGCACGGGCGAAGGTCGAACTCACCAGCAGGAATTCGCTCATGAAGATGCCGAGCGGCGGCAGCCCGGCGATCGCCACCACGCCAAGGATCAGGCCCCAGCCGAGCAGCGGATGGCTTTCGGTCAGCCCGCCCATATCGGCGATCCGCTGTGTGCCCTTGACCTGCGCGATGTGGCCGACGGCGAAGAAGATCGCCGATTTGGTCAGCGAATGCATGGTCATGTGTAAAAGCCCGGCGAAATTGGCGAGCGGCCCGCCCATGCCAAAAGCAAAGGTAATGATGCCCATGTGTTCGATCGACGAATAGGCAAACATGCGCTTGATATCGCGGCGGCGGAACAGCATGAAGGCCGCGAACACGAGCGAGACGAGGCCAAGCGTGACCATCAGCGGGCCCGGCGCCAGCGCCGCGGCATTGGCCGCGAGCAGCATCTTGAAACGCAGCAGCGCGTAAAGCGCGACGTTGAGCAGCAAGCCGGACAGTACCGCCGAAATCGGCGTCGGGCCTTCGGCATGCGCGTCCGGCAGCCAGGCATGCAGCGGCGCGAGACCGACTTTGGTACCGTAGCCGAGCAGCAAAAAGACGAAAGCGACGTCGAGCAAGGCCGCGTCGAAAGCGCCGGCGCGGGTGACCAGCACGGTCCACTCCATGGCCGGAAGACCCTCGCCGATGACCGGCCGCGCCGCCATATAGACCAGGATGGTGCCGAACAAAGCCAGCGCGATGCCGACACTGCCGAGGATGAAATATTTCCAGGCCGCTTCCAGCGCCTCGTGGGTGCGGTAGATACCAACCATCAGCACCGTGGTGAGCGTGGCCATCTCGATAGCGACCCACATCAGCCCGATATTGTTGGCGATGAGCGCCAGATTCATCGCCAGCATCAGCACCTGATACATGGCGTGATAGAAGCGCACGAAAGGCGGCGTCAGCCTTCCGGTTTCGAGCTCGTGGTCGATATAGCTCGCGCTGAAAATGCTGGTCGTGAAGCCCACGAATGTGGTGAGCACAATGAAGGTGCCGTTGAGATCGTCGATGAAGAGATAGGCGTTCGGCACCGGCCTCACGAAAAACAGCGACAGCGCGCAGAGCAGGCTCAAACTCGTCGCCACGATATTGAGCCGTGCGGTGGTGCGATAATTCGGCCACGCCGCGAACAGGGCGGCGGCGACGGCGGGAACGACCAGAACGCCGGCAAGAGCGCTGACATTGGCGGCTGCGAAAATCACCGGCGCTCTCCGCGAAATCGATCGAGGGCCTGCACGTCGACAGTGTCGAAGCGCTCGCGGATGCGGAAGAGGAAAATGCCGATCACGATGAAGGCGATCAGGATCGAAAAGGCAACGCTGATCTCGACCACGAGCGGCATGCCCTTGGCGCCGGTCGCCGCCAGCACGAGGCCGTTCTCCAGCGACATGAAGCCGACCACCTGGCTGACCGCATTGCGCCGCGTCACCATCATCAACAGGCCGAGCAACACGACCGCGAGCGCGAAGGCGAGATCCTCGCGTGCCAGCGGATCGGCTTCCTGCGTGACGCGCAGCATCACCACCATCGAAAGCGACACCAGCCCCATGCCGGCGAGCATGGCGGGGCCGACGCCCACGACTTTCTCGATCTCGCGATGGATGCCGAGCCGGACGATCATGCGATGCAGCGCGACCGGAATGACGATGGCCTTGAAGACGAGCGCGATCGCCGCTGTCACGTAGAGGTGCGGCGCGTCCTGGATGAAGGCCTGCCAGGCGACCGAGGCCGCGAGCACGAGCGCGTGGGCCGCATAAACATTGAGCAGCGCGTAGAGCCGGTCCTGGTAGAGCTCGAGGAAGCTCATCAGCACCAGCGAGCCGGCGAGCAGATGGGCGATGTCGAATTGAATGCCGCTCATCAGAAGCTCCCCGACACGAAGCGCAGCAGCGTCCCGAGCAAGCCGAGCATCAGGGCGGCGCCAAGGATCTCCGGCACGCGGAACACCCGCATCTTGGCGATCGACGTCTCGAAGAGGGCGAGCAGGAAGCCGCCGACGGCGAGCTTGGCGAAATAGGCGCTTACCCCGGTGGCGAGCGCGATCACTCCGGCGCCGCTCGGCGCCAGGCCCCAGGGCGTGAACAGACAGGCGATCAGCGAGACGTAAAGAATGAGCTTGATCGAGGAAGCAAGCTCGATCAATGCGAGATGCCGCCCCGAATATTCCAGGATCATGGCCTCATGCACCATGGTCAGTTCGAGATGCGTCGCCGGGTTATCGACCGGGATGCGGCCATTCTCGGCGATGGCGACGATGATGAGGCCGACGAGCGCAAGCCCGAGCGAGACGCGCAAGCCGACAGCGGGCGAGACCATGAATTCGGCGATGCTGGAAAGCTGGGTCGAGCCGGCAATCAAGGCCAGTGTGAAGACCATCATGATCATGGCCGGCTCGGCGAGCGAGGCGATCATGACCTCGCGGCTCGACCCAATGCCGCCGAAACTCGTCCCGATGTCCATCCCGGCAAGCGCGAGAAAAAAGCGCGCGCTGCCCAACAACGCGATGATCGCAATCAAGTCGGCGGACCAGGAAAACAGAAGCCCGGTGCGAAAGGTCGGCACCAGCGCCGCGGCGACCCAGGTGGCGGCGAAAATCAAATAAGGAATAGCGCGAAACAGCCACGACGCGTTGTCCGCCAGCACCACCTCCTTGCCCATCAGCCGCGCCAAATCGCGATAAGGCTGGAACAGCGGCGGCCCGCGCCGGCGCAGCAACCGCGCCTTTACCTTGCGCACGAAGCCGGTGAGGAGCGGCGCCAATACCAGCACCAAGAGCATCTGCGCGCCCTGAACGGCGAAATCGAGCGGTCCGTTCATATGGCGAGCACCAGGAGAAGAAGGACGAGCGTAACGAACACCAGCGTCAGGAATTGGCGGATGGTCAAAAATTGCAGGCGATTGAGCCGGTCAGCGGCGAAACCGATAGCAGCGGCGAGCGGCGCATAGATCGCTTCCCAAATGAGGTCGTGCAGTTCGACCGTGAGCCGCGCCGCGCGCATATCGCCGGGCGGCGGCATCTCGACATGCTCGCGGGCGTGAAACACCGCGGTGCCGAACACGCGCTGGATCGGCTGCGCGAAGCTCGTCGCGGTATATTGCGTCCCGGAGCTGGCATCCGGATAGCCGCAATCCCACGCCGGGGCGCGGCGCAGCCGCGCGGTCGCCAGACGATGGATCGCGAAGGCGGCAAGCGTGCCCGAGATCACCATAAACAAAAAGACGAGAAGGCCGTCATAGGAACTGCGGCTCGCGGCGATGGGAACAATCGACAGCCATTGATCGCCGGTCTGCTCCGGCATGTGGACGCCGACCAGCATGGCGCTGACCGGGGCCAGCGCGTCGATGAAAACTCCAGGCAGGATTCCGGCAAGGAGGCACAGCAAGGCGAGGAGCAGCATCGCCGCCAGAGAATAGGAATCGGTTTCCGTCGCCTGTTCGGCGGCCCGCGTCCGCGGCCGTCCGAGAAAGGTCACACCATAGGCTTTGACGAAGCAGGCCGCGGCCAGTGCGGCGGAGAGCGCGAGCAGCGCGCCTACCGCGGGCACCAGGATTTTCAGGCCCCACGACGGCAGTTGCGGGCTGAGCAAGACGGCCTGGAATGTCAGCCATTCCGAGACGAAACCGTTCAGCGGCGGCAACGCCGAAATCGCGGCGCAGCCGACCAGAAAAACAAATGCCGTCTTCGGCATGCGATGGATGAGGCCGCCGAGATGCTCCATGTCGCGTTCGCCGGTCGCGGTGAGCACCGCACCCGCACCGAAGAACAACAGGCTCTTGAACAGCGAATGATTGAAGACGTGAAGGAGCGCCGCGGTGAAGGCAAGCGCTGAGGCGAACAGCATGCCGTAGGATTTGAACGCCAGCGCCAGGCCGAGGCCGATGAAAATGATCCCGATATTCTCCACCGTGTGATAGGCGAGAAGCCGCTTGAGATCGTGCTGCATCAGCGCGTAGAGGACGCCCATCACGGTCGTCACCCCGGCGAGCGCAAGCACCACCATGCTCCACCACCAGGCGGGCGCGCCTGCAAGATCAAAGACGATACGGATAAAACCGTAGACGGCGACCTTGGTCATGACGCCGCTCATCAGCGCGGAGACATGGCTCGGCGCCGCCGGATGGGCGAGCGGCAGCCAGACATGCAGCGGCACGATGCCGGCCTTCGAACCGGCTCCAACCAGCGCCAGCATCAGCGCCAGCGCGCCGATGGCCGCGGACGGATGGGCGGCGCGCATTTGCGCAAATGTATAGAGCCCGTCGGGTCCGGCGAGCAGGCCGAAGGCAAGCAGCAGGGCCAGCGTGCCGAAACTTGCCATGATCAGATAGACATAACCGGCGCGCACGTTATCCGGCACGCGATGGTGTGACATCACCAGCGCCCACGAGGTGAGCGACATGAACTCCCAGGACAGGAGAAACGTGAAGGCGTCGTCGGCAAGTACGACCAGCGTCATGGCGGCGAGGAACGCGGGATAAAACGGCAGCACGCGTCCCGGCGCCGTCTCATGCCGGCCGTAACCGAGCGCGAACAGGCTTGCGCCCAAAGCGCCGAGATCGACAACCACCAGGAAAAAAGCGGACAGTGCGTCGAGGCGCAGATGCGCGCCGAGCCACGGCACGCCGACCGGCAGCGCTAGAGTGAGCGGCGGGGCCGCGCTCAGCAATTGCAGGAGCGCGGCCGCAAGGCCCACCGCCGATACGATGAAGCTTGTGCCGTACACCACGCCCGTGGCGATCCGCGGCTGCCGGATCGTCACCGCAAGGGGTGCAAGCACCAGCAGCACGGTGACGCCGGCCAGTATGATCGTCAGCATCACGACGAAGCTACCTTGAGTCGCACGCCGCGTCCGCCGGTGGGACTGGCGGCGTTGTCGGCAATCAATTCGATACCAAGCGCACCGAGGGCGGCGACGAGCTTCATCAACGAGTCGACATTGCCGCGGATCACCTCTTCGCTCGCCTCCATCCGTTGGATGGTCGGCAAGGAGAGCCCGGCCGCTTCAGCGAGCCTGCGCTGGTCGATGCCGAGAAGCGCGCGCGATGCACGCAATTGTGCGGCGGTAATCATGCGAGTGAATGATGCTCAGAATCGATATAATACTGAGTAGCACCTATATTATGATGTTTCAAGCATCCATAATTATGTATCAGCACTGATCTGAAGCCGGGCGAACCTCGCCGCACCCCAACAGCAGCGGCTCACTGACGGCTTAAACGCCGCCGCATACCTCGCTCAGGATCTGAAATTTGACCGCGCTAGGGCGTTCGCATCGGCGGAGCGCTGTCGTCGCGTTCGCGCACGGTGCGAAGCTCGTACCAGAGCGCATTGAGAATGCCGACGGTGGCAGCGAGGCCGAGGCCGAGGACCCACGAGAAGTACCACATCCGATTTCTCCTATTGCATGATCCCAAAAAGTGGAAACCGGCTTTTGGAAAAGATCATGCACAAACAATCCAGACCATGATCCGATTCATTTGAATTGGATCATGGCCTGTGCCTCAATAGGCCGTCGAACCGGCGCTTTCGATGCTCGCCTCGGTGACCTTGCCCCACAGCACCTTGTAAACCCAGGCCGTATAGGCCAGCACGATCGGCAGGAACACCACGGTCGCGATCAGCATATTGCGCAGCGTGTCCCGGCTCGACGATGCATCGAACACGGCAAGCGAGTCGTTCGGATTGCTGCTCGACGGCAGAATGATTGGAAACATCGCGAGGCCGACGGTGGCGATGATGCAAGCGACGCCAAGCTTCGACATCAAAAATGTCAGCCCGGCCTTGCGCGCGCGGAAACCGAGCGCGGCGAGTAGCGGCGCGGCAATGCCGAGCGCCGGCACCGCGGACAGCCACGGCGTGTGACGGAAGTTATGCAGCCAGGCCTGGGCATTGACGGCCACGGTCTTGCCGAGTGGATTGGAAGGGCCGTCCCACACGATCGGGCTTGTCACTTCGTAGCCGCCGAGGAGACCGAACCAAATCAGAATGCCGCCACCGGCGAACAGGAGCGCCGCGATGAGCGCCGCCTTTGCGCCGACAGCGGCGGCGCGATCGGCGACAGCACCATCGGCCTTGAAGGCGAGCCAAGCCGCGCCGTGCATCACCAGCATCGACAGCGAAACCAGCCCGCAATAAAGCGCCAGCGGATTGAGCAAGCCAAACAGCGTGCCTTCATAGATCGGTCGCAGATCGTCGGTGAAGTGGAACGGCACGCCCTCGAGCGTATTGCCGACGGCAACGCCGAAAATCAATGCCGGTACGGCGCCACCGACGAACAGCGCCCAGTCCCAGTTGCGGCGCCAGGTCGTGCTTTCGCGTTTCGAGCGGTATTTAAAGCCGACCGGCCGCAGGATCAGCGCAAACAGCACCAAAAACATTGCCAGATAGAAGCCGGAGAAACTGAGCGCATAGAGCGCCGGCCAAGCCGCGAAGATCGCGCCGCCGCCGAGGATGAACCAGACCTGATTGCCTTCCCAGACCGGCCCGACGGTGTTGATGGCGACGCGCCGCTCGGTGTCGGTCTTGGCGACGAACGGCAACAACGCACCGACACCCATGTCGAAGCCGTCCGTTGCGGCGAAGCCGATCAGGAGAACGCCCAACAGCACCCACCAGATCAGGCGCAAAGTCGCGTAGGCAAACAGTGTCTCGATCATGACTTTATGTCCTTAAGCCGTAGGTCCCTAAGCCGCGCGCTCGTTCGATCATTCGGCCGGAGCCAAGGCTGGCGTTGTCACTCCGAAGCCGTGGGCGGCGGCGAGATAGACGTCGGGGCCTTTTTTGATCGCCTGCACCATCAGCGTCATTTCGATGACGGCAAGCGTGGCGTAGACCACGGTGAAGCCGACGATCGTAATCGCGAGATCGGCGACGCCGAGCTCGGATGTCGCCAAGAAAGTCGGCAGCACGCCGTCGATGATCCAAGGCTGCCGGCCAAACTCGGCGACGAACCAGCCCAGTTCCGCGGCGAGCCACGGCAGCGGCAGGGCGCACAATGCCATGCGAAACACCCAGCGCGGCGCTTCCGCCTCACGCATGGTGTACCAGAGCGAAGTTGCGAACACGCCCAACAGGATGAAGCTGAACAGCACCATGAAGCGGAAAGTGAAGAACAGCGACGGCACGCTCGGCACCGAAGACCAGGCCGCGTCACGGATCTGTTCCGGCGTCGCCTTGAGCGGGTCGTCGATATATTGCTTCAACAGCAGCGCATAACCCATATCCTCGCTCGACTTGAGGAAGGCGACCCGCGCGGCGGTATCGGATCGGTTCGCCTTGAACTTTTGCAATGCCGCATAGGCGGTCAAGCCATTCTGGATGCGGGCTTCCGCATGCTGTACCAGGTCGAAAATTCCGGGAATCTGCTCGTCGATCGAGCGCGTCCCGATCAGGCCCATCACCCAGGGAATTTTGACGGCGTAGTTCGTCGTATGCGTCTGCATATCGGGAATGCCGAACGCGGTGATGGGGGCCGGCGCGGGCTCCGTCTCCCACATCGCCTCGATCGCCGCGAGCTTCATCTTCTGGTCGTCGGTGATGGTGTATCCGCTCTCGTCGCCGAGCACGATGACCGACAACGCCGATGCCACGCCGAAGGCCGAGGCGATGACGAAGGACCGCTTGGCGAGTTCGAGGTGCCGCCCGCGCAGGATATAGAAGGCCGAAATGCCCAACACGAAGGCCGTGCCGCAGACATAGCCCGCCGACACCGTGTGCACGAATTTTGCTTGCGCGGTCGGGTTGAACAGCACCGCCATGAAGTCGGTCACCTCCATGCGCATAGTGTCGGGATTGAATGCGGCGCCGACCGGGTGCTGCATCCAGCCGTTGGCGATGAGGATCCAGAGTGCCGAGAGATTGGTGCCGAGCGCCATCAGCCAAGTCACGGCCAGATGCGCGCGCGGCGACAGTCTGCTCCAACCGAAGAAAAACATGCCAACGAAGGTCGCTTCCAAGAAGAAGGCCATCAGCCCTTCGATAGCGAGCGGCGCACCGAAAATGTCGCCGACATATTGCGAATAATAGGCCCAGTTCATGCCAAATTCGAATTCCATGGTGAGGCCGGTGGCAACGCCGAGGACGAAATTGATGCCGAACAAGAGGCCCCAGAATTTCGTCATGTCGCGCCAGATGGTGCGGCCGGTCATCACATAGACCGTCTCCATCATCGCCAGCAGAATGGACAGGCCAAGCGTCAGCGGCACGAACAGAAAGTGATACATCGCGGTGAGCGCAAACTGCAGCCGCGACAATTCAACCAGCAGCGGGTTCGTCATGGTGAGCCCTTATATTGATGTCGTTGCTATATCGCCGGGTGAGGCGCAGACCTTGATCGAAATCAAAAGCCGGCCAGGGCGCTCGGTGCATTGAGGCGGAAATGGCCATGTCGCAGGAACCCGTGTTGCGCCAATCTATGCTGCCCGACGCCCTGCGGCACGACGCCACCCCGTCGCAGCTATTTCGGCGCCACAGCCGATTACCGCCGACCGCCACGAACGAAACCGCATCCGACACCGGCCGCGCGCTCCGTTGCGCGAGGGAGCTAGGCAAAAACGGCACGCGCAAGACGCTGGCTTGGCAGATTGCGCGCATGCTGGGGCGCCTCGGCTTCGCCGCATCGCTCGCGATTTTTGCCGGGCAGATGATAGAAGCGGGCGAGTTTTCCGCATCCGCATTTATTGCCGCAATAATCACACTTGCGTTATCGGCCGCCGCCGGCTGCGTCGCCGATATTCAAGCCGCGCGGGCCGAAACCGAGGTCGCAGACGGTGTGCGCCGCACCCTGCACGGGGCCTTGGCGAATATGTCGCCGGCACGGGCACGTTGCAGGCCCGCCGGCCAGCTCATCGCCGGCTTGCAACGGCATCCCGATCGGCTGGCGAGCCTGACAATCAGTCATGCCGCGGCAAAATCGATGCTGGCAATCGGGCCTATCCTTGCCGCCATCGCCGTCTGTATCGTCTCGTGGCAAGCGGCGTTGACGCTCTTGTTCGGCGTTCCGATCATGATTGTCTTCTTCGTATTGCTGGGCGGCGCTGTCCGCGGCAAGGCGCAGGTTCAAGAGCGCACTTTTGGTCGGCTCGCGGCTCAATTCTCCGATCGAATCCGCACGCTGCCCACCATCCTGGCGAACCATTCGTTCGAGCGCGAGCGCGGCAAAGTCGAGCGCCGCATGTCGGCTTATGCCAGCAGCACCATGAGCGTGCTCGCGGTGGCTTTTCTCAACGCCGGCGTCATCGATTTCTTCTCGGCGCTCGCGATCGCGGTGCTCGCCGTGTTTCTCGGGCTCGGCCATCTCGGCCTCGTGCACGTGCCGGGCTTCAGCGGTCTTGAACTTTGGCAGAGCCTGTTCATTCTGGTGATCGCGGCCGACTTCTTCGCGCCGTTCCGGCGTTACGCCGAGCAATATCACATCAAGGCCGAGGGCGAAGCGGCGGCGAAAGAGCTCGACTGGTATTTTGGCGACGCCGGAGTACCAAGCGCCGTCATCCGGCCGTTCAACTTCAACTGCACCGACAAGTTCGATATTGCGCAATGGCCATCGAGCGGCCTGATCGCAATTTCAGGAGCGAGCGGCGCCGGAAAATCGACCCTGCTCCGCATGCTGACAGGGATAGAGGCACCGGCACCGGGTGTTGCGGCGCTGCCGCAAGTCCTGACATCCGGCTGCGCCTGGATATCGACCGACACCTACGTGCCGTCTGGGACGCTGCGCGACGCCATCGTCTGGAACGGTCCTGGCGTTTCGCCCGCAGCGCTCGATCGAGCGGCGGAGAGCGTCGGCCTGAGCGATGAAAAACTCCTGCCGGGCGGTCTCGACGCATGCATCGCCGAAGGCGGCGCCAACCTGTCGGGCGGCCAGCGCATGCGGCTTGGAATTGCCCGTGCGTTGATCGCGGACGGCGTGGTAATTGCCGATGAGCCGACCGCCAAGCTCGATGCAAGAACGGCAAAGCTAGTTCGGCAAGTGCTCGGTGAAACCGCCCGACGGCGTCTTGTAATCGTCGCCACCCATGACGGCGAGCTGATCGGGATGGCCGACCGGCATTTTGCTCTGGCAATACCGAGACAAACTGAAGCGGCAGCCGCGGCATGAGCCTTTTCGCCACCATCGATAGCAACGAAGCGGCAACGCCGGGCGCGGCGGCGTCGCAACACCCGCGGTCGCCCTGGCTGCTCGCCATCGTGTTCGCGATAGCAGCGGCGTGCTCGGGCATCCTCCTCACCGGCGTATCGATTTGGTTCCTCGGCGCAGTGGCGCTTGCCGGCCTCGGTCCCGCCGCGCTCGCCTTTAATTTCCACACTCCCGCCGCCTTCGTGCGGCTGTTCGCGATCGGCAGGACCGCGTGCAAATACGGCGAACGCATCGTCGGACATCGCGCGGCATTGCTCGATCAGGTGCGCCGGCGCACCGGCCTGTTCGCCGCGATGGCTGCCGCGCCGATTACGCGGGCGACAAGTTGGCAACTCGGCAATCAGGACCGGCTGTCCGATTATGTGGAAGACGTCGAGGACGTCGATTATGCGCGGCTTCGCGTCGGCATACCGGCACTGGTGACGCTAACGGCCGTCGTCGTGTTGCTGCTCGCGACCGCATGGCTCGGTTTGCTTGCGCTCATCCCGATCCTTGCCGCGCTCGTCGCCGTGGTCGTCTTGCTACGCCACGCGATGCAACGCGTGACCGAATACTGGGCCACCGCCCGCTCGCGGCGGCGGAGCGCCGGACGTTTCCTCGGCGCGGCACTGGCCGCGATCGTGCCGCTCAAGGCCGAGCGTTCGTTTGCCCAAGTCTCGTCGACGGCCTTTGCGGATTTCGCGAGCGCGGCAGCAGCCCAGTTTGCCGAGCGCCGCGGGCTTGCGGTGCTCGATATGGCGGCCAGCATGGTCGGGCCTCTCGCAACGCTCGCCGTGCTCGCGGCGGCATGGCACGCCGGCGGCAGGGGCGAGACCCTTCTCGTTGCGGCCTTTGTGTCTTTCAGTTGGCTTGCGTTCGGCGAAACGACGGGCGGCCTGTCGCGCCTGGTACTCGGCCGGGTCCGCGAATGCGCGGCGCGCCAGGGACTCGAACCGTGGAACGCCGCCGCAAGCACGGCCGCAACATCGTCCCTCCCGCTCGCCACACCGCGACATCTCACGCTAACGAACGTGCCGCGTCGGACGCCGGATGGTCGCAGCCTCGGCGCGACGCTAAATCTGACTTTCGAGGCGGGCCGGCCGACCGCGCTTACGGGGGCAAGCGGCGCTGGCAAGACCACGTTGCTCAAAGAGATTGCGGGTTGGATCGGCACGGATAACGACGGCCGCTTCACCGGCGATGGCGTCGTCCTTCTCGCCTCGCGGCGGCGCGCGCTGGCGCATCTAAGCTTGCACGACGCGGCGATACTTTCCGACACGGTGCGCGAGAATCTGTTCGCGCCCGACCGGTCCGAGGCGGCGTGCTGGGACGCGCTCGCCGCCGTCGAACTCGACACCCGGATCGCCGCGGCTGGCGGGCTCGATGCCTGGATCGATCAAGACGTGCTGTCGCTCGGCGAAGCTCAGCGGTTAAACCTGGCGCGCGCCATCCTCAGCACGGAACCGCTCGTGCTCCTCGACGAACCCGTCGAACATCTCGACACCGAGCAGGCGCGACGAATTCTCAACCGCGTCCTGTCCCGGCTGGCCGAGCGGATTGTCATCTATTCGAGCCACACCGCACAGCCGGCGCTCCGCGATATTCAGATCGCCCTGTGATCGCTCGGCGATGCGCGCGCGAACGCGCTCGGAATATCGTCCCGACCGGGTGCATTGCGTACATTGCAGACATATCTTAGCGCCGGGGGGCCATTTCACCGGAGCACAACCATGGACAGCATCAAGCCGCTATTCACTGCGACCGCCACGGCGACCGGCGGGCGCAACGGCCACACCGAAGCCAGCGACGGATCGGTTCGCGCCGATCTATCGGTGCCGAAGGCGATGGGCGGACCAGGCAAGCCTAACACCACCACGCCGGAGCATCTGTTCGCGGCCGGATACGCGGCCTGTTTCGGCGGCGCACTCGATTTTGTCGGCAAGCAGCACAAGAAGGATGCCACCAAGGCACGGGTAACGGCGAACGTATCGATCGGTCCGCGCGACGGCGGCGGCTTCGGGCTTACGGTCAAGCTCGATGTCGAAGACCCGAGCCTGCCGCAAGCGGAACTCGCGGCACTGGCTAAGGAAGCGCACGAGAAGATCTGCCCCTATTCGCATGCGACCCGCGGCAATGTCGACGTGCAGATCGCGGTCAAAGGCGCGTAGCAGCCGCTGCGGTCCGATCGACGTCCTAGACCCTGATCCAATTCGATCGAATCGGATCAGGGTCTAGAATCTTCGTGGCAGCACGATCTTATCCGAGAACCGGTTTCCACTTTTCGGGACGATGCTCTAATTCTGCACCGTCACGCCTGCTTTTTTGACCACCTCGGCCCATTTGGCGATTTCCTTTTTCAGGAACGGCTTGATGTCGGCGAGCGGTATATCCAATGGCTCGCCGGCATCGGCTGCGATGCGTTCGCGCACCGTCGGATTGGCCAAGGCCTTTTGTATCTCGGTGTGAAGCTTATCGATGATCGGTTGCGGCGTAGTCTTCGGCGCCCATAGCCCGAACCAGACATAATTTTCATAACCCGGCACGCCGGCTTCGGCGACCGTGGGCACATCGGGCAAGAGCGGCGATCGCTTGGTGCCGGAGACGGCGAGCGCCCGCACATTACCACCTTTGATCTGGCCCAAGGCGCTCGCCAGATTGTCGAAGAACACCGGCACCTGGCCCGATATGACGTCCGCATAGGCCGGTTGCGCCCCGCGATAAGGTACATGCGTCAGATTGATGCCGCTCATAAGCTTGAACAGTTCCATCGACAAATGCTGGCCGGTGCCGTTGCCGGCCGAAGCGTAATTGATCTCGCCGGGCTTCGCCTTCGCCATCGCGATGAGCTCCTCCACCGAATGCGCCGGGAAATTCTTGCTCACCACCAGGACGAACGGAAATTCGGCCAGCATCCCCACCGGCTCGAAATCGCTGACCGGATCGTAGGGCAGATGCGCGAACAGGCTCGGGTTCACCGCCATGCTGGCGGTGAGGCCGGTCTGCAGCGTGTATCCGTCGGGCGTTGCCTTGGCGGCGGCCACCGTGCCGGTCAGCGAGCCGGCGCCTGGGAGATTCTCGACCACGAAGGGCTGGCCGAGTTGTTTGGATAATTGCTCGCCGACGATGCGCGAGACGATGTCGGTGCCGCCGCCCGGGGTCGAAGCGACAATGTCGGTAATCGGCCGGCTCGGATAGTCCTCGGCCATGACGGAATTTGCGGCGAGCCCGACGCACCCGGCCATAGAAGCCAGCACAACGGCTGCGACGGCACGGAGTCGATTAACCACGGCAATCCCTCCTTACGTTTCTTATTTGGTCATCCTATCGCGATGACAATCTTGCCGAAATGCGCACCCGAGGCCATGTGGCGGTAGGCCTCAGACGCCGCTCCGAATGCGAACACCTTGTCGATCACGGGCTTTATCGCATTGGCCTCGACGGCGCGGTTCATCGCCTCGAACATCTGGGTTGAGCCTACGGAAATGCCCTGCACATTGGCGCGGCGGCTGAAGATCAATCCCGGGTTGAGCTCGGTCGCGCCGCCGCTCAAGCCGCCGATCATGCTGATCTTGCCGCCGACGCGGATGGCGCCGAACGAACGCGTCAAGGTCGCGGCGCCGCCGACTTCGATGACGTGATCGACCCCGCGGCCGGCGGTGAAATCCATCGCCGCCTTCTGCCACTCGGGCGTGGTCTTGTAATTGATGCCGAATGCGGCGCCGAGCGCTTTAGCCTGTTTCAGTTTCTCGTCGCTGGACGAGGTGATGATGGCGCGGATGCCCATGGCATGCGCGAATTGCAGGCCGAAGATCGAAACCCCGCCGGTGCCTTGCAGCAGGACCGTGTCACCGGCTCTGAGCTTGGCGTGCTCCATCATCGCGTGCCAGGCGGTGACGCCGGCACAGGGCAGCGTCGCGCCTTCGTCCAATGTCAGATGCGGCGGGATTTTCACGACGCCGTCTTCCTCGAGCAGCGCGTAATCCGCGAGCATGCCATCGACGCCGCCGCCGAGCGCACTGGTATGGACGTCGGCGGCCGACTCGCCGCCCGGCCAGCGCTGAAAGAAGCAGCCCGCGACGCGATCGCCGACCTTGACCCGCGTCACGCCGGGACCGGTTTCGACAACCTCGCCGGCACCGTCGGACAGCGGGATGACATTTTCGCGTATCGGCACCCGGTAAGTGCCGCGCACCATGCCGAGGTCGCGGAAATTGAGCGAGCAGGCTTTGACTTTAACCAGAACCTGACGATAGGCGGGCTTGGGCTCGGCACGCTCGACCTCAACCAGCGCCTCGATCCCGGCGCCGGCCTTGGGTAATTGATAGGCTCGCATTTCTTTTCTCTATCTGTTTGTTTGATCGACGCGTTAAAGCTTTATCTTCGGCGACTGCAAATTGAGCTTCGGCACGATGATCCGGGGCGCGGTCCCCTTCGGGCCTTTGAGCTGCGGGCCACTCGGACCCGGGCCGAAGTTTTGCTGCCCGGTCTTATTGCCGCGGCGGTCCCGCTTGTTCTCATTCAAGTCGTTGTTCTTACCGCCGCGTTCGTTATTGCGGTCGTTTCGCTCCCGAAACAGCTTATTTTCCTCGTTGCCTTTGTTGTTCTTATTGTCCTTGTTCCCATTATTTTGCCCGCCGCCGGGCTGGCCGTTGGGCTGCAGCCGGTTCGGTCCGCGCAATTGCTGCCGCCGGATGATCAGCTGGCGGCCGACGTCATGCGAGACGGTCAACCGCTGCAATACGCCGCGATCGCGCAGGGCTTCGTTTGGCGGAATCTGAAACGGCACCGCCGTAAAATTGCCGCCTCCGGCCGGACGGATCGAAAGCGCGCTGGCGCCCTGCGTCAAGGTTCCGAGCCGGTTGCCATTATAGTCGGAGACTTCGATCTGCCCGACATGACCGTCGGTGTCGGGATAGAGCTTTATGGTCGGTGCCACGGCGGGTGCAGGCCCGGCTTCCGGAACATCTACAACTCCGGTCGTGCCGCGAATGCCTAGCGCCACCGTATCGGTCGTAATCCGCATGTCGCCGGTCTTGGCAACAAAACTGGCAACGAAGGCTGCGGTACCGGTCCCGATATGGAACGAACCGGCATTATTCTTGCCGTCCGGTGCATAGATAAATTTGTCCACTACCAGCATCGTATTCGACGACAGGCTGAACGTCGTCTCATCGTCGAAGGTGACGCCGAGGGAGGCGTCCGGCGCGGTCTGCAACGTGTCGTTGATAAAAATCGGATCGGCGATTTTCAATCCGACCGCCGCCGTGTCGCCACGCTTCACGGTTGCGCTTCCGGTGAGGGTCGCGACTTGCCCCACGGAATCGTCGACGACCTGCGGCGCCGGAGCCGGGTTTGATTGACCGGATGGCTGATCCGTCGCCGCTTGGGTCTCGGCGCGCAGCGCGAGCGGCCAAGCCGACGGCAAAGCCGCGGCCACCCGCGACACAAGCACAATGAATTCGCGTCGCCTCATGTCGCCCTTTAAAGCGGACTGCGAACCGATGACAGTCGAGGCTATCGTAACGGCCGAATCCGGCTTCGCAACGCCTTATTCGGGACTTCGCCGTCCGTGGCGCCGCAGGCGGGCTACCACTGCTTTCGCAGATTGACGCCGACCGACCCACCGGCGATGGCTTCGCCAAAGCGCGCCTGTCCGGAAACCGTCACGCTGTACTCGTTCGGCAGATTGAAGCAAATCTCGGGATCGAGTTCGGCACGGATTAAGCCCGTATCCGTGGGTGCGAGCGGCAGGACGGTGCCGCCGCTGAGGCCCGAGGCCACCGTTCCTTGACCGACCGCATCGCCATAGACCAGTGCCTTGAAATTGGTGTCGACGCTGACGCCCTGAGCGAGATCCCAGCTCTTGCCGACCCGGGCGCCGGCCTGCAGCCGAACCGTATAGCCGTCCTCCAAATTGAGCGCCGTGCCGCCGCTTCCGAAGCTGACATGCGTTAGCGAGAATCCCATGGTGGGTTCTATAAATTCGTTATTCGTTCCGCTAAATTTGTATTGCACATTGCCGCTGACGCCAGAGTTCAGCACACTCACCGATGCGTCGGGGGCAACGCCCCCGAAATCCTGCGTCATTTGCAGAAAATCGAATTTCGCCGTCACGTCCGCGGAAAATCCGCCCCGCACGTATTCGGTATAGGCGCCGACGCCCGGGCCCGTTAATTTCAGACTGGTCGGTGTGTTGTCGAAGCTGACACCCGATGATGTTTCGCTCGAAACGATGCCGACTACCAAGGCGTCGTCGCCCGACAAAACTCCCAGCATCGTGCGATCGAACCCGCCCTGCACCGTATAGGTGCTGTTGAAGCGGCCCAGATCCGCCGGCGACAAGGGGTTGTCGTGTTCCCAATCCGCCAGACCCTGCACCCAGGCGCCGAATACCGGATTGGGCTGGGCAGGCGCCGCCTGGTTGATGAGGCCGGCGAACGGATCGGCTTTCTGCGATTGGCGTGAACCTGAATAGGACAGTGCGCGCGAGTCGGCGTCGAGATCGGACGACGCATAACCGGAAATGCCCGAAGTCGCCGTATGGATGACGGGCGTGGCCTGGAGCTGGTCTCGTTTTTGCTGAAGCATCTGATCAATGCCCCAAAACGACTGTTGCTGCTGTGACGACGCGATTTGACCCAAGTTTACGTTTCGCAATGGACAGTTGGCGGGCGTAAGCGTCGTTATGGCATTGAAAAATCGAAAACAGGCCGTGGCGGAGACCGGAGTAAAGCCGGCGGGACAAGAGCAGCCGGCGGCAAGCTGCGCCTGGGCCGGCGTGACGCTTGCCCAAATCGCTCCCAACGTCGCAAACGCCAGGAGGAGCTGCCAAAAACGGGGTGCGTTCATGCCGTCGCCTGACGCGGATTCTCGATAAATTATAGTGAAACCTTCCCGCGCTTGGCTAGGCGTTTAGCGCCCATTTGAGGATGATAAACGAATACGGGGGGCGAGCGTGATGTGATTGCCACAGGCCACGGCGAGGCCAAGTCGATCGCCGCTAAATAGCGACGTTTCCAGTGATATTGAGCGCCGGGCTCGAAGAAATCGGCCGTGAGCGGCGAACGGGATCACCGGCTATCCGGCCCGGCCCGTCTGTGCCTTACAGGCCCCGTCGCCCCGTGGTATCGTTCGCCAAAGCCTGAGCTGAAGCGGCAAGCATCGACAATTCCGCCTATCGAGGCCGGACCGGTTTGAGAAGCGCACAGCCGATATTGACGGGCTCGTCGTTCCGAGGAGACGCTGATGAGACGCGTTTTGAGATTAGGCGTCGCCATGACCGCGCTCACGTGGCTTGCGCTCCCGGCTGGCGAAGCGGGCGCTCAAGCTCTCGGCGTCAAAGTCAATGCGGCGCCGGTCCATGTCAAAGCTCCCGCGATCAAGGATCCGCCGCCGGTGCAACTGAGTACCGCCCTGCAAAATCAGCAGCACTTGTCCAACGCGGGCGTACAGATAAATATTCGCCATAAGCGCGATCGGCTGCAGCGCAAGTCAAAGCCCGGCGAACCCAAAACCAACTAATCGCGAAATTTTGCCGACGCGCGATCAACGGAACGCCGCGGCGAGTTCGCGCGCGCCCGGCTTCTTGGTTTCTTCGTCCATGCGGGCGTCAGTCGCCGCGATCAGCTTGGCGACGACATTATTTCTCTGCGCCACCGGATTATCCGCATAGCCGCTGGGACGAAAAAAATTCGCCGTCGGTACTTTGTCGCGCCACGGCGGCGGCATCGTCACCATGTCGAAACCATTGCCGTCGCCGGTGAGGTTCATCATTTCGAGCTCGGCCGCGGTCAGCGGCGCGGTCCATCCCTTGCGGCGGGCGAATACGACCGAATCCAAAAGCTTCTGGGTTTGCAGCAGCGGACCGAGATCGAGGTCGAGATTCAAGGCATGCACGCCAAGACCCTTTTGCGTGGCAGCCAGCATCTCATGCTGGTCCCAGGCATCCGGAACGCTGCGCGCGAAGGCGATCATCTTGCGCAGGGTCTCGATCTTGCCGCCGAGCGACAATTTCTGACCGGTTGGCGATTGCGTCGCTTCGGCGGACAGCTTGGCGACGAATTGACTGCCGCTCTCGGCGACGATTTCGACCGAGTTGGTCGCCAGCAGTTGGTTATAGCCGAGCGCCGTCGTGATCGCGCGGCCGCGCTTATTATATTCGAGCCCGGCCTCGACATCGTAATTGCCGTTTCCGGTGGCCTCGAAAGAGTAGATTCGCACCGCTTGGTCTTTGGTCAGGTCGGCCGACGACGCGGCGACGGCATAAGCGCGTTTGAATTCGCCGTCGTTTTGCGGCAGCCGCGGGCTGAACTTGAATTCCTGTTGGGCTGCGGCGAGAAAGTCGGCGACGACCGGCACATAGGGCGGACGCTCCGGCGCCTCCGGCTGCAGCGGATTGCGAGGCTTCGATGGGCCGGTATAGACCGGCGGCTGCTCGAGCACGTAGTCGTCGAGCGCAAGCGCCTCGCCATGCGCGCGCTTTGAGTTGCGCAATCGGCGCTTTTCGCTGATTAAGCGCCAATAAGCGGCGGCGACCGCGGCATAGACTTGGCGCGCGCTGTTATATTCTTCGAGCGCGCGGCGATATTGCGCCACCGCGGCGGCGAGGTTTGGCGGGACGGCCGGCTCCGCCGACTGCGCACGCACCGACACCGGCGACAGCGCGAATACGGCAACGAGCAAGATATTCAGCCAGCGATTACGCGCACCGATCGCCATTTCGCCGTTCCCTCGTCGTCGTCCGCGCCATCGTATCGGCTCCTTGATATCCGATTCTGTGGCGCAACGAGGGCGTAGGGTGCCGTTTGAACTGGTGCGGCGAGCGCAGCGACTCCGGCAATGCTCGAAAAATCCGCCGGGATTTTCGCCCCGGCGGAATTCTGTCGAGGGCCACGTGGCCTATTTGAGGCCCGCGACTCCGGCCTGCGAGATGGTGTCATCCTGCGATCCGGTGCCGCCGCTGACGCCGATGGCGCCGATAACCTTGCCGTCAGAGATCAACGGATTGCCGCCGCGCGAGGCGATAAAGGCATCGCCGAGTGTCGGCAGGTAAGCGAAAAATGCGCCCTTGGCGAGCAACCGTTCGAACACCAAGGTCGGCCGGCGATAGCGCGCCGCCGCTCGTGCCTTATGCTGCGAAATGTCGACCGAGGCGTATTGGCAATAGTCGTCCTTCTCGAAATAGACCAGGTCGCCGGTCGGCCCGACCACCGCGATGCACATGCCGCGCCACTTTCGCTTCTCCACCTCGGCGCGTGCCGCCGCGGCGACTTTCTTGGCGGTATCGAGATTGATCGGCTCGCCATAGGCCGGCGGGCTCATCACATCCGGCACGTTTTCGTTCGGATTCGTCGGATCGGCCGGCGGCACCTGCGCGAAGGCGCCATGGCTCACCAGCAGCGCAACGCACAAGGCGCCCGCCATCATAGTCAAACGACGCATTTAGTCCTCCCTAGCTGGCAGCATCTTTTTTGGCTGCCCTTAACCATCCTAGCATTTTCAGGAGCCCTGAACAGCGGGACTCCGATGCAAGATGCCGCATTGCGAAGCACGGTGCGGGCCCCGCAGTCGCGACAAGATTCCGTCAACGATGTGGACGAAAAACGCGAGCCGCGCGCGAGTTCGTCGGCGAGCGCGCACCCATGACGCGTGAAAACGCGACCGGCCTCGGTCGCCCAGAACAGGCGACCGAGGCCGGCCGGTATTGACCACTGCCGCGAAAAACACGCCCCCCGACACGCGGCGACCAGGCCAGACCGAACTTGACCGATCGTTGGGGTGCCGGAGCGTTCGTTATTTCAAGGCCGTCGAAACGCTCGAGAAGGTCGTATTGAGGTTGGTACCGAGTGCCTGCACGGTGGCGATGATCGCCACCGCTATGCCGGCCGCGATCAGGCCATACTCGATCGCCGTCGCCGCCTCTTCGTTACGCAGAAAATTCCGCAACAAATTGCCCGCATCAGCCTTCTGGCTCATGACTTGTTCCTCTCGTGTTGCCGAAGTCGCCCCTGTGTCAGTGTTATGCTCGAATGCGCACCGCTCACGCGCGTAGGGGAACTTACCGACGGGAACCGAGCAAGCCGTTACGATCGCCGCGACGATTATCGGCAAAGCAAAGTTAAAATTCAGCGCAATTTTATTTTGATGCCGCGGAGCGCGACAGTTTCTTCTCCGCGAGCTCGGCCAGATAGGCGCGCCAGTAATCGCCGTGATTGCGGCCGAGTTCGGACAAATAGTCCCAACTGAAGATGCCGGTCGAGTGCATGTCGTCGAATACGAGCCGCACCGCATAATTGCCGATCGGGTGCAATTCCAGAATCTGCACATTTTCCTTGCCGGGAACCGTGCGACGCTCGCTCGGCGAATGCCCCTGGACTTCGGCGCTCGGCGACCGCACGCGCAGATATTCGGCGGCGAGATCGAAGCTCTCGCCGTTATCGAAGGCGACGGTCAAGGTCTTGCGGTCCTTATGCAGGCGCAATTCGGTCGGCCAAGCTGCGTTCGATTTCTCCGCTCCGGCCATGACGGTTAATCAATTCTTGCCGGCGCGGCCGGCCGAGTTGCCGGCGATCCGGCCGAAGACGGTGCCCGACATCAGGCCGGAGCCGCCCGGATAGTTGAAATAGAACAACCCGCCGACCAACTCACCGGCTGCATAAAGCCCGCGAATCGGCTGGTAGTCGGTATTGAGTACCTCGCCTTCGGTATTGATGCGCAGGCCGCCGAATGTGAAGGTGACGCCGCAGGTCACCGCATAGCCTTCGTAGGGCGGCGCATCGATCGTGTTCGCCCAATTGCTTTTGTTGATGGCGAGACCCGTCGTGCTGCGGCCGTCCTTGACGTTGGGATTAAACGGCACGTCGGTCCGGACCGCGGCATTCCATTCCTTGACGGTTCTCACGAACTCCGCGGCATTGACGCCTTCGAGCTTCTGCGCGAACTCCTCGATCGTATTCGCCGCCACTTTGGTGATCTGCCGGATGCGATATTCGTCGCGCTGCAGATGCTTGGTTTTCTGATCGAAAATCTGCCAGGCGAATTGGCCCGGCTGCTCCAGCACGATCCGGCCATATTTGGCGTAAGTGTAATTGCGGAAATCGGCGCCCTCGTCGACAAAGCGCTTGCCGGTGGCGTTGATCATGATCGAGAACGGATAAGAGTGTTTCTGGAACTGATCGCCGACCGCGAGATCGCCGAACTCCGGCGCGTTCATTTCCCACTGCACGGCGTGACAACCAGACCAATTGCCGCGCGGGGCAGCCCCGATATCGAGCGCCATGCGGATGCCGTCGCCAGTGTTGTACCGGGAGCCGCGCACCTTGGCGAGGTCCCAGCCTTGGCCGAGATAGCGCGTGCGCCACTCCGGATTGGCCTCGAACCCGCCGCAGGCAAGCACGACCGATTTGGCGCGCAGTTCGCGCACCTCGCCGTGCTCGCGCACGCGCAGGCCCTCGATCCGATTGCCGTCGAACAACAGATCCATGCCGCGCGTCGAATAGTGGATATCGATGCCGCGCTTCTTCGCCGACTCGGTCAGCATATTGATCAGGCCCGGCCCGCCGCCGACGGATTCCACCGTCAGCCCGCCCCAGAATTTGAACTTGCCGTCGATCTTGAACGCCTGCCTGCCGTAGATCGGAATGAGCCGCACGCCCTTGTCGCGCATCCAATTGAGCGAATCGAAGCTTTTGGTGACGAGCAATTCGACCAGATCGGGGTCGGCGCGGTTTTGCGTGACCCGCGCCATGTCGTCGTAAAACTGATCGGCCGTATAGGTGCCGAAATCGGTGGTCTCGATTTCAGCGGGCGTGAGGTCGGGCACCAGCGTCTTGATGTCGTCGATGCCGTTATAGACGACGCGGATCGAGCCCGCCGTGAAACGGCTATTGCCGCCAGATTCGTCTTCCGGCGCTGCCTCGCACATGATGACTTTGGCACCCTGCTCTTGCGCCGCCAACGCCGCGCAAAACGCCGCATTGCCGGCGCCGACAACGATCACATCCGCTGTTTCGTTTGGCATTACCTTCCCTCGATTATCCGCTTGATTATTCCGCCGCCTGCGCGGCGCCGCCATGCGCCTTCGACCAGGCGCCGGGGTCCTTCATGAATTTTTCGACTTCCTTGAGCTTGGCTTTGTCGAAGCGGCCGCTTTTCTTCGCCACGTCCAGCACGTCCCACCAGGTGGCAAGCGAATGCAGCGTAATGCCGAGATCGGCGAGGATTTTCTTGCCCTCCGGAAAGATGTCGTAAAAGAAAAAGACGAAGACGTGCTCGACCACCGCGCCGGCGTCGCGCAGCGCTTGGCAGAAATTGACCTTGCTGCGGCCGTCGGTGGTCAGATCCTCGACCAAGAGCACGCGCTCGCCGGCTTCGATGTGGCCCTCGATCTGGGCGTTGCGGCCAAAACCCTTGGCTTTCTTACGCACATATTGCATTGGCAGCATCAACCGGTCGGCCATCCAGGCCGCGAAGGGAATGCCGGCGGTCTCGCCGCCCGCCACCGCATCGAACTGCTCGAAGCCGACCTCGCGCTCAATCGTCGCCACGCCGAAATCGATCAAGGTGCGGCGGACCCGCGGGAACGAGATCAGCCGCCGGCAATCGGTATAGACCGGGCTCGCCCAGCCGGACGTATAGATGAATGGCTTGTCGGTCATGAAACGCACGGCATCGACCTCGAGCAGCATCTTTGCCGTCAGCTCGGCCATCACCGCCTTGTCAGGAAAGCCCGTCATCGTCCTCTCCTACCCGACCACCTGCCACGGAATAGTCTCGCCGCCACGATAGATCAAAGCGCGCTCGTCGGGGCCTTCGACCTTGGCTTCCTCGGGCACGGTCCAAGACGTCTTCTCCAAGGTGATCGTCGCCTCGTTCACCGGCAGGCGATAATGCTTCGGCCCGTTGAGCGACGCAAAACCCTCGAGCTGGTCGAGCGCGCCCTCCTCCTCGAAGACCTGGGCATAGGTCTCGATCGCGACCGGGGCGTTGAACATGCCGGGCGTGACCGTGGTCGCAACTTTCTTGGCATAGGGATGCGGCGCGGAATCGGTGCCGAGGAAATAGCAGGCCGCGCCCGAGGTCGCGGCCTTGCGCAAAGCGTCGCGATCGCGCGCGGTTTTGATCACCGGCATCACATACATGAAGGGTTTAAGGCCATGCCCGAACCAATCGTTGCGGGTCAGCATCAGATGATAGGGCGTGATGGTGCCGGCTAATTGCGGAGCGGCGCTGCGTACAAAGTCGGCGCCTTCCTTGGTCGACAGGTGCTCCATGATCATGCGCAGGCCGGGAAATTGCTTGACCCATTTTGACAGCAGCCGGTCGATGAATACCGCCTCGCGGTCGAAAATATCGACATCGGGCGCGACATATTCGCCGTGGATCAGAAACGGCATGCCGATCCTTTCCATGCGCTCGAGGACCCGGAATACCTTGCCGTAATCGGTGACGCCGTAGGCCGAATTGGTCGTGGCATTGGCCGGATAAAGCTTTACGCCGGTGAAGACGCCATCGCGAAAGCCGCGTTCGACGTCGTCCGGATCAGTGTCATCGGTGAGGTAACAGGTCATCAGCGGCTGGAAAGGGGAACCTTCCGGCAGCGCCGCCAGTACCCGCTGGCGATAGGCGATGCATTCGGCGGTAGTGCGCACCGGCGGCACCAGATTCGGCATCAAGATGGCACGGCCGAACTTCGCGGCGGTAAAGGGCAGCACCGCCTTGAGCATGTCGCCGTCGCGAACGTGCAAGTGCCAGTCGTCCGGCTTACGGATGGTGATACGCGTGGTCATGACGGTTACGTGCAACGGTTATTCGCGCAACAGCTTGCGCGATCGGCGTGGCGCGAGAGCAATGGGCCAGACTGGCGCCGAGATCAAGGTTTGGGCCGATTTTTGAACAGCCGGTCGGGCCTTACGCCGCAACGGCGGCGGCAGCCGCTTCCGCATCGGGCTGCCGATAGGCTTCGAGCCGCGGCAGCACTTCGCGGGAGAATAGCGTGAGGTTGTCGACGGTCTGGGCGGGCGTCAGCTCGCCGCCGTGACCCATCATCAACAGATTGCCCATGCCGCCGCAGTGCTCGCAGAATTCGACAAGCTGGCCGTAGACCTGGTCCGGAGTACCGCAGAACAGGATGCCGGCGTCGATGAGGTCTTCGGTGCTGCAGGCGTGGATATTGAGCGGGCGGCGGTCCTTGGTGAAGCCGCGCGGCGGAGTTTCGCCGCGGAGCATCCGCGCATTGTCCTCGACCGGCATATAGCCCGGCGGATTGCGGAACGGCACATGCACTATGGCGCTGGTGCGCAGATAGCCGGCGATGATCTGGCCGCGCCGGCGCGCCTCCGCCTCGTCATGCGACACCGCTACGAGGCCCAGATAGGCGAAACGGTCGGCGCCCGGCGCCTTGCCGAACTTCGCCAGGTAGGCCTTGCGATAGGCATCGAAAATCTTGCGCGTGCCGAAGCCGGTACCGAGCGTCGCCATCACATAGCCGCGCTCGCCGAGGACGCGGGCCTGGGCCGTTGAGCCGGTAGTCGACCAGACGGGGGGATGCGGCTCCTGCCACACCCGCGGCCAGATGTTCACCTGGCGATAATGAAAGAACTCGCCTTCCCAGTTGAAGTTCTGGTCGTGCGTCGTCATCGCCTTGAGGATGAAATCATGCGCCTCCCAGAACCGATCCATCAGCTCGGTCGGGTTGCGGTTTGAGGCGGCGATCTCGTAGGGGATGCCTTTGATGAAACCCATGTCGAGCCGGCCGCGCGAGATCACGTCGATGGTGGAGAGTTCCTCCGCAACCCGCAGCGGATCGGGCCGATGCCCGATCGGATAGCCCAGCACCAACAGCCGCGCCCGCTTGGTGGCGCGTGCCAGGATCGACAATCCCACCACCACGGCCGACGACATGCAGGTCGCGCTCTGATGGTGCTCGTTCAGCATGACGTTGAGCCCGAGTTCGTCGCAGAGCTGATATTCGTCGTAATAGCGGTGGAACAGGTCGGCAGCGACATGCGGATCGCATTTGCGATTGGGCAGGATGACGCGCAGCGAGCCGGAATGATCGTTCCACGTCGGGTAATAAGGCTGTTCGCTGAATTGATAGACTTTCATGGCGCGTTTTCCTGCGTCGTCATTTGCCACCTGCGAAGGCGAGCACCCGCTCGGCGAAAATTTTGGGCTGCTCGTGGTCCGGGAAATGCCCGGCGCGCTCGATCGGCTCGAAACGCGCGCCCGGGATCATGGCGCAATAGGCCCGGCCATAGGCCTCGCTCAGCATGCGGTCATGGACGCCCCAGAGGAACAGCGTCGGCATGCGGATGCGATGCAGCCGGCTTTTCAGCCGCGGATTATGGAAATAGGGCGACCAGGCAAAGCGCGCCGTCGCCTCGCGCGCCCGCGCCGCCGCGTGGACCTCGGCATCGGGCAGCGCCTTGAAGTCGCGCCGGCCGGCATTCGGATCGCAATAGGCGAGTTCGAGATATTCCTGATCGGTGATCGCGAAGATATCGGCGATGTCGCGGGTCTCGCGGGTGCCGACTTTGACACCGACCGCATTGGCCATGACCAGCCGCGCCATCCGCGCCGCCGATTTCACCGCGATCTCGGCGGCGATCCAGGCGCCGAGCGACACGCCGACCACGGTGAGGTCAGGAAGGTCGAGCTGATCGAGAAGGTCGAGATAGAAATAGGACAGATCGTCGACGCTGCGCATGCCGGGCGCGAGTTCCGAGCCGCCGAAGCCCGGATGGGTCGGCGCGATGACGTGAGATGTCTTGGCAAGTTCGTCGATCGCGGCCAAGGCCGGCTCGATGCCGTTCTCGCCATGGAGGAAGAGGATTGGCGACCCCGAGCCGCGCTCGATCATGTCGACGCGCAGGCCCTCGACGACGAGCGATCCCTCTCCACTGCGAGCCGCTTGCAACATCGCCCTCCCCTAGCTCTTTTTGCGCATGATCCTATCCGAAAACCGGTACCCACTTTTCGGGATCATGCTGGGTATGATCTTCTCAAACCGGGCCGGGTGTTCTACCACGGCCATCGCGTTTTGCCATTGCGCGTGGCTCAAGGCTGGAGGCGGGGAAATGCCGGACGACAATTTCACCATCCAGAGCGGCATCGTCTATGCCACCCATGACGGTGTCGAACTGTTGGGCGATCTTTACCTGCCGAAAGTTGCCAAAGCGGCACCGGCACTCGTTGCCGTGCACGGCGGCGGCTGGGTGCAAGGCGCCCGCGGCGTGTTCCAATATTGGGGGCCTTATCTCGCCGCGCGTGGCATCGCGCTCTTTTCCATCAGCTATCGCCTTGCCGGGAAGCAAAAAGCCTTTCCGGAGGCCGTGCAGGACGTGCTCGCCGGGGTGCAATTCCTGCGCGGCAAGTCGGGCGGTTTCGGTATTGATCCCGCCCGCATCGGGCTTCTCGGCGCTTCGGCCGGCGCCCATCTCGCCGCGCTTGCGGCGCTCTCCGGCAAGAAATTCCTCGGCGCCTATCCGCAGGATCCCTTCGCTTCGACCGACGCCGGCGTGAAGGCGCTGGTCGGCGTCTACGGCATTTACGACGCGGTCGCGATGTGGACGAATTATCAGGTCCAAGGCGGACGCGAGAACAATTTCCAGAAATTCATCGGCGCCTCGCCGATGGAGAACCGGCAAGTCTATTTCGACGCCTCGCCGTTGAGCTACGCGACCTATGCCAATAACGCCATCGGCGTCTTGCTGGTCAGCGGCACCGAGGACGACCTGGTCGACAAGAAATTGCATACCGACCCGTTCCAGCTGGCGCTCAAGCAGGCCGGCTTTTTCGTGCGGCCCTGCGTCGTGCCGGGCGCGCCGCATTATTGGATGAGCGATCCGATCGACGTGCCAGGCAGCTATGCGGGCTTTCTTGCGCCGCGGCTGATGCATTTCCTCGCCGAGCGGCTCTAGTAACAGACCTTAATTTGCAAATGGCCGCGCGCGTTAAACATCGCCGTTTACCGGTTCATCGTTAATTTGGAACGCGATATATTTACCATCGTTTCTCTGCTATATCTGGGCGCCTCAAAAGAAACCTCGGAGGCAGCCATGTTCAAGCAATTGCAGCGGTTCCTGAAAGACGAATCCGGCGCAGCGGCGATCGAATATGGGCTCATCGCCTCCGGCATTTCGGTTGCCATCATTCCGGGCGTCAAGAGCGTCGGCGTGAAACTGGTCGATGTTTTCACGACGCTGCAGAACGCGATCTGAGACCGACAACTCAAGAATTCCTTTATGTCATGCCCGGCCTCGTGCCGGGCATCCGCGTCTTTGGCGGCAGAGCGCGCTCGAAGTCGTGGATGCCCGCAGCAAGTGCGGGCATGAGGCGCTAAGGACCCGCCCACTTACGCCCCTTCCATCACCGGCAAGGTGAGCGCGGAAGGGTGCTCCGCCGAGTGATAGATCGTATCTTTGCCGATCTTGCTCGGAATGTAATAATGGGTCCACAGCACGTCGGTGACCACCGAGTCGCCGTTGACGATTTCAAGCCTGATCCGATTGCCCTTTGTGAACCGGTGCGCCATCGGCTCGATGCTTATGTCGAAGCGGTAGATCTTTCCGGGTTCGATCGGCTCGGGATTGCTGTGGGTATGATAGGGCTCCATCTCGGTCGACTTCTTGGGATCGAGCGCGCGATGCGAGGCCCGCAGCCAGCCCTTGGTGATCCAATAGGAGGCCGGATTGAGCGTCTTGCCGCGGTCCTCGCTCGACTGCGGCATCTGCTCCGACAACTTGACGAAGAAGTCCATGTCGTCGCGCGTCGATGACGCGTAGAGGACAAGCTTGATCGGACCGGCGATTTCCAAATCCGCTTGGAGCGGCGCGGTGGTGAAGGTCAACACCCGGCGCGCCGGATCGGGCGCATTGTTGGGCCCAAAACCGACGACGCCCATCATCCAGCCTGGATTGGGATAGCTGTACGAGGTCGTCGCCTCGCCCGACGCGCCATCGCGCTTGAGCGTGCCATCGTTCAGCGAGGTCACACTGCCGGATTTTTCGCCGCTCAAATGCCAAGCGACATAGCGGACGCCGGCCGGCGGCCAGGTTTCGGCGGTGCGCACCGCGTCGGCGCCGCGAACGAAATATTCGATCGCCGGCCGCCGCAGATATTCGGTCGTCTCGCCCTTCAAATAATGGTCGTAGAACGGCAGCAGCATTGTCTCGTGCAATTCGCGGCTGTTGAACTCGCGATTGGCGACGAAGGCGTTGGGCGGCCCGATCATCTTCAATTTCTTCGGGCCCTTGGCGCGGCGGTAGCCGTCGATATTGCCGCGGGTATGCAGATCGACCTTGCCCCAGACGCCGACCGAATAAAGCGGCACCTCGATCTCGTCGAGCCGCTCGGCGGCCGAACGCTCGCGCCAGAAATCGTCATAGGTCGGATGCTGCTGCAGCAACAGATTGAGATCGCAGGTCTGCTCGCGCGGGTGCTCGCCGTTCGCCGGATGACGGTTGATGATGCGGTTCTGGTTCCACCAATAGCTGCCGAAGAAATCGCCCAGCATGCCGCCTTGATAGACCGTGGCGCGGTAGGGATCGTTCAGCCCGTCGAAGGCGGCGATGCAGGCGAGCGCCGGCGGTTTCTGGATCGCCATCCACCATTGCAGCATGCAGAAATAGGATTGGCCGATGCCGCCGACCTTGCCGTTCGACCAGGATTGGCGGCCGAGCCATTCGACGACGTCGTAAAGGTCCTTCTGCTCGTTCTTGTCGAGCAGCCGGAATTCGCCGCCCGACTTGCCGCAGCCGCGCACGTCCATATGCGCATAGACATAGCCGCGCTCGATATAGAGCTCGATCGGCCCGGTCTCGCGCCACAGGAATTGCGGCGTCGCCGGCAGCGAATTGTTGTCATAGCGATAAGGCGACGGCGCCAGCAGCACCGGAAACGGCCCGTCCCCCTCCGGCATGAACAACGCCACCGCGATCTCGACGCCGTCATGGACGCGGATTTTTACTTCGCGGCGTTTGGGTTGAGCGCTTGTCATTGTTTTTCTCCCGGCTAGGCGGCGGACGATAGGAAAAAGGCGCGGCGCAGGCAACGCGAGGCGGACATCGTCCGCGCCCGGCGATAGCGGGGGCGGGTAAACGTCTCGCTCGCGACTCTACAGCCCCAAATACGCCCTTCTAATCTCCGGCTTCGCCGCGAGCTCCGCCGGCAGGCCCTCGGTGAAAATCCGGCCTTCGGCGACGACGTAGGCGTAATCGGACAGCGCCAACGCGAGGTGGACGTTCTGCTCGACCAACAGAATGGTCAGCCCAGCTTCCTTGAGCTGCTTCAGCGTCGCCAAGAGCTGATAGACCACGACAGGCGCCAGGCCGAGGGAGAGCTCGTCGATGATGAGAATTTCCGGGTCGGACATCAGCCCGCGGGCGATCGCGACCATTTGCTGCTCGCCGCCCGACAGCGTGCCGGCAAGCTGGCGCCGGCGCTCGGCGAGCCGGGGAAACAGCGTGAACACGCGGTCGAGGCGGTCGGCATATTTGCTCGTGGCGCGCGTGGAGAAGGCGCCCATTTCGAGATTTTCGGCGACGCTCATGGAGGAGAATAATTGCCGGCCCTCGGGCACCAGCGCGAAGCCGCGCGCCACTTTGGCGTGGCCCGGCAGATGCGTCACATCCTCGCCTTCGAAACTGACCTTGCCGCGCCACGGCGCGATCGAGCCCGCAACCGCGCGCAGCGTCGTGGTCTTGCCGGCGCCGTTGGCGCCGACGATCGCGGTGAGCGCGCCGCGCCGGGCCTTGAGCGACAGGCCCCACAGCACCTGCACCTCGCCATAGCCGGCTTCGAGATTTTCCACCGTCAACACCGCCTCGGCCTGCGCCGGGCCGACGGCGGCGGGATTGGCCGCATCAGGCATGCGCCGCGCCTCCCTGCAATTGTTCGGCGAGTTTCGGATCGCCCAGATAGGCCTCGATGACCTGCGGATCGCCCGCCACGTCGGCGGGCTGGCCTTCGGCAAGCTTTTGGCCGTAATTGAGGACGACGATACGGTCCGACAGGCTCATGATCGCCTGCATCAAATGCTCGATGATCAGGATGGTCACGCCGGAATCGCGGATGCGGCGGATGACGCCGATCATGTGCTCGACCTCGGTGGGGTTGAGCCCCGCCAGCACTTCGTCGAGCAACAGCAACATCGGCTGCGCCGCGAGCGCGCGCGCAAGCTCGAGCCGCTTCTTGCCGGCGATGGTCAGCTGCAAGGCCAGCATGTCGATGCGGTCGTCGAGGCCGGTCAGGTGCACGGCCTCGCGCGCCGCGTCGCGGGCGCGGGCCAACGGCAGATTCTTGCGGCCGAAACAGGCGCCGACCGTGCAGTTCTCCAGTACCGTCATATTGGTGAGCGGCTGCACGATCTGATGCGTGCGCGCCAGTCCATGGCGGGCGACCGCGAAGGGCTTGGCGCCGGTGATGTCGATGCCGTTGAACACGATTGTTCCGGAATTCGGCGCGAATACGCCGTTGATCAGGTTGAACAGCGTCGATTTGCCGGCGCCGTTCGGCCCGATCAGGCCGAGGATTTCGCCGCGCTTGATGACGAAGCTCAATTTGTTCACTGCCTGCAGCCCGCCGAAGCGCTTGCTGACGCCATCGAGTTGCAACAGCGGCGCGGTATCGAGGGTCATGCCGGCCGTCATTCCAGCACCCGCTTCAACCGGGGAAACCGGCTATAAACGAAGCCCATCAGGCCCGAGGGAAAGAACAGCACGATCAGCAGCAACAAGACGCCTGCGATCACCAGCTGGAAATTCGAGAAGGTCGACGACGTCAGCAGATAGCCGCGCAGTTCCTCATAGAGATAAGCGCCGAGCGCGACGCCGGTCACGGTGCCCTGCCCGCCCAGCATGCAGATGACGATCGCCTCGGTCGACAGCGTCAGATCGAAAGCATCGGACGGCTGGATGAAGGCACCCTTGAAAAAATAAAGCCCGCCGGCGATGGCGGGCAGGAAGGCGGACGCGCTGTACACATAGGCTTTGTAGCGCGGCGCCGGCACGCCGAGGATGGCGGCGGCATCTTCGTTCTGGCCGATGGCGAGCAGGCCTAAGCCGAATTTCGAGGTCTTGATCGCATAGCTCAGATAGAGCGAGGCGCCCATCACCGCGACGAAGGCGAAATAGATCACCCATAGCGCGCGCGCCGACCCGCCCAACGGCTCGAACACCTGCGGCGAGATATAGATGCCGGACGAGCCGCCCCACGGCGTAAAATTCTCGACGAAGGCCTGCACCCCCTCGACGATGCCGATGGTCGCCAGCGCGAAGAACGGCCCGCGCAGGCGCAGAATGCCGACGCCGAAAATAAACGACAGCACCGAGACACCGATGCCGGCCGCGACGAGGCTCGCGGCAAGCGACCAGGCATAGGAGTTGACCAGCCAGATGCAGATGTAGCCGCCGAGCCCGAAAAACACGATGCTGCCGAAATTGATGTAGCCGGCATAGCCCAGCATCAGATTGAGATTGCTGGCGAGCGTGATGTAGACGGCGGCGAGCGCGAGACTCTCGCGCAGCTCGACATTGTCGCCGATCGCGGGCGCCGCGACGAAGACGGCGATGACCAGCGCGATGATCCAGAAGAACGGCCGCCGCAGCATCTAAAGCGCTCCGCGCCGCGACGCGAATATGCCGCCCGGAAACGCGATCAGCACCAGGACGAACAGCGCGAATTCGATGACGAGAGTCCAGCTTACCGGCACGAACGGGGTGACCAGGCCTTCGAGCAGGCCGAGCGCGACGCCGCCGAGCAACGCGCCGACCGGATTGCCGAAGCCGCCCAGCACGGTGACGATGAAACCCTTGAGCTGATAGCCGTCGCCGGAGAGGATGGTGAACGGAAACAGCGTGCCGATCAGCATGCCGGAGACGCCGGCGAGCGCGACCCCGACGCCGACCGAGATGGCGAGAAGGCGCGTGGTCGGAATGCCGACGAGTTCGGCCGCCTCGCGATTATTGGCGACCGCGCGCATCGCCTTGCCGGTGCGGGTGTAGTGCAAAAAGACGTAGAGCAGACCCGCGATCAAAGCCGCCAGAGCGGCGGCGAGAATATGCGGGCCGGGAAAGGTGTAGCGGCCGATGGTGACGCCGGGCAAGGCGACGTCGACGTTGAACAGCGCGGTGCCCCAGACGGCGGTGGCGACGCCGATCAGGATCAGATTCACCGCGAAGGTCGACAACAGGCTCATCAGCGGCGGCCGGCCGACCATGCGATGGATGGCGACCCAGTACAGCGCCACGCCGACGAAAAAGCCGCCTATTAGAACGGGCGGCAACGTCAGATAAGGCGAAATCCCGAGCGCATTGGCCAGCAGATAGAGCGCCATCATGCCGGCAACGATCATGGCGCCGTGGGTCAAATTGATCACGTCCATGACGCCCCAGATCAGGGTGAGGCCCATGGCAGCCAGGCCGTACACCAATCCGACCAGCACGCCGTCGATGATCGAAGCGAGGATTCCGAGCATAGGTGGCCCTAAGCGGTCGGGGCCGGCGTCAATTCGCCGGCCCATGCCCCGCCGTTATCGCCCTGCCGTTATTGCCCGGCTACTGGCTGGCCGAGAGCGGATAGATGAGATCGGCGGACTTCGCCGCGGTGGGCCATACCACTTGGCGACCCGGCTTGCCGTTCACCTTTTGCCACTGCGCCAGCACCATCTCATGAGCTTCCTGCAAGCCATGATGGCCGGGGTCGGTCATGAATTTGATATGGCCGAAGAAGGTGGTGACGTCGGTTGAGTTCAGCGCCGCCGTGACTTTTTCCTGATCGATGGAGCCGGCCTGCTCGATGGCATGCTGCAGGATCATGCCGTCGGTATAGCCCGACGCCGCGTGATAATCCGCCCGGGCATTGAATTTGTCCTGGAACGCCTTGGCGAATTCCGCCGTCGTCGGCCCGAATTGCGGCTTGTAGGAGACCTGGGCTTCCCACTGCGACGGCACGGTCACGCCCATCGCGGCCGGTCCCAGTTCGCCGAATTTATCGTCGGCCGGCGCCACCAGGATCGACACCCACTTCATATTGGCTTTCTGGTCGTACATCTGGCGCGCCAGCGTGGCGCCGTCGGAATAATGACCGCCGCCCATGAAGGCGTCGGCATTCGACGAAATGATCTTGTTGACGATCGGGCCGAAGTCGGTGGTCGACGGCGCGTAAGACTCGTCCATGACGACCTGAAGGCCGGCCGCCTCGGCTTGCTCCTTGGCGGCCTTCATGACGTCCTTGGAGAAAGGATCGTCGGAATAGACCATGGCGATCTTGGCATGCGGATTCTTCTCTTTCAGCGCCGCGATCGCGCCGGACATGTAGTGCGTGGCCGACGTGATTACCATGAACAGATATTTGTTGCCGAGTTCGAACGGCTTCTCCTCGGCGCCCCCGGAGTCGATCATGATCTTGCCGTACTGCTCGGAGATCACGGCCGCCGGCGCGGTGAGGCCCGACGAATAGGAGCTGAACAGGAATTGGGCGTGGTCCTGATTGATCAGCCGGGTGTAGAGCTGCTGCACGCGGCCGCCCACGGACTGGTCGTCGTAGCTGACGAATTTGACCATGTAGCTCTTGCCGCCGGCCTTGATGCCGCCCTTGGCATTGACCTCGTCGCGCCAGAATTCATAGCCGCGGCTCTGGCCCAATGAATCGACATTGAGCGGGCCGGTCTGCGAGTCGGTGAAGCCGATGGTGATGGTGTCTTCGGCAAAGGCCGGCGCCGCGAACAGCGTCGCGGCCGCTGCAAATAAACAAAGCCGTTTCGTGGATAGCCGCTTCATGGATTCCTCCCTGTGCGCCGTCCCAAATAGGATTGCGCGTGTGTCGTTGGCCGTTATGGCCAAAGACCGTTAGGCCGAAGTGCTTTGAGGCTGCTGTTCGGCCTTGGTGTTTTTGGCGGGGCTTCCCCAAAAGTCCCGCAACGGCAGATTAGCAAAAAAATCGTACAATCACGCCGCAAAAACCATCCGCGACAATATCGCGCGCGGGCTGTAATTTCGGGCGGAATGTCATGAACGGCTGGCCGGATCGGTGCCAAGGCGACCGCGAATATGGCCGCCAAATCGGAAATAAATGGGTCGGGAATAAATAAAACGAATGGTCGGAGTGGCAGGATTTGAACCTGCGACCCCCTCGTCCCGAACGAGGTGCTCTACCAGGCTGAGCCACACTCCGACTGATGGGGCGGCTTATACATACCGGCCTCGGGCCCGGCAAGCCGCAGCAATATCCCTCGCGGGCGTATGACCTGCTGCGAAAACCGGGCGCCCGCTTTTCGAGATCATGCGCTATGCGCTTGCGCGCGTGCATTATTTAGGCACTGAGTTCCTCGATGACAGCCCCTTTGGCGACACGGATTGCCGGCCCGGACGCGATCAATGCTGCGGTCGAGTGCCTTGCGGCTGGCGGGCTCGTCGCCTTTCCGACCGAAACCGTTTACGGGCTCGGCGCCGATGCCACGAACGGCGAGGCGGTGGCGCGGCTCTACGCCGCCAAGGGCCGTCCGGCCTTCAATCCGCTGATCGCGCATGTGCCCGATCGGCGTTCGGCGGAGGCGATCGCGCGCTTCGACGCCGATGCGGGCCGCCTCGCCGAAGCGTTGTGGCCCGGGCCGCTGACGCTGGTCTTGCCCAAGACGGCGGATTGTTCCGTGGCCGACTTGGCGACGGCGGGCCTCGACACCGTCGCGGTGCGCGTGCCTCGGCATCCGGTGGCGCAGAAAATCCTGCGGGCCTTCGGCCGGCCGGTGGCGGCGCCGTCGGCCAATCGCTCCGGCCATGTCTCGCCGACGACCGCTGCGCATGTATTCGCCGACCTTGCCGGCCGCATCGACCTGATCGTCGACGGCGGCGCGACCCCCGTCGGCGTCGAGTCCACCATCGTCGCCTGCCTCGGCGAGCCGGCTTTGCTGCGGCCGGGCGGCGTGCCGCGCGAGGCCATCGAGCGCGCGCTGGGAAGGCCGCTGGCCGAACATTCGGCAGATTTTGCAGCCGAGATTGCCGGCGGCGACGCCCTGCCGCTCGCGCCCGGGATGCTGGCCTCGCATTACGCGCCGCAGGCGCGGCTGCGGCTCAATGCCGAACGCGTCGAGCCCGGCGAAGCGCTGCTCGGTTTCGGCCCGACGCTCGCGGCGGGCGCCGAACGCGCGGCGCGCATGCTCAATCTCTCCGCGCGCGCCGACCCGATCGAAGCCGCGGCCAATTTGTTCTCGCATCTGCGCGCGCTCGATGCCTTGGGCGTCAAAACCATCGCGGTGATGCCGGTCCCGCGCGACGGATTGGGCGAGGCCATCAACGACCGCCTGGCGCGCGCGGCAAGTCCACGCTGAGCTGAGGCCGCGGACCGCGCTTGCGCGCGGAGAAGCCGGCTGCCATGTTTTAGCGAAAGCGATACCGGAAACGCCCCGATGCTCGATAAGCCGCAGACCAACCCGCCCGCCGCCATCGCCCCGGCGCTGCTGAAGCGTTTCGCGGCAATAGTCGGCGAAAAATACGCCATCACCGACCCCGACCTGCAACAGCCCTATCTCACCGAGATGCGCAATCTGTTCCAGGGCCACACGCCGGCGGTGCTGCGGCCGGGCTCGGTCGCGGAGGTCGCGGCGATCCTCAAGCTCGCCAACGAGACCTTGACGCCGATCGTACCGCAGGGCGGCAATACCGGCCTCGTCGGCGGCCAAATTCCGCATCACAACGAAATCGTTCTTTCGCTCAACCGGCTCGATCGCATCCGCGAGGTCGATCCGACCTCGAACACGATTACCTGCGAGGCCGGCGTGACCTTGCAGCGCGCCCGCGCGGCCGCCGCTGAGGCCGACCGGCTCTATCCGCAATTGCTGCCGTCGGAAGGCACCTGCACCATCGGCGGCAATCTGTCGACCAATGCCGGCGGCACCGCGGCGCTGGCGCATGGCATCGCGCGTTCGCATGCGCTCGGTCTCGAAGTGGTGCTGGCGGACGGCCGCGTACTGAACAATCTCAACAAACTGAAAAAGGACAATACCGGCTACGACCTGAAAAACCTGTTCATCGGCGCCGAGGGCACGCTCGGCGTCATCACCGCCGCAGTGCTGCGGCTGGTGCCGCGGCCGCGTTCGATCGAGACCGCCTTTGCGGGCATCGCGTCGGCGGAAGCGGGACTCGAACTGTTGGGTCTGGCGCAACAGCGCGCCGGCAACGACGTCACAAGCTTCGAGATCATGACCCGGCGCGGCGTCGAATTGGTGCTGGAACACGCCGCGGGCTGCCGCGACCCGCTCAAGACGCCGCATGACTGGTACGCGCTGATCGAGTTGTCCTCGCAGCAGCACGACGGCGCCCGCGATGTGCTCGAAGGCATTTTGGCGCAAGGCTTGGAAAAAGGCCTCGTCATCGACGCGGCTATCGCTGATAGCCTGGAACAGGCCAAGGCGTTCTGGCGCATCCGCGAAATGTTCGGCGAGGTGCAGCGTTACGCCGGCGGTTCGATCAAGCACGACGTCTCGGTGCCGGTCGCAGCCGTGCCGGCCTTCATCAAGGAAGCCAATGCGGCGGTCACTG